>JACCED011644949.1_pt1 | contig 26794 bp, 25 predicted proteins | sample 7455021 | NCBI WGS metagenome assembly JACCED01 (sample SAMN15323456, study PRJNA562643) | freshwater metagenome | isolation source: river surface water | place: USA:Blue River Watershed | collected 2017-08-19 | reverse complement strand
CTAAACGCACGTATCAACCATCAAATAGAAAACGTAAAAACAGACACGGTTTCCGTGAGCGTATGGCAACAGCTAATGGCCGCCGCGTGTTGGCTGCCCGCCGTAAGCGTGGACGTCATAGTTTAACAGTTTCTGACGAACGCGGCCGCAAAGGTTAAGCGTTAGATTGTTTAAGGTGAAATCCAATTATGAGCAGTCACAATTCTGCCATCCGTTTTACCTTAAATAAAACCGAAAGGTTATCTAGTAGAAAAATTATAGCCGGGCTCTACGAGTCCGGTTTTTTTGTTGCCAAATATCCGGTTCGTATTAATTATCAATTTACGGAGCTGCCAATTCCAGAAATGCGACTTCAAGCCATGTTTTCTGTATCAAAAAAGAAATTCTCCAGAGCAGTTGACCGAAATAGAATCAAACGATTGTTACGCGAAATTTACCGACACCAAAAACATCAATTGAATGCCCGTTTAGAAGAGAAAAACTTAAAAATTGCGATCGGCATCATTTACACTGGGAATCAAATGCTCGATTACTGGCAAATGGAAACGGCGTTCAACAAAACTTTTAAAAAGTTATTGCTCATGATCGATGAGCATGAAGCCACAGAATTGACCGCTGTTGATTTAGTTTAAAGTTTCTTGGTAATCAATTTGTATGAGCAGATTCTTCTCAAATACAAAATAAACGTGTTTCTCATTGTTCGTGTCGGTTAAATGGAAGCATTGAATTCCTTTTACCGCTGTAACCCCAAAATATTTTGTCAGAAAAACTTTGTAAAATTGAGCCAAAGATTGTCCTATAAACACTTCCTTAAAAGGCTGTGTTTGTTGTTTTGATTCTTTAAATGAATTAAAAATGAGGGCGTAAAGGGTGTCGTTTGGTTCTATGTAAATGGTTTCACAACTGTTGTGATTTTTTTTCATTGCAATACTGTCGCACAATACCAATTTTTTTCCTTGCATCTCTGGGTGCGTTCCTTCGCAACCAAGAAATAAAACGACAATTGTCAATCCCAACAAGAATCTCATTCACACAAAGATATAAAAATCCACCTAAACCCCCATCGTTTAAAGTTGAAAGGTTAGAGTTTAAAGTTTGTCCTTGCCTGATTTAGGTTGTCACTTATCAATCAACTTAAGGTTTAATTAATCCATTTTAATACTTTATTTCTTGGTTGGTATGATTCTTCATAAACATTTATAAAAACCTTTATATTTGTTCAATGGGATGGTTATTTCGGAAGTTATTTATATTGATGATACGATTTTATCAGGGAGCTTTGTCACCATTGTTGCCCAATAGTTGTAGATTTACACCAACATGCTCGCAATATGGGGTGGAGGCCTTTCAGAAGCATGGTTTCTTTAGGGCGTTTTATTTAACAATACGGAGAATAGGTAAATGTCACCCTTGGGGTGGGAGTGGCTATGACCCTGTACCGTGAGCGTATAAAGAGGGAAGTTCTGTGGAAGTGATTTGGAATCGTGTTTTGTTTGGAATTGCAAAACACATTCATTATCTTTGCAGCCCAAAATTTAACTACAATGAGTAAAAATCAGTATGAAACTGTAATCATTTTAACACCCGTGCTCTCTGAGCAACAGATGAAAGATGCTGTTGCGGGCTATAGAGGGTTGATTACAGACAATGGTGGGGAGATTGTCCATGAAGAAAACTGGGGTCTCACCAAATTAGCCTATCCGATCGACAAAAAAGGAACCGGATTTTATCATCTTTTCGAATTCAAGGCAGAGCCTGAATTTATCAAATCTTTTGAATTGGCATTCCGCCGTGACGAGAGAGTGATGCGTTATTTGACCGTTTCTCTTGACAAATGGGGTGTTGAATTCAATCACAAAAAGCGTAACGGCGAAATCAAGTCTTCTACCTCTAAAGAGAAAAAAGCTGAAGCGAACCGTTTGTTATTATTAGACGAGGAGGAAGAACTATAATGAGTAAAGATCCAAATTTCATCTTCAACCAAACACCTCAGGTGTTGCAAAAGAAGAAGTACTGCCGTTTCAAAAAACACGGTATCAAGTACATTGACTACAAAGACAAAGATTTCTTATTGAAATTTGTGAACGAACAAGGTAAAATTTTACCACGTCGTATCACTGGTACTTCACTTAAGTTTCAACGTAAAATTTCGGTTGCAATTAAAAGAGCGCGTCATTTGGCGTTGTTGCCTTTCGTTGCAGACGGATTAAAATAAAACGGGAGGAAAAAATCATGAAAATTATTTTAACTCAAGATGTAAAAAATCTAGGATACAAAGACGATATCGTTGAAGTAAAAGATGGTTTCGGAAGAAACTTTTTAGTGCCTACTGGAAAAGCTAAATTGGCTACCCCAGGTGCATTGAAAATGTTGGCTGAAGACCTTCGTCAACGTGAGTTTAAAATGGATAAGTTGCGCAAAGACGCTGAACTATTGTCAGAGAAATTGAATGGTACAACCATCACGATCTCTACAAAAGCAGGTAACACCGGCAAAATATTTGGTTCAGTAACGACTTTGCAAATTGCGAACGCTCTTAAAGATAAAGGATACGAAGTTGACCGCAGAAGAATTGTGGCCGACGATATCAAATCTTTAGGTACTTATTCTGCTAATTTGAACCTTTTCAAAGATATCAGCACAACCATCACTGTTGAGGTTGTTGCCGAATAAACTTGTTTGGTTATTGTTGTTGTTAGGCTGTTATTTTTATAACAGCCTTTTTTTATTCCTTTAAAACATTCCCCGCCCCAATTAATTCACAATTAAATACCCTAATTTTGTACTCCAATTATGTGGAATAAAATTGCCACCTTTATCCTGAAAAAACGCCTCTACTTTATTGTTGGTATCGTTCTTTTCACCGCCTTAATGGGCTATTTTGGCTCAAAAGTGCAACTCGAATACAACATGCAAAAACTCGTCCCAAAAGACGATCCTGATTTTATTGCCTACGAGAAATTTAAGCAGACTTTTGGAGAGGATGGCAACCGCCTTGTTGCTTCCCTCGAAACAAAAAAACTCTTTTCATTAAATTTTTATAATGACTTTCAAGCCCTTTGCGATACTCTTGCTGCTCAAAAAGGGGTTAATTCAGTGCTATCCCCAGTAAAATTATACCGCTTTGAACTTGATTCTTCCGACATGCTGCGGCTCAAAAAGTTTGCGCCAACCCGCGTGCCGAATCAGCTAGTACTGGATTCTCTTGAACAGGAATTTTTACAAATGAAGTTTTTTGAGGGACTCCTTTATAACCCTGAAACAAAAGTATCACTTGTGCTGATTAGCTTAAACGACAGTATTTTAAATTCAAAAGACAGAACACCGCTGATACATCACCTTGAAGAATTGCTCATTAAATTCGGTGAGAAACATCATACAGAACCGCATTTGAGCGGTCTGCCATTTGTGCGTTACAAAAATGCAACCACAGTACGCGATGAAATAGTTCTCTTTACACTTGTTGCTTTTGCTGTAACAGCGTTGCTCATTCTGTTGCTTTTTAGAAGTTTAAGCACATTGGTCGTCTCGCTTATTTTTATCGCAATTGGCGTGATAACCATGATGGGGGTATCTGGAATACTTGGATTTAAGTTGAACCTATTAACCGGAACTTTGCCTCCTTTACTTGTAGTTGTTGGTGTACAAAATACCATTTACCTCATCAATCAGTATCATGATGAATACCGCAAACACAAGAAAAAAGCGCAAGCATTAACCCGTATCATCTCAAGAATTGGTGTTGCTACATTCTTAATTAATTTCACCACAGCTGTAGGTTTTGGTACTTTCTATTTCACAAAAACTCAAATTCTAGAGCAATTTGGGTTGGTAGCATTTATCACCATCAACATTATTTTTGTGATCAGTATTGTGGGTATCCCCGTGCTTTATTCCTATTTGCCAACACCTACAGACAAGCAAACTGCGCATTTAGAGAATAAAAATGTGTTGAAGTTTTTAAATTGGGTCAAACAAATCACATTTCAAAGAAAGAGAAGAATTTACTTTTGGTTTATTTTAGTCAGTGCACTTAGCACCGTGTTCATTTTCAGACTAAAACCACTTGCCTTCATGGTAGATGATATTCCTCACGAATCCAAAATTTACAAAGACTTAGAATTTTTACAAAATAATTTTAAAGGCGTTATGCCTTATGAAATTGTGATTACGTCTTATGAGGAAGGCGGTGTAACATCAGCAGAAATGTTGAATAAAGGTAGAACTTTACAAAAAGCACTGAAACAATTTTCCGAATTATCTAAACCAATGTCGCTTGTTGAAGTAGTCTCTGCTGCCAATCAGGCCAACAATGGAAATGATCCAAGGTTTTATAGAGTGCCTAAATCAACAGATCTTGCCGAGTTAGCATCGAAATTACCATCAGCAGAACCCGGCAAACCAAATTTATTGAAGGGCTTGGTAGATTCAACATACTCCCAAATGCGCATCAGCTATCAAATGAAAGATGTTGGATCAATCCGAATGGATTCAATAAACAAACAAGTGAATCAAATTGTTGCCGATATTTATCCCGGTGATCAATATAAGGTTCAAATCACCGGCACCACTGCCATATTCTTGAAAGGAAATTCTTATTTGTTTGATAGCCTCTTGTCTGCAACATTTTGGTCTCTTTTGCTCATTTCATTAACAATGGGATTTTTATTTCCATCGATTCGAATGATTATTATAGCCATCATTCCGAACATCATTCCGCTGATGATCACTGCCGGAACAATGGGGTATTTTAACATCCCTCTAAAACCAAGTACCATTTTGGTCTTTAGCATTGCTTTCGGAATTACAGTTGACGCTACAATTCATTTTGTATCTACTTTTAGGCGAGAAGTTATCAAACATAACAAAGCTATTCGGATAGCCCTAACCGACACCATTGATGAAGTAGGTTTGAGTATGATTTATACCATGTTGGCAATATGTTCGGGATTCTTAATCTTCACATTTTCAGAATTTCAAGGCACCGCCGCACTTGGTTGGCTCACTGGTTTAACCATCATTACGGGAATGGCCGCGAATTTATTTTTATTGCCTGCTCTGATTCTAACTTTTGAGAAATTTATCAATCCTAAGGTAGAGTTGAAAGAAGTAGTCATGGAATTACCCGACGATGAAGAATCAGAATAACTTTATAACGCCAGTTGACTGCAGCCTCTGACGTCTGAAAAATCCAATCTTCCCATGATTTCAAATGAACCATCGGAATGAACTTTTCCCAAATCATCCGTGGCTATAAAGCTGCAACTGTAAATATTTGCTAGGTCAATGATACAAACCCGCCCCGTTTTTCCGATGGGTAAAAACACACCTGGATCACTCGCATCTTGAATGAGAATTTTCATCCATGGCGGACAAACGAATCTGCCATTTCCAGCAGAATATGCCTGGCTCAGCAATTCGGTCATTCCGTATTCACTGTGGATGTTCTCAACGCTGTATGCATTGCACAGTAATTGGTGTAACTCGTTTCTGGTTAATTCTTTCCCTCGGCCTTTCATCCCTCCAGTTTCCATAATAATGCAATTTTCGAAAGATGTATTTTTTGCAATTTCCGCAAAATCGATGAGGGCAAATGTGACCCCAAGAAGGATGATTTTTTCTTTTTTTTCGAGGGACAATCGAATGTCGTGCAACAATTGTTCGTGATTGTATAAATAAAAGTCGCCGCCCAAAGGACTGTTTTGAATGAAGTAATTTGCCATATAAACCAGACTCGAACCATTTCTTTCTAGATAGTTTGGCAAGAGCGCAAAGAACCTGAAGTTGTGAAATGAACCGTAAAAATGTCGAAAGCTTTCAATAAATGAGTGTTCGTATAATTTCAGGTTATGAACATGGTGTGAAGAGATGCCTTGTCCGCTCGTGGTGCTCGAGGTAAAAACTTGTTCAATGTTTTCTGTGGCGGTTACCCGATGATTTTTGAACGCCGAAATGGGCAAAAATGGAAAATCAACGATATTCTCAATGGGTTTATCGACCTTCTGAGTAAGATTGATCCAATTTTGGTATATTCGATTTTGGGTACTTTGAAATAAATATATTTCTTTGCACAAATCAAAAAAATCTAACTCATTGGCAATTTTGAAAATACCATTCTCTATTAAGTTGATGTTATTTTTTGTGATTGGAATCATGGCTGCATGTACCGACAACAAAAATACAACATCTATTGTTCCCGAAATAGGAATCAAGGGAGAATATTTATTCAACAGCGGATATGGATATGACAGTTTTGTTTTGATAGACATCGAATTTAAAGATGGTGATGGCGACATTGGCTTAAGTGCCTCGGATACTTTTGGTGATTTTGCTTACGGGAAATCCAATTTTTACAACTTAAAGTGTTGGTTTTGGGCGAAAAAACAAGGTAGATGGGTAAAAGTGATGAATCCTTTGATTCCCAATGATACATTAAATTTACATGAACGAATTGATAACTTAACGCCCAAAGGTGAACAAAAGGGAATCTCCGGATTGTTTAACTTTAGAATCAGCGCAAGGCCATTTAGTTACCGAGCCGATACCGTAAAGTATCAATTTCAACTTGTTGATAGGGCGTTGCACAGTAGCAATATTGTAGAAACGAAAATATTCATCCTAAAACATCCCTAATAATCAATAATATTCGATAATTTCGCAACAATATTTTGTTTGGCATAACGTTTGTAAAAGCAATGATAAGAATGAAACAATATTTGGTGTGTTTGATGTGCATGATTGCGCTGCCTTTGTTTTCGCAGGGTCGTATGTCGTTTGCATATGTAGATTCGGATTATATTTTGGGTAGAATGCCTGAGTATAAGTCGGCGCAAACACAATTAGAAGATTTTGCAACCAAGTGGGAGGCAGAAGCGCAGAAGATGCAAAATCAGCTGTCTCAAATGGAAAAAGATTACCAGGCTGAGGAAATTTTATTGACATCGGATCAAAAAAAGCAGAAAAAAGACGCAATTGGTTTACAAGAGTCAGAGCTTGTAAAATACCGTGAGGATAAATTTGGATCGAGTGGTGCATTATTTAAAAAGAGGGAAGAATTGATTAAGCCCATACAAGACAAATTGTTCGAAGCGGTTCAATCAGTGGCCAAGAAAGAAGCGCTTGATTTTATTTTCGATAAAGCAAGTGGCGTTCAAATGCTCTATGCAAATCCAAAATTCGACAAAACGTTTGAAGTTATGGAGGAATTATCCATACCTTTGAATGAAACAGAAACAAACCCTAAATCTAAAAACAACGAAAAAAAATAAATAATATATACAATGAAAAAAATTCTAGTTCTATCAACTTTCATGTTTTTCTTGGCTTGTGGCGCATTTGCTCAAGCTCAAAAAATTGCTTTTGTTAACACTCAAATCATTATCGACACTTTGCCAGCCAAAGACAGTGCTGAAAAGAAATTGGCGGCTTTCGCAAAGCAATACGACGAGAGAATCAACGATTTGAAATCTGAGATTCAATCAAAGCAAAAAGAATACGAAGTAAAAGTTAAAGGTGGTGCAACTCAAGCTCAGTTAGAGTTGATTCAAAAAAGCTATGATCGTTTGGTTCAAGAATACCAAGAAACCGAGCAAGCAGGAAATGCAGATATGCAATCTCAAAGAGCTCAATTGTTGAAACCTATTGTAGACGATATCAAAAAAGCAATTGCCGTTGTTGCTGCTGCCAAAGGATATACTACTGTTATGGAAAATGCGGGTATCGTGCTTTATTCTGCAAACAATAACGACGACATCACAAACGCTGTTATCAAACAAATGTTAAGCAAAAAATAAGTCAATCTGATACTTTAAAAAAGCCACCCTCGGTGGCTTTTTTGCTTTATATTCGTACCCAATGTCCAAAATTGGTGTCTTTGATTCGGGTTATGGCGGATTAACTATCCTAAAATCGTTGGTGCAAGCACTTCCATCCATGCACTTCGTATATCTCGGCGACAATGCAAGAGCTCCATATGGTGATCGTTCTTTCGAAACCGTTTATCAATACACACTCGATTGCGTAAATTGGCTCTTCGATCATGATTGCGATTTGGTGATTCTTGCGTGTAACACCGCATCAGCCAAAGCATTAAGGCAAATTCAGCAGGTAGATTTGCCACAAAGAAACGACCACAAAAGGGTTTTAGGCGTCATTCGACCAACAACAGAGTCTATCGGCGAATTTACCCAATCTAAACACATTGGAATTTTAGGTACTCAAGGCACGATAAAATCTGAATCTTACAAAATTGAAATTGCTAAGTTTTTTCCAAATATCACTGTCATACAACATGCTTGTCCTATTTGGGTCCATTTGGTAGAAAATGATCTAATTGGTTTACCAGGTACCGATTATTTTGTGAATTACCACATCCAACAACTGTTATCCTCAGATCATCAAATTGACACCATCGTTTTAGCTTGTACACATTATCCATTGCTGATGGATTCAATTTTAAAAGTAGTTCCAGATAAAGTAAAAGTATTGTCTCAAGGGGATTTAGTTGCTTCAAAATTAGTCGATTACCTGAACCGACATCCTGAGTTCAACCATCATTTACTCAGAGATGGTCATTGTGAGTTTTATACCACGGATCAATTCAATGACTTTGATGCCCAAGCCGGAAAGTTTTTTGGCAACCCCATTTTAGCAAAAAGGGTTCAAATCCCTCAAAAAAATTGATCATTCATTTTCATTTCGTCGTAATTTTGAAGTGTGACAGCTCCAGCTTCCCTCAAACCCATTATTAGTTCACTTCCAGAAAAACCGGGAGTGTATAAATATTTCGATAAAGAGGGGGAAATTATTTATGTTGGTAAAGCCAAGAGCCTCAAAAAGAGAGTCTTTAGTTATTTTACTAAAAATCATCACGACAGCTTTAAAACGGCTCTGCTAGTCTCCAAAATTAACCACATTGAATTTACAATTGTGGATACCGAAATGGATGCGTTATTGCTTGAAAATAGCTTAATTAAAGAATTTCAGCCCAAATATAACATCAATCTAAAGGACGATAAAAGTTATCCGTATATTAAAATTTCCAAAGAAAGATTTCCAAAAGTTTTTGCCATGTTTAATCCTGTTAAAGATGGTTCTGAATATTTTGGTCCCTATCCAAATAAGAAAATCATGTATACCGTTCTGGATTTGATCAAAAAATTATATCCAGTTCGTAGTTGTAACTTAAATCTTTCGCCTGCCAATATTGCTTCTTTTAAATTCAAAATTTGTCTAGAATATCAAATAGGGAATTGTAAAGGTCCTTGCGAAGCTTATCAAACTGAAGATGAATATAATGAGGGAATTCGCCAAATAAGGCATATTCTCAAAGGTAATTTACATGAAGTGAAAGAGCATCTGAAAATGCTGATGTTAGATGCTTCCCGGAAATTAGCCTTCGAAGAAGCTCAGCAATTTAAAGATAAACTCGATTCATTGGTGAATTATCAACATAGAAGTACCATTGTGAGTCCCGTTCTTGGCGACCTTGAAGTTTACTCCATTAGCAGTACCGATAAAATTAGTTTTGTCAATTTTTTACGTGTAACTCAAGGCATGATTGTGATTTCACGAAACGTTGAAATTCGCAAAAAAATGCATGAGTCAGACGAAGAAGTTCTGGTGCATGTAATGGGAGAAATGCGCAATCATTACGGTGACGACGTTAAGGAAGTTGTTTTACCTTTTCAATTGGATTGGCCCGATAAACAAATTGAAATTACCATACCAAAAGGTGGCGATAAAAAGAAATTGATAGATTTGAGTATGAAAAATGCAATGCTTTACAAACAGGAAAAGTTGTTGCAGTACGAAAAATTGAATCCGTCGGTGCGCATCGACAGACTGATGGAGCAAATGAAAAACGATTTGCGCTTGTTGGAGTTTCCGCGACATATTGAGTGTTTTGACAATAGTAATTTCCAAGGGGCTTACCCGGTAAGTGCATGTGTGGTTTTTAAAGATGGAAAACCTTCAAAATCAGATTACCGACATTTTAATGTCAAAACTGTTGAAGGCCCCAATGATTTTGACACAATGAAGGAGGTGATAACCAGGCGTTACAGCCGATTGGTAGATGAAAATTTACCGCTTCCCCAGCTCATTGTTGTTGATGGTGGGAAGGGACAATTGAGTTCTGCAGTTGAGGCCCTGAAAGCCATTGGGGTATATGGTAAGTTAGCCATTGTGGGTATTGCAAAAAGATTAGAAGAAATTTATTATCCTGAAGATCCTCTTCCATTATATATAGATAAAAAATCGGAAACGTTGAAAGTCATCCAACATATGCGTGATGAAGCCCATCGTTTCGGAATTACCCATCATCGGTCTCGCAGAGATAAAGGTACTTTGAAAACAAGCTTGACCGATATTCCGGGGATAGGACCAGAAAAGGCCAAACAACTATTGAAAGAATTTAAAAGTATTACCAGAATCAAAGACGCTTCTGTTGAAACCCTTACTCCAGTAATTGGGAAGGCTAAGGCAGAACTCGTTTACCAGTTTTATCACCCATTAAACAATCATGCTGAATAACGAAATTTCTTGCTGGCTCCAAGAGGCCAAGAACCATGATTACGCCGCCATTTTGCTGTCGAACAACTACAATGATCCCTATGGTCAATATGAAGCAATTGTAGGATTTGGTGCGAAGCAGATTTTTAACTCTGCTGCAGATCTTAGTCATTTCCAAGGAGTTGCAATGGGGCATATATCGTATCAATACAAAGATTTTGTAGAGCATGTTGTAAAGCGTCCCTCAAAATTTAACATCTCAGTACCTCAATTTTTATTCTTTGAACCATGTTCGGCATTGTTTGTTTCGAGGGACGGAAGCCGCGAATCAATTGGAGCATTTGCTGAATACCAATTGCCCTTAAACGATGAAAAACCGTCTAAAATTGGGGAATGGAATGAAACAACATCGAAAGAAAAGTATTTAGAAACGGTTCAAAAAATCCGCGATGACATTCGAAATGGAGTTTATTATGAATTGAATTACTGCATCTCGTTTTCTGCCGAGGCAGATGTGGACCCATATGTTTTGTTTTACTATTTCAATCAAGTGGCACCAAGTCCGTTTGCTGCTTTTTATAAAATCAAAGACCAATTTTTGATGTGTGCAAGCCCAGAAAGATTTTTGTCTAAGAAAGGGATTCAGTTGGTGAGCCAACCTATTAAAGGTACGCGAAAACGAATTCAAGGTGAAGAGGCAGAAACCATCGTTGAATTGAAAAATCATCCAAAGGATTTGGCTGAAAATACAATGATTGTTGATTTGGTGAGAAATGATTTATCAAAAATCTGTAAGCCTTCTTCCGTAGTGGTTCCTGAGCTCTGCGAAATTCATACTTTTTCGCATGTACATCAAATGATTTCCACGGTTAAGGGAGAGCTGGAAGGTGGGAAAACAATTCAAAATATTTTAGAGGCAATGTTTCCAATGGGAAGTATGACAGGTGCTCCCAAAATTGAAGTGATGAAAAACATTGATTTGTTGGAGGATTTTGCCAGAGAATTTTACAGCGGAAGTGTAGGGTATTTCAAAGGTGGTGATTTTGATTTGAATGTAGTGATTAGGAGTTTAGTGTATGAAAATCAACTGCTTACATATAGTGTTGGAGGTGCAATTACCTACGACAGTATTGCGGAGGAGGAATATGAGGAATGCATGACAAAAGCCAGTGGTATCATGGGGCTTTTGGCGAAACATGCAAATCATTCTTGAGAATTATTTTGCAGTTTTTGCAACCAATGGTTAAAATTTATACTTCGAATTTGTATCCAACACCTTTCACCGTGTAAATGAACTTGTCGTCAAGTTTTTCGCGAATTTTACGCACATGGACATCAATTGTTCTGTCGACAACAAGTACTTCATTTCCCCAAACGTTTTCTAAAATTTCATCACGTGAGAATACACGTCCGGGCTTAGAAGCTAAAAAGGAGAGAAGTTCGAATTCCTTGCGCGGAAACTGTAAGGTATTGCCTTTGTATTCAACAACAAATCTATCACGATCAATAGCGAGTTCTCCAAATTCAATTTTTTGATTTTCTTCTAATCTTGAACCAGCATTTTGCCGGCGAAGAATGGCTTTGATTCGGCTCAGTAGGACTCTGCTTCTAATTGGTTTTGATACATAATCATCTGCACCTGCTTCAAACCCTGCCAATTCAGCGAATTCTTCACTTCTTGCGGTTAAGAAAATAATTGAGATATGGCTGGTTGTAGGCTCTTCTTTGAGTTGTCGACAAGCTTCCATTCCATCCATCACGGGCATCATAACATCCATCAAAATCAAATCTGGAAGGATTTGTTTCGCTTTTTCGATTGCCTGTTGACCATTGACAGCTATATGAACATCAAAACCTTCCTTGTTCAGTGAATGTCTTACGAGTTCGAGAATATCTTGTTCGTCGTCAACGACTAGGATTTTTGCCATTTTCTTAATCATCACGTTACAAATTAATAACCTAGATTTAAATGCATTATTATTTCTAGGTTATTGAATTGTTACGTTTTATTTGGGTCTTAATTGCCGAGTATTTCCTCGAGTTTTGCTTCTAATTGATCTCCTCTTAGCCCTTTGTCAATAATACGTCCATTTTTATCGATCAGGAAAGTTTGCGGAATAGAATGAATCTGATATAGTTTTGCTGCAGACGACTGCCAGCCGCCAAGGTCGCTTACATGATACCATGATAAACTATCGGCCGCAATAGCACCTTTCCATCGATTGATATCTTGGTCTAGAGAAACACCGAAGATTTCGAATCCTTTACTTTTGTATTTGCTGTAGAGTTTTCTAACATTTGGGTTTTCTCTTCTGCAAGGCCCGCACCAACTCGCCCAAAAATCAATTAAGACTACTTTACCGCGTAAGCTATATAGATCCTTTTCAACACCATCGGGTTGTTTGAGTTTAATATTAGGAGCTTCGCCACCTTTCATGAATCTACTTTCAGTAGCATATTTTTGTTCTATGGCTTGTGTATATTTAGAGTTTTTATCTGCCTTTTGAGCGCAATCAACGGCATGTGTATACAAATCTATGTCGGGGGTTTGTAAAACACCGTAAGACACAATAAAATAAGGAATGAAACCGGATTTTTGTGTGAGTGAGAATTGGCGTATCTTTTCTTCGCGTTCTGCAATGAGTGCGTAATACTGATTTTGTAAATTCATACCCATGGTGTATCCTTCTTGCGTATTTGGAAGGGTTTTTGCCTGATTTTCGATTAATTTAATGCGATAAGCATACGATGTATTCATGCTTATCAACTCCTTTAACTTTTTACTGTCTTCAGATTCATTTCCATCGATGGTATAACTGAGTCCATTTTCTGTGACGTCGAGTTGAATTTGTAACTTGCTGTTGTTGTCAACCGCAAAATAAATACCAGTTTCATTTTCTAATTGTAAATGGCAAAAAATGAGTTCTTTTGTATTGCCTTTGAGTTTGAAATTCCCTGATTTATCGGTTCTTGTGCTGTCAATAAAAACCAATTGGTCAGACATCATTTCCCAGAAGCGGATGAGCTGATTTGGTTTGTTTTTTAAGTTTCCAGATACAACGAATCCATTTTCCACCTTAACCAAGGTAGATTTATTTGGAGTGGTAATTTCTTTTACCCATTGAGCAATGTTTGATTGAATATCACCAGCATTTAATTTGTTACAGCTCGTGCTGCTCAAACAAAAAGAGGTTAGTAGGAGTAAACCAAAAATGTTTTTACGCATATATTGTCAAATTTAGCAAAAATACTGCCAAAATTCCAAGTAATCCGTTCACAGGTTAAAATTAATCGATGGTTTTTGGCAATACTGCCTGAGGTTCAACAGCATCTTCTACACAATAATTTCCAATTTTTGTGCGTCGTAGAGCACTTATATGAGCACCAGAACCAAGAGCCCGTCCGAAGTCGTAGGCGAGAGATCGAATGTATGTTCCTTTACTACAACTTACCCTGAAATCTATTTCCGGTAGGGCAATTCGCGTAATTTCAAATTCTCGGATGTGAACAATTCTGGACTTTAATTCGTGGTCGCTACCATTTCGAGCCATTGTGTAAGCTCTTTTTCCGTCTACTTTGATGGCAGAAAACAATGGTGGTATTTGCGAAATTTCACCAAGAAATTGGGGAATGGCATTTTCAATGGTTTCCGTTGTAATATGATCAAAAGCAAAAAATTCATTTGGCTCTGTTTCTAAATCATAACTTGGAGTAGTGGCGCCAACAGTGATTGTTCCGGTATATTCTTTCTCTTGTGCTTGTATAGATTCAATATCTTTGGTTTTTTTCTCTGTACACAAAATCAATAGCCCCGTTGCCAATGGATCAAGTGTCCCGGCATGTCCTACTTTTTTAGCTTTGATCAGCCATTTGACCTTTTTTACTGCTTGGAATGATGACCATCCGTAAGGCTTGTCAATCAGAATTACTTCTCCTTTTGGTGCTTCTATTTGACTCACAGAATAACGATTTTCTTAGAAATGATGAGAGTTCCGACGCTGTTGATAATCCTGATTTGGTAGGTGCCAGGCGCAAGGTTATGAGTGTGAATTCGGTATATGTGAGTGCCTTCTTCAACTTGAAAGTTGATTTTGTGATGATTTGTGGCACTTGAAATCGATTGCCCCGACAAATTGTAAATTTCTCCTGTATACGTTTCTGTTTTGTTGCATTGGAGTTCGAGATTTACAAATCCATGATCACTAGGAACAGGGAAAATGCGCACAGATTCAACAGGGTGGTTCAGTATTTCATCTTTGAGTGTTATTTTAGAAACAAAAGAATACATAGACGCATTTTTACCATAAGATCCAACAGCATAAAACACCCCGGGTTCATTGTATTTGGCTTGTATGCCTTCGTAATCTCCCCATCTTTGTTCATCGGGTTTAATTCCAAAGTAATTTATCAGTGAACTTCCTTGCTTTATTTTAATATAGTTTGAATACTCGCCATATCGATTTCTATACAGCATTCCCATTCCAGGGTAATGATATAAACTGCTGAAAACAGATGTGATAATCACGCTCGGGTCATTTTCTTGGTTGTTTGCAAATGCCATGGCCGGATAACCGAAGTCTAAGGTATCGTGGGTATACAATTCAGAAACAATTTTAGGTTGAGCTTCGTGAATATTGTATATCGTAGAATGCATGAGATGGGCTTGCAAAGTTTTAAAATTCATTGAATTTTGCATGAATTGAATTTGATTTCCGCTGCGAATTCCAGTGAGTGCGCGCGCATCATTTGTGCGCAGCTTGTATCGCAACCCTGTATCAGGTTGCAAAGCACTTGAAGGAAAGCCGTAAGGAACCTTAGTTTTGAGTAGTTTTAGCTCAAAATTAGCCAGTCCACTTTTTTGCGTGTTGGTAACCCTATGCAAGAAAATACTGTCATTTTTTTGATCGATAGGTCTTACACTTACAAAATAGTTATCAATACCATTGGGCATAGGACCGTTTTGCATCGGACAAATGCTTCTGACACTTTGGCCATTGAATTGAATACCCGAAAAACAGTTTTTGTGTAGCGTGTCACCATTATAGCCATCTTCTTTTCTTAGTTGCCATATCACAGCCTCTCTAAATCCTTCCTCCCAGCTTGTTCCATTACCTAGTAGATTCACAGTGAAAAACAAGTCGTCTTTTGTTTGACTTACAATAGGATAATCACTCCATACTGTATCATTAATTGGATTACCTGGAATTTTGTAAACATTCCATGGTTTAGTTGGATCGCCAGCAGTTGAGAAGCCTACAACAATAAAACTTGTGAGGTCAGTAGTTCCATGCATGAAGAATAAAATAAACCTGTCGGTGTATGGATCATACAACACCCGAGGGTCGTATGTTCTGTTTAAAGTTGGAAATGCATCAACTTTGTTGTTTGGATTTATTTTGTTGTTCACAAATCCTTCCAACGACCAACTTTTGATCGGTTTTCCAGTATCGTTGTGAACTCTGATGATGGTGTTCATCACAGCAATGAATTTACCGTCGTTCGCCACAGCTATGTGATTGTCGTTTGGTGTACCACTTCCGGTAATTCCGTCTGTATTTTTAATAACCGAAGGGTTAATGTCAGATAGTGGTGTGGGCGTGCTGTTAATGATTTTACGGATGTTGACCGTCTTTTTTAATTTGTTGTTGCGCTCTTGGTCAACTTTTTTTCGGAGTTCATTGTCGATTCCTGAGGGTAAAGGCATTTCTTCTGACGAAGAAGAAATTTTACTGACCCAAATATCGGGAAAATCTGCAGGGTCAAATTTATGCCAAAGCGGACTTTTATGATCGCGTGTAATGGTCACATCCACTTTGTTTTGGGCATGAATATGACACAAGAATAACAATGATGATAATGCAACAAATACTTGTTTCATAGAATGTTGCAATTTAACGAAATTAATTGATTTTTTTGAAGGGAAGATTTGCAAAATGTGCAAATATTTTACCAAATATTCACTTCTATTTCGAGTTGTATTTGAAATTTTTTGTAAATATCAGTGCAAATTTTGTCGGCAAGTTGTTTGATTTCAATTCCGTTTCCACCACCAAAATGCACAAGCACTAAAGCCTGTTTTTCATGAACACCAACATGTCCTATTTTTTTCCCTTTCCAACCAGAAGTTTCTATCAACCAACCGGCTGGCACTTTTACTTGTGTTTCCGAAATTGGGAAAGATTTTATATCAGGAAATTGATTTTTTAAATTTTGAAACAAATCTGTGCTTATCACAGGATTTTTAAAGAAAGATCCGCAGTTTCCAAGCAATTTAGGATTCGGTAATTTTGATTGACGGATATGGATGATAGCGTTGCTCACATCTTTGATGGTTGGATCCATAATGTTCGAATCGCTCAAAACTTTTTGAATATCTCCGTATTGTATGTTTATTTGAGGATTTTTCAAAAGTTGAAAACAAACTTCTGTGATAAAGTAAGTATTTTTTCCCGCTCTCTTGAAAAAACTGTCGCGGTATCCAAATTCGCACATCGAATGATCGAAAGTTTCAACTTCACCAGACTTTAAATTAAAGGCTTTCAACCATTTGAAAGTGTCTTTGATTTCGGAACCGTATGCACCAATATTTTGAATAGGAGAGGCACCTACTGTTCCTGGAATTAAGCTTAAATTTTCCAATCCTCCCCAACCATTGTTTACACAATAGGTTACCGCGTCATGCCAAATTTCACCGCCCCCAAAACTCACTTCAACTGAGGTTGACGACTCAGATATTACGGTAGTTCCTTTGATTATATTTCGAAGCAATTGTCCCTCAAAATCTTTCGTAAATAAAATATTCGAACCACCTCCAAGCACCCTAGAGTGAGTATTGATTTTCTGTTGGAGAAAAAGTGTGTGCAAATCGTTGATAGTGTGTATATCTATCACTTCATTCGCCAAAACTTCGAATCCGAAAGTATTGAAATCTTTAATTGAGTATGAAGTATGCGTAACCACCACGCAAATGTAAGCTTATTGAATGATTTATTCCATGAATCTATGGAGTTTGAAAGCTTTAGATAAAAAAAAATAAAATTTTGAAAACCAAAATCCACTTTTCTTTGTTTAACTTATACTATGAATAATTTAACAAATGTTGGAGTTTTGATTGGCTTTTTCATTTTAATGGAATGTGTGGCATGGTTTACCCATAAATATGTGATGCATGGGTTTATGTGGGTATGGCATGAAAGTCACCACAAACCAAGAAAAGGTGCTTTAGAGCTGAATGATTTGTTTGGATTTATGTTTGCAATTCCATCGGTATGGTTGGTGGTTGTTGGTGCTGCAGATTTTGATTGGCGCTTTTTTGCGGGTCTCGGAATAGCGGCGTACGGTCTCGCTTATTTTTTAGTTCACGATGTATTTGTTCATCAAAGGGTTAAGTGGTTAAGAAATACCAAAATTCCGTATTTCTATGCCATGCGTCAAACCCATCATTTGCATCATGCGGTGCACACCAAAGACGGTGCTCAAGCCTTTGGTTTCTTATTTGTATTACCTAAATTTTTAAAACAATTCAATGCAAAATAAATCAGTTATCGTAGTGGGAGCGGGTCTAGGAGGACTCGCAACTGCATTGAGGTTAAGTTACCAAGGATATGCGGTGACAGTGATTGAAAAACAAGCAAAAGCCGGTGGTAGACTCAATATTTTGGAGAAAGACGGTTTCACCTTCGATGTTGGTCCCTCATTTTTCTCAATGAGTTATGAATTTGTTGAATTGTTTAAAAGCATTGGCGAACCAATTCCTTTCGAGCTCAATGAATTGAATCCTTTGTATACCGTAAATATTGAGGGAAATGATAGGGTTTATCAGATTTATAAAGATTTGGATAAGCTGGCTCTCGAGTTCAAAGATGTTGAAGCAGATTTCGAAACCAAAGCAAGGAAATACCTCCTGGGAGCAAAAGAAATCTTCCACGATACTGAATATAAGGTTGTTAAGCGTAATTTCGACAGTATACTTCAGTTTCTCATGAGTATGGCTACCGTGCCAATGAAACATCTTCCAAAACTGTTTAGAACATTTTGGGAAGAATTGGAGCGACATTTTGATTCTGAGGAAGTTAAAATTATATTCTCATTGGTTGCATTTTTCCTAGGAGCTACACCGTTTAATACTCCATCTGTTTATAATTTATTGAATTATACAGAATTACAACACGATGGATATTGGAATGTAAAAGGTGGGATGTATAAAATTGTAGAAGGAATTTTGCCCTTGTTGGAGAAAAAAGGGGTGAGGTTCGTTTACAACACGGAAATTGTGAAAGTGACACAAAAGCAAAAAAAATTGAGCGGTGTCATAGACGCAAATGGGTTAGAATACATTGCAGATATTTATGTGATCAATGCCGATGCCGCTTGGTTCAGAGGTAAATTTTTGAATAGACCTAAGTTCACGGAAGAGAAGTTAGATCAATTAGAGTGGACCTTGGCTCCATTTACAATCTATTTGGGGGTAAAAGGGAAAATCCCTGGCATTCATCATCACAATTATTTCCTCGGTAACAATTTTAAAGATTACGCAGATACTATTTTTAGAAGCTCTGTGGTTCCCAATAAACCATATTACTACGTAAATGTGGCAAGCAAAAGCAATCCAAATTGCGCACCAGAAGGGTGTGAAAATCTATTTATTTTATGTCCCGTTCCTGATAGACGCATCAAACCCAATTGGGATGACGCCAATCAGTTGGTGGAAGAGATCATTGAGGATCTAGGGAAGCGAGTAGGATTCGATATCAAAAACAATATCCTAACACAAACTGTTTATACTCCAATTGAATGGGAGAAAATGTTCAATTTGTATAAGGGAAGTGGACTGGGTTTGGCGCATGGATTAAATCAAATTGGTGCATTTAGACCTAAAAATAAGGATGAGAAGTTAAACAACCTCTATTATGTAGGTGCAAGTACCGTTCCAGGTACTGGATTACCAATAGTGGTTATTGGTTCAAAATTAGTAACAGAAAGAATTAACAATGAGTATCCGATTATTTGACGAAACGTCGAAAGACATCAGTAAGAAAATTTCGTTGAAATATTCAACGAGCTTTTCATTAGGCATCAAATTACTTGCAAAAGAGTATCGATGGGCCGTTTTTGCAACTTACGGATTTGTGAGGCTTGCAGATGAAATTGTGGATACTTTTCACGGGTTCGATAAAGAGCGTTTGCTTTCAGATTTTAAGAAACAAACGTATCAGGCAATTTCTGAAGGCATCAGTACAAATCCTGTTTTACACTCCTTTCAATTGGCTGCCAATCAATTTGGCATTGGCAATGATTTGATTGAGCCATTTTTTAATAGCATGGAAGAAGATTTGGGAACCACCGAACACGATCAAAATAGTTACGATCAATATATTTATGGTAGCGCGGAAGTGGTTGGACTCATGTGCTTAAGAATTTTCTGCAATGGAGACAATCGCCAATACAATGAGCTTTTGCCATTTGCAAAATCTTTGGGTGCCGCTTTTCAAAAGGTTAATTTTTTGAGGGACATCAAAAGTGATGTCGAGGAAAGAGGTAGGGTGTATTTTCCAAACGTTAATTTTAGTCAATTTTCGGATTTAGACAAAATGGAAATCATTCACGACGTAAAAAAAGATTTCGATCATGCGTTCATTGGAATTAGGAAGTTGCCAATTGGATGCAGGCTGGGTGTTTACACAGCGTATATTTATTATCTCAAACTTTTAGAGAAAATAGAGCGAACTACGGCCAACGAAATATTGCAAAGTAGAATCCGAATTCCGAACTCACAGAAGGTTGTATTGCTTGCAAAATCATACGTACAAGAGCGCATGATGCCAGCATAAGTTTAGCCAAATAACCAAGAAAAAACTTCATCCACACGTCCAAACGTGTGGATTTTTATTTTACGATCAGAATTTTCTGGTATTTTGTTGTATTTCGAGAGCACAATGTCGGTAAATCCAAGTTTTTCTGCTTCTGAAATTCTTTGTTCAATTCTTTGCACAGCCCTTACTTCACCAGAGAGCCCCACTTCCCCCGAAAAAACGCAACGCTGAGGTAGCGGTTCGGCATGATAACTACTCATAATTGACGCCATTAATGCTAAGTCCAAAGCTGGATCTTCTAGTCTCAGTCCACCTGCTAAATTTATAAATACATCCGACTGACCGAGTCTAAAGCCACATCTTTTTTCAAGAACGGCAAGAAGCATATTCAGACGACGAAGGTCGAATCCTGTGGCTGAACGTTGAGGCATGCCATAAACGGCAGAGCTCACGAGGGCTTGAACCTCCAGTAGTAGTGGACGCATCCCCTCTAAAACCCCAGCAATTGCGATTCCACTCAGTGGTTCATCTCTTTGGGCAAGCCAAATTTCGGAAGGATTTTTCACAGGGATTAGACCTGTACCTTGCATTTCATAGATTCCCAATTCTTGAGTACTTCCAAATCGATTTTTTAAAGTTCTCAAGATCCTGTATGCGTGATGTCGGTCACCTTCGAACTGTAAAACAGTGTCTACCATGTGTTCGAGTAATTTAGGTCCAGCAATGGCTCCATCTTTGGTAATATGTCCTACTAAAAATACAGGTACGTTATTTTCTTTGGCATATTGAAGTAATTTTCCTGTACAATCTCTGATTTGAGAAACGCTCCCTGGAGTTGCATCCAGAGCATCGGAATAGATGGTTTGGATGGAATCGATGATGAGGATATCTGGTGTGAATTCATCAACCAAATTGAGAATATTTTCGAGCAGCGTTTCTGTGAGAATGGCGCAATTTGATGCAGAAGCACCCAACCGTTCCGCTCTCAATTTGATTTGAGATTCGCTTTCTTCGCCACTCACATATAAAATATTACCTGGTGTTCTTAAAGCAAGCTGCAATAGCAATGTGCTTTTGCCAATTCCAGGCTCTCCGCCGAGCAAAACTACAGCTCCTGAAACCAGTCCACCACCCAAAACAAGGTTGAGTTCGCTGTCGGGTAAAACAAACTTTTGCTGCTGTAAGTCTGGGATTTCATTGATTTTTTTAGCTTCAACAATTTTACGGCTGCTTTTTTTCCATGCATGGTTTGAAACGGAAGGTTTAATCTCCTCCGACAGGGTGTTCCAATTGTCGCAACCCGGACATTTCCCTATCCATTTGGGACTTTCAAATCCGCAGGATCTGCAAAAAAAAGCTGATTTTGTTTTCGCCATAATGCAAATTTCTCATCTTTTGAGGGTATATCATTGCGTTGTGGACAAGTTCATTTAGAAACTTTCTAAATAAAATTATTAAATGATTGAAATCTGTTGTAATTTTGTGAAATCATGGAAAAAAACATCAACGATATTGTCACTGTTTATGCCGAAGCTACCCCCAATCCGGAGAGTATGAAGTTTGTTGCCAACAGAATGTTGTTGCCCAACGATAGCGCTGATTTTAGAAATGCAGAACTTGCAAAAAATAGTGCACTTGCAAGCGCATTGTTTGAAATGTCGTTTGTAAAAGGTGTTTTCATCATGAATAACTTTGTGAGTGTAACAAAGAACGCTGATTATGAGTGGTTTGATTTGATTCCCGATTTGAGAAATTTCTTTACTGAGTGGCTCGAAGATGGTAAAGAAATTGTATCACCCAAGAAAGAACTCAGCGAGGAGGAAGAAACGGAAATTGAGAGAAAAATAAAACAGTTGTTGGAAGATCATGTACGTCCGGCGGTTGAAATGGATGGTGGAGCTATTGATTTTAAAAGTTTCAAAAATGGCGTTGTGACAGTTCAAATGAAAGGCAGTTGCAGCGGTTGTCCATCCTCAACTATGACCCTCAAAGCGGGTATTGAAAACTTACTCAAGCGAATGGTTCCCGAGGTAGAAGCTGTTGAAGCAGAGGCAGTTTAAGAAAAAATCATAATTTTTTTTTAGGAATTACGGGTTTCCCGTTTTTGATTTTCAACTTTTATACCACATATTTGTTTTTTTGATAAACAAATATGATAGATACTACTATAATTGATGCTCGGTTTAAATCTGAGCCCCAGTTTAAATCTTTGCATCATTTATTTTTGAATGCAGCTAACAATATTCACAATCCACAAAGACCTTATTTGTTTCAAAAGGTAAAAGGGGTTTGGACAGAATTTACGTATGAAAATTTACTTCAACAAATCGATTGTATCACTTCATATTTAATTTCTGAGGGATTACAAAAGGGAGATCGCGTAGCCATCATGCTCGAGAATTGTCCGCAGTATTATATTCTTGATCAGTCGTTGCAGAAGTTGGGCTTGGTGAATGTTTCGATTTATCCAACCCTCACACCAGAGGAGACTTTATTTATCTTAAACGATAGCGGTTCAAAAATGCTATTTGTAGGGAATACATTTTTACTCAAGAAATATCTCAAAGTTGATGCGAATTGTCCTTCAATTTCTAAGGTAATATTTGTGCCTTCCGAAACCGAGGAAGTAGGGAAAGTCCTGAATTTTAATACCATCATGGAATCAGGTAAAGCATCTTTCGATGCGAATAAAGATAAAATTCAAGCTCAATTTGAATCAGTTAACACTCAAGATTTATCTACGCTGATATACACCAGTGGAACAACGGGTGTTCCTAAAGGAGCCATGCTTTCGCACTACAACTTTATGAGCAATTGCTACGATGCCCAAGAACTTTGTCCTGCCATCGAAAAAACAGACATGTATTTGTCGTATTTGCCATTGAGTCACGTTTTTGAAAGGATGGCCACAATGTATTTGGGAATTTACATTGGAGCGCAGGTTGCGTTTGCTGAAAGCATTGAAAAGGTTGCAACGAATATCAATGAAATTAGGCCTACTTTAATGGCTACAGTTCCTCGATTGTTGGAGCGCGTGCACGAAAAAGTGGTGAAAAATGCGACAGAACCCGGTGGCATAAAGGCAAAAATTTTCTGGTGGGCGTTGGGAGTAGGAGAAAAATATCGCAAGCAAATTGATGCAGGAAAGTCGGCAGGAATATTTCTAGGAATTCAACAAAAGATTGCTGAGAAATTGGTTTTTTCAAAAATAAAAGCAAAGATGGGTGGTCGATTGAAGATGTTTGTTTCAGGCGGTGGTGCATTGCCGCCACACGTTGGTGAATTTTTTGCCAACTTGGGATTAAAAGTACAAGAGGGATATGGACTTACAGAAACTTCACCATTTGTAACAGTGAATGAATTTGAACGTCAGGTTTATGGCACAGTTGGGAGAGTAGCGCCACGTCAAATGGTTGCCATTCAAAACATTGAAACCAAAGGGATTATCACCATCCAATCGTACGACACATTCAAGCCAGATTTTGAATGTGCAGAGGGTGAAATTTTGTGTAAAGGTCCGAATATCATGCAAGGATATTGGCAGAATAAAGCTGAAACTGACAATGTTTTTGATGCCGATGGATGGTTTCACACGGGCGATATTGGAAGATTTGACAGGGGTTATCTGAAAATTACCGACAGATTAAAAAATATGTTAAAAACATCTCTTGGTAAAAACATCTATCCAACTCAAATTGAGAATGTATATCTAAAGAGTGCGAGAATTGATCAAATTTTCATTATCGGCGATAAGCGTGAATATCTAACGGCGATTATTGTGCCGAGCGCTGAAGCCATTTCGGAACAATTATCTTCAAAAGTGCCATTGTTAAAAGGAGGAGATGATTTTATCCACGATAGCGAATTGATTTCATGGTTGGCTGAAGACGCCAAAAAGATGTCAAATAACTTGGCCAAATTTGAAAGAATAAAAAATTTCTTAGTAAAAAGGGAGCCATTTAGTGTTGAAAATGGCGATATGACACCAACATTAAAAGTCAAGCGTAAGGTTGTGATGGATCGTTACGCAAAAGAAATTGATGCAATGTATGCGAGTGTAGATTGCCCTCTTTAAACTTTATCAATTTTACAATGAACAGAAACGCCGGCGAAAGCCGGCGTTTCTGTTAAAACAATCTAACATAAATATGTAAAATGAGAAAGAATCCCATTTGTATGAATAACAATGAGGCTGCCATTTTGTTTTTAATGGGCTTGCATGCCGCATTTAACATCAGATGCATGATAAAGGCAACAAAGAACCAAGCGATATAATTTTGCAATGGAATGGTATTGTTTTTCCAACTCCAAAAGTCATATTTCATGGCTACAGGTTCCAAAAAATAATCGTAAATGGTCATGATTCCAGCCGATAAAAATGAAACTCCTAAATTATTCTTGATTCTGCCCGCCAGTAAACTGGAAGTATAAAAAACCAAAGCTGCCCAATTCACCCCAATTAAATAGGGAACTCCTTGCCATTTTGATCCCAAAGTGTTTCCATACGTATAACTTCCAAAAATGGCTTGTGTTTTGATGCCGGCCATTTCTACAAAAAAACCCATAATCCCAATAATAAATAACATCAGAATGTGGTTAAATTCCCATTTTTTGTGAAAAATGAGCGCAATGATGAAGGTTCCCAAAATATTAATTGGTGTGAGCCATATGAACAAAGCATTCAAACTTGGAATTATGAATCCAATAATACCTACTAGGTAAATGATGGTAATGGTAGCGATAAAACGATTTTCAACGGTTTGCATTTGGAACTATATCTGATATGATTTTGGCACTCAACAAACACAATGGAATTCCTCCACCCGGATGTACACTGCCGCCACAAAAGTAAAGATTTTTAAATTGGTTGGAAAAATTTGATTGACGGAAGAATGCCGACATTTTTTGGTTGCTGCTAGACCCGTACAAACTGCCTTTGTTACTTCCAGTGTTTGATTCAATTAAAATTGGATCTAAATATGTTTCCTCTTCAATAAATTGCTCGATGTCTGTTTTCAAGCAATGATTCACTTTTTGGATGATTTTTTTCCGCGCTTCTTTGCGGAAGGCATCCCAATCTTGTCCGTCATTGTATGGAGTATTGATCATCACAAACCAATTTTCGCATCCTTCTGGGGCATCCGATTTGATTTTTTTCGAAGTAATGTTGATGTAAACTGTAGGGTCGTTTTGCAATTTTCTCTCTCCGAAAATGGATTCAAATTCTTGGGGATAATTATCGCTGAACAATATATTATGGACATCGAGTTGTTTGAATTCTTTTTTTATCCCCCAATAGAAAATAAGCGCTGAGCTGCTGTTTTCTGCTTGTTTTATTTTTTTAGGGACATTGGCTTTCAATAAATTGGAATAAAACAACTTAGCATCTACGTTTGAAACAAATAAATCCGCGTTAAAGACTTGACCATTTTTGAGTTCAATCGCTTGAAGATGATCATCGGATTTGATGATGTGTTTTATTTCACTGTTAAAATGAAACTGAACCCCCAATTTCTGGGCTTGTTTAAACAGAATCAAGGCAATTTCTCTCATGCCTTTTTTAGGGAGATAGGCGCCATAATGAAATTCAAGATGTGAAATCACATTTAAAGTTGCCGGTGCTACATATGGATTAGAGCCGTTGTAAGTAGCATATCGGTTGAAAAGTTGTATGAGGTTGGGATTGTTAAATTGTTTCAGAATGGCATCATTCATGGTTTGAAACATATTGATTCTCCATAAATTTAGAATTCCTCGGATGCCTGTTTTACTGAGATATGTTTTGAATTTGTGCAAACTGCTTTCCAAAAACACAGGAGCGGTAATATGATAGATAGTTTGAGCTTTTTTGAGGAATTTACGAATGGATTTTTCGGATTCATTGAATTCCGCCGCAGCCTCTTTGATGAACTGGTTTTTGTTTGCGTTTGCTGCAAAAAATTGTCCGTTGTGAAAAAAGTAATGACAAATATGTTCCAACTGATCGAATTGAAAATCTTTTTTGAGAACTTCATCGAGCAGATTGGTCACGTAATGGGGCATTGTAAATAGGGAAGGGCCTCCATCGAATCGATAATTCCCTAGCGTAAATTCCGACATTTTGCCGCCATAAGTTGCATTTTTTTCAAATACATCTACTGAATATCCTTTTTTCGCCAGTTGAATGGCAGTTGCAAGTCCTCCAATTCCACTTCCAACAATTGCAGCTTTCATGAAAAGGAAACAATTTTAAGTGATTAATGTTGAGTGCAATACAAAAAAAAATCGACAATTTTCACCCGAAAAACATAGGGGTTTGATAGTGAAGAGATTATGTTTTTATTTTTTTTTAATTTTTTTTGTATTTTTTTTTGTATATTCTAAACTTCGTTATATTTTTGCACCACACTTAAATAGGAAAAACAAATAAAATGAAAAAAATCACTTTCGCTTTAGCAGCTTGCGTAGTATTCGCTTTTGCTGCTTGTGGT
>JACCED011766570.1_pt1 | contig 26801 bp, 29 predicted proteins | sample 7455021 | NCBI WGS metagenome assembly JACCED01 (sample SAMN15323456, study PRJNA562643) | freshwater metagenome | isolation source: river surface water | place: USA:Blue River Watershed | collected 2017-08-19 | reverse complement strand
ACATCTACGATGTTCATTTGGTGTTCATGTCTTAGGATGTGGATTATGGGTGCCAACCTGGCACAACCAAAGTATTCAGCAGCCTGTAACCAATTGATAGTTTTGCCTTGTTCTAACCACCCTTTAATGGCTTCTAATTGGTTCTTTGGTGTCTTACCCACACTTAGCTCCATTTGCTTCATGTAGAAGCGTTCTTTGACGCTATTCTTGAAAAAGTTTAATTCTTCATAAAATTGGATGTGTTTTTCATATTGTTGAAGGAATGCATCAAAGTTTTCAATTAATTCTTCCCTAGTGGTACCATTGATACCTGTGTAAAGTCTGTTGTTTAGTTCTTTTAATTTGAACTGCTGTTGAGGTGTTAATGTATTTGCCATGATTATTTAATTTCTTTTGAGTATAAAGTTAATACGTTTTGTTTTTCATCCAAGGACAAAGATAAATAATTTGTATGATATTTGATGATACCAATTGGTGAATTAGTTAATTCTCTTTTTTGTTGATTACACCATTCAATAATTTCTTCGACAGAAGACAAAGAAGAAACAACAGTTTTTCTCTTTTCTTTTTCTTCTCTCAATTCTTTTTCTTTAATTGTTTTATCAATAAATTCTTTTTTAATTAATTCTTTTCTTTGCGGTCTGATTTTATGACTACTAGTTGTCAGGTTTTCTGACCACTGGTTGTCAGGTTCTGTGACCACTGGTTGTTCGATATTCTGACCACAGCTGGTTACCTGGGGACCATTACTTGTCCCCACAGAGCTGTTACCGTTCGCCTGGTGAACTGGTGCAGTTCGTGTGGCGTACTGGTTAACCACTCCATTCAACATATCCATTACAATATCTTGGTTGATGTAGTAATAATTTTTAGCTGGCAAACCTTTCTTTTCGATTTTCAATATACCAAAAGTATTTAACTTTTTTACGCATTCACGTATTACGTGTTCACCCAAAGATGTTTCTTCAGAAATACGGTCCTGTTGTTGATAAAACTCTTTACCATCAAACAGTTTAAATTGTAGGTCAATAAAGTGTTGGAGTAATAAGGTGGTATCACACCCAAGGTGCTTAACAAGCTTTTTGTTTAATACCCAATAGGCATCGGTGCCAAGTACGTTTAATAAATTGTTATCCATAGTATGTAGTTTTTAGTTTTCTTGTAATGCTTTCGCTTTACGTTTATAATACGCGGCACGCTGGCACGCTTGATTTAAAGGTTTATTAGCATCTCTCCATTCTTGAGATTTAATAGCCTTACACGGTTTACATTGAGTACGTTTGCTTACAAACTCCCCAACTGGTTTTCTTTTGCCGCAGGTGCAACATGTTTTTTCGTCTTCCATAATAATGTTTTTAAATATATATATCACAAAGATAAACAAAAGGTACTTCTAAGTCAAGTATTTTTAAAAAAAATTTGAAAATAGTTTGGAATAACCCTGTGAAGTTCCTATTATTATAATGTTCGAAACGTATATCCATAGTATGAGAACATAGAAATTACCACCTTACCTCATAGGGTGGTTTTTTTTTGTAATAAACTTTAATTATACTTGAATATACGTTTTGTTTTTATATATTTAATACAGCAGTGGTTATTTTTTAGATTAAACTACATTTGCCATGTTCCACTGCGTGTTTCCATAGATAGGCCTAGAAGTTTGTACTCCCATTCTCTCTAGGCCTTTTTTATTGATAAGGAACGTATTTGATGTTATTATATTTATTAACATAACAAATTAAGATGAAGATTGAACAGTTCGCAGTTAATGAAGTAGTTTTTTATCACCAGGTTACCACAGGTGATACTGTTGAATTAACATTAACAAATATCACTTATAACATACCCAAGACAGTTGACCCAATAGTTCAAACAATAACTGATACTTGGTTCAAATGTCAATTTACCACAGTAACTGGGTCAACAATGGAGAACCTGACTGGTGGTACTATATTCCTTCAATATGGTGGTGGTTATTATGACTATGATTTAAAGATAAATAACGCGGTTGTTGAAAGCTCACAGGTGTTCGTTCAAGGCCCAGCGAATATAGTTATTGAGAGTGATATTGCACAAACCACTGTGATTACAAACCCATATGCTGGTTCAAGTGGTACGTCTGGTCAAAACGCGACAGCTGGCTCAGCTGGTAGTTCTGGTTCAGCTGGTACAACAGGCTCAAGTGGCTCAAGTGCTTCGTCTGGCTCAAGCGGTGCTAACGGCACCAGCGGTCAGAATGGAACCAGTGGTGCTAATGGTAGTTCTGGTAGTTCTGGTGCAAATGGTGCAACAGGGGATACTGGAACCAGTGGTGTTTCTGGCACTAGCGGTGTTAGCGGTTCAAGCGGTGTTTCGGGAAGTAGTGGTGTGAGTGGAACTAGCGGCTCAAGTGCAACCAGCGGTGCGGATGGTATCACAGCTGGACGTACTTATTATTTCAACCAGTCACAAAATAGTGATATAAGCCCATATAAGGTGTTAACAACCGTACCAAGTGGTACAGCACAACAAACCGTAACAAAGACTTTAACAGGTAACCAACAAAATGTATTGGTTCAAGAATTTATAACCCCACAGTTGGGTTTTAGCGTTATTCCTGGTGGTACACAACGTTTCCATACACATAACTTAAAAGCGGCCAGCAATGACCAAATAGAAATGTACGTTACAATTCAGCTTGCTGATAGCAGTGGTACACCTATTGGTTCCGTGTTATCAACTGGTAACGCATTAATTGGTTGGGTGGATGCATCAACACCAGTTGAAACAACAACCGACCTTACATTAACAACAACAACTATCGACCCAACTAACAGGATGATAGTTAAGATTTATTACAGCAACAACGATGCAACATCCCACAACGTAACTTGGTATACAGAAGGTACGGCTTATTACAGTTTTGTTATGACCACCGTAGGTTCGTCAGCATCAACATCTGGTTCCAGTGGAACAAGTGGTGCTAATGGTAGTTCTGGTAGTTCTGGTTATGGTAATACAACTCAATTTTTTAATGTTGGTTTTTACCCATCCTCTAACAAACAAAATGGATTTGATTTTTTAAGTTATGGTACTGGTGCAACACAAAGTGGTGAATATTATCAATTAAGTAATGATGTTCCAACAACTCTTGGATTGGGTATGGGTGTTAGTGCTGGTAGTTATGGTATGGTCACATTTACACCAATGAGTTATTTTAATATACCAGCTTTTAAAGGTATCGCTTTAAATAGAATTACTGGTTCTGGTACAAACCATAGATTAAGGGTTGCAATTTATACAGCTGAACATGATGTAAATAACTCAAAAACAGCTTTTGGTTACTCAATTTCTGAAGGCAATAATGGTCTAACGTTTAGTAGTGGTTCATATCCCACTATAAGCGGTGATACACAACCATGGTCAACCACAATTGCACCTTATATACCAGCATATCCAACACCAAAAAATTTGGTTTGTTATACCGATGTATTAGATACAACAGATGCTGGTATTTATAAACCTGGTTTATATAATGCTGATGGTGTATCAGCGACAATATCACCAATTGTATTACCATATAACGGTTTATATTACATAATGCTTGAAGCTGTTGAAAACGGAAGTGCAACGTGGAGTGCATATTCATCAATGGGATTTGACCAGTCTTTTAGGGCTGGTAGGGTGTTAGTTGATACAAGAAACTTTTTCAGATTTGCTTTTGATAGAAGATTTGCACACCAAGATTTAGGGTTTACATTAACAACTGCTGGTATGACCACATACACACCACCAGCGGTATTAGATACAACAAAATTATTACAGTCTTTTGCTGGTTCAACAACAGCAATGTTAACAAACACCAGAACTAACCCACCATTAATTTGGATTAAAATTTAAATTCTATGATAAAAATAGTTAAAGAACACATAATTGAAAGCCGTATTAATGAATACGGTGTACCTGTATCAGTCATCGTAGGTGAAATTGAGCATGAGGTTGAAGTTGCTGATGAGGTTGAACAAGATACCACAGCTGCAAAGATTGCGAAGCTTGAAGAAGAATTAAATAAATTGAAAGAACAATTATAATATGTCAAAAATATTAATGTACACAGGCGCCACAACAGGCGTAACAACAAACGAAGGGCAACACGCCTTCTTTATAAATGAAAACGGTTTACCAGCCGTTAAAAGCGGTTCACAAACAATTGTATTTAGTACAAGCGGTAGCGCGTTCACAGGTTCAAGTGGTAGCTCTGGCTCAAACGGTAGCAAAGGTTCATCTGGTAGCAGTGGTGTGAGTGGTACAAGCGGCCAGGATGGTGCACCAGGTGATATAGGTGCGGCTGGCTCAAACGGTACTAATGGCTCATCTGGTGCGTCTGGTATAAACGGTGTTGGTGGTGCTGCTGGTAGTTCTGGTGCTAATGGTAGTTCTGGTAGTTCTGGTCAAACATATGGTACAAGTGGTAGTTCTGGTGCCACAGGTTCAAGCGGTTCGTCTGGTGCTAATGGTAGTTCTGGAAGCAGTGGTTCAAACGGTTCAGCTGGTGGTTACAGTCAATGGACACCTATTGTAACAGACGGTATTACAGCAAGTGTTAATAGTACATTTACAAGAACAAACGTTGGTGGTGCATGGAACCAAGGTTTTGCATCAGAACAAGGTTTTGAAGTGGCTTATGTTAGCGCAAACCCAATATCAGCAAATAACAGATGTGTTATTGGTTTAAATAGTGACCCAGCAACAGATGCTAGTTATACAACTTTAGATTACTGTATTGGTATAACCGTTAGCGGTGGTACACCAACAATTTACGAAAGCAATACATTGGTTTATACACACCCAACTGGTATCACAACTGATACACTTTTCACAATAACTTATGATGGTTATAATGTAAAATATTACATTGATAGCACTTTGGTTCACACCACAGCAAGGGCTTTATCTGGTCTATTATACTTGGATAGTTCATTGTTCACTGGCGGTGGTGGTAGTGGTTTCACAAACGTTGTTTTTGGACCATACAGTCTTGCTGGTGCATCTGGAACCAGCGGTTCGTCTGGTGCAACTGGTGCTAGTGGGTCTAGTGGTTCCTCTGGTACATCTGCTGGTGGTGGCGGTGGTGATACATTACAAACACAACAAATTGGAGTTGCCGCATCACAACCTAGTATAACAGGTAGTGCTGTTCAATGGCGTGCTATCTATGGTGATGGTAATAACCTTGACCAAGGTTCTGGTGGTCAATATGACACCGTAGAATACGGTTTCATCCAACCATTATTTTTAGAAGCTGGTGAAACAATTGAAAAGGTTGGTTTTTACTTTATGGACTATGCGTCATCTGGTACCGCAGCGTTCAAGGTTATCATATGTGATAAACACCCAGATGCATACTTACCTTGGAACTTATTGCATACAGAAGAATTAACATTCACACAGGATGATGTTGATAACAAATTTATAAGTTGGGATTATGATTTTACAAACACAGGTTCAACAAGAAACACATATTTTGTATACATCCTTTTTTCAGCGCAAACAACTAGAACATTTGAGTTATGTAGAACGGTTCAGTCACCACAATATTTAGTACAAGATACACGTTTAATAACATCTTCAAATAGATACGATAATAATAGTCACTGGGTGACAGCTTACCACTCTATTTACAGTAGTTTACCGTCTACAATGTCATCAATTATAGCGAATAATTTATATTACAATAACCAACGTGGTGCGCATATGTACTACCAAACATCAAGACCATAATATGCAAACAGAATTAGTTAACACAAAAATACAACACTATTCAAAAAATGAGAATGGTGAGTATGTATTAGTAAGCGAAGAAACAGTACAAATTGAAAGACCAGTTGAAGTTAAAACTGATAAAGAAAGAATAGCAGAATTAGAAGCAAAATTGGAACAATTATTAGGTAATGGCTAAACAACAATACATAACACCATCAGTTGCCGTAACAGGTGATACAACTGGCTACATGAATGTAATATCCACCACACCTGGTGGTGAGTTACAAGTTGTTACCACTGGTGGTACTGTAAACACAATTGCCCCAGATAGGCATATTGTAATAGGTGATGTATTGGTTACCCCTGGTCATTATAAGGTTATTCCATCTGATTATCACATTGATGGTAACTTGACAATTGAAGCAACCACAGGAATTACGATTGGTACTGAAACGATTGAGTATGAAGGTCATGTTGCGATAGCTGGTAGTGTATTTAACTGCACAGGAACAGTTGATATTCAAGGTGGTTTATCATTGGGTGCAACTACATTTAGCGTTGCTATACCAACACCAGAACCTGGTCCTACATATGATACAGATGCACAAGCATTCTTAACAGCCGCTGCTATCACAGATGAAACAATTGGTGGTGCAATTAATACATTGGTATTGGCCATGAAAGCTGCTAGCATATGGGATAAGGCGGTTGCTGTATACCCATTTGTCGGTGGTAGTGCATCAACACATAAATTCAACCTTAAAAACCCAGCTGATACAGATGAAGCATACAGAATGACGTTTGCTGGTAGCAACTGGCAACACACAGCATCTGGTGTACAATTATCTGGTTCATTATCTAGTGCTGACTATGCCGATACCCACCTGGCTTATCAAACAGCTAGTTTAACAACAGCACACATCGTATTATCAATTAATGATGACGGTACATATGATGCTGGTTATGACACTGGTTCAAGTGGTGGGGATGCTGGTGACTGGGCGTTAATATCTGACTACAATAACAACACAGCTTATTTCTGTGCTGGTGCTGGTAGTTATCTTACAACAACCGCTGGTTCGGTGCCAGCTGTTTGGTCTGGCCGTGCTAATGGTACAAACAGATATTTGGATAAAGACGGTACCACATTAAATTCAGATACAGGTTCGGTGGATGGTTCAACCTATTCATTATACCTGGCAGCGGTTAACGTTGGTTCAGCTACACAACAAGTTAAAAACAGATACGACTTTGCATCTTACGGTACATATCTAACAGAAGAAGAAATGGCCGACTACTACAATGCAATTACAGCTTTCAATACAACTTTAAGCAGATAATGACCAAAACGCATAAAAATATATTTAAATACAAATGTCAAATATGACCAATAAGATTAACATAATTAGTGAAGAAAAGTTATACGTGCCACAACTCATTGAAGTTGCAAGCAGACGTGAAGACTGGATAAATTATGGTGAAGAAAATTTATTCCCAGATTACTTAATTAGTTTGCTTGAAAAAAGTGCTATACACAAAAGCATTCAAACAGGTAAGCAAGATATGGCAATGGGTGATGGTTTAAAAGTTGCCACAGAGAATTTACCAGCAGACCAACAAGCGATTGTTAGCAAGTTTATGAACATGCCAAACCCAAATGAAAATTTGGATGATATAAGCTATAAAATATTAATGGACCTTATCGTTTATGGTGCATACGCGTTAAATATTATCTGGTCAAAAGACAGACAAAGCATTGCTGAAATTTATCACATTGATTACGGTAAATTAAGATGTGGTAAACCAGATGCTGAAGGTAAGATTACACACTACTATTATTCAAACGATTGGTCACAATATAAAAAAGATGAGTATGCACCAGAAAAGATTACAGCATTCTCAATGGATGAAAGAAAAGACCCATCACAAATTTACATTTGCAAAGAATACAACCCAGCTGCAAGGTATTATGCAATACCACAATACAGCGCAAGCATCCCATATGTTGAGATTGATTTTGAGATAGGAATGTATCACCTAAACAACATCCAAAACCAGTTATCACCAAACTACCTTTTACAGATAAATACAGGCATCCCAGAAGAGGAAGAACAGGATGAGTTATTCAGACAAGTTAAAAGAGAATTAACTGGTCACAAAGGTCACAAATTCATGTTGACATTTGGTACAGGGGCTGATAGCGCACCTACATTTATCCCAATTCAAACCACTGACAGCGATAAGCAATTCTTGGTGTTAAACGAAGCCGTATTGCAAGCATTATGTACAGCTAACAAAGTAACATCACCAATGTTATTGGGTGTTAAAACACCTGGTCAATTGGGTGGTAGAAGTGAATTGGTGGATGCATATGACCTATACTACGCAACAGTTATAAACAAGTTGCAAAAACACGTATTAAAAGTTTATCACAAAATATTAACCATCAATGGCACATCAGCTAAATTAGACTTTATCAAAGCTGAACCACTACCATTCAACTTAACTGAACAAGCATTGTTGCAAGTTGCAACCAAAAATGAAGTTAGAGATATGGTAAACTTGGAACCAATTGAAATTCAAAATAACCCAGAACAACCAACAGCATAATGGCAGACGTATTATTCATAAGCGAAAGTTACCTAAGGGACATGTCCATGATTGGTGGCAATGTACAGAACAACGTTCTTACATCAGCAATTCGCAAAGCACAAACAATTAAAATACAAAGCGTATTGGGTAAAGCCCTTTACGATAAATTAGTGGATGACATTTATAACGCTGGTGGTTCAATTACAGGTGTAACTGGTAACTATGCAATATTGTTATCAGATTATGTTATCCCAGCTTTAACAGGATGGGCCTTATATGAAAGCATCGTACCACTCACATTGAAGTTCACCAACAAAGGTATCAGCCGTGCACAAGATAGTTACACGGAAGGCATTGATTTAGAGACACTTCGCTATATTAGAAATGATGCAAGGGATGAAGCTGAATGGTCAACTCAGAGATTAACAAACTACCTATGCAACAACACAGGTTTATTCCCAGAATATTCTGATTACAGCGCAAACGATTTATATCCATCCACAAAAGCTGGTGGTTATAATTCTGGTATCTACTTCAAGAAGAGAAGAATTGTACATAACAACTTCTTCCCTGACAAAGATGATTACGAAAAATATACTTTTTAATGGGTTTAGGTGACATTACAGAGCTTATAATTAAGGTCTTGACACTTGGACAAGGTAAACGTATTGCAACCGCTATAGCACGCTTATTTGGATATGAAGATTGTGGATGCGATAGAAGAAAGGTGTGGTTAAATAATTTGTTCAGACCCAAACATAAAAAAAGATACCCAATTTAACTATGGCATACAAAAAGAATATAAAAAAGATGGAAGAGGCCATCTTAAAATTACAAAAAATTAAACAGATTAAACAGGATGAAACTAATAAGCGAAACGTTACAAGCACTGGGAATAAACACTAGTCTAATAATTGGTGGTGTGATAGGAAGTTTAATTGGGATGAAACCTGGTTTACCATGGTGGAAACAACTATTATCAGTTCTTGTTGCAGCGTTCATCGCGAATTATACCGCACCTGTTATTGTTGATTTATTTGGTATGGGTCAAAACACCTTAGCTGGTGTTGGATTTATCGCTGGTTATAGCGGAAAACATATGTTAGAATATACCATGGAAAAATTAACCAAGAAGAAATAATGGCTAAAGCAAAACAAACCAAAGAAGTAAAACGATGGGTGGCTAAACCAGCTAAGAAACGCCCAGGTGTTCACGCTAAAACAAAAGCTTCAAGAAGCAAACGAAGCAAGAACTATCTTAAAAGAAACGTTGGTCAAGGCTAACAAATGGAACGATATATCTAAGTATATATTTACCAGTATAATAAGCTTATAATAAAATTATTTAAGATGAATAAATTAGAAAAGATTGCGTCAATTTTAGGCATCACTTTATCTTCATCTGAAGTAGTCGAACAAACTTTTGCCGCTGAAGCAAATTTGGTTGATGGCACCAAGATTTATACTGAAAGCGATGCTTTCGAAGTTGGTGTTATTGTTCAAGTTGAAACTGAAGAAGGCATGGTGTTGGCACCAGCTGGTGAACACACAATGGAAGACGGAAACATCATCGTTGTTGATGAAGCTGGCGTTATTGTTGAAGTGAAAGCACCTGAAGCTGAAGAAGCACCTGAGGAACCAGTTGAAGAGGAAGAATTGGCTGAAGAGGAAGAAGTTGTTGAAGAAGAGAAATTTTCTTTCGGCAAAAAAGACTATGACGAGATGATGGAGCGTATCCAAAAATTGGAAGAAGTATTGCTAGCTTCAGTTGAAGCGTTAAGCAACACTAACAAAGAATTGGTTGAAAAAGTTGAAACGTTAAGTGCACAGCCTGCTGCTGCACCTGTTAAGACCAGAAAACCTGTTAAAGAAGAAAATGCCTTGGCTGGCTTGAAACTGCCAAAAAGAAATTAATAATAATAAAATTAAAAACTAATAAAATTTACAAACATGAGTTTAGTAGTAACAGGATTAACCGACTATGCAAAACAGGAAGGTTTCCCACTTATCGTGTCAGCTGTAACACGTGGTAATACAGCAAACTACGCTAACATCGTTAGCGGTTTGAAAGGTACTGGCTTGGTTCCATTTCTTTCTTCAAGTGTAACATTGGCCGCTGGTGGTTCATGTTCATTCACAAATAACGGTACATCAACTTTTTCAGAAGTGGAAATTGCGGTGAAGCCTGTAGAATTTACTGAAGCCATCTGTGTTGGCGCCCTTGAGGGTAAAGCTATGATGTATTCTGTAGCTGGTTATGATGCTATCCCTTACACTCAGCAATTCTTACAAGACAAAGCTGACCAAATTTCTAAGAAATTGGATAACCTTTACTGGCTTGGCGCAACTGGGTCGGGCGATGTTTTTAATGGCTTTGTTGCTCAAGCAACTGCTGCTTCTAAATTAACTACTATCACTGGTTCTACAAGTAACGTTTACGATGCTATTGATTTAGCTATCGACACTGCTGTAGCCGCTGATAGTACTTTCGAAACTAGCGACACTGTTGCTATCTTCTTGAACTATGCTAAATACCGTCAATTAATGAAGGAACTTGTAATTAAAAATTATTTCAATTACAACCCTGCTAACTTGGAAGCTAACATGGAAATTACTTTCCCAGGTACACGTATTAAGTGCATCCCAACAGAAGGTCTAGCTGGTCACTCTTTCTTGTACTTGGCTGACACCGCTCACCTTCACATCGGTACCTCTTTATTGAGTGAAACTGAAGGTTTGAATGTTTACCATGACCAAATTACCAACAACATCTACTTACGTTCACAGTTCTACGCTGGTACAGGTGTTTCAAAAACTATCTTCAAGAAAGCTTGCTAATAGTTAAAAAAAGAATAAAATAAATTAAATTTAAAACTATAAATTATGCCTTTAAATAACGACTGCTTTTTAACTGCTGGTCTTGAATTAGTGGGCTGTACAAAAGACAATGTTGCGGGTGTTGAAGCTATTTATTTAGCTAACTACAAGGAATTGGTTCCTTCACCATCAGTATCTAATGTAGTATATGATGCTACTACTACTGGTGAGATTACTGCTATCACTGGTTTGACTGGTACAACTTTCTACACTTTTGACACAGTTAAAGAAACTTCAAGCTTGTCTGAAGCGATTAACGTAAACGTACAGAACGGTACATTATCATTCGTACCAACAATTACTTTGGTGATGAATAAACTTACAACAGAAAAAAGAAACCTTATCCACATGATGGCTACAGGTGTATTGGTTGGTGTTGTTAAAGACAATAACGGTGCATATTGGATGGCTGGTTTCCGAAAAGGTTTGGACGTAACGGCCGTTGAAGCTAGTACAGGTACCGCGTTGGGTGACAGAAACGGTGCAACCGTTACTTTGACTGGTGCTGAACCATTGCCAATGGCTAAGTTATCATCTACTGCTGTAACACAAATGTTAAACCTTGCTGATTACCAATAATTAAATTAGGTCAAAACAACATGAGAATGGGTTCCCACAACGGGGCCCATTTTTTTTTATCCAATTTGGTCTTTTCAAAAAAACAAAACTATTTATATTTAAACGGGAAACAATTTGAATTTGAACGATTATATCACGGTAAATTATAAAAAACTTTATACAGCTGCTAAGAATATCACAAAGGGTCATGCTCTTACTGATGATTTATTTCAGCACTGCATCGAAGTGCTTATCACAGATAAGGACCAGGATAAAATGCAAAGAATGGTTGAAACAAACCAACTGCATTATTATTTCACAGCAATATTAATTCGCAATTATAATTCATCCACATCAAGGTTCCATTACATATATCGCAAAGGAAGCGATTTAATGGCACCAAATGACGTTTATAATGTCGAAGTATTGGATGAGGGTTTTGATTACGAGAGAGAGGCTAAAATTGACTTTATTGAGGAATGTATCAAACATTTAACCTGGTACGAAAAGAAGATGATAGAATTACATTTTGAAGAGGGATTATCATATCAAAAAATATCTGATTTAACAGGCATCCCAAAAACAAGTTGTTTCAACACAATAAAAAACATAGAAAAGTTAATTAAAAATAAATACGATGGCAGTTGCTAGATACAATTTAAACGAAGAAGATTACAAGGCTGGTAAAGAATACCTAAAAGAAATTGAGGGTGCTTACGAATTGTCACATGACCAAATGATGAGATTACACCAAATGTCAACCAGATTGGGTCATCCATCAAAACCTGGTGGATGTTCAGCATGCAATAGAAGAGCTTTAACCCAAATTAAAGGTTATGTACACGAATATGAACGTATTATAATAAATGGTGAAGAGGAATAATGCCAAAGGAGAAACAAGATAAGGTTGGGCTTGTTGTTGAACAGGTTAATGGTTACGTATTCAAGGTAATTCGTGAAACTGAACGTGGTTGGACGCGTGACAGAAACAATGGCTATGATAACCCAAGACAAGTTATAAGAAAGTTTGAGGTTGAATGCCAGACATGCAAGGACACAAAGGTGGTGATGTATGGTAGCATCTTTGGTAAGAAGAATTGCATGTGCATGAAATGCAAACATGCTGAAAAACCAAAAATTGAAAATGGTATTAAAGATGGTAAGGTAAACCTTAATAAGTTCAACGAAGAAACCTGGGAACCAAAATTAAAAAAGAATGGTGAGGTTGATGGTAGGTATGTCAACAAACCAAAAAAGGATTTTGTTGGTGAAACATTTGAATGTGTTTTTGATACGTTTTTGGTGATTGAAGAATTGCCAAGGGTTATATCAAAGAATGGTAAATACGTATACAGAAACTTTAAGGTTGAATGTGTTAAGTGTGGCACCCACAGGGAAACACTAGCAGCATCTTTAAACGCAAAAGGGGTGGCTTGTAACAAATGCAGAACTGAAGATAGACATGTTAAATTTGATTTATCCCTGGGCCCAGTTGATATTGAAAGAAAATGCGAAATAATGAGTGAAATAAACCAGATATGGGATGAAATGAAAAGGATGCAAAGGGAAGGAAAATTGGTGCCATACCTGGTGGATAAATTTGAAGTTAACGATTGGTTATTGGACCGAGAAGATGAAACACAACATATTGAAAGAGATAGTTATATGGACGATAGCGATGACATTGACTATGATAACCCTGATATTAATTGGGACGATGAGCTTGAAAAATACATATAAGGATGGCAAGAAAAGGAAGTAATAAACAGCCTACTAAAGTCCACGAATTTATAACAATTGAAAGGCTACCACAATACATCAAAGAAAAGTTTGATAGTTATAGACTATCACCACATTCAATTGATTTTTGCATGCGTTTAGCAGCTGGTGAAGATGCAATGACCGTGGTAAGCGAATTGTATTCATTGGGTGATAACAGGGCTGAAATTAAAAGAAAAGCAAGGGAACTACTTGGTAACCCCAAGCTACAAGATATGATTACAGTCTTTAGGGAAAACCTAAAGCACAAAGCCATCGTGGATGCCAATGCAATATTGATGCGATTGGAGTTGATGTATTCGGAGTGTATCTATGATAACGATAAAAGACTTGCTCTTGACATTTTAAAAGAGATGAGTAAAATAATAACAAACCTGGATGGCAGTGTATCTGTTAGCGATGTTGTCATCCGCTTTGAATTACCCAATGCAATAAAAGCGAAAGCAGAGGATATTCAAGACACAGAAATAATTGAATAATATGAACTACATTTTTACAACTTACTTTGCAAGTGGAAACGACCCACAAAGAAGCGGCTCATGGGCCCAGAATGATTTTAATATCATGAAAGAATTTTATAATTCTGTAACCAAGAATAAATTGAATTGTGTGATTTTACATGACCACTGTTCACCAGAATTTATTGAACAATATTCAACCGATAAAATTAAGTTTGTTAGGGTTGATGATGTTAAATTAAATATGATAGATTACAGATGGAAATTATATCATAATTTATTGGAAGAAATGACAGAAATTAAAAACGTTTATTGTTTGGATATAAGCGATGTTGTTATCTTAAAAAGCCGATTCAAGTCAATGAAAAAAGATATGCTTTATATTGGTGATGAAGAATGCACAAACAGACAAAACTGGTGGATGATGGAAAGATATAAAATGCTTTCACTGGACCCAAAAGAATATGTTGATAACAAGGTATTAAATTGTGGTGTAATGGGTGGAAACAGAGAGATGATGTTGGAAGTAACTGAAGCGATTGCAAATATCCTTGAAAAAGGTAATGTAACAAAGACCACAGCTGATATGGCAGCAGCAAACCATGTTGTATATACCAATTACGCGGATAAATTTGTATCTGGTTTACCATTGAATACAAAATACAGAGGTGGAGCATTCGCATTCAACGGTGAAAATAATGACGCTGATAAGGCGTGGATACAACATAAGTAAGATGGAAATTTTTGATACCAGAGATGAGATGATTGCTTCAATACCCAAAGGTGGTATGATAGCCGAATTGGGTGTGTTCAAAGGTGAGTTTAGCCTTAAGATAGATGAGATATGTCAACCAAAAGAATTAATACTGATTGATAGCTGGTCTGGTACGCATATTTACAGCGGTGATGTAAACGGAAACCATAAGAACGGTGTAAGACAATATTACACAGGGGATGAACTGTATAACATCACAGTTGAGAATGTAAACAAATTTAAAAACCCAGCCAGCATCATAAGACTTACCACAGACATTTTGGGGGCCTTTTCAAACGATACATTTGACATGATATACATTGATGCTGACCACAGCTATGAAGGTGTCTTAAAAGACCTTATAAACGCGTATAACAAAATTAAGAACGGTGGTTATATCATGGGCCACGATTACGAACATAACATGGACAAAACAAACAACAGTTACAACTTTGGTGTGAAGAAAGCTGTGGATGAATTTTGCCGAGAATACAACCAGGAAATATCCATGAAAGGAATGGATGGCTGTGTGAGTTATGGTATAAAAATTAGCAAATAAATGAATGTAAAATTAGAGGGTGCCGACTTATTTGATTGGCAGTTGCAGGTATATCAGTCCTATAAAAACGATGATTACAAGACGTATGTTTTGAACACATCCAGACAGATAGGTAAGTCTTTGCTTATCAGCCAGTTAGTACTAGACACTTCAATTAATAATTCAAAAGTCATCGTAGGGGTGGTGAGTTTGACGTACAAACAAACCAAACTTATCTACAATAGTATCAGTGACATACTACAAAAAACACCCATATTATTAAGCGATAACAAGTCAGAACTTGAAATAAAGTTGGTGAATGGTTCATCCATCAAATTCTTGTCCATTCAGAACTATGATGCAATTAGAGGGCACACCTTTGATTACTTGTTCGCGGATGAAGCGGCTTATTACCCACCTGGTGTTTACGATAAGGTCTTATTACCAACCACATTGGCCAGGGGCCGAAAAGTTGTATTGGCATCCACCCCAAGGGGCACCAATTATTTCTATGATATGTTTATGAGGGGTATTGACCCAGATGACAAAACGATAACAGCATTCAAGTTTGATTACACAGCAAACCCAAACTTCAACCCAATAGAAATTGAAAGCATTAGGAAGCAATTACCAGATGCGATATTTAGGGCCGAGTTTTTGGGTGAGTTTAGCGATAATGGTTCGGTGTTCAACAACTTAAGAGATGTATGCATCCTAAACGAATGGAAAGCCCCAGGTGGGAATGTTTACGCTGGTATTGACGTTGGTTTATTCCATGACTACACCGTTGCATCCATAATGGACACAGACGGTAATATTGTTGATATTTACCGCGCAAAGACAGGAAGTATAAATAAGTTGAACACCGAATTGGAAACATTCCTTAAAAGGTGGAGACCAGTTAAAACCCTGGTGGAATTAAATAACCAAGGTATCTCAGTGTTCGAACATTTGCACCCTAGAATGAAAGGTGTAGAGGGCTTTAAAACAACCGCTGTAAGCAAACCAGATTTAATTAACCAACTACAGAATAGCATTGAGGATAAGCGAATTAAATTACCATCCAGAGAATTGATGGATGAGGTATACAGTGAGTTGGTTAACTATTCATTCACCTACAGTGAAAAAAGCAAAGCCATTATCTATGGGGGGTTGCCTGGTCACCATGACGATATTGTCATCAGCTTAGCCCTTGTCAACAAGGTGTATACAGAAGCACACCATAAAATTAAACCGAAGGTCCGACTAATGTTTGGATAAAACGGAATAACAAAAATTATATTTATAACAAAGATGGTTACAATACAACATAAAGAAATTACATATAACATCCCCACAAAGTGGGAAGATTTATCTATAGCCAAATTTTACGATATGGCTTTATTTATGGATAAGTCAAAAGAGCAAGGTTATGATGATGAATATGTTTATTCCAATTTATTTAAAATAGTAACTGGGTTGAAACAACCAGAATATTATGCACTGTCAATTGATAATATTAACACCTTCAAATTATCTGTACAATTTTTATTAACACCATTTAACTCAAAAACATTTGAGAGGGATTTTACGCATGGTGGATATAGATTTAAATTAAAGAACTTTGAAGAGTTTAGCTTTGGTGAATACATTGATAGCCAACACCTTTTGAACAAAGAGGAAGTTAACATGGCCAGAACATATGCGTTATTGGTTGATATTTATAAACCAAAAAATATTTGGAAATTTAAATTTAAGGATAAGAAATTGGATTTGAGTTTGGACCAAAAAGAAAAGTTTATCGGTGATATTCCAATAACAAAATTAGCTGGTCTTCATAGTTTTTTTTTGCGTGGTCAAAGTCAGTTAGGTCGCAATACAGCGTCTTATTTGGTGAAGGTGGCCAGACGAACACGCATGCAAGCGTATTTGGGGCTGGCTGGTCATATTACATATGGCTTATGGATGCCTGTGATGAAAAACTGGATAAAATGGATGAAGCAATTGCCAAACCGTTTAGGCAAACTCTCACATTCCTAGCATACAAAACATCAAAGAATAATATGATAGAAGCTATCAGAAAAGAAGAAGAAATGAAAAGCAAATATAGAAGATAATGAACTACAGTCAATTAACAACCTATTTAAAGACCACCGCTGGCAACCACTTTAATGTGGTGTATTCTGAGGCTGGTTATGTTGAAGACCTTAACTGGGGTGATAACAACTATCCAATGGTGATGTTTGTTTGTCAACCAGGTACGTTTGATATTAACAAAATAAGATATAACATGACCATGATTGTGGCCGATGTTATGGATGACCAGGTGTTGCAACAAATTACCAAACAAAGTAATATGTTCGATATTGGCCGCGATATTATCAACCAGATTTTATTGGATAGCCAACCAGCCACTTCAACCTTTAGTTTAATTGAAGACAGCGTGGTGTTCACCCCATTCACAGATAACCTACCAGACCTTTGCACTGGGTTCCAATTTGATTTTGTAATTGAGGTGTTAAATATAAACAACTGTGACTTACCATTCGCAACAGGTAACTAATGGAAGAATTTGTAATATCACCAGAATTAAGCAAGGCCTTAGGGGATGAATTAAAAAAGAATTTAATTCAAGAACTAAGACGCACCAAAGCAATTGCCACAGGTGACTTAATTAATTCATTAAAAATTGATGTTGAGAAAACCGATGATGGTGCAATTATATCTATAGGTGGTAACGAATATATCACCTTCATTGAGAAAGGCCGTAAGAGGGGCAAATACGCACCGATTAAACCACTTGAAAAGTGGGTAATGGCGAAGGGGTTAGCAAATGATAAAAAGAAAGTTACCGCGATAGCTTTTGCTATAAATAATAAAATTAAAAAAGAGGGTATTAAACCAAGACCAATACTTGAAAATGCATATGCAAATGGGTTGCCAATGTATGATAAAATAATTGACACCGTTTTGGATAAAGACCTTAATAAATTCATTCAAGAAAAATTAAATAATATATAATTATGGCTGTAGTAACTATAGAACAACCAAACGAATTTAACTATGCAAAACAAACCATACCATTTTTGGTAAGGTCATCGCTTGTTGGTGTACCAGGTGGTATCGACCCCATTGAAAAAGCTTTTAGATTTGTCTTTGACGTATTGGTCCAATATTCAACTGGACAATACAAGACTTATGCATCAGTTGCAATTCCCCCAAGACCAGATAATTATTTCGCATTCTTTGATGCCGCACCTTTGGTGTTGGATGCACTCACATTTGACCTTGCAACCCAAAAACAAACATACGCATCAGCATGCCCAAATAGTATAGTAAAGTTTAGAGTATTCTGTACAGAAAGATACCTTGATACCAACGGAAACTTCACATCTGGAAGCAAAACATCTTTGGGTGAATATTATGCAATTGATGGGGCTGGTAATGAGGGTATATCACCATACTTGTTAGATAACGTAACTTCAAAGAAACCATTGCATCACCACTTCTTGGTGGACCCAGAAGAATTGGTTGTATCAGAAAACGAACCATTAACATTATCGTGGTTATCAAAGAATGACCTGGGTGTTAATGAGCTTGAATATATCCATGGTAGTTATGGTACATTTGATAACTCACCAACGGTGGGCACAGCATCAACAAACAACGTATTGAATGTTTATTCTGGCATCACCAAGAACGCGTTAACAACGATATTACCAGCAGCCAACGTATCATATGGTGGAGCCAATTCAATTAAAGCTAAGATGACTGGTATCACCGCTGGTGGTAACACAAACATTATGGTGTTTAAATTCACTGGTATAGATTTATCACCATCAACATCATATCAGTTCAGAATATGGGCCAGAATTTTCCCTGGTCAAACTGTTCCAGCGTCAACAGCTTATAGTTTATCCCCTGCAATTGTTGGTACAAACTTTACCGCATTTGCTGGTACAAACCAAACAATATCAGCATTACAAGGTGGTTGGTTACCAATTACCGTACAATTCGCAACCACAACTTTATTTGTCACTGGTGACATTGAGGTTCAGATAAGATATGTATCAAATTCATCTTTATCACCTTTGGGTTCAATGAACAACGTTGAAATTCACTATGATAGCGCATCGATGTTTGAAATAAACCCATCTTCAGCAACGGCCATCGGTGATATTCAAGTTGTAACAGATGCTGGTACTGTTTACACCATGCCAAGTGGTTATACAGCTAATATCTTACCATTGAATGATACATGGCAGTCAAGATTTGATACACCTGTTGGTCCATATAAAATTTATTATTCAGCTGGTCAAGACGCAACAACTGGGTTCTGGTTAAACAGTGGTGGTTCGGTTGCTAATTGGTTCCAACTACGTATTAGAAACACATCTGGCACCGTTATGGGTATCAGCGAAAAGATATATCAAAAGTCCAACAACTGTGACATATACGATAAGTTTAGATTGAAGTGGAAGAACAGCCTAGGTGGCTGGGACTACTTTACATTCACCAAAGTAAGCAAAGCTAAGACTAGTATTGAACGCGAGAACTTTAAGCGTTCTAGGGGTCTTATTTCAGCCACAGCATACCAAGAATTATCAACTGACCGTGGTTATCAGTCATTGAACATTAAACTTGAAGATACCTATACGGTTATTTCTGATTGGATTGGTGATGGTACAGCAAAATGGATGTTGGATTTATTCACCAGCGATGAGGTTTATATCTTGAACCCAGAACCGTTCCAAAGATATGTTACCACCAATGAATATGATTTGGAATACCCTGTGTTCGTTCAACAAACAGATGTTGAGTTTATGAACAATAGCAACGAAGCCAAACTTAAAAACTACGTAATTGATATAACACCAGCTATCCGTTGGGACGAAAACACAACTAACTAAAATGATTAAAAAGACCGAACTTTATATTGAAGAAAAACAAATTGACCTATTTGGTGATGAGGCGTTCTTGTTAAACTTTAACGTGGCTGATATTAGTGATATATCGGCCAAAGCTGCATCGTATTCAAAAGAGGTTGATATACCAGCTACAAAAGAAAACAACAAAACGTTTAGCCACCTTTTTAATGTTAGTTCTGAAGGCCACTTTAACCCAATATCAAAGAAAACATCTGAGGTGTATGTGGATGGTGTTTGTGTAATGAAAGGTTTCTTCAAGTTAAATGGTATCACCGTTATTGATAACGAATATGTGACCTACCATGGGGTTATCTATGAAGATAGCGTAAACTTTGTTCAAGCATTGGGTGACCTTGAATTATCCAACTTGGTATTACCACTCACAGGAACCACAGCGGTGCCAGCAACAGGTACAACAGCTTCAATTGTTATTGACCAGATTACTGGAACCGATTATAGATTTTTACCACCTTCTCCTGGAACATTAGCGGCCAGAAGATATAATGCAAACTACAATAACTTGGTGACCACTGGTGCCATATATGGTTCGTTACAAGCAATTGATAAAAACGTACCAAATAACCCATGGACTGGTACTTTATCACAACAAAGTACAACCACAATTAACGCGTTTGTTGCGTTACAAAAATGTAGAGTTAAATTAACACCAGCGATTACAATATCACCATCAAGAACATTGGGGTGGGCTTGGTATAAGATAACACCAAACGGCTCAACTTATTTACATACACAGATTGCTGGTGCCAATGGTGGTGGACCATTCTTATCATCTTCAATTACAACCCCTACTCCAGCTGCTGGTGTCGACTTAGAAGCTGGTGAAGGTATTTACCTATTAATAGCCGATTACACGGTTGTTAGCAATACAACCTCACTTGCACCAGCACCACCTATTGGTATTTCAACATCATCACAAATTACAGGTACAGTTCAACCGTTGTTAAGCTCACCTGTTAATAACTTGTTAATAGATGAGAACTTTATATTGACCAATATTAACGCGGCTGTCAATTCAGATACCACTGATATTTGTTTCCCACTTATTGACTATAACCAGACATTCCCTTATTCAGCTACCAACAAAAAGAATAGCCAATTAACAGAATATGAAAAACCTGGTGTTCGTGTTAAATTTGAGGACCTAAGACCAGCCATTTTCGTTAAGCGTGTATGGGATGCAATATTCCAACAAGCTGGCTTTAAATACAAGTCAAAATTCTTGGACACCAACGCTGATTTATTCAAGAAGCTAATTGTAATTGGTGGTATGGAAGAAGATGAGGTTCAGTCATTGCAATATGATAATGTATTGACAGGCTCAACCCAATATCTTTTGGAAGAACCAGTTCAAGACGTTGAAACAAACCCTGGTCTTACGAGTTATGTTTATGACTATAAAGCGTTTTTATTGGGTGGTAAGGTACCAAACGCATCCCCAACAAATTATTGGAATAAGAAGCTTAAAAGAGCATCTTACACAGAAAACTTATTATCTAAGTATACCGATGCAAACCGTAACAACGCAGCTCATGGTTTCTCTGGTGCTGAGTACGGTGATGTATTAAAAGCTTTGGTTGCTGGTAGATACAAAATACAAGCACAGATTAAAGGAACATCCTTACCTGTGTTATATGGCCCTAACAACGCCCCACTTAATAAACAGGGTATCATCTATCGTCTTAAAATTGAAACCATTAAAGGTGGTTCATATAACAATGACCCTGTGTTATTCCAAGCCCCAGCGAAAAGCAAATGGGAAGAGGAAAAGGTGGTTACATTTAAACGTTTGGAAAATACTTCAAACCAAGATTTTATTTTAACATTCGATGAAACAATTGAACTTGAACAAGGTGATATGGCTAGGGTTGTATTATACGCTTCAGCTGAAGCACAATGGGACCCTAACAGCACAGATAACACAGCTTATAAGTCAAGAACCAACTTACTTGTGGATGGTAGTTGTTATGTTAAATATTACAGGTTAGGTTCATGGGTTGGTTATGAAGCAACCTCGCTTACGAACATGCTTCCTAGGTCGATGAAACAAAGTGAATTTGTGTTAAGCATCTCAAAAATGTTCAACCTTTACTTTGAGCCAGATAAACAAGACCCAAGAACAATTTACGTTGAACCACGCGATACTTACTATGAAGATGGTAGGGTGTTAAACTGGGAAAAGAAATTGGATTATAGCAAACCAATTGATATAACAATTTTGCCACATGACCAGGCTAAAAACTTTGTGTTCAAATATGAAGATGATAGCAATGACTATTACACCGAACAATTTAAAAAGTTCACCCCAAATGGTTTAACATTCGGTTCATATCAGTTTGTATCAAACGATGAATATGTTACAGAAACAACTGACTTGGTGCCGATATTTGCAGCATCTTATTTACAAAAAATAAGTGGAACAGACCCATCAAGCAATTACACTGGTACGGATGCAAACCCAATGGTTATCACCAAGATAATTGACCCAGATAGTCAGAAGCCTGGATATGAAGGTAAACCATCTGATTGGAAAAAGGACCCACGTATTCTTATCTATGGGGGTAAAATTAATTTGCCACCTATTGATTATAGAAATTACAGATTTTTCTTAACTGGTAATGAGCCAGATGGGGATGAGTATGAAATTGACTTTCCTTACTATCCATATGCTGGTCACTATGATACACCAGTTCAACCAACGGTGGATATAAACTTTTTTACAGATACACAATATTTGAGAACCACTTATTGGCAGAATAGTTTTGGTATAGCTAACAACCCAGCAACCCCAACTTTCTCAACCACAACTGTGGACTTATCAACTGTTAGCGTTGGTCAGAACGTTGCCATAACTTATACAGGTACAAACTATTTTACAGTTAACGCGAATGTTAATAAGTATGTTAGGTTGTATAGCCAAACAACACCAAACACTTATTTTGATGCATTGATTGTATCGGCAACATCGGCAACATTGACATTAAAGATTACCAATATCTATGGTACCGCATCGGTGAACTATTGGAAGATTACTTTGATTGATGTTCAGATGAAATACAACCTATTCAATGTGTTCTATAAAAACCAGATGATTGAGTTGACTGACCAGTCAGCCAGATTAATGTCATGTAGTATGTATTTGACACCTGTTGATATTGCGAATTTCCGCTTTAATGACATTGTGTATGCACATGGTGAATACTGGAGAGTAAACAAAATTATTGACTTTGATACTTCAAGTGATGTTAACCAAACCACTAAAATTGAGTTAATTAAGATATTGCGCGCTGATACCAATAAGCTTATTGATTACATTGTTGGTGGTTACCTTGGTATACAGGGTGGTACAGGTGGTGGTACAACAACCACTGGTACAGGAACTGGTGTGGGAACAACCCCAGGTGTGGTTCAATTAGGCCCAGCTGGTACACAAAGTCAGTACACTCAAGATACACCAAGTCAGTTAAATGTATATCGCAATTCAATTATACAGGATGCTGAAGGTTTAGTTCCAACATTCTTTAACAAAGAGGTTACTATTTACACTGGTACACAGGATTTACAAGATACCGTTGTTAAGATAAGTAATGACCTTAATTTTGTTAGGGAAATTGCTGATACAAAACCAATTGGTGAAAGCATCACCTATACGGATGCTGATGCTGGTAACCAGACATTAGACGGTAGATACGGTCAAGTTTATTTTGATGTGACAGCCAGAAACATTTTGTTCATCATCACCTTACAGGATGTTGCAGCTGTCGATGGTTTCACCGTTCATTTTGATGCATTAAATGACACCACAACGACTTTCATGCAAATTGAGAATGGTAATGCCACCACCAATGAGATATTCGTTATAAACCAAGATAACAGCGTTGTTGCGAAATATGATGCGGCCAAAGAGAAATGGATTATATCAAAAGCATAAACAAAAAAGATAAAATTATATTTAACTAAAAGACCACAATGGCCGATATTAATAAGAACATAAATATTAAGGTTACCACCAATTCATCTGAAGTTCAAAACCAATTTGAAAGTTTAAGAAATTCAATTAAAGAAACTGAAAAGGAAATTGATAGATTAGCCAGTCAATTTGGTGAAAATTCAAAAGAAGCTGATGCTGCCAGAAAAAACTTGGCGGCATTAAATAATGAATACACCAAGTTATCAAAAACGGCTGTTGATTTAGGTGCATCGTTTGAAGATATTAATGGTGATATTAAACCACTTACAGCGCAGTTAGGTGAACTTGAAGATAGGTTATATGCTTTAAGATTAGCTGGCAAAGAAAACACCGATGAGTTTGCCGCGTTAACAGCTGAAGCTGGTCGTTACAGACAAGCACAAATACAAACTGACTTAGCGGTTGATGCTGCTGCAAAAACCTTTGCTGATAAACTTGGTGGTGCCCTACAAGGGGTTGCCGCTGGTTTTGCAATTGCACAGGGTGCAGCTGGTTTATTCGGTTCAGAAAATGAGAATGTTGAAAAGGCTTTATTGAAGGTTCAAAGTGCTTTGGCTTTGGTTCAAGGTATTTCAGCGTTCAGACAGTCCATCCCAGATGTTAAGGCTTTCATAACATCCCTTACAACCAGCAATGTGGTTCTTAAGGCTAATGCTGCCGCTGGCAAAGTTGCGGCCCTTACAATGGGTTTATTTAGCAAGTCAGTTAACACCACATCAACATCGTTTAAATTATTGAAGGGTGCCATTGTTGCAACTGGTATCGGTGCATTGGTTGTTTTGATTGGTGAATTGGTTGCCAACTTTGATAAGATTACAGCGGCTTTAAGTGGTACCACTGAACAGCAACAAGCTTATAACGATGTGATGAAAGAAACCATCGCAAGTAGTGCAGCTGAAATTGCTAGTTTGGATGACCTATATGCTTCATCACAGGATTTAACAAAGTCAATTGATGAACGTAGAGCTGCTGCAATTAAATTACAGGAAACATACCCAGAAACATTTGCTAACTTCACCCAAGAAGAAATTCTTGCTGGTAAGGCTTCAGAAATGTATAAAAATTTAAGGAACGAAATTGTTGCCACCGCTTTGGCAAAAGCTAAACAGTCACAGATTGATGCTAAAGCTGCTGAACTTGCTGAACAAGAAGCTGAACAATTAGCCGAAATTCAAAGACTTAGGGAAAAACAAAAGAATGCCCCAGAACAAAGAGGTAGTAGAGTTGAAACATATTATGGCGCAGGTGGTGGTGGTAGTACTGTGGTTTCAATTCCTAGCAAAGCTGATATTCAAAAAAGAATTGATGAGGTTCAAACTGAAATTGATAATGGTAGAAAAGAATTGGGTAAGTATGCACAAGAAATTGGTGCCATTGAAGCACCGCTTGCAAAGACAGCTGAACAAATTACCAAAGAAAAAACGGCTAACACCATCAAAGGTGAAATTGAGGCACAGAAAAGAAGAGTTGAAACTTTAAAAGCCCAAGGTAAAAACTATTTGGACGCACAATTAAAGCAAGCTCAACTTGAATTAAAATTGTTGCAGAACAATGGTCAAAGCACCTTTGCTAAAGAAACCGAAATAGAAGCCCTTAGAACGCAGATTAAACAAAAAGCTGCCTCTGATAGGGAAAATAGATTAAAAGCCCTTAACGATAAGGAAAAGGCTATCTATGACGAAAGTGTTAAGAACTTAGAGGCAACCTATAACAAGGAAAAGGCTACATTGGATGCCAAGTTGCAAAGTGATTTAGCTGAAGCCAAAAGTTTGGATGAAAAGGTTAGGCTTCAAAAAGAATATGCGGCTGCTATTAAGACGTTGGATGAGAACCTGGTTACAGGTAAATTTGACGCGTTAGCGCAATTGCAAAAAGGTAACAAACTTGATGCCGCACAGGAAAAGGAAAAGACCGCTGAATTAACAAACATCCAAACCGAATATGTAAAAAACATTGGTGAGCTTGATGACCAACTTAAGGAATTAAATGACCAAAGAACTGAAGCTGAAAAAGAGCGTCAAGAAAAATTTGCACAACTGGTTGCTGATGCAACCGCACAGGATTTAGATAACCTACAGAAGAAAATTGAAAATGAGTTGTCCTTAATTGACGAAAGCAACGCTGAACAAATTGCAAAAGCCAAGGAATTAAGGTTACAACTTTTAGCAATTGAAAAACAAAAAGCTATTGATGCTGAAACCGCTAGGTCTGGTGGTATCATCGCTGAATTACAAAAAGCTTTGGATGCTGAATTAAAATTGTATGAAGGCAATGAGGAAAAGCAAAAAGAAATTAAGGGTGAGTATAAAAAACAGATTGAGGATGAGGAAAAACAGTCAGCCAAAAACATCTTAGCCATCAATAAAGAATATACTGATAAAGGTTTAATTGTTGATAAAGAAGCCAGTGATAAGAGCACCGAAATAACCAAAGAAGAGGCTGATAAAAAGAAGGAGCTAAGACAACAGGTATTTGATAAGTCTGTTGAGTTGGCGAATAACTTGGCTGATTTGGCTCAAGCAATTCTTGAAAAGGAATTGGAAGCACTTAATAACCAATATGAAGAGATAGTTAAAATAAAGGAAAGAGAAAACGAACAAGAATT
>JACCED011203370.1_pt1 | contig 26893 bp, 21 predicted proteins | sample 7455021 | NCBI WGS metagenome assembly JACCED01 (sample SAMN15323456, study PRJNA562643) | freshwater metagenome | isolation source: river surface water | place: USA:Blue River Watershed | collected 2017-08-19 | reverse complement strand
GGACGGTCTGCTCATGAATCAGATCAAGGCGGTCGCCATCACGATCGTCTGGAGCGTGGTCGCGACCGCGATCATCGCCTACATCGTCAAGGCCCTCGTCGGCCTCCGCCCGACGGAGGAAGTCGAGCGCCAAGGCCTGGACGTCAACGAGCACGGCGAAGAAGGCTACGTCAACTAACCTCAACCGGAGCCCAAGCACATGAAACTCATCATCGCCATCATCAAACCGTTCAAACTCGAGGAAGTGAAGGAGGCCCTCGCGGCCGCCGGCATCGAGGGCATGACCGTGACCGAGGTGAAAGGCTTCGGCCGCCAGAAAGGCCACACCGAGATCTACCGCGGCAGCGAATACACGGTGGACTTCCTGCCCAAGGTGAAGATCGAGGTCGCCGTCGGCGACGAGGCGGCGGGCAAGGCGGTCGATACGATCGTCAAGTCGGCCAAGACCGGAAAAATCGGCGACGGCAAAGTCTTTGTGCTGCCGCTGGACGAGGTGGTCCGGATCCGCACCGACGAGCGGGGCGAATCCGCGGTCTAAGCGGACAACGCACAGGTTTCAGTCATGGCCGGGCGGTTCGCCGCCCGGCCTTTTCTTTTCTCCGGCCGTGGGCCGGTGGGTAGCGGGCGCGTCCTTTTCAGCCATGACGCAGGAATCTGCGCGGCGCGGCGTTGCCCGGCATCGATTTTGCTCATGGGAGGGTCAGGCTCCATGAACCTCATTGCCCCTCGTTTCCTCCGTCCGCTGCTTGCCGCGGGCCTTTTCCTTTTCGCCGCCTGGTCTGCCGGCGCCCAAACGCCCGCGGCGGCACCGGCTGCGGCTGCGCCTGCCGCACCGGCGCCCACGATCGAGCAGCGCGTCGCCGGCCTTGAGGCCTACTTGGGCAACGGCGATCCGACGGCCGTGCTGAAGGACGCAAAGGGCAATGTGCCTGCCGGCCTGACCACGCCGTCCGTGGGCGTCGCCGGTCCCGGCCACAACGGCTTCATGATGATCTGCGCGGCGCTCGTGCTGTTCATGACGCTCCCCGGCCTCGCGCTTTTCTACGGCGGTCTGGTGCGGACGAAGAACGTGCTGTCCGTGATGGCGCAGTGCCTCGGACTGGCCGGGCTGGTGACGGTGCTCTGGTGGGCGTTCGGCTACAGCCTCGTATTCGGCAAAAGCTTCGGCAGCGGGATTCTCGGCGGCAGCGAGTTCTTCTTCCTCAAGGGCGTCGATAGCGCGCCCAACACCGACTATTCGTTCTGGGTCTCGCAGAACGTCTTTGCGATGTATCAGCTGATGTTCGCGATCATCACCCCGGCGTTGATCGTCGGCGCGGTGGCCGAGCGCATGAAGTTTTCCGCGCTCATCGTCTTCATGACGGCGTGGATGTTTGCCGTGTATTTCCCGCTCGCGCACATGGTCTGGGGCGCGACCGGGCTGATGAACGGCGTGTGGAACGCCGGGGCCGCGATCAAGGCGATCGACTTTGCCGGCGGCACCGTGGTGCACATGTCGTCGGGTTGGTCGGCGCTCGTGCTCTGCCTCATCCTCGGGCCGCGCCTTGGCTTCGGCAAAACGCCGATGCCGCCGCACAGCCTCGTGCTCTGCATGATCGGCACCGGCATGCTGTGGGTGGGCTGGTATGGCTTCAATGCCGGCTCCGCGGTCGCCGCCGACGGCGTGGCGGCCAACGCCTTCACGACCACCACGCTGGCGACCGGCGTGGCGTGCGCGACGTGGGCGCTGCTCGAATATCTCACGCGCCGGAAGGCCAGCGTGCTCGGCTTCTGCTCGGGCGCCGTCGCGGGACTCGTGGTCGTCACGCCGGCGTGCGGCTTCATCACGCCGACCTCCGCGGTGCCGCTCGGCGTGCTCGCGGGCGTCGTGCCGTTCTTTGCGGTGACGAAACTCAAGGGCCTGCTGCGCTACGACGATGCGCTCGACACGTTTGGCGTGCACGCGGTCGGCGGCACTCTGGGCGCGATCCTGAGCGGCTTCTTCGCCGATGCGGCGGTGAACGGGAATCTCAACACCAACCTCAAGGACATCCTCGCGGGCAAGACCCTGTGGCTCGAGCAGCTCAAGGCGGTGGGCCTCACGCTCGCGCTCTCGATCGGTGCGACGCTCGTGCTGGCCTTCGTGGTGAAGGCCGTGATGGGGCTGCGGCCGACCGTCGAGGCCGAACAGGAGGGCCTCGACCTCAGCGACCACGGCGAGGAGGGCTACATCTTCGAGGCCAAGTCGTGAACCCGGACGCCCCGCTCAATTTCTCCGCCACATTTCCATGAAGCTCATCACCGCCATCATCAAACCGTTCAAACTTGAGGAAGTGAAATCCGCCCTGGCCGAAGTCGGGGTGGAAGGCATGACCGTGACCGAGGTGAAAGGCTTCGGCCGCCAGAAGGGCCACACCGAGATCTACCGCGGCAGCGAATACACGGTGGACTTCCTGCCCAAGGTGAAGATCGAGATCGCGATCTCGGCCGAGGGCGTGGGCAAAGCCATCGATGCGATCGTCGCCGCGGCGCGCACCGGCAAGATCGGGGACGGGAAAAGCTTCGTGACGCCGCTCGAGGAGGTGGTGCGCATCCGCACCGACGAGCGCGGTCAAGTCGCGCTCTGAGTCGCGGTCGAGCCGGGGGCGGCGTCGCGGCGGTGCGGCGCTCCGCCGCGCCGACGGACATGAAAAAGGGCGGGCCATGGCGGCCCGCCCTTTCGCGTCGAAATCGTCGTCCGCTCAGGCGGTCGGCGCCGCCGGCGCGGCGGGCTTCTTCTTGTCGGGCAACGCGCGGTTGGTGACCTCGTGCTTGAGCTTCGCGATGTAGGCGTCGGTCGTCATCACGCCCTCGTCGCCGCGGGCGCGGGAGCGCACGGAGACGCTGTTGGCCTCGGCTTCCTTCTGGCCGATGACGAGCGTGTAGGGGACCTTGTCGAGTTCGGCGCGGCGGATCTTGGCGCCGAGTTTGTCGCTGTGCTCGTCGAGCGTGGCACGCAGACCTTCGGCGCGGAGCCGGGTGAGCAGCGTGCGGGCGTAGTCGATGGTCTTTTCCGAGATCGGCACGAGCCGCACCTGCTCGGGCGCGAGCCACGCCGGGAAGTCGCCGGCGAAATGCTCGATCAGCACGCCGCAGAAACGCTCCATCGAGCCGAAGGGCGCGCGATGGATCATCACGGGGCGATGCGCCTGATTGTCGGGTCCGATATAGGAGAGGTCGAAGCGGATCGGGAGGTTGTAGTCGACCTGCACGGTGCCGAGCTGCCACTCGCGGCCGATGACGTCCTTGATCACGAAATCGATCTTCGGGCCGTAGAACGCCGCCTCGCCCGGCTCCTCGGTGAAGGGCACGCCGAGCGTCTGCGCCGCCTGCCGGCAGGCATGCTCGGCTTTGTCCCAGTTCTCCGCGGTGCCGGTGTATTTGTTGGAGTCCGGATCGCGGAGGCCGACGCGCACGCGATAGTCGTGCATGCCGAGCGTGTTGAGGACGATCTTCACGAGCGAGAGGCAGCCGAGGACCTCCTGTGCGACCTGTTCCTCGGTGCAGAAAAGGTGCGCGTCGTCCTGGGTGAAGCCGCGGACGCGCGTCATGCCGTTGAGCTCGCCGCTCTGTTCCCAGCGGTAAACGGTGCCGAATTCCGCGAGGCGGATGGGCAGGTCGCGGTAGGAGTGCGGCTGCGAGGCGAAGATCTTGATGTGGTGCGGGCAGTTCATCGGCTTCAGCATGAAGCCGTCGAGCAGCTGGTCGTCGGGGCGCACGCGGTCGGGCGTGATGGTCTCCTTGCCGGTGCGTTTGTTGATGGCGTCGCGCAGCTGGCCCGAGACCGCCTCGAGTCGCGAGAACGCCTCGGCGCACGAGCAGTTTTCGCCGAGGGCCTTGGCGAGCGACTCGTTCTCCATCACGGGGGCGAACTGCGACTCCTTGTAGTAGGGGAAGTGGCCGCTGGTCTTGTAGAGCTCGAGTTTGCCGATGTGCGGCGTGAAGACCTGGGAGTAGCCCTGCTTGCGCAGCTCCTCGCTGATGAAGGTCTGCAGCTCCTGACGGATGATGGCGCCGTTGGGCGTCCAGAGGATCAGGCCCTGGCCGACATCCTCGTCGATGTGGAACAGCTTCAGCTCGCGGCCGAGTTTGCGGTGGTCGCGGAGCTTGGCCTGCTCGAGCTGGGTGAGGTAGTTGGCGAGCTCGTCCTTCGACGCGAAGGCGGTGCCGTAGATGCGCTGGAGCTGCCGGTTCTTCTCGTCGCCGCGGTGGTAGGCGCCGGCGATGGAGAGGAGCTTGAAGGCTTTCAGCTTCGAGGTGTAGCGCACGTGCGTGCCGGCGCAGAGGTCGATGAATTCGCCGTTCTGGTAGAAGGAAATTTTTTCGCCCTCGGGAATGTCCGCGAGGCGGCCGAGTTTGTAGCGCTCCTGGCCGATGCGCTTGATGATCTCGACGGCCTCGTCGCGCGAAACCTCCTTGCGGTCGAAGCGCTGGTTCTCGTCGGCGATCTTCTTCATTTCCGCCTCGAGGCGGGTGAGGTCGTCGGTCGTGAGTTTATGCTCGAGATCGATGTCGTAGTAGAAGCCGGTGTCGGTGGGCGGTCCGATGTCGAGTTTGGCATCGGGGAAGATGCGGAGGATCGCGGTCGCCAGGACGTGCGAGCACGAGTGGCGAAGTTCGTCGAGCGGAGACATCGGCATAGGTGTGTGTGGTTGTGGTCCTGCCTACGATTGCAGGGCCGGAACCGCACACACGGCCGGGAAACGCGGGGGCTGTCAACGCGGCGGATGGCGGCGTCCGGGGGGCGATGGCGACGCGGAACGGCGGCGCGGCAGCAGCGGACTTGAGGGTTGAGAGTTGCCGCGCGACCCGCCGGAGTCGTGCGCATGGCAGAGATCAGACCGGTCGCGATTTTGCGCACGCCTTTTGCGGAGAAGTTCGGCGTGCCGCGGCAGTCCGGGCTCGTGCGCGCGGCGGAAGGGACCGTGGAGTTTCTGCCGGAGTTTGCGGCGGCGGAGTTCGTGCGCGGGCTGGAGGACTTTTCGCACGTGTGGCTGTTCACGGGATTTCACCTCAATCCGCCGTGGGACGGCGCCGCGACCGTGCGGCCGCCGCGGCTGGGCGGAAACGAGCGGGTGGGGGTCTTTGCCTCACGGGCGCCGACGCGGCCGAACGGCCTCGGCCTCTCGCTCGTGGAATTGCTGGAGGTCGCGCCGGGGCGGCTGCGGGTCGCGGGTGTGGATGCCGTCGACGGCACGCCGGTCTACGACGTGAAGCCGTATCTGCCGTGGTGCGAGGCGAAGCCGGACGCGCGGTCGGATTGGGCGAAGGAGGCGCCGGACCGGCGGGCGGCCGATGCGGTCGTGATCCCGGCTCCGATCGCCACGCAACTGCCGGCTGCGGTGCAGGCGCTGGTGCGCGAGCTGCTCGGGCTCAACCTGCAACCCGCGTATCAGGGCAGCGGAGACGGCCGGATCTATGGGATGGCGGTCGCGGGCTGGAACGTGCGCTGGCGCGCCCGGCCGGACGGCGGGGTCGAGGTGGTGGAGGCGCAGCGGCTCACGTAGACCGTGGGCGCGTCGGCCGGCTCGCACGACGAGCCGGCGCAACCCGTTGCGCGTCGCGGCGCGATCGAGCCGCGAGCGTATTGCCCTCCACGAGCGGCACCGGAGGCGCCGCCGCGCGGGCTATTTCTTCGCCGGTTCGAGCGTGTATCCGTCCTTGCGGTCGAGCATCGACCAGCCGGCGGCGGCGATCTCCTTCCGCAGCGCATCGGCGGCGGCGAAGTCCTTGGCGGCTTTGGCGGCCCAGCGCTTCTCGGCGAGGGCCTTGATCTCGGCGGGCGCTTCGGCTTTCGGCGCGACGGGCGCGTCGAGTTTCAGGCCGAAGGCGAACATGGCGCGGTCGAACGTCCCGCGGTCCACCTGATGGTCGCGTCGGTTCACGACCGTGAAGAGCGCTCCGAGAGCACCGGGCGTATTGAGGTCGTCGTGCAGCGCCGTGAAGACCGCGTCGAACACCCCGGCGGCCCCGCCGCTCTCGGGCAAGGTTGCGCGATACGCGCGCAGCGTCGCCACGGCGCTCTCCGCCGCGTGCAGCGACTCCAGCGTGAAGTTCAGCTGCTTGCGCGGATGGCCGGCGAGCAGGGCGTAGCGCACGGCCATCGGGTCGTGGCCTTTGGCGATCAGGTCGCGGAGGGTGTAGTAGTTGCCCTTGCTCTTGCTCATCGTGGTGCCGTTCACGAGCAGGTGCTCGCTGTGATACCAGTGGCGGGCGAAGGGCACGCCGTTGCAGCACTCGCTCTGGGCGATCTCGTTTTCGTGGTGCGGGAAGAGCAGATCCACGCCGCCGGTGTGGAGGTCGATCGTGTCGCCGAGAATCGATTTGCTCATCGCGCTGCACTCGATGTGCCAGCCCGGGCGGCCCTCCCCGGTGCCCTCGGGGCCGGGCCATTTCACGGCTCCGTCCTCCTCGGGTTTGTAGGCTTTCCAGAGCGCGAAGTCCGAGACGGAGTCCTTGTGGTCCGCGTCGGCCACGGCGTTGGTGACCTTGAGTTCGCGCTCCTTGATGCGCGAGAGGCGGCCGTAGTCGGGGAAGGTGCCGAGCTTGAAATACACCGAGCCGTCCGGCGCGCGGTAGGCGTTACCCTTGCGCATGAGGACCTCGATCATGTCGACCTGCTCGCGGATGTAGCCGGTCGCGGTCGGCTCGGCGTGCGGCGCGAGGAGATTCAACGCGCGGCAATCCTCGTGGAAGATCTGCGTCCAGTGCCGCGTGATGTCGGCGAGCGGACGATTCTCTTTCTTGGCCTGGCCGATGGTGCGGTCGTCGACGTCGGTGAGATTGCGCACGTGCTTCACCTTTGCGGCGCCGAACTCGAGTTCGAGCAGCCGGCGGATCACGTCGTTCACGACAAACGTGCGGAAATTCCCGATGTGCGCGGGCGCGTAGACGGTGGGGCCGCAGTTGTAGAAACGGAAGACGCCGTCGGCGTGCGACGGCTTGAGTTCACGCGGCTCGCGGGCGAGCGAATCGAAGAGTCGGATGGGCATGAAACGGAGAGAAGGGGAGCGGTAGCAGGTTTTGCGGCGGGGCGGAAAGGGATTTCCTCGGCTGCAGGGCCGGCCGCGGCGGGCGCAAGAAACGCCAAGACGCCCGCAAGCCGCGCGGGGAGATTGGCATCGCGGCCGGGCGGCCGCCTTGTTCTCCTGACGCCCCCACGTTTATGGCCGAGAACTTCAAACTGGAACTCACGCAACGTCCGCGCCGGATGCGGCGCACCGCCAGCCTGCGCCGGCTGGTCGAGGAGACCGTGCTGCGCCCCGCGGACTTCATCGCCCCGTTGTTTGTCGTCGATGGGAAGCCCGCGCCGGAGGAGATCAAGTCGATGCCGGGCGTATTTCGGCTCAACGTGGCCGATCTCGTGAAGGAATGCCGGGCGCTGCACAAACTCGGCGTGCCGGCGGTGGCGCTGTTTCCCAAACTCGACCCCGCGTTGAAGGATGACACCGGCACGCAGGCGCTCAACGAGGAGACCCTGGTTCTCCGGGCGGTGCGGGCGGTGAAGAAGGCGCTGCCCGACCTGACCGTGATCACCGACGTGGCGCTCGATCCCTACACGTCGCACGGTCACGACGGCGTGCTCAACGCGGCGCGCGAGGACGTCGAGAACGACCGCACGGTGGGCATCCTGGCGCAGATGGCCGTGCTGCAGGCAAAGGCCGGCGTGGATATCGTGGCGCCGAGCGACATGATGGACGGACGGGTGGGTGCGGTCCGGCGCGGACTCGACGCGGCGGGGTTCACCGGCACGGGCATCATGGCCTATTCGGCGAAATACAATTCGGCGTATTACGGCCCGTTCCGCGATGCCGTCGGCAGTGCCCAGGCGGCGGGCACGCGGCTGCTCAGCAAAGCAACCTACCAGATGAATCCCGCCAACCGCCGCGAGGCGATCGCGGAGGTGCTGCTCGATGACGCCGAAGGTGCGGACATCGTGATGGTCAAGCCGGCGGGCATGTATCTCGACATCATCCGCGACGTGCGCGAGGTGACGCGCAAGCCGGTCGCGGCGTATCAGATTTCCGGCGAATACGCGCAGATCCACGCGGCGGCCCGGCTCGGCTGGCTCGATCTCGCACGCTGCCGGCACGAATCGTTGCTGGCCATCAAGCGGGCCGGAGCAGACATGATCCTCACCTATTTCGCGAAGGACATGGCTGCGGCGCTCCGGTAAGTTCAGGCGTCGGGCGGTGCGGTAAGTGCTTAAGTTAAACCCGTCAATTTGGATGGAATTGCCGGTGTGGTTTCGTTCTGGTTTCCGCCCGCCGGCTCACCCTTGGCCGGCTCCCGTCCCACCGCATGAACTGGAAAATGTCCTCCAATACGGTCCTCCGGACCGATTCATCCGCCGCTGCGCCCGACCCACGTCGGGCCTTCACGCTGGTCGAAATCATGGTCGTTGTCGTGATCATCGGCTTGCTGGCTTCGATCGCCATCGCGGCCTTTTCCCGCGTCCGCGAAAAGACGGAGAATTCCACCGTCGCGAACGACCTGCGGACCTTCACGGCGGCGTTTGAGCAGTATTCGCTCGAAATCGGCTCATGGCCGCCCGACGGCAGCGCCGGAGTCGTCCCGACCGGCATGGAAGACCGGATCAACGGCAGTGCCTGGCGGCGCGGCACTCCGGGCGCCGGTCGCTTCGATTGGGAGCGGGGGACCTTCGGCGTGACGGCGGCAATCTCCCTTTTCGGATGCAACTTCACCGACACCCGTCTCGCGCAGGTCGATGCCTTGATCGATGATGGCGACGTCAACACGGGGCGATTCCGGCGTGTCGGCGACGGACGTCCGATGCTTATCCTGCAGGACTGAGCGACTGCCGGAGGGCGGGGACGGGCCCGACGATCGGGAACGCGGCTTCAGAACGGCGAGCGCGGGACCTGCAGCGAATCGCCGGGCACGAGACGCGGGTCCTGTCCCGGGCTGCGCTGCGCGAGTTTCACGTCGATGGCGTAGGTGTTTTTTTCGCGAATGAGGCTTACCGCCGTCTCCTTCGCGTAGAGCGTGAAGCCGCCGGCAGACTGAATGGCCTTGGCGACCGTGAGATCCGGCGTCCAGACGATGCGTCCGGGCCGCTGCACTTCGCCGCCGACGTAGATGTAGCGTTCGGTGACAGACACGGACACGTCGACCGCGGTGTAGATTTTGCGGGCGAGATAGGTTTCGCGCACGCGTTGGGATAGCTCCGCGGTCGAGAGTCCGCCGGCGGGCACGGGGCCGATGAAGGGGAGGTTGATCGTGCCCTGCTCATCGATCTGCACCGCGTTGGTCGTCGCATCGGGCACACCTTGGAGCGAAACGGTGAGGCTGTCCCCGGGGCGCAGTTGCGCGGTGGAGGCGGCGGCGGGAATCTGCGGGTTTGCGATCGCGGCGGAGCGGTCGGACGCGCAGCCGGCGGTCCCCCCGAGCACCGCGGCGAGGCAGACGAACGTAGCGCAACGAAGAAGCGGCATGCGCGTGGTTGGTGGGCCACGATACCGGAAAAGGCAACGTCGCGCTGGGCCCGGACTGCGCGGCGGATTCCCGTGGCGGAAAAAAGAACGGCAGCCCGGGGAGGGCTGCCGTTTCTCAGTGCCGGGACGGGCGGGCTCAGCGTTTGCCGCGCGTCTTGCGCTTCGGTTTCTCGTCTTCGTCCTCCTCGTCCTCGTCAGAATCTTCCTTCTCCTCGTCCTTGTCGTCGTCGTCGTCGGAGTCCTCGTCGCCCTCGCCCTTCTTTTTCTCCCCGCCTTCCTCGTCGCCGCCGCCTTCTTCGTCCTCGTCCCACTTCAGCGACTCGTCGTTCTTCAGCTTCTCCTCTTCCTCTTCGTCGAGCTCGGGCAGGTCGTCGTCGTCGGAGTCCTCGATATCTTTCGCGGGTGCTTCCTCATCGGCATCGTAGCCGGCGGGCATGTAGTCGAGGATCGCGCCGAGTTCGTCGAAGGTATGGACGGCCTTACCCTGGATGAAATTGGTGTTCTGGTCCTCGCGGATCTCGTCCTCGACCTCGTCGACGGAGAGCTTCGATTCGAAATTGAAGAGGTCGTTGAGCATCTTCACGCGGCAGCGGGTGAGATGGTCGAGCAGGTCGGCATAGGGGCCGTTTTCTTCGTCGAGGATATCGGGCAGACCGAAGAGTTTGTCCTCGGATTCGAAGAGCGACTCCTTCACGCGCTTGAGGCGGACCTTGCCATTGCCGAGATCCTTCTCGATGCGGAAGGGGATGAAGGCGGCTTCGAACATGTCCTGGTCGAAGCCGTAGTCGCGCAGCGGATCGACGAGCTCGATCAAGTGCTGGATCTGGCGGGGATCGACGATGCTGAGGCCATCCACATCCCAGCGGACGGGATCGCTCGTTTCAGCGACCCACCAGTTATGGTCTTCGCCGAGACGAACAACGCACCAGTCGAGAGTGGAGGATCCTTTTGCCATGGAAAGTCGCTTGGAATTTTCGCGCAGCGTGCGAGGCGAGTTTCAAAAAACAAGCACAAAAGCGCCGCGCCCGCGGACCGTTATTACGAGGCGTTTTGCGCGCGGAAAATGCTCTGTTTGCGTGGCTTGGAACGGGCGTGATGCTTGCGTATTTGTGCCCGGAATTTCACCGTCCCGCCACATGGGGAATTATTACGAACAGTGGGTGCGGCCCTGGTTTTTTCGGCGGGATTCGGAACACGCGCACGAACTTGGCGTGCGCGGGATGGCGTGGTTGGGCGCGCTGACGCCCGCCTGCCGGTGGTTGGAGTGGAGTCACCGTTCCGCGACCGCGCGGCGGCCGGTGCAGGCGTTCGGGCTCAACTTTCCCAATGCGGTGGGCCTCGCGGCGGGCTTCGACAAGCATGCGCTCGCCTGGCCGGCGGCGGCGGCATTGGGATTCGGTCACGTGGAGATCGGGACGGTCACGGCGCTCGGCCAGCCGGGTAACCCGAAGCCGCGCGTCTTCCGTTATCCCGAACACGAGGCGGTGATCAATCGGATGGGCTTCAACAATGAAGGGGCCGACGCGGTGGCGGCGCGACTCGCGCGGCAGCCGGGCAAAGGGGCCCGCCGCATTCCTCTCGGCGTGAATCTGGGCAAGTCGAAGGTGACCGAGATCGAGCGCGCGCCCGAGGACTATCTCGCCAGCTTCGCCAAGCTCGCGGATTACGCGGATTACGTGGTGCTGAACGTCTCGAGTCCGAATACGCCGAATCTGCGGCAGCTGCAGGACGAGTCGCGACTGCGCGAACTTCTCGCGGCGGTGACCGCTGCGAACCGCGCACGCGGCGGCGCGGACCGGCCGGCAGCGGCGCCGCTGCCGATCCTGCTGAAGATCGCGCCGGATCTCACCTGGCCCCAGATCGACGCGGTGCTCGCGGTGATCGCGGAGTATCGGCTCGATGGCATCATCGCCACCAACACCACGCTCGCGCGCCCCGGATTTTTCGCGTCGGTGCAGGAAGCCGGCGGTCTCAGCGGCGCACCGCTGCGGCGACGTTCGACCGAGATTGTCAATTTTATCGCCCGTGCGACGGGAGGAAAACTGCCGATCATCGGTGTGGGCGGCATCACGGACGTCACCAGCGCGGCCGAGAAACTCGATGCGGGCGCGACGCTCGTGCAGGTCTATACCGGCATGATCTATCGCGGACCGTTCTTTGCGGCCGAACTCGCCCGCGGGCTGGCGGACTGGCAACGGCGTTGAGGCGGTAGTTCGGGAGCGGAGCGATTCTTGCCGCTGCGGCCGCGGAGCGCGCGGTGCCGGCGGGTTTGACCGGCTGGCGTCGGTCCTCAGCGGCGAAGGCGAAGCCAGCGAATTCAGACTGCGGTTCGCGGCGCGCGACCGGACGGTGCGGTGGATGGGCCGCGCGATATCGCCACGGGCGCGCGAACTGCATCGAGTCCTCGACCAAGCCTGAGTTGTCCGCGGTCGTGGGCGAAGCGGATCACCCGGCACGAAGGCATTGCGAAAGGCGGCGCAGGCGCAGGGAACGGCACGAGACCCGCGCGCGCGGCGCTCCGCGTCCGCATTCCCTGTCATTTCCTGCGCATCCGCATGTGTCCGCTCGCCCGCGCAGCAAACCCGCGCAGCATCGCGGCACAGCTTCCGATGCGCTCCTCCCCCGATTGCTGCCGCACGTCGGCGATCTTCGCGCTGCTGGTGTGGCTCCTGATGTGGTCCGGCTGCGCCGATTCGCGACCGCCGCTTCGCGTCGGGTTCAATCCGTGGGTCGGCTACGAGCCGTTGCCGCTGGCCCGGAGTCTGGGCGCGCTGGACGGCAAGCAGGTTGATCTCGTCTCGTTTCCGTCCACCACCGAGGTCATCCGGGCTTACCGCTATGGAGTGATCGACGTCGCGGCTGTTACGATGGACGAGGCGTTGACCCTCTTCGAAACCAATCCGCGGCAGCATGTCTTCCTCGTTTGCGATTTCTCCCGGGGCGCGGATGCCATCGTCGGCCGCGCGGAATTCGCGACGTTGGCGGAGCTCCGGGGCCGGCGCATCGCGGTCGAGGCCACGGCGCTTGGCGCCTACATGCTCGCGCGCGGACTGGCGTCGGCGGGACTGACCGCGCGGGACGTGACGGTTGTGCCGATGACGGCCGAGGCCAAGGAGGTCGCGTTCAAAGCCGGGCGGGTGGACGCGGTGGTCACTTTCGATCCGCAGCGTTCACGGCTGCTGGCCGCGGGTGCTCGCCAGCTGTTCGACTCGGCCCAGATTCCCGGTGAGATTGTCGATGTGCTCATCGCCCGGCAGGAGACGATCGAGCGGCGTCCGAAGGCGCTCGCGGCGATTGCGCGTGGCTGGTTTCGTGGTGTGGAACACCTCGCCCGAGAGCCTCAGGATGCTTTTGGGCGCATCGCCGCCCGGCAGGGCGCGACTCCCGCCGAAGTGGAGGCGATGCTGCGGGGCCTGCAGTTCGCCGACCGTGCGGAGAATCTGCGTCTGCTCGCGCCGGGGAGCGACGCACTCGCGGGGTCATTCCGCCGCCTTGCGGAACTCATGCGGGAGAACCGGCTCCTGACGCAGCCGGTGGACCCGGAGCGGTTGCCGATCGACACCGTGGTGCGCGGCACCTCGCCATGACCACCCATCGCATGCCGCTGCGGAGGCTGCTGCCTACCGCACTCGTGCTCCTGGCCGTGAGTCTGACCGCGATTGCGTTCGTGCATGATTGGATTGTGCGCAACGGCTGGATCGAGCAGTTCACGCTCCGCCGGGCGGTGGCCCTCGGCCATCTCTTCGCGCCCGGGCTGGAGCGCAGTCTCATCGCGGGTGACGAGCCCGCCGTGGTGGCGGAATTCAGCCGGCTGGTCGCGGTGCCGGCGCTGCTGCATGCGGTCGTGCTCGACGAGCAGGACCGCGTGGTGGTGGCTTCGGATCCGGCGCTGCGCGGCCGTCGGCTGGCCGATACGCCGCTCCGCGAGGCCGCGGGAATTGCCGCCACGGTGCGGCGAACCCAGCAGCAGGAGACGGCACTGACGTCCGACCACGGTGCGGTGCACACGGCGTTTCCCTTGGCGATGGCGCTCCGGCCGGGCGAACTCCGGCCTTCGCGCACCGGCGTTTTCCTCACCGCGACGGATCTGGCCGGCCTGCGCAAGGTGGAGCGGACGGGCATCTACGTGCGCACCGCCATCATGGGCGCGGCGGCGTTGCTGAGCTGTCTCGGGGTGTGGTGGTATTTCGAGCGCACGTTTACCCGGCGCTTCACCGAGTTGGTGACGGCGATCGGGTCGCCGACGGCGCAGCGCGGGCCATCGGTCGTGCCGGAGGACGGTGCGGACGAGCTCGCGTTGATCGGCGGTCAGGTCAATCGCCTGGCCGCCGCGCTCACGGCCAACAGTGCGGCGTTGCAGGAGAGCGAGGCGCGTTTCCGCCTGATGGCGGATTCGGCGCCCGTGTTCATCTGGCTCGCGGATGCACAGGGACGCTGCATCCACGTGAACCGCGCGCTGCTGACATTCACGGGCCGCACGCTGGAACAGGAGACGGGTGGGGGGCGCGGTTGGTGGGAGCGGGTGCATCCCGAGGATCAGGCGACACTCACGGAGGTGCTGCAGCGCAGCCTGACGGCGCGAGCGCCCTTCGAGGCGGAATTCAGGTTGCTGCGCCACGACGGAGAATTCCGCTGGATCTCCGACCACGCTACTCCGCGATTCGGCGCCGAGGGCGAGTTCCTCGGCTACGTCGGCTCGGGTATCGATATAACTACGCGGCGGCGGATGGAAGAGGAGGTGCAGCGGCACAGTGCCCGGCAGGCGGTGTTGCTCGAAATCTCCGACGCGATCGTGGGCAGCGAGGCGGATCGCGCTCGCCTGGGCCGCGAGATCTTTGGGCGCGTGGGGCCATTGCTGCAGGCGGATGCGGGGCTGAACTACGCCGTGCGCGGTGACGGTCTGGAGTGGGTGGCGGGTCATGGCGTCCCGACCGCGGGCGCGGTAGGCGCCGATGAGTTTGCTGCCGGCGATGGCGAGAGCCTGCGGGTCGCGACCAGCCGCCAGCCGGTCAATGCCGATATCACCCAGCTTCAGGAAGACCCGGCGGCGGCGCTGCGACGGGTGGGCCTGCACGCCTTCATGTGTCATCCGTTGCTGGCGCGCGACGGTCGGGTGCTGGGCACGCTGGCGTTCGGCCGCCGGAGTCGGGTGCGTTTCAGTGCCGCCGAGTTCGAGTTCCTGCGCACGCTCTGCCATTTCGTGTCGCTCGCGTGGGAGAAGTTCGAGGCCGAACAGGCACTCCGGGCGAGCGAATCGCGTTTCCGCGAACTCGCGGAGAACATCGCGGAGGTGTTCTGGGTGACGTCGCCGGACAAGTCCCATGTGCTCTATATCAGTCCGGCGTTCGAGCGCGTGTGGGGCATCAGCTGCGCGCAGGTGCGCGCCAATCCGGCGGCGTGGATCGAGGCCATTCACTCCGCAGACCGGGACCGGGTGCGCCGCGCGGCGATGGTGGAGCAGGTGGAGGGCTCGTATTATCAGGAATACCGCATTGTCCGACCCGATGGCACGCAGCGGTGGATCAGGGACCGAGCGTTTCCGGTGACCGATCGCTCCGGTGCGGTGGTGCGGGTGGTCGGGGTGGCCGAGGACATCACGCGCGATGTGGAGGCCAAGGAAGAGCGGGCCCGCCTCGCCGCCTTTCCGGAGTCCAATCCGAATCCGGTGTTCGAACTGGGGCCCGACGCCCGTATCCGCTACGGCAACGCCGCCGCACAACAGCTGGCCGCGGAGCTGGGCGAGGCCGCGCCCGAGGCGATTCTGCCGCTCCATACGGCGGCGATCGTCGCGGAGTGCATCGCCACCCGCGAAAGCCGGCGGGCGATCGAGCGCAATTACGGCGAGCGCATCTTTTCCTGGTCGTTCTATCCGGTCGCGGATGCGCGCACGATCCACTGTTACGGCGGAGAAATCACCGAGCGGCGGCAGTTGGAGGAGCAGGTGCGGCAGACGCAGAAGATGGAGGCGATCGGGCAGCTCGCAGGCGGGATCGCGCATGACTTCAACAACATCCTGGCGGCGTTCATGCTGCAGCTGGGTGCGGCCCGCCATGTGCCGGACGTGCCGGCGGAGATCGTGGAGACGCTGCTGGAACTCGACAAAGGCGCGCGCCGCGCCGCGTCGCTCACGCGCCAGCTCCTTGTGTTTGGCCGTCGCGAAGTGATGCGTTTCCATGTCCTGGACCTCGCCGAATTGCTGGAGAACCTCACCAAGATGCTCCGGCGGCTCGTCGGTGAGCACATCGCGCTCGCGCTGCAGGTGGACGATCCCGGCCTCTGGATCGATGCGGATTCCGGGATGATCGAGCAGGTGGTCGTGAACCTGTGCGTCAACGCCCGTGATGCCATGCCGCGCGGCGGCAAACTGCTCGTGCAGGCGACGGCGGTCGAAATCGATACCGCGGGCGCGCGCCGCCGGCTCGAGGCCCGGCCGGGGCGCTTCGTGCGGCTCTGTGTGTCCGACGAGGGAATCGGGATCGCCGCGCCGACGCTGGGGCGGATCTTCGAGCCTTTCTTCACCACGAAGGAGGCGGGCAAAGGCACGGGGCTCGGGCTCGCAACGGTGGCGAGCATCGTGAAGCAGCACCACGGCTGGATCGAGGTGGAGAGCCAGGTGGGGCAGGGGTCGGTGTTTGCCGTTTTCCTGCCGTTGATGCCTGGGCCGGACGGGCGACGGGAAGGCCATGTGGCCGTTGGCAAGGTGCCCAGCCCCGGTGGCGGCGAGACCGTGCTGCTGGTCGAGGACGAGCCGGGAGTGCGCCGGGTGATGTCGCAGGTCCTGCGGAGCAGCGGCTACGAGGTGATCGAGGCGTGCGACGGTCCGGAGTGCCTGCGGCTCTGGCGGGACAAGCGCGATTCGATCCATGCGCTGGTGACCGACATGATCATGCCCGGCGGGCTGACCGGCCTCGATTTGGCGGAGACGATCCGCGCCGAGTGCGCGGGGCTGCCGGTGCTGATCTTTTCCGGCTACACACCGGAGGTGGTCGGCCGCCTGGGCGCCGAGACCGATTTCGCGTATCTTTCCAAGCCTTGCGACAGCGATGATCTGCTGCGCTCCCTGCGCACGGCCCTCAACTCGACCAAACGCGGCTCGCGGTGAGGATTTCGGCGCGTCGGCAATTTCGCCTCTGAAAGTTGGTGCTCAGGAAGGGACTCGAACCCTTACGCCTTACGGCACACGCCCCTCAAACGTGTGTGTCTACCAATTCCACCACCTGAGCATTTTCCAAAGAGGAAGGCGGACTAAGAGAGATCGTCTGGGGCTTGTCCAGCCCCGAAATCGAAGTTGTTTTCGGCCTCGTCGCAGCCCTTCGCGCGGACGTGCCGCGACGGCAGGCGGGCCGGCGCTTGGACAGTTCGGGGCACTCAGGTCGGCAGGCGGACGGTGACGTTCGTGCCTTGGCCGGGGCGACTTTCGATTTCGAGCGTGCCCTCGTGGAGCTCGGCGAGGCGGCGCGCGATGGCGAGACCGAGGCCGAGGCCCTCATGGGCGTGCACCTTGCGATCGAACTGCGCGTAGGCGCCGATGCGCGCGATCTGTTCCGGCGACATGCCGCGGCCGCGATCGGCGACGATCAGCACGGCGTGCCGTTCGGTGCGCTCCACGGCGATCCGGACGGCCGTGCCGGAGCCGGAGAACGTGAAGGCGTTGCGGACAAGTTCCTCGACGATCTTCCGCCACCAGTGTTCTCCGATGCGCGCGCTCGTGGCGCCCGCGAGTTGAAGCTGGAGATCGCGCTGCCGGTGATGGGCCTCGGCGGTTTCGTGGGCGAGATCCTGCACGGCGTGACGGGCGTCGACGAGACGCTCCGCGCGCCATTTCGCGAGGCGGGCGCCGTCGCCGGCGGTCATTTCGATCTCGGCGTAGGCGAGGAAATTGCGGGCAACGCGGTGGAGCCGGTTCCCGGAAACGAGGATGCAGTCGGCCAGTTCCGCGATGACGTCCGGGGTCATGTTGGCGGCGTCGTCCTTGAGGAGCTGCGCGGCGCCGAGAATGCCGTTGAGCGGCGTGTTGAGTTCGTGGGGCAGGGCGAGGTTCAGGTTGGAGCGGAGCTCATCCAGTTCGCGCTCGGCCTGCTTTCGCATCAGCTGGTGTTTCTTGAACTGCGTCTCCACCGCGGCGAGCAGCGACTGCGCGGAAATCGGTTTGGGCAGATAGTCGTCCGCCCCGAGGCTCATGCCGTGGCGCATGCCGGTCAGATCGGCGTTGGCGGTCATCAGCACGATGGGAATGAGCGCCGTCGAGGGATCGAGGCGGAGTTGCTGCAGGGCAGCGTAGCCGTCGCCGTTTTCCATCACGACGTCACTCAGCACGAGGTGCGGTTGCCGATCGCGCGCGAGTTGCACGGCTTCGGTGCCGGAGGAGGCCTCGAAGACCTGGTAGCCGGCGCCGGAGAGGATGGTGTGGGCAAACTCGCGGATGATCTCGTCGTCGTCGACGAGCAGGATCCGTTTCATAGGCCCGTTGGCGGGGCGGTCGATGGGTGCGATGGTGGCCGGTGCGAGCATAGCCTACGCCCACATCGGCACATCGGCGGTGCGCTTGAGCATAGGTGCGGACCGACCTCAAGCCGGGGCGTTTTGGGCCGATATCGCCGGAAGTGGCGCATGGCGTCATCCCGTTCCTCAACCCAGTCCACTCAACCTACGCTCCCGTATGTATGGCATGGTAAACAAAGCTGTCGAAGAATTGGTCTGCTCCCGGTTCGGCGAACAGAAGTGGCTCGAAGTGAAGGCGGCCGCCGGGGTCGAGGTGGATGTCTTCATCAGCGACGAAAGCTATCCCGACGAACTCACCTACAATCTGGTCGGGGGGGCGTGCCGGGTGCTGGGCGCCGAGGCATCGGCCGTGCTCGAGCTTTTCGGTGAACACTGGGTGCTCAACACCGCCCAGGAGGGTTATGGCGAGCTGATGGACTCGAGCGGCAGCTCGCTGGCCGAGTTCCTGGAAAACCTGCCCAACTTCCACGCGCGGGTGACGCTCATCCTGCCGCGACTGCGGCCGCCGGAATTCTCGGTCACGGATCGCACCGCCAATTCGCTGCACCTGCACTACCGCTCGCACCGGCAGGGACTGCAGTCCTTCGTCGTGGGGCTCGTGCGCGGGCTCGGCAAAAAGTTCAACACGCCGGTCACGGTGGAGCTGCTGCCGCGGGGCGACCGGGACCATGATGTGTTTCTGGTGACATGGTCGGAGATGAGATGAGTCCGACCGACAGGGAGTTCAGTCTCACCCCGGCGCAGCTGCGGCTGACGTTTCCGTTCCATTTTGTGGTCGATCGCCAACTGGCGGTCCTCCAGGCGGGCGATTCGCTGCGCAAACTGTTTCCGGCGATCGTCGGCGCCGGCGGCTTCGAGCGCCATTTCCGCGTGTCGCGGCCCGCGCTGCCTGCCGATTTCGAATCGCTGCGCAGTTACGGCAGCAAACTGGTAATTCTCGAGTCGCTCGACGACCGCGCGCATCTCCGCGGCCAGTTCATGCCCGCCGGGAGCGAGGCGCTGATCTTTCTCGGCTCGCCGTGGGTCACGACGCCGGCCGACCTGAAACGCTGCGGCCTCGGGCTGACGGACTTCGCGCTGCACGATGCGATCAGCGATCTGCTGCACGTGTTCCAGACCCAGCAGATGGCGCTCGCGGACAGCAAGAAGCTCGCGGCCAAGCTCACGGAGCAGCGCACGGAACTGCGCACGCTGACGGAGTCCCTGCAGGGGCAGGTCGAGGAACGGGAGCAGTTCGCGCGCGCGCTGCGGGACAGCGAACGCAACTACCGTCTCGTGGTGGAGAGCCTGCGGGAGGTGATCTTCCAGGCGGACCTGCGGGGGAACTGGACGTTTCTCAATCCGGCGTGGGAGGAAATCACGGGGTTCACGGTCGCGGAGACGCTCGGCCGTTTCCTGGTGGACTCCGTGCACCACGACGAGCGGGCGCGCGTCGTCGAGCGATTTGTCGCGCTGCAGAAGGGAGATCGGAATTCCTGCAGTCTCGAGACGCGCTACCTCACCAAGTCGGGCGGCTACCGCTGGCTCGAGATGTATGCGCGGCTCATCTGCGACGAGCACGGCACCCCGACCGGGGTGGCCGGCACGTTGAACGACGTGACCGAGCGGCGGCTCGCGGACGAACGGTTCCGCGTGCTCTTCCAGCATTCGCCGAATCCGCACGTGCTCTGCGATGCTTCGGGGATCGTCGACTGCAACCACGCGACCCTGCGGCTGCTGCGGATCGAGCGGAAGGAGGCGCTGATCGGCCGGCGGTTCGCGGAGTATGCGCCGGAGTTCCAAAGCGATGGCATGCGGTCGGGCGAGAAAGCCGCGCTCGTCGAGCGGCTTGCCCGGGAAAACGGCATCCACCGGGTGGAGTGGATGTGCCGCCGGGCCGACGGTTCGCAGGTCGCGGTCGAGGTCACGCTCAATCCCGTGACGATCAACTTCACGCCCACAATGCTGCTCGTGCTGCACGACATCACCGAGCGGCTCCGCAACGAGCGCGAATTGCTGCGGGCCAAGGACGCCGCAGAGGCGGCGAACCGGGCGAAGAGCGACTTCCTTGCGACGATGAGCCACGAGATCCGGACGCCGATGAACGGCGTGATCGGCATGACCGATCTTCTCCTCGGCACCACGCTCACCCAGAAGCAGCGGCACTACGCGGAGGTGGCCCAAACCTCGGGGCGCGCGCTGCTCGATGTGATCAACGACATCCTCGATTACTCCAAGATCGAGGCCGGGGCGCTGCCGATCGAGTCGATCCCCTTCGACCTGCGTGGCGTGCTGGAGCAGGCGTCGGATCTGATGTGCGTGCGGGCGCAGCAGAAAGGGCTCGAGTTCATCGTGGATTACCCGGCGGAAGCACCGCGGCACCTCGTCGGGGATCCCGGCCGGATCCGGCAGGTGATCATCAATCTGCTGGGCAACGCCATCAAGTTCACCGAGCGCGGTCACGTGCTGGTGCGTGTGAAGGGCGAGGCGGGCGGCGCGGACGAGGTGCGCGTGGCGCTGGCTGTCGAGGACACGGGCATCGGTATCCCGCGCGACAAGCAGGCGGCGCTGTTCGAGAAATTCACGCAGGCGGACTCGACGACGGCGCGGCGCTTCGGCGGCACCGGGCTGGGGCTCGCGATCTGCAAGCGCCTCGCCCTGATGATGGGCGGCGATATCCGGCTGGACAGCGAGCCGGGCCGGGGCTCGACGTTCACCGTCTCCTTTTTGTTGAAGCTCGATGCCGCTGCGGCGAAGCCCGCCGGCAGCCGTGCGCCGGAGAATCTCCGCGTGCTCGTGGTCGACGATCACGAGATCAGCCGCGAAACCCTGGGCCGGCAGCTGGCGGCCTGGCGCATCCGGCATTCCGTCGCCGCGGGCGGCGAGATCGCCCTCGGCGCCCTGCGGCTGGCGCGTGATGCCGGAGATCCTTTCCGCGTCGTGATTGTCGACGCGGATATGCCGGAGATGGATGGCGCGGTGGTGTGCGGCCTGATCAAGGCCGACCCGACTCTCGCCCGGACCCAGACGATTCTCCTGACCGCCTCCGGCAAGGCGGTCTCGGATGCGGTGCCGGACGTCGATGCACGCGTGCACAAGCCGGTGCGTTCATCGCGCCTGCTGGATGCAATCGTGACACTCGTGCACGGATCCAGACCCGCGCCGGTGGCCCCGCCGCCCGCGCCGGAGGCCAAGCCCGGGAAGGAGATCGCCCACGGCGCCCGCATCCTGCTGGCCGAGGATCATCCGACGAACCAGCTGCTCGCGATCGAGCTGCTCCAGCAGCTTGGCTGCATCGTCGAGGTGGCGCAGAACGGCCGGGAGGCGGTGGAACTCGTGCTCGGCCGCAGCTACGACGTGGTGCTGATGGACTGCCACATGCCGGAGATGGACGGCTTCGAGGCGACCGCGGCGATCCGGGCGCGCCAGCACGGCGGTCGCCGCGTGCCGATCGTGGCGCTGACGGCCAACGCCATGGCCGGCGACCGCGAGCGCTGCCTCTCGGCGGGCATGGACGATTACGTAAGCAAGCCGGTCAACGCCGCCGAGCTCGAGCGCGTGATCGAGTCCTGGTGCCGGCCGCGGCCCGTGGCGGCGGAGGCACCGGCCGAGCCGTTCGACTTCCGGTCGGCGATGGAGCGGGTGGGCGGCAGCCGGGAGTTCCTCGCCAAGCTGGCGCAGTCCTTCTGCCGGAATCTTCCGGCCACGCGGGCCAAGCTCCGCACGGCCATCGACGAACATAACGCCGACGGCATCGACATCGCGGCGCACACGCTCCGCGGCACGCTGGGCATGTTTTCCGCCGAGGCCGCCACGCTGGCGGCCCGCGAACTGGAGTCCGCCGCGCGGGCCCAGGACTGGGCCGCGATCCGCAAGGCCCACGCCGACCTCGAAGCCAGCCTCACGTGGCTCGAGGAGGCGCTGCAGAAGCTGATCGCCGGCGGTCCGCCGGCGCGTTGAAGGATTTCCGATGACCCTCCGCCACCAGCCTCCTTGCGTGCTGATCGTCGACGACGACGATACCTCGCTCCTGCTGATGCGTTCGCATCTCGAGCGGCGACACTACGCCGTCGTGCAGGCGCACAGCGTCGCGTCGGCCCAGGCGGCGCTGCTTTCGCGGGGCTGCGCCGACTTCGCGGCGGTCGTATCGGATTACCGGATGCCTGCCGCCAACGGCATCGAGCTGATGGAGTGGCTGGCGGAGCACGACCCGAGTCTCGGCACGATCATGGTGACGGCGGAGTCGGAGCGGTCCCTGATCACGCAGTCCCTGCGTTGCGGCGTCGTGGATTTCGTGGAGAAACCCATCTCCGGCCGGGAGTTCGCGTCGGCAGTGGAGCGGGCGGTCGGCACGACGCGCCGGCGGCGCGAGCTGCGGGCTGCGGAGAGCGCGGTGCACGACATCGCGCGGGTGCAGCAGACGATGCTGGCGCTGCAGACGCATGCGTTTGCCGGGCGCGTGGACCTGAGCTACAAGCCGAAGCAGGAAGCGGGCGGCGATTTCGCCGCGGTGTGTCCGCTGTCGGACAAGCGCTTCGTCCTCGTGGTGAGCGATGTCTCCGGCCATGACCCGAAGGCGGCGTTCGTCGCCTCCTATTTCCAAGGGGTCGTCCGCGGCATGATCGAGCGGGCGACGCCGATCGACGAGGTCTTCGCGTTTTTCAACCGCCTGCTGCTCGACGAGTGGAGCCGGCCGAACGAATGGGCGCCGTGCAGCCGCATCGAAACGTCCGTCGCGGCCTGTGCGATCGACGTCGATCTCGCCGCCCGCGAACTGGGCACGATCAACTGCGGCATTCCGCGGCCCGTCGTCGTCGACGCCGACGGGGTCGCGGCCTATGTGCAGGGGGAAACGCAGGCGGCGCTCGGTTGGTTCGAGGATACGCCGTTGCGCACGACGCGGCAGCCGCTGCCCACCGGACGGATCTCCCTTTGGAGCGACGGCGTCGCGGACATCGCGGCGAACCTCGGCATCGATCCGCTGGCGATTGTCGCCGATCTGGCGCTGCGCCGCGAGGCGAACGCAGCGGCGCCCTATCTCGGGCAGGCGAATGACGACGTGATGGCGGTCACGGTGCACACCGGGGCCGAGGTGCCCGGCAGTGCGGTGCAGATAAACCACCTGATCATCTTCCAGGAGCTGGCGGCGGCGGAAGCAGCGGCGATCGATCGGCACCAGGAATATTGGCGGCGCACCCTGATGTTTGTCATCGCGGAGATTTCCGGCGAGGCGCTGCACCGGGTGCTGCTTGCGACGCGCGAGGCGGTATTGAATGCGCTCATCCACGGCTGCGGTTCCGATCCGGCGGCGCGCGCGCTGGTGCAGATGACGTGGATGCCGGTGACGCGGTCGCTCGTGGTGCGGGTCTCCGATCCGGGGCCCGGGCATACCGCGTGGGAGAGCGAGCCGACGCGCGATGCCGAGTTCGGCGAGGGGCACCGCGGTCTGGCGATCATGCGGGCCTGCGCCGCGCGGGTGACCCAGGAGCGCCGCGGGGCGGTGCTGCGGCTCGAGTTCACTCTGGAAATTTCATCATGAACAACACACCTGATGCGGTCGTCGTGCGTATTGAGATCACGGGAGACGTGCTGAGCACCACCGTCGCCGCGCTCCGGCCGGTGCTGATCGAGAAGACGGAGCAGTGTCCGGAGGGGGCTACCCTGGAGCTGGCGTTTACCGGCACGCGGATGATCGATTCCGCGGGCCTCAATCTGGTGGTCTCGGTGATCCGGGCCATGCGTGCGCGCAAAGGGCGGGTGCGGGCGAAGGTGGGCGACGACAATGTGCACCGCACGTTTCTCTTCACGCGCCTCGATCAGCAGCTCGAACTGGTGCGGGCCGACGCCTGACGCGCGGCGCCGGCGCAGCGGCCCGACCGGGGAAAGCCAAGAAACGCGCACTGTTTTCCCGCAAGCCGCGCGGGCGCGGGCCGATTACGGGAAAGTCCGACCATGGCGCGAAATCCGATCACTCCGACAAAGATTGAAAGGCAGCTGGGCGCCGAGGAGCTCGTGGTCTCGAAGACGGATCTCCGCGGCGTGATCACCTATGCGAACGACGTGTTTTGCCGTCTCGCGGGATACACCGAGGACGAACTGCTCGGGCAGGCGCACAATCTGATCCGGCATCCGGACATGCCGGCGTGCGTGTTCAAGCTGCTGTGGGACACGCTGCGCGCCGAGCAGGAGGTCTTTGCCTACGTGGTGAACCTGGCGAAGGACGGCAGCCACTATTGGGTGTTTGCGCATGTGACGCCGAGCCGCGACAGCACGGGCCGGATCGTCGGTTACCACTCGAGCCGGCGCGCGCCGTATGCGGATGCCATCGCGAAGGTGGAGGGGCTCTATGCCGAATTGCGGGCGGTGGAGCGGCAGGCGGCCTCGCACGAGGCGGGGATGCGTGCGTCGACGGCGCTGCTGCAGGACCAGCTGCGCGAGGCGGGACAGTCTTATGGAGAATTCGTCTTCAGTCTCTCAGCCCACACCCGGCTCGACGCCCGCTGAGGTGCCCGCGGAGACGGCGCGGCTCATCGAGGAACTCGCCGAGGTCTGTGCGCGCGGAGCGGAGGGCGACCTTGAGGCGCGCGTCACGCGGACGCCGGCCGATCCGGCTCTGGCGGTATTGGCGCAGTCGATCAACCGGCTGCTCGACATCGCGGATGCCTACGTGCGCGAGTCGAGCGCGGCGCTGGAGCATTGTGCGCGGGGACAGTTTCACCGGCCCATCCTGGTGCGGGGCTTCGGCGGTGCGTATCGGACCGCGGCCGAGACCATCAACGGCGCGGCGCTGCGCATGAAAGGTGACGCGGAGACGATCGGGCGTTTCGAGCACGAGCGGGCGGAGCTGGCGCGAAACATCGCCGAAGGCACCGCGTCGGTGGCGGCGGCCTGTCAGGAACTCAGCGCGTCGCACGGCGAGATCACCCGCCGGACCGGTGAATCCACCGGGCTTACGCGCGGCGCGGTGGCGGAGGCGGAGCGGGCGGCAACGGCGGCCGGCGATCTGGCGACCGCGGCGCGCTCGGTGGGGACCGTGGTGGAGGTGATCGCCAAGATCGCCCGGCAGACGAACCTGCTGGCGTTGAACGCCACGATCGAGGCGGCGCGCGCCGGGGAGCATGGGCGGAGCTTTGCGGTCGTGGCGGCGGAGGTGAAGAATCTCTCCCGCGAAACCGCGCAGGCCACGGACAAGATCGCCCGCAGCATCGACTCGATGCAGCAGGCCTCGATCAACATCTCGAGCGTCATCCAGGGCGTGGGCCAGGCGATCCATGGCGTGGACCGCACCGCGGTCGCGATCGCGACCGCCGTCGGCGAACAGGCGCAGGCGACCGAGGAGATCGCGAAGCGGATCGCCGAGATCTCGGTGATCACGGCGCAGGCCTCGCAGGCGGCGGGGCGCAGCGGCCGTTAAGTTGCCACGGGATGCCCGCACGCGCGACGGCTGCCGTCGGGGCGCACACGAGGCCGGCCGGATGCCGGCCGAACCCGTTCAGGTGAGGCGGAAGAACGTCGCGCGGCCGAGAGGCACGGGCACGAACGCAGGATCGACGTTGAGGGTGGTCTCGGCGCCGCCGAGCACGAGGTAGCCGCCGGGGGCGAGGACGTTCTTCACTTCGCGCAGGATGCGGCGCCGCGTCTCGAGATCGAAATAGATCATGACGTTCCGCAGCATGATCACGTGGGCGCGGGGCAGCACGGGCCACGGCTTCACGAGATTCATGGTGCGGAACTCGACGCGTTTCCTGAGCTCGTCGGCGATCTGCCAGCCGGCGAAGGACTGGCGGAAGTATTTCACGAGGAACTTGGCCGGGAGGCCGCGGTTGACCTCGATCTGCTGGTAGAGCCCGGCGCGGGCGCGGGTGACGACGGCGGGCGAGAGGTCGGTGCCGAACAGGCGCGCGTTGACGTCGGGGAAGTGTTCCGCGAGCAGCATCGCGATGCTGTAGGCCTCCTGGCCGGTCGAGCATGCGGCCGACCAGACGGTGAGCGTGCCGCCGGGATTGGCGGACTTGAACTCGGGAATCACGTGCTGGCGCAGCGCGTCGAACGGGTTCAGATCGCGGAAGAAAAGGGTCTCGTTGGTGGTCAGGGCCTCGACGACATCGTGGTGCAGGCCGTGGGCGGCGCCGGGCGAAAAGCGGAGATGGTCGACGAGGGCGTTGACGCTGGCGAAGCGGTTGCGGGTCGCGACGGCGGCGAGGCGGGTCTCGACGAGATACTCCTTGCCGGCGTCGAGCACGATGGCGGCTTCGCGGTGGACGAGGTCGCGGACGAAGCCGAAGTTTTCGTGCGTGAGCGGTGTGGTGTCGAGGGCCTCGATCATGGGAGGACGGGAACGCGCGCGAGCACGCGCTGTTCGATGGCGGGGGCGATTTGCGTGAGCGGGAGAATGGCGCGGGCGAGGTGGGCGTGGGCGACCGCGCCGGGCATGCCCCAGACGACGGAGGTCGCCTGGTCCTGCGCGAGGACCTCGCCGCCGCGGGCGACGACGGCTTCGCAGCCGCGGAGACCGTCGTAGCCCATGCCGGTCATGACGACGCCGAGCACGTGGGCCCCCGTGGCGGCGGCGGTGCGGAAAAGGACATCGGCCGCGGGGCGGCACGAGTTTTCCGGCGGGTCGTCGTTCAGGTGGCAGACGAAGCGGCCGTCGGCCCGCCGGGTGAGGGCGAGGTGATGGCCGCCGGGGGCGAGGTAGGCGTGGCCGGGCTGCAGGATGTCGCCCTCGGCGGCCTCGTGGCAGCGCAGCGGGGCGCGCATCGCATCGAGGCGCTCGGCGAGGAGCCGGGTGAACATCGGCGGCATGTGCTGCACGATCGCGACCGGCACCGGCAGCGGAGTGGAGAAGCGCGGGAAGATCTCGGCGAGGGCGTTGGGGCCACCGGTGGAGGTCGCGATGCACACGAGGTCGAAGGCGGCGGCGCGGGCCGGCGGCAGCG
>JACCED010272207.1_pt1 | contig 26904 bp, 20 predicted proteins | sample 7455021 | NCBI WGS metagenome assembly JACCED01 (sample SAMN15323456, study PRJNA562643) | freshwater metagenome | isolation source: river surface water | place: USA:Blue River Watershed | collected 2017-08-19 | reverse complement strand
GAGCAACGCCTTCAGCGTTTATCCATTCCCAGGATAGGACGATGCCTCCAAAAAATGAACTGTAGGCCTTCTTTCGGTGGAAATAGATCATTCCACCGACAAGGCTATCTGCTTCTTCGCCGTTAAAATTCCAGCCTCGGGATTCGTAAACAAGTCCGTCGACCTTCTTCGGCTCAAGACCATTTTCCCTATTCTCTTTTGTGCCTTTGCAGATGAGATGAACCGCTTTCATAAACTGAGGATGGCTCAAAACAGGGCGCCAAGCAACGCTTCACCAGTGCTCGTCTAAAGTGCGGGCCTTGGTAGATTGTCCTGCAAAGCGGGATCATCGAGGGCGAGCTTATAGAACTCGAACCATAGACGAATGTGTTGGCGGCGGGATTTGATCTGCGGTTGGGTCATCTACAAGCGGTAACAGCGGCACTAGTGTATTAGAAGGTTAGGCAGCCTCTAGAATTTCGGCTTGGTTGGTCTGCAAGCCCCTCCCTTGCCGCCTACGACTGGGGCGTCATTGCACCAAAAAGGCTTCTCACCAGACTGTGTAGGCGTAGCCAAGCAGGCTTTCACCTCGTCCGCCGTTGGGGTCTTCGTGAAAGAGAAATATGAACCGCCGCTTATCCTATTGATTGTAAGATAGGCCGTGTTGGCATTCGGCATTATCTCCAATGCGTAAAACGGATTGCGATTAACGGCCTCAATTTTGCTTGAAGATATACGAAGGATTTCAAACGGAGCATTGGGGAAATTCACGTCGATGAGTTTCATCTTCGCAGCCTGAATTTCGAAGATGTAATCGCCAAAGCGGACATACTCCTGTCCCTCCGACGTTTTGAACCCACATTCTAAAAATAGTGACTTCGCTGCTGGTTGGGGCGCACGCTTGGTTGCAGAATATGCTGGCAAAGCTAGCGCAATGAATGATGCAACGAGCAAAATTTTCAGTTTCAAAACTTAACCTTTCGAACTTCAGGTTGTGTTGATCGATCTACCGTTTCGTCCATCAACACTTACGAACCATCCAGAATTGCAGTCAGTCGATATACTTCACTACGACGAATGTTGTGGTCGTCTTGGTGCCACCCATTGAAAAGAATGAGCCCCATCCTCCGGCAACACTGCCGGCGCCAGAGGAGCCGGCGCCGACGTCATTCTGCTCGAGCATGATGACTGCAGAGCCGCCCGCTTGCTTGACCTTTTTGGCTACTGTTGGGCTCCCAACGGCATGACCACCATCCCACTCTTCACTTCGACGATCTGTGATGCGTCCGATAACCTGATATCGGCGGGGCGGCTTGCCGCTGGTCCAATAGTCGATGCCATTTTTAGTGATCTTGGTGCCGCCTTCACCTGTCTCAATGATCGGTGCTCCCGAATATTCAGCGAAATCGATCTTGGCTTGCGCAAGAACCGGAGAAGCGCCGATCAGGGCGACGATTGCGGGAGTAAGCAGCCGAATTCTCATCTAACGCCCCCAAGAGTAGCCATTCTCACCGCAGTTGCGGTCAATGGATCCCAAAGCTTCTTCTGCTGTGAAGGCACCGGAACGCCAACCATCTACGTTGCCTTTTATGATGGCTCGACAGTTTTTGGGAAGCCCGCTGTCACCATAAGTCAGCTTCGAATTTGTATCGCATGCTGAGAGCCCAATGCACGCAACAACGATCAAGCTTTTTGCTTTCATTTCATTTAATCCATCTTAACGGACGAAGTCGCTTCATGGCGGCGTTGCAGGCCTACAAGCGGGGCGGCATTTTACAAGATGAAGGCAAAGTGCGGCGGGTTGAAGGTGCCCTGCGTTAAGCCACATTCGTGCACTAGCTGGCTGCGGTTGAAATCGATGAATTCGTAATTAGCTTACGATTACGATATAGCCGAAGCGTGTTTGAGGTCACCCCCGGGCCAACGGAACAAAACCTCTCTACGCTGGCCTAACGCACCTCGTCGGCTACGACATGGGTCCGGGTGCGAGATAGAAGGAGAACACTATGGTGTTCCTCGCTATCGAAGCCAGCAAGCCGACCGGTGAAATGTACCGTTTGGCCATTGGGTGTAATTTGTACCCGCTGGCCACATGGCTCCTCACAATCGGTCGGTTGCTTTAATGGAAAGGGTGTCTCAGAGATGGGGCACCCTTTTCAGCTATCAGACCAGCGGCATGTTGCTAATAGCAGATTCACTTATGGGGCTTGGCATGTGGTTAGTTCTACAAATAGCTCTTGGCGTTCTCTTGGGCTACATCTTGATTAGGAATTTCGAGGCTCTCACGTCATTGGTTGTCGGGTCTGTGGTTATCCTGGTGGGTGTCGCCGCTGTGGCTGCCATCTGGTATTTGGGTGCCCAGCTCATTGAAGCAGTCAATGACTATGCGAATGCTAGTGACCTGGCGAAAAAGATGTTCGCTGCAATTGGTCTGGCGACCTTTATGGCGCTGGGCTTGTCCACGCTGGTTGGTCTGTGGTTCTTTGTAATGATATCGATCCCCGATAGTTTGTTGAAATTTATAAATAAATCTGAAGATTCGAATGTCTTGCTGAATATCTCGTCGGTCCTGCTGACCCTGACTATCCTTTATTTTTCTGCCGATATAACTCTGCCGGGTGCGTTGGGAGATTTCCATAATTCGTGGACCGCATGGGGGCTCGAGCACGGTATGGGATATGATGGAGGAGATTTCTTTGGTCTGCTCCTTTGGCAGTTTATGTGGCCGTTGAATTTTGTCATTCTCTGGATCCAGCGACGGAGCTTCGCCTCGGCCATACGAAGCTTAAAGAGAACCGCATTCTAACCCCTATGCAGATATAGCCCTGAATTAATGAGGCTATGCGGCTCTATAATCGTCAGAATTGAGGCCAGGAGTGTCGTAACTGACGGAATTTTTACCTCTATATTAACCATATAAGGAAATAAGAGTGGGTGCAGGCGGTGTTATCTTTTTGATGATCTTGATGATCGCCTGCGGTGTTGCGCTGTCTCTGTACACGCCCAAAGGTATCGAAGGGACTGCTTCAACCATTGATGAACTCCCTGCCCAGGCGACACTATTGGGGTCGACCCTTTGGGAGATCACTATCTTCCGGAAGTCAGGCTACCTCCACGATGTCCGAGAGGTGAAGGGTAGTGCAGCCGAAGCGCTGGCCAGGGCCATCACTTCATGCCGTAAGTCGGGCATCTTCAGCGTCATTATCACGCAGAATGAGCCAAACCTCCTAGAGTTTTACAGCGCCAATCAAAATGGTCGTGGCAAAGCAATAGGCGGGTTCCGGATTGCGCCAGCGAATGAACCCGCAGCGCTAGAGGCCGCAAAGGACATCCAGCAGAGGGCAGGGGAGCTTGGCGCTGAGCTTCAAGATACTAAGAGGGCCTTGGCATCGATGTTGTTCGAGAGCATCAAGCCAGGATTGAATGAAAAGCAAAAAGAGGTCCTAGGCACGTTGCCAGAGGATCAGATCATCACGGCAATGGCTAGTCAGCTGGATGGAACAGCCACCTCTCCCTTTACCTTTGACATACCGATTGATTTTACGGACGAAGACGGAAATCACTACGCTAACATAAAGCTGACTGTGGCCAGTGACACGGCCGTTTAACGGCAAGGGGGTAAGTATGGTTCGTCGGTTTTTGCAGGTGATAGTTGGGGCTTCGCTTTTGATTGGGGCCGTCTCTATTGAGGCTCATTCTGGCAGGACGGACAAGAGTGGTTGCCATAAGCAGAAGTCCACTGGCACGTACCACTGTCATAAGAAGAAGCGGTAAATCCATGACTCTGCCACTGTGCGTGTATGTGGGTGGCCGGGGGGGCGAGTAACTGATGTCGATAGAGGCCATAAAGCACATCATTGCGACCGTGTTCTCTGCACAAAATGCGCTGCGGGCCCTTGCTCCTGATTACAAATGGGCTGGAATGGGCAACCTATTGGGTGACTACGGTGAGTTCGTCTGCGTCGAGGCTTATGGACTGACGAAGGCGCCGCCTGGTTCCGATGGGTTCGATGCCATAACGCCCGACGGTCGTAAGGTGCAGATCAAGACTAACCACGCTTCCGGCAGCATCGGCTTCCGGGGCAGCGCTGATCTTATGTTGGTAATCTACGTGGGCGCTGATGGTGAATTTTCAGAGATCTACTACGGCGACTTTGCCGTTGTTCAGGCGAATGCCAGCTACTCTAAGAGAGACAACAAATCGGTCATTTCAGTGAGCAAGCTCCGGCAGCTTGCGGCAGTAAATGGGGGCATTCAAACGGACGACTTGAGGGTGCAGGTCGCTCCAGCATTGTTTGGCGACCCTCTAACGTCCTGTGCGTAAGTTAGGTCTGGCCTAAGGTTGGTGTGGATGTGATCAAGAACCGTACATTATCCTGGGCCCTGCCGTTGTGCACGTTGATGCTATCATCTGCGGCCTACGCATATACGCCCCGAAATGTCGCAGGTTGGGACGTGGGGCCGATGTATGACACCGATGGCTCGTGCATTGTCGAGATCAGCTTTGAGGGCAAAGGCGGGAGCCAGCTCAGGCTCGTTTTGAATCCAGAGCGAGGTGTCTATGTCATCCTATCCAATTCTTATTGGTCAGTGGCGAAGGGTGACGATCTGCGGTTGAGCTATCATTTTTCGAGCGGCTCTTATGTCGATGTAAAGGCCAAGGGGATTGATGCGGGGGAGTTTGTGTCCCTGTTCGACGAGACTGTCCTGAGTGACTTTTCTAAGTCTGCATATCTGCATGTTGACCGTGATGATGTGCCGGTAGACAAACTGAGCCTAAGGGGTTCGGCAGCGGCTGTTTCAGAAGCAAAGCGCTGCGTAGGATCTATTAGGACAGAGTCTCAAAACCTGCTGAGAGAAAAAAAGAAGTTCGACCATCTGCCAGATGATCCTTTCGGCAAGTAGGATCTCACCGTCGGAGCTATCTGCACAATTTCGGAGTGTTTGTATGCTGAGCTTGACCACCTTGGTGCTCGCCACACTGAATGGCCCAGTCGCCGTCTCTGCTGATGTGGACGTTGCTATGTCTTGGTTGGGGCTCTTAGATGCCCAGAAGTGGGGCCAGAGCTGGGATGGTTCGGGCAAGCTATTCCGGTCAAACTTAACGCAGGAACAGTGGGCCAAAACGGCTCAGGCGGTCCGTGATCCTCTCGGTGCTGTGAGCTCAAGAGTGGCGCTCGGGGTCACGAAAGCTCAGTCGCTGCCTGGTGCCCCTGACGGTGAATATGAGGTCCGGCAATATCGCACCGTCTTTGCGAACAAGGCGAGCGCCGTTGAGACTGTCGTGCTCGCCAGAGAGGGTGAGGAATGGAGGGTGGTCGGCTATTTCATTCGATAGCCGGAGCCATTGAAAGTGATGAAAAATCAGCTTGATAGAGATCTTGTCAATTTAACAAATCGTTGACACGCACCCTAAATGCAATTCAATATATTGAAAATAAACGGTAAAATAATTCGTTAAATGCCCTCCGAAGGCAGAGGTCACAGGTTCGAATCCTGTCGGGTGCGCCATTTGCGAATAATGGCGCGGCCAACCGTTATCTAAAGCATTGATGAAAAGAATTCCGCCTCAAGCGGCAGCATGGCGGCGCCAATGGCACAGGCGTCGACGCTCGTCTGTGAAAGCACCAACTTGGGCAGTGGCCGTGGTTCGTGGCGTCGGGCATCGTCGAACAGTTCGATGGCGGGTATCATCTTCTCGGCCAAGCTCTTTGGGAGACGCCCGCCCAGTACAATTGCCTCGGGATCAAGCAATGCTGAGATCGAAGATGCAATCAGCGATAGTGGGTCCCGGCTCTTTTCGATCCACTCATCCACACCGGGCCAATCGGGGTCAAAGTTGGCGAGCATCGCCGAGATGCCGTCCAGATCGACTCCGTGCCTCCTGAGTGATTGCAGCAGGGTTTCCAGAGTAGGCAGCTGGTAGAGGCGCCAGGGGAGGATCAGCCCTATTTCACCGCCATTACCGTGCGTACCGCGCATCAGGTGGTGGTTTGCGATAACCCCGCCACCGATACCTGCGGCGACGAACATATAGACAAAGTCAGAGTAGGCCCTGCCGGCGCCTAGAAAGCTCTCGCCGATTGCAGCTGCATTGCCATCATTTTCGACCCAGGCCGGCAAGCCCAGCGCTTCGCTGAACAGGGCATCGAGAGGTATCATCGCAAATTCGTCGAGCGCTGGGGGAGGGTTGTAGCGGGCCTTCCCATCAAGACAGTAGCCGGAGATCCCGATCCCAATCCCGACCAGCCGCTCGCGGGCTTCTGGGCGCGCGGCGAAGAACTGTTCCTTGGCCTCGGCGATCTTTGTGAAGACTGCTTTCCGGCTCATCACCGGCATGTCGAAGTAGGCGTAGTCGACCACGTTTCCGGCGAAGTCCATCAACAGGATCGACATGGCGTCAGTCATCAGGGCCAGCCCTAACGAGAAAGCATAGCCCGGCGCGATCGCGATTTCGAAGCTGGGTTGCCCGCGCTTGCCGTTTGAGCGCCTCTCCCCAAGCTCAAGCGCGCCACGTGTCACTAGATCGTTGACGAGACGCGAGACTGTTTGCTGCGAAAGTCCGCTGCGACGGGCCAATTCAGGCTGGGTCGTGCCGATGCCGCGCAGGACCAGGCTCAGCAACTGGCTTTCACTATCGGATGGTTGCCTGAACTTCTGAGCAAATGGTTGCGACGATAACATCTGCACCCCATCGCAAATCAGGCATTCAAGAGCAACGGCCATAAAACCCCCATTAATACTCAACGTGGGTTGAAATGGGGGCGAGGTGTCGATAAGAGCGCTTTCGATAAGGTCGAATGTACGACCGCCAGGTGAGGAGAGGTCTGATGAAGCGCATCTCAAAAGTGATGCTTGCAAGTGTTTCGTTGCTCGCATTTTCGCCCACGGCGCTGCTGGCGCAAACCAAGGCCGATGCGGCTAGCAATGACGAACAGGCGTCGGCGGAAGAAATCGTCGTGACGGGCACCAGCCGTTCGCGCATCTCGCTCGACACACCGCTGGCTGTGAGCCAGGTCAGCGCAGGGGCGCTGGCGCGGGCGGGTGTCAGCAGCCAGGCAGACATTCTCAACACCATTCCGACGATCAAGGCTGATGGCGGCGGCGGCGAGGTGGCGTCAAACGTGTTTGTGAAGGGCCTGCCGTCGGGCGGCCAATACCAGTTCACGCCGCTGATGTATGACGGCATCACGTTGCTTTCGTCGTTCGGTCTGAACTCGTCGGCCTATGACGTTTACGCACGGAATGATCTTGGCATCCAGCGCCTCGAATTTGTTCGCGGCGGGGTTTCAAACCTGTTCGGGCCTGGCTCGGTTGCGGGTCTGATCAACTACATCAGCAAGACCGGCACCGATAAACTGGAAGGCACCGTTCAGCTCGAAGTCGCCGAGGGCGATCGCTATCGCGGTGATGTCGCGCTCAGCGGCCCCCTGGCCAATAACCTCTATTTCTCGGTTGCTGGCTTCTACCGCACCGATAAGGGGCCGCTCCGCACCAATCTGGACACGAAGGGCGGCCAGATCCGCGGTAATCTTGAGTATCGCTTCGCCGATGGCAGCGGTAGCGTCAAAGTGCTGGGCCAATACATCAATGACCAGGCACAGTTCTATCTTCCCATCCCTCTGAACGGCACCACTCGTGAGCGCCTTGTCGGCAATGATGGCGCCTCGGTGGAATCGGTTCAGAACAATTTTTCCAGCAGCCTTGGTTTCCGCACGCCAACTGGCACTTTTAGCTCGGAGATCGATGAAGGGGTGAAAACCAAGGGCGGTTTTATCGGCCTGACCTTCGATAAGGACTTCGGTGACAGCGGTTGGGCCTTGAACGGTAAGTTCAAGTACAGCGACTACAAGCACAAGTTCGGCCTTTGGTCGGATGGTGACGGTGTCATCAACGTGCCCGAAACCCTGCAGAGCTTCCTGACCAACCGAGGCCTTGGCAGCCTTGCCAATGCATCGTTCACGTTTGTTGGCGGCGGTGCGGTTCCGGCGAACTATCTGCTGTTCGCAAACCGCATTACTGACCGTATCCGTCCAGCCACTGACTTCACCGGCGAACTTAATCTGACCAAGAAGCTGGCGACCGGTGGCATCGACCATGCCATCACCCTTGGCGGTTTCTACGGCCGGGCGAGTGCTGGCGATTACAACGTCACCACGACGTTCCTCGCTGAGTTCAACAATACGCCGCGACTGGTAAACCTCACCGTCACCAACCCGCTGACCAACGTCCAGACCGTTGTCTCGGCCAATGGTCTGCTAAATGCCGGGGCTGGCTACGTTAACAATCGCCACAAGGCAGAGCGCCTCGCCGGCTATCTGGCAGACCAGATGAAGATTGGTGACCGCTTCAACTTTGACATTGGCGCCCGCATCGAACGGATCAACGGTGATGTCAGCCGTGAACGTACCTCAACCGTGGTAACCGATGCATCGACCCCGAACCTTTCAACTGCTCTGCGTGACGTGATCTGGGGTAATGGCGGCTTCCTGACCGGCAAGGTTGAAACCACTGAATGGGCGCTTGCGGCAGGTGCGCTTTACAAGCTGACCGATCGGATCAGCGTCTATGCCAACGCATCGCGCGGGTTCTTCTTCCCTGAACTGCGTTCGGCTGGTTTCCGTCCGCTTCCGGCTGGAACAGCAGCGAATGCCAGTCTCGCTCCGGGTATGCAGAGCTATACGGCGGAAATCATCAAGCAGGGTGAAGCTGGTATCAAGATTAGCCAGCCTGGGATCTCCGCAACTGCTTCGTTCCTTTACACCCGGCTCGACAACCGCCGTCAGGTGCTGTTTGTCAACGACGGTGCGGGTGGATTTACCGAGCGGGTCAATCTGGTCGGGACCGAATCCTACGGTGTTGAAGCGACTCTGGATCTGAAGTTGACCAACGCGCTGCGCTTTAGCGGCAACCTGACGGTCCAGCAGGCAAAGTACATCGCCTTCGACACGACGCCGGCCAACATTGGCAAGAAAGTCGAGCGGCAGCCTCAGGTGCTCTACAACGCCGGGCTGTACTATGACGATGGTCGCTTTGATGCCTCGATCTTCACCAATTACACCGGCGATAACTTCACGGCATCTGCCAACACAATCGAGCTTAAGGGCTGGAATGTCGCCAACCTTGACCTGGGTTACAAGGTGCCGCTGGGTGAATCGTCTGTCCGGCTCAGCCTAAACGTCTACAACCTGTTTGATACTGCAGCTGTGACCGAAGGATCGCCGCGGCAGGATAACAACCAGACCGCCAATGGTGCATTCTTCGTCGGCCGCCCTGTGCTGCCGCGCCGGATCACGGGCCGACTGACCTATAGCTTCTAATCGTCACACATACCTGCGGCGGGGGCAGAACAAATTGTCCCCGCCGCTTCCCATACTGAGGGTTGCGCCGGCTCTTTAAGGCGGGGATTGTCGTTCCATGAGTAATCGCGAACAGTTGACCGATTACTTCCTGCACGGCGTTGCGGCGAGCAGTCCCAGATTGACCATGCCGGCGGTCTTGCCCACCATCGCGCCGCCAGGCCGAACGATCGTTTTGGGCTGCGGCAAGGCTGCGGCGGAAATGGCTCTGGTCGCCAGCGAACATCTGGCGGGTCCGGTCACAGGGTGCGTAGTGACCCGTCATGGCCACAATGTGCCCCATCCGCCCGCGGCGATCGAAATAATCGAAGCGCGCCACCCGGTCCCTGACGGCCTGAGCCTTGAAGCCGGACACCGCCTTTTGCAGCTGGCGGCTGAAGCCGGGCCTGATGACCGTGTAATTTTTCTGATCTCTGGGGGCGGCTCTTCGCTGCTTTGTGCCCCTGTTGATGGGCTGGCGTTCGAGGGCAAGCAGGGGATTACCGACTGGCTGGTCCGTTCGGGTGCCGGCATTGAAGACATCAACCTGGTCCGGCGCCATCTGTCGCGGATCAAGGGCGGCCGGCTGGCCGCCGTTGCAGGGGCCCGTGGGGCAGACCTTCTGACCTGCGTAATTTCCGATGTGGCGGGCGATGATCCTGCATTAATTGCTTCCGGCCCAAGTATCGGTGCTTCTTTTGACCCCGATGCTGCCATCGCGATCTTGTCTCGCGCTGGCTGGGATGTAACCGCCGACCTTGCTGCTGCAATTCATGAGAATAGGCCGCCACAAGTGCCCAAGCATCCTGTCCGGGTGCTGGCGACCAACGCTGATGCATTGCAGGCTGTTTCTGATCGCGCCAGGCAGGAGGGTTGGAATGTGGTCAACCTCGGCGGGGACCTCACTGGCCATGCGGCAGATACGGGCCGGGCCCACGCGGCCATTGCCCGCGCGTATTGCGCAAAACCTGGACGACATTTGTTGCTTTCCGGCGGTGAATTGACCGTTCTTCGCGCTAGCGCAAATGGTCGCGGCGGGCCTAACCTTGAATATCTGACAGGGCTGCTGGGCGCGCTCTTGCCCTCTGATCCGATCGAGGCCCTGGCAGGCGATAGTGACGGGATTGACGGGACAGAAGACAATGCTGGCGGATATATCTCTGCCAGTTGGGCCGACCCCCAGGCTGCGGCGCAGGCGCTGGCGGCCAACCGTAGTTACGATCTCTTTGAGCGACTTGGCGGCCTGATCAAGACCGGGCCAACCCGCACCAATGTTAACGACATCAGGATGATTGCCGTGGAAGGGCCCACACCATGAACAAGGACCTCGATTGCCGGGCACAGGAGATCCTCCGCCGCAATGATCGCGGTGGCTATACTGTCCCTACCCACGGACTTTATCCGTTCCAGTGGAACTGGGATTCGGCTTTCGTTGCACTTGGCTTCGCCGAATTCGACCGTGAACGCGGCTGGCAAGAGATTGAAACACTGAGTTCGGCTCAATGGGACGACGGGATGATCCCGCACATCGTCTTTCATCAAGACGATGATGGGTACTTCCCTGGTCCCGGCGTATGGGCCACTGGGAAAACGCCCGCCACGTCCGGGATTACCCAGCCGCCAGTTTTGGCCAGCGTGGTCCGCCAGTTATGGGAACAGGAAGGCACCGACCCGACGCATCCGCGAATGCGCAAACTATATGCCGCCTGCGTCAAGAGCCACCGCTGGTTTCACCGCTTTCGCGACCCCCTTGGGAATGGGCTGGTCATGGTCACCCACAACTGGGAAACAGGTCGCGACAACTCAAGCGAGTGGGATGCTGCGCTCGCCCGGATCGACACTTCGGGTGTCGGAACTTACACGCGCCGCGACACCGGCCATGTCGATGCTGCGATGCGTCCGAAACAGCACGAATATGATCGTTATGTTGCCATTCTCCAGTTTGGTCGCGACTGCGGTTGGGATCATCGAGAAATAGCCGATAACGGACCTTTCCGGATGATAGACGTCGGCATGTCAATGGAGCTGCTGCGCGCGAATCGTGATCTGCTGGTCTTGGCCGAAGCGATCGGCGACGCTCGCGTTGCGGATGAGCTCACGAACCGGATCGCCCTGTCCGAGCAGGGGATGGACTGGCTCTGGAATGATGAGGTTGGCGCATATTGCTCTCGGGATGCGACCACGCACGAAAGTTCCGGGCTTGTAACAAACGCCAGTTTCCTAGCATTTTACGCGGGCGTTGGCAGCCGCCAACAGCACACTCGGCTGATTGCAGCACTGGAACGCTTGACGGCTAGCGCGGCCTTTCTTGTGCCGAGTTTGGAAGCGGGCAGCCGCGAATACGATCATCGCCGTTATTGGCGAGGTCCGATTTGGCTGGTTGTCAGCTATATGGTTGCCCGTGGTCTGGCCGAACAGGGTCATCAGGATTGGGCGGAGCGCATTCGCAGGGATTCGGCCCGCCTGATCGAAAAGTCCGGCTTCTTCGAGAGCTTCAGTCCCGAAACGGGTGAGGGATCTGGCGGTCCCGACTTCTCTTGGACGGCGGCCATGTGGCTTGCTTGGTGCGGAAAGTGAGGTCCCAAATGCTTGCGTCACTGAAAAAGCCTGCACCGGCAGCCTATCCCTGGATCCTCGTTGGGTTGTTGTGGATGGTCTCATTCCTCAACTCTGCAGACCGCGCCATCCTCAATTCGGTTAAGCCGCTGCTGCGCGATGCCTTTAGCATCACCGACCTCCAGCTTGGGATCGTCGATACGGTGTTCTTTTGGACCTACGCGGTTTGTGCCTTCCTGTTCGGCCGAGCCGGCGACAGCGTCCGGCGCCGCAACATGGTCATCTTCGGGCTTGTGTTCTGGAGCATGGCGACCGGCCTGATGCCTATCGCTACTGGTTTCGCCATGCTGCTCGGCATGAGAACTCTCGTGGCGATTGGCGAGTCAACCTATTATCCAACCGCAACCGCGTTGATCAGCTCCTGGCATAGGCCGGCGATACGCAGCCGAGCGCTGGCAATCCACCAGACGGCCGTCTTTGCGGGCGGTGGAATCGGTGGCTGGGCAGCGGGTAAGCTGGCAGACAGTCACGGCTGGTCCATGCCCTTTCTGGTTTTCGCGGCGCTTGGCTTTGTGGTCATGGCCATCCTGTGCGTAACTCTGCGCGACGACGCGCCAGCAGTGCAGGCCAAGCCGACGACGCCAAAGATTGAGCCGCTGCGCCTTATTCTAGCCAATCCAGCCGCATTGGTACTTTGCGGTGTATTCTTCCTCGCCACGGCAGCTTCGTCAGCAGTTTTGAACTGGTGCAACACCTATGCTCACGATGTTCTCAAGTTGAACCTGGCTGATAGTGCCCTGGTTGGACCGGTGATGATTACCGCGGCCGGCTTCATTTCGGTGCTCATTGGTGGCTGGCTGTCTGACCGGCTTGCTGCGCGCAGCGCGCTTGGCCGGTTTACGGTCCTCGCACTTGGCCTCGGGTTGGCGGCGGTGTTCCTGCTGCCATTCCCGCTGGTGCATTCCGTGCCGCTGGTGGGGGCACTCCTCTTCGCTACGAGCTTTGGTAAAGGGCTGTTCGACGGCTGCATCTACGCTGCGATGCATGATGTCATGCCGGATGAGGCCCGGGCCACGGCGGCTGGCCTGATGACGATGCTGGGCTTTATCGGTGCAGGCATCTCCGCGGTCGCCCTACCGGCTATTGCCGCTTACACTGGACTGGCCGCAGGTTTCGCGATGATGGCCGGGCTTTATCTGATTGCTGTGACCGTATTGTTGCTCGCGCGGCCCGTCTTCGCCAGCGCTATTGCGATGATGGCCGAGGAGCAGGTGCATGCCTGATCCGGCACACTATGGCGCGATTGAATTGGGGGGCACAAAGATCGTGCTCGCAGTAGGCCGTGCTGACGGTACAGTTTTGCTGCGGGCCACAGTGCCGACGGCACATCCAGACGAAGTCCTGCCGGAGATCCTTCAATTCTTCCAGACTTGTGGTCACCCACTAGCACGAATGGGTGTTGGCGCATTTGGACCGATTGTCATTGATCCGACCGAGCCTGACTACGGCAAGCTGCTCCATACCAACAAGCCGGGCTGGAGTGGCTTTGATCTTGTCGGGGTACTTGAGCGGGGGCTGGGGCTTCCAGTTTCGCTAGTTACCGACGTCGGTGCCGCAGCCATCGCGGAAGCCCATTTGGGTGCATTACGCGATTCGCCATTGGGTGTATATCTGACGGTCGGAACCGGAATTGGGGGGGCGATCATCCTTGATGGGAGGGTCCTGCCCGCCATGTTGCATCCCGAGATGGGCCACATCGCCCTGCAGCGCGCGGTAGATGATCACGCCCCGTCGCGCTGCCAGTTCCATTCAAGCTGTGCAGAAGGGCTCGCCGCCGGCCCGGCGATTAGCGCGCGGTTCGGGCGGACGCTTAGCGAGTTTGCCGCGGGCGGATTGCAGCATATGCTCATCGCTGACTACCTTGCCCAACTCTGCGCGAATGTTGTCCTAACACTGTCTCCACACCGGATTGTTGTCGGCGGTGGCGTTGGCCAGACACCCGGCCTTTTGCCCCATGTGGCCAAGCAAATGACCCGGCATCTTGGGGGCTATGCGCCCGCCCGCGCACTGCAGGCGAACTATTTGCGGGTGCCCGAACTGGGACAAGACGCCGGGATTGTGGGCGCCCTTTTGTGCAGTGCATTTGTCAGTCCTGGCGATGGCAAGTTGATGCAGGTGGCTTGAGCCATGCCGCTGATTTCGCTTCCACGCACGCTCCATGAGAAGCCTTGGGGCAGGACAGATGTTCCCAAATGCTTCTGCCAGGATTCGAGCAGGATAGGTGAGGTATGGTACCAGCACGCGCATGTGTCATTGCCACTGCTAACAAAGTGGCTGTTCACGTCTGATCGGTTGTCGATCCAGGTCCACCCGAACGACCACCAAGCGCAGGCAGCGGGCTTGAAGCGTGGTAAGGAAGAATGGTGGCTGGTTGTCGATGCCGAGCCCGGGGCGTGCCTTGGTATCGGCACAATATGCGAACTTAGCGCTGACGACCTGCATCGCTCTGTTCAAGACGGCTCACTCGGGCAGTTGATTGATTGGCGACCAGTTCGCGCTGGCGATTGGTTCCACATCGCGCCCGGAACCGTGCACGCAATCGGCGGTGGCATCACTCTCGTTGAAATCCAGCAAGACGCAGACGTTACCTATCGGCTTTTCGATTACGGCAGACCCAGAGAATTGCATTTGGAGCGGGGAATAGGGGTCAGCAAGGCCCGCCCCTTTGACGATCCGCGTCACGGATCGCTCCGTTTCGGCGAGATTGGCGCAAGCAGCCTTCTATCGGCTTGCGAGCATTTCGAGGTTTTTTGGGGAGGTGGTCTGCAACCCCGCCCTGACCGGCGCGGTCCGGTTTGGGTGATCCCTGTTTCTGGTACCATGCGGACCGAAGTCGATGATGTTTCGCTTGGCGCCGTAGCTTTCGGAGAATTCAGCGGCAGTGAGACGTTTTCTGCCGACTTTGGCGGGCTCTTCGCTTGCGCCGTTACCCGGGCATTTTAACTTCCCGCCGAGAGCCTTGGCTCAGGTCACTACAGGACCATAGCTATCATGGCTGCGGCTTCTTGCACCGGCCTTGTGATCGCGCCTTGATCATTGACGGTGACTGTCTGCGTGCCCTGGGGCTGCAAGGCTGGGCGTGCATAGTCGACGCGCGGAGCGAAGCGACCCGCACACCGAACAAAATGCCTGCATCCCATAACTTTCAGGAATGGAATGATCATAAAATTTGAGCAGCCTCCACTTGTCAGGGAAGCGCGAGAATGCAATTCGGCCTGCAATAATAAAACAAAACCGCGACGCAGGCGCGGGCAACAGGGGTTATCATGATGAACAGCTTTTCGTTTCGTACCGGCTTGTTGATTGGCTGCGCGATTGTTGCGGCCCTGCCGGCCGCCGCCTCTGCCCAGACAGCGCCTTCCGCCGGCGACAAGGAAGATGCGAGCGCCATCGTTGTGGTCGGCAGCCGCATTGAAGGCAGCAAGATTGCAGAAACCCTGCCGGTCTCGGTCCTGAATGAAGAGCGGATTGCGGCAACCGGCAGTGTCTCGGGTGATGACCTGTTCCGCTCGATCCCGCAGGCTGGCGACGTCCAGTTCCAGGAAGCCCGCACCACTGGCAACCTCAATGACGCCCGCGGTGACAACGCCTCGATCAACCTGCGCAGCGTCGGTACCGGCAACACGCTGGTTCTGGTCAACGGCCGCCGCATGATCCTTTCGCCTGGCACGCAAACCGAAAACTTCGTCCCGGTCCAAACGGCCAATACCAACTCGATCCCGGTTGGCGCGACCCGCCGGATCGAAGTGCTGCGCGATGGCGCCGCCGCGATCTATGGCGCCGATGCGGTAGCTGGCGTGATCAACGTTGTCACAGATGACAAATATCAGGGCCTGCGGGTCGACCTGCGCCACGGCTTTGCCGATGGCACCAGCGAAACCACTGGTGCGATCAGGGCTGGCCTCAAGACCAAGTCGGGCGGACACATCACCCTGTTTGGCAGCTATACCGGCCGCACCCCCCTCTTCGCCAGCGAGCGTCCGTTCTCGGCCAGCGAGAACCACATGCCTGACCTGGTCGGAACGCCCTGGGAAACGGATACCTCGTTCGACAACCGCTCGACCTCTTCACCTTGGGGCAGCTTCACCACGGTTCCTGTAACAACCGTGCGGCAGGGAACGGCCACGCTGACGTCTTCGGGCGCGTTCCACATCGAGCCGACCGCCAATACGGCGGCTGGCTGCTCAAGCACGGTGATCAGCGGCAATCTTTGCCTGCGCAGTGGGGGCATCACCGGCGCGGCCAGCCGTGTCCTGCGGTATGATGAGAATCCCGATCGCACGATCCGCGGCGGGCTTGATCGCGTCAACCTGTTCAGCACGATCCGCCAGGAAATCGGCAGCGTCGAGCTGTTTGGCGAACTGGGCTATTACCATGCCTCGCTCGACGGTCAGCGCGAGCAGTCGGCTCCGATCTCCAGCGCAGTGATGACCGTCCCGGCAAGCAACTACTACAACCCATTCGGGGCGACGACGCTGAATGGCGTGGCCAATCCCAACCGCCTGGCCGGGCTGGTCGGCGTGCCGACTGACGGCCTCGCCTTGCGGATCACCTCTTACCGACCGGTCGACACCGGCCCACGCACCTTTACCGTGACCGACGACAGCTTCCGCACCCTGCTTGGCCTGCGCGGGGCCTGGGGCAACTTCAAGTGGGATTCGGCGGCCACCTATTCGTGGGCGCGGACCGATGACCACACCCGCAACGCGATCAGCAACACGCTGTTCCAGGCGGCTCTTGGCCTGTCCACGCCCAATGCCTACAACCCGTTCAACGGCGGGACCCAGCCGAACTATTCGATTGGCGACGGCACGCCGGGCACTCTGACCACGATCCAGTCCTTCCTGGTTGACGTTCACCGCATCAGCAAGACTTCGCTGGGCACGATCGACTTCCGGGTTTCGAACTCCAAGCTGTTCGACCTTCCGGGCGGTGCCGTTGGTTTCGCAGGCGGCGTTGAAGTCCGCCGGGAAACCTATCAGGACGATCGCGACAAGCGTCTTGATGGCACGGTCACCTACACCGACAGTGTAACCGGCATCCGCTATGGCACCGATATCATGGGGGCCAGCCCGGCGCCCGACGTCAAGGCCAACCGGACTGTTGCCTCGGCCTATCTCGAACTGGCCGTACCGCTTGTCTCGGAGGATATGAACGTTCCGCTGGTCCGCTCGCTTGACCTGCAGTTGGCAACCCGCGATGAACACTATTCCGACTTCGGCAACGTGCTCAAGTCGAAGGTGGCGGGCGCCTGGGAACTGTTCGACGGGATCAAGCTGCGCGGTGCTTGGTCGCAGAGCTTCCGCGCACCGAACCTGGCGCAGTTCTACAGCGCTGGCACCCAGGTTTCGAACACCCGGACCGACTTTGCGGCCTGCCGGCTTAACCCATCCACGACCTGCTCGGGCGTGGCGACGCTGGAAGTGCGTTCGGGCAACAGCAACTTGAAGCCGGAAAATGCCAAGACGCTGTCGGGCGGGGTGGTGTTCCAGCCGCTGCGCAATCTGACCCTAACGGCTGACTACTGGTCGCTCCGCTCAGAGGGCGTGATCGGGCTGCAGGGTGCTCAGAACCAGATCCTGTTCGATCTGCTTGAGCGACTGGGCGGTCGCAGCAATCCCAATGTGGTTCGTCTGGCACCGATTGGCACCCAGGTTGTTGGCACGATCGACTACGTCAAGGACGACTACTTCAACCTTGGCCCGCGGATCTTGCGCGGTCTCGATTTTGCAGCCAGCCTGGACCTGCGCGACACCGCGCTGGGCAACTTCAACATCGATCTCTCGGCCTCGAAGCTGCTCAAGTATGAACAGACCGCTTCGGAACTGCAGGATAAGCTGATCGCCGCCAATGCCGCTGGCACTCTGGGTACGGGTATCACCATCACCCAGGCCGGCAGCCAGGTACAGGTCAATGGCAATCCCGAATGGCGTCTCAGTGGCAACCTGACCTGGCGCTCCGGCCCGGTCAGCGCCGGCGTTCTGGTGAACTATGTTGGCTCTGTCTTTGACACGGGTACCCTGCAGGTGAATGGCAAGTTTTACGAACTGCCCAGCTTCACCACTGTGAATGCCTATGTGCAGTATCGCGTGCCCAAGGACGCCGATGCATTTGCCGGAACCCGTTTCCGGGTCGGTGCACGCAACCTGTTCGACAAGGCTCCGCCGCTGGCTTCAAGCAACTATGGCTTCCTTGGATCGCTGCACGATGCAGTCGGCCGGTTCGTATACTTCGAACTGTCGAAAGAATTTTGAACCAAGTCCGTTTCAATAATGGGATGCTGCGCGGGCGCTTCGGATTATCCGGAGCGCCCGCGTGAGGCTTCGCCAGATCGAAGTCTTTCACGCCGTTTATTCCAACGGTTCGATCAGCGCCGCTTCGCGTGCGCTCAATGTTTCGCAGCCAGCGGTCAGCAAGGTGCTGCGGCACACCGAAAGCCAACTTGGCCTGCGGCTGTTCGATCTGGTTCGCGGTCGCCTGGTTGCCACCGATGAGGCGCATGCCCTGTTTCGCGAAGTGGATGAGGTGTTCGGCCGGATCGCCTCGTTACAGACCACTGCACATAATTTGCGGGCAACAGGTGCGGGCCACCTGCGGGTGGGGGTCGTGCCATCGCTGGGGTTGGAAATCGCCCCGGCCGCGGTCGCCGCGTTCCGCAGTGGCCATCCCGGTGTGACCTTTGACATCAAGACCCTGCACCATTCCGACGTCTTGCGGGCGCTTTACGAGCGTGAATGCGATCTGGTCTTTGCCTATGACCTTCCGGCTCAGGCCCGGCTCGAACTGGCCCGGTTGGCCTCGGCCCAGCTGGTTGTCTTGGCCCGGCCTGGCAGCTTTCCAGCTCAGGCTGAAGCCCTCACCTTCTCCGACCTGGCCGGCCGCGAGTTGGTCAGCGCCACCGGCAGTGGCCCACTTGGCGATCGGATCGAGCAAGCCCTCTCTGCCGCTGGCATCGCGGTGCAGGAAGTAATCTCGGTCAGCACCTATTATGTCGCGGCGGCGCTGGTCCGGCACGGGACGGGCATTGCGATTACGGACCAGTTCACCGCCCTGTCGATGGCGGGTGCCGGGCTGGACCTGTTTCCCCTATCCCCAGCGAGCGAGTTTGACGTCCAGGCCGCCTGGCTGGAGGATCGGCCCCCCTCCAGGCTCGGCATTGATTTCATCGCTGCCGTCGAACGCACGCTTGCCGCCCCGCCAACTGACAAGCGGCTGCTCAACCGGGTTGCTTAACCCAAGGCTATGGCCACTGGCTGAGTTTGTTCGGCCGCCTGCCTTGCACGGCAGATCGCCCATTGTAGCAGGTGCGCGATGGCTCAGACCGCACCATTGTCAGTGGCAGCGCAGCGGATCGCGGCGCTGATGCAGTTGGGTCAGGCCGATCCCGCGGTCGATCCGAAAGGTGTGGCAAAACTTGCCGATTTGGCTTTCGCTGCCCTGCAACAGGCTGCAGACTATGCCGCAGCAGGACAGGGTGGGCTGGAATTCGGCCGATGGCCGACAATTCGGAGCCGATCCTGCGGCACATGGCCGGAATGATTTTGGAGGATGCTGAGTGATTGACCAACTGACCCGTTGGGCCCGGCAGGCCATGCTGGCGCTGTCTGCCATGGCCTTTGTGATCAGTCCCGCAGCGGCGCAGAAGCGGCAGCTGCTGGAATATCCCAGCATCCACTCGCCGGTGGTCGGCCAGAAGGGTATGGTCGTATCGCAGAACGCCATAGCCTCTGGCGTCGGTGCCGCGATCCTGCGCGACGGCGGCAATGCCGTCGATGCGGCAGTTGCGGTTGGCTTTGCCCTGGCGGTTACGCTGCCGCGTGCCGGCAATATCGGCGGCGATGGTTTCATGCTGGTCCACGACGCCAAGACCGGCCGGCAGGTCTTCTTCGATTTCCGTTCGGTTGCGCCCAAGGCTGCCACCCAGGCCATGTATATCGATAATCAGGGCCGCGAAGCTGCTATCGCCAGTCAGGGCTACCTGGCCCCCTCGGTGCCGGGTACGGTTGCCGGCCTGGCCCTGGCGCACAAGCGCTATGGTCGGCTGCCCTGGGCCAAGGTTGTCGGTCCGGCGATTGACCTTGCCCGCAATGGGGTGGCGCTGACCCCGGACGAGGCCTTTGTCTTCACCTGGGGCAAAGAGCGCCTGTCCACCAGCGCGGCATCGCGTGCAGCCTATTATCGGCCTGATGGTTCATCCTATCGTCCGGGTGAAATCCTGCGCCAGCCGGATCTTGCCTGGACCCTCACCCAGATTGCCGAACGCGGCGCAGACGGTTTCTACAAGGGTCCGGTGGCAGAGCGATTTGCAGCCGACATGAAGGCCCATGGCGGCCTCATCACACTGGAGGATCTGGCGGCTTATCGGGCGGTTGAGCGCGCGCCGCTGCGCGGCACCTACCGTGGTCTTGAGGTGGTAACAGCCCCTCCCGCCAGTGCTGGCGGCGCCACCCTGCTCAACATGCTCAACATGCTCGAGGGTTTCGAGCTCAAACCGCTGGGCGTTGGCTCGGCCCGATCGCTGCACGTGATGGCCGAGACGATGAAGCTTGCCTATGCTGACCGCTACCGGTTTCTGGGCGATACAGATTTTGTTACCGCACCGGTGCGCGGTTTCATCTCGAAGGACTATGCCCGGGAACGCGCAAAGCTGATCGATCCAGACCAGGCCCGCCCGCCCGCCGAAATGGGTCCAGGTGATCCGTTGAAGTTCGAAAGCCCTTCCACCACCCATTTCTCGGTCGCGGATGCCGATGGCAATGTGGTTTCGACCACTTACACCCTTGGGGCCGATTTCGGCTCGGGCGTGATGATTGCCGGGACGGGCGTGCTGCTGAACAACCAGATGAACAACTTCGATCACGTCAACGCCGCCAAGGCGCTGCGCGATGGCACGCCGATGCCGCTTAACGCGATGGCACCGGGCAAGCGGATGCTCTCCACCATGATGCCGACGATGGTGTTCAAGAACGGCAAGCCCTGGCTGGTCACCGGCACCCCTGGCGGCAGCACGATCATCAACACCGTGCTGCAGGTGATCGTGAACGTCGTCGATTTCAACCTGAACATCGAAGAGGCCACGCACCAGCCGCGCATTTACCAGGATACGGGCAAGGCGCTACGGGTGGAGCCGAACTTCAATCCCGATACGGTGCGCATCCTGGGCACGATGGGCCACCCGATCACGTCTGATGAGACGATGGGCAGCGCCCAGTCGATCATGATCGAGAATGGCTATTTCCTGGGCGCCGCTGATCCGCGCCGGCCGGGGGCCCTGGCCATTCCGCCTGAACGATCGCAGCCGCGGTAATCATATCAGCCGCCAAGAGTGCTGCGCCATTGTCTCTGATCAGGTTCGCAAGCCCTGCGATCAGAAAAATAACAGGCGCAGCGCCTTGCCGATAAAGCGGTTCCAGCTGTCCGGATCGATCTTCTCGTCGGATACGTCATCGATCACTTTGCCAAGTGTGTATGCCTGGATGAAGATCGATGCGACCGAAGGGTCAAAATCGCCGTTCATCCAGCCTTTGCGCTGGCATTCAGCAAACAGGGTGGTGATGGTGGCGCTCAGCCGGTTCTGCTCTTTGGCCAAGCGTTCGGTTAACCGCTCATTTGATTCAGCCAAACCAATCAGGCGGGCCCGAAAATAGCGATTGGGGCTGTTCGCGGCGGAGTGGATCACCGTCAAGGTTTGTGAAAGCTGTCCGAGAACCTCATCCACCGACTGGCTGTCATAAACCACCCGCGTAAGCGCTTCGATGCTTTCATCGACGTGGCCCGCGAACTTCCGAACCAGAGCTTGTTCCAGCAAATCGGAGAAGTCTTCGAAATGATGGTAGAGCGAGCCGCGGGAAACGCCGCACTCCTCCAATACCATCTCGCTTGTGATCTCTTCGAGATGATAAATTTCAATCAGACTTGTCGCCGTTGCCAGCAACTTCTCTTTCGTCGGTGGCGGAGTTCTTTTTGATCGATTGGGGGCTCGCACAATCTTGCGCTTCTGACTGGCAATCATTTCCCCACTCCATGCGCTGCAGCTGGCACACTTCCTAGGCCTTGGCTTGAGGCGGGTCAATTTATCGACGGCTTGCCGCCCGGCTTACCAACTGTACTGCACAGGACGGAGCAGCATATCGAAGACACATCCTGATTTCATATAAATACCTAAAAGAAAATAATTTTTTTCGCGAAACCTCTGCGAAATATGTAGATTCGCGAACTAGATTAAGAGTCTAATAACTAATAGGGCCTGCCAAATTGGGCGAAATCAGACCGAAGCGCGCATGCGTGTGCGCGCCGTTTGGTTTCGCAACTTCATAACTTCTGCGCCGAATTTCTGGCGCATAGTAAGGCAAGGTCGGATTATGTTTGCGAAGAGTTTCAGGAGCTTGCGCCAGGTTGCTTTGGCTTGTCTCGTAGTCCTGATGCAGGCGTGGATCGCCGCTCCTGCCTATGCGCAAGCTGCACCGACAATCACTTCGGTGACGCCAAATCAGGTCTCCGCCACCGGCGGGACCACGATTGTTATTACGGGGACGAACTTCGTCAACGTGACGCGCGTTTACTTTTCCGGCACCTTCAACACGAACGTTGCGAGTTACACGGTCGATAGCCCGACCCAGATTACAGCGGTCACTGCAGGCGTTGGCTTCGCTGGCCGGGGTTCGATCGTCGTTGACACGGCTACTGGCACCGGCAGCCTGTTCGGGTTCGAAGTGCTTCCGGCTCTTGCCATTAGCAGTGTCACCCCTGCAATCGGCGATGCGGCTGGCGGAACGCAGGTGATGATTCAGGGTACAGGCTTTCAGGATGCGCTGTCCAACTCTGTAGTAACCGCGGTGAAGTTCGGCGGCGTTGCCTCGTCCTCGGTCCAGGTTCAGAATGGCAACTTCATGTCGGTGGCTACGCCGGCGGGTACTGCAGGTACCACGGTCGACATTCAGATCGAACGCGGCAGCGGCGACACTGTTACGCTCCAGAATGGGTTCACCTATTTGGCGCCATTGCCAACTGTGACCAGCGTCTCGCCTGCAGCGGGCTCCACCAGTGGCGGCACAACAGTAGTCATTACCGGCACCAATTTTGTAAACGTCACTGCTGTTGACTTTGGCCTGAATGGTGGCGGGACCACACCGGCGCAATCGTTCACGGTCAACAGTCCGACCCAGATCACCGCAGTGACCCCCTCTGTCGGTGGCTCGGGCCACAGTGCTCTGGTTGAAGTTCGGACGGCCTCGGGTTCGGGGTCGCTGCTCAACGCCTTCACCTTTGCTGCAGCACCGGTGGTGACATCGGTCAGCCCCACGACGGGCGACATCGGTGGCGGAACCAGTGTGACGATCTTGGGCAGCAACTTTGTTTCCGGCACAACGGTGACGTTTGGCGGGGTGGCTGCCGCTTCGGTAACGATCGTCAATTCCAACATGCTCACCGCAGTGACTGCTGCGCATTCGGCTGGGACGGTCGATGTTGTCGTTAGCTCGGCCGGTGGATCCTATACGCGCGCCAACGCATTTACGTATGCCATCGTACCGCCACCACCGACCATTACCTCGGTCTCACCGAGCAGCGGTCCGAGCACTGGGGGTACCCTGGTCACGGTGACGGGCACCAACTTCACCAGCGTCCAGTCGGTCGGCTTCGGTCTGTTCGGGCCGAACCCGGTTCAGTATAACGTCGTCAGTTCTACACAGATCACGTTCACCACGCCTTCGACTGGTGGATCGACCGGCTCGGCATTCCTCTCGATCATGACGGCCGGCGGTAGCGCCAATCTGCCCAGCGCCTTCACATATACGGCGGCACCGGCAGTACCCACGATCTCGTCCGTAAGCGGCACGTCTGGCTCGGAGGCAGGCGGAACGCGCGTTAGCTTCAATGGCAGCAATTTCACCGGAACCACGGCGGTGACTTTTGGCGGCGTGGCGGCACTTTCATTCTCTGTGTCGAGCAACAACGGTTTGATTGCCTATACCCCTCCCGGAACGGGGACTGTGCCGATCGTGGTGACCAATGGGGTCGGTTCAACGACCGCAACCGCCCAGTTTACCTATACTTCGGCGTCGGCTCCCACGATTTCGGGCTTGTCCAACAGTTCGCCCCCATCCACCGGTGGGACGATCGCAGTCTATGGTTCAAACCTGGATACCGCGACAGGCGTAACCATTGCCGGCGCCTCGGCTACATTCTCTGTCGTTCAATACAGCGCCACAGGTTACCGGATCGAAGTTGTTGTGCCTGCGGGGACTTCGGGCACGAGTGTGCCGCTGGTCGTGACGACGCCAACCGGCTCGGCCTCCACCAACCTTAACTATATGACGGCCTCGCCAAACGCTCCGTCCATTTCCACCGTCAGCCCGCAATCGGTTTCGACCGCAGGCGGCATGTACGTGACGATCAACGGTGCCAATATAGGTAATGCCACTGCAGTCACCTTTGGTGGCGTTGCGTCGCCCACGTACTTCCAGCAGGGTGCCAACATGCTTGTTGCCAAGGTTCCGGCGGGCTCGGCTGGCGCGGTAGACGTGGCGGTTACCACTCCCGCAGGTACGGCTACCCGTCAAAGCGCACTTACCTATGTGGCGTCGCCGGAACCGGTCGTGACCAGTGCCACACCGAATTTCGGGCCGGCATCAGGCGGTACCAGCGTTGTACTGAGGGGGTCAGGGTTTACCGGTGCAACGGCTGTAACCGTCCAGGGCGGGGCTGCCACCTTCACTGTCGACAGTGACACGCAGATTTCACTGGTCACCGGTGCAGCCGCAACGGGCGGGCCGGCATCGATTGTGGTGGTTACTCCCGCCGGTCAGGCTACAACCACATTCACCTATCAGCTCGCCGGATTCCCGGCGCCGACTGTGACCTCAATTTCTGCGTCGACCGGCGCCACCGCCGGGGGCACAACCGTGGTGATCACGGGTACCAATTTCATATCAACCGCAACGGTGTCATTCGGGGGCGCGCCCGCCCGGATCGTTGTCAATAGTGGAACCCAGATCACGGCTACCACGCCGGCCGGATCGGCAGGTACCGTGGATGTTGGCGTCACCACCCCAGGTGGTGCTGCCACGCTGGCCAACGCCTTTACCTATGGCTCCAACGTTGTTCCCGCGCCGACCATCACGGCCGTTGCGCCCAACAGCGGCTCTACCGCTGGCGGCACCAGCGTAGTCATCACCGGGACCAACCTAACGGGCGCGACTGGGGTGAGCTTCGGCAGCACTGCGGCGACCAGCTTCACCGTGGACAGCGCTACTCAGATCACGGCCATTGCCCCGGCGGGCAGCGCGGGTTCGGTGAGCATCGCGGTAACCACGTCTGGCGGCACGGCAACCTCAAACAATGCCTATACCTACGTCGCTCAGCAGCAGGCCGCGCCGACGATCACCAGCATTGCGCCCAACAGCGGTACTTCCGCTGGTGGTACCAGTGTGGTCATCACCGGCACCAACCTGACCGGCGCCAGCGCTGTGACGTTTGGCGGCACGGCGGCAACCAGCTTCACTGTGGACAGCGCAACGCAGATCACGGCTGTCGCTCCGGCTGGTACAGCTGGTGCGGTCAACCTGGCGGTCACCACCGCGGGCGGCACGGTTACTCTTAATGGAGGCTACACTTATATCGCCGCCGGCACGCCTGCGCCGACCATCGCGGCGCTTGCGACGACCAGTGGCCCGATTGCGGGTGGGACTAGCGTTGTTATCACCGGCACCGGCTTCACTGGCGCCAGCGCTGTGACCTTTGGCGGCACGGCGGCAACCAGCTTTACCGTGAACAGCGCAACGCAGATCACGGCGGTTGCGCCGGCTGGCTCGGCCGGTGCTGTTGACGTGGCGGTTACGACTGCCAGCGGTACGGCAACCCTCAATGGCGGCTTCACTTACGATGCCGCTCCTGTCATCACGGCGCAGGGGGGTACTTCCGGTGCTACCACCGCGGCGCTGTCAGTGAATGAAAACCAGACTAGCGTCATCCGCCTGACGGCGAATGAAACGGTAACCTGGTCCATCACCGGCGGAGCCGACCAGGCCAAGTTCCAGATCGCTGCCGACGGCACGCTCACCTTTGTTGCGGCTCCGAACTTCGAAGCCCCGAGCGATGCGGATGCGAACAACAGCTACGTCGTCGAGATTACTGCAACTGACTCCGGCAGTATCGCCAGCACCTTGGCGATCACTGTCACGGTCCGCGATATCGATGACACCGCCCCGGTTATCTCTGGCCCGAGCGGTGGTGCGGGAGCTGCGGCTTCGGCGCAGTCGATCAATGAAGGGCAGACGGCGGTGGCCACGTTTACGGCCAGCGAAACCGCGACCTGGTCGCTCGATGGCGGCAGCGATGCGTCGGCATTCCGTATCGATCAGACTACCGGCGTGCTCGTATTCGCCTCCGCGCCTGACTATGAAAGCCCAACCGATAGCGATCGCAACAACACCTACGTGGTCCGGGTGAAGGCGGCAGACGCCGCTGGCAACGCTGGCTACCAGACGCTGACCGTGACGATCAGCAACGTAGATGAGTTGGGACGTAGGCTCGCGCAGGCTGAAGGACAGCTTCGCACCGGTTTGCGTAGCCATGTCGCACACAGCCTCAGCGACATGCTGAGCTTCAATGAAAGCCTGATGAAGGCTGCAAACGACGACGATTGCACCAACCCGTCAAACAAGTCCCTTTCGGGCAAGGCCAATGCCAACCAGGATGGCGGCAAGGTGAACATGGCACAGCGCCTGTCGGAATGCGGCCGTCGTCATCAGGCTTACATTGACTTCGGGCTGAACTATTCGAAGCAGGGGGACAATTGGACCACCCGCATGTTTGCGGCACTGCGCCTCGAAACGAAGGTGGATTCAAACCTGACTTTGGGTGCATCGCTTATGGCCTCTCAGGCCAGCGATACGCTCACTGGGTTCACCAACAGCTCGATCTCGGATGAAACCCTGCAGCTGAGCCTCTATGGCCGCTACGCGATCAGCAG
>JACCED010282512.1_pt1 | contig 26915 bp, 17 predicted proteins | sample 7455021 | NCBI WGS metagenome assembly JACCED01 (sample SAMN15323456, study PRJNA562643) | freshwater metagenome | isolation source: river surface water | place: USA:Blue River Watershed | collected 2017-08-19 | reverse complement strand
GCGCGGAAATGCCTCGCGGCCTACGAGCGGGCAGTGGCGCTGGCACCCGACGAGTCCGAGTTCCGCGAAAGCCTCTTCGAGTTCTACCGGCAGGCGCCGGCCGTGGTCGGTGGCGGGCGGGACAAAGCCCTCGCGCAAGCCGAAGCGATCCGGCGTCTAGACCCGGTGCGCGGTCGGGTCGTGTTCGCCAAGCTCCATGTCGCCGAAGGTAGGTTCGCGGAGGCGTTCGGCGAGTTCGAGGAGGTGCTGCGCATCGCGCCCGACGACTACCTCTCGCTTTACCACGTGGGCCGGCTCGCCGCGACTTCGGGCGAGTCCATGGAGCGCGGCCTCGCCTGCCTGCGGCGCTGCCTCGGGCTCACTCCGCCCCCGGGCAAGGACGTGCCCGGCCACGCCTACGCGCACTGGCGGATCGGACAATTGCATGAGCGCCGAAAGGAGACCGCCGCGGCGCGCGAGGCGTTCACCGCGGCGGTGGGCCTGGATCCCACGCTGAGCGCCGCCGCCGAGGCGTTGCGGCGGCTTCGGGTTGATTAAGACCGGCCGCGCGCTTGTGTGGCAGGCCGCGATGGCCGCCGACCCCGACACGCTTTCCTATCCGATCACGCTTCGCCATGAGCACCAGGTGGTGTTCACGCGGAACGTGTTCGCCCCGGCCAACGAGACCCTTGCGCGGCTTCTCGCGCCACGGGAACCCGGCGGCCGGGCGCGGGCGCTGGTGTTCTGGGATGCCGGCCTTGAACGATCCTTCCCGGGCTTCGCGGAAGGCATGCGGGCGTGGTTCGCGGCGAGGGCGGACCGCATGGCGCTCGAGGGGGCGCCGGTCTCGCTGCCGGGCGGCGAGCCGGTGAAGAACGACTTCAGCCAGCTGCAGCGCGTCTGGGCCGAGATCAACGCGGCGAAGCTCTGCCGGCATTCGTTCGTGATCGCGATCGGAGGCGGCGCCGTCCTCGACCTCGTCGGCTTCGGCGCCGCCACCGCCCACCGCGGGATCCCGCTCGTCCGCCTGCCGACGACCAGCCTCAGCCAGGCCGACGGCGGACTCGGCGTGAAGAACGGCGTCAACCACTTCGGCAAGAAGAACTGGCTCGGCTCCTTCGTCGTGCCGCACGCGGTCGTGAACGACCTCGCGTTCCTCGACGGCCTCCCGCCGCGCGACCGGCGGGCCGGGCTCATCGAGGCGCTCAAGGTCGCGCTGGTGCGGGACGCGGCCTTCTTCGAGTTCATCGCCGCGCACGCCGCGGCGCTCGCCCGTTTCGAACCCGGGCCCTACGAGGCCGTCGTCCGCGAGAGCGCGAGCCAGCACATGAGGCACATCGCCGAGGGCGGCGATCCGTTCGAGCGGGGTTCGGCGCGGCCGCTCGATTTCGGACACTGGGCCGCGCACAAGCTCGAGCAGCTCTCGGAGTTCCGCGTGAGCCACGGCGAAGCCGTCGCGGTCGGCATGGCGATCGACCTCATCTACGCCCGCCGCACGGGCCTGCTCGCGGAGCCCGTCGCCGAACGCATCCTCGGCGTCATCCGCACGCTCGGCTTCCAGCTGTTCGCGCCCGTGCGCGAGATCCGCTCCTCGAGCGGGCGGCAGGACATGCTCGACGGGCTGGAGGAGTTCCGAGAGCACCTCGGCGGCCGCCTCACCATCCCGATGATCCGCGCGCCCGGCGACCGGCTCGAGGTGCACGAGATGGACGGAGCCGTGGTGAAGGCCTCGTTCGAGGAATTGCGCGAGCGTTATGGCTGAGCGCACGGCGATCCTCAACGTCGTCGGCCTCTCGTCCCGTCACCTAGGCGCGGATACGCCGCGCTTGTCCGCCGCGGCCGCGGCCGGCGGCCTGAGGCGCATCCGCCCGGTTCTCCCGGCGGTGACGTGCACCGCGCAGTGCACCTACCTCACGGGCCTCCCGCCCGCCGGGCACGGCGCGGTCGCCAACGGCTGGTACGACCGCGGGCTCGCCGAGCATCATTTCTGGAAGCAGTCCAACCGCCTGATCGGTGGACCGCGCCTCTGGGAGACGCTGCGCGCGGCGCGGCCCGGCTTCACCTGCGCGAAGCTCTTCTGGTGGTACAACATGTACTCGACCGCCGACTGGTCGGTCACCCCGCGGCCGATGTACCCGGCCGACGGGCGCAAGGTCTTCGACATCACGGCCCATCCGCTCGTGCTCCGGGACGAGCTCAAGCGTGACCTCGGCGACTTCCCGTTTCCCGCCTTCTGGGGTCCGGCGGCGGGCATCGCGTCTTCGGAGTGGATCGCGCGCTCCGCGGAATGGATCGAGGAAAAGCACCGGCCCGACCTCTCGCTGGTCTACCTGCCGCACCTCGACTACAACCTGCAGCGCCTCGGTCCGGACGACCCGCGGGTGGGGGAGGACCTCCGCGCGATCGACCGCGTGGCCGGCGGCCTGATGGATTTCTACGCGCGCCGCGGGGTGCGCGTGGTGGTTCTTTCCGAGTATGGCATCACGCCGGTGCGGCGTTCCATCGCGCTCAACCGGGTGTTCCGCGCTCGCGGCTGGCTCACGTTGAAGGAGGAACTCGGCCGCGAGCTGCTCGACTGCGGCGCCAGCCGGGCCTTCGCGATCGCCGACCACCAGGTCGCGCACATCTACGTCAAAGAACCCGCCATGCTCGGCGAAGTCCGCGCCGCCGTCGAGGCGACGGAGGGTGTCGAGCTGGTGCTGGACGCCGCGGGTAAACGCGCCGCCGGGCTCGACCACCCGCGCTCGGGCGACCTCGTGGCGTTCTCGGCCGAGGATGCGTGGTTCAACTACTACTATTGGGATGACGACGGCCGGGCGCCGGACTTCGCCCGGTGCGTCGATATCCACCGCAAGTACGGCTACGATCCCGTCGAGCTGTTCCTCGATCCCGCGATCGCCTTTCCACGCCTGCGCATCGTCTCGACACTCCTGCGCCGCCGGCTCGGTTTCCGAGCGCTCATGGACGTCATTCCGCTCGATGCATCCCTGGTGAAGGGCTCGCACGGCGCGTGTCCCCGCGATCCCACCGACTGGCCCGTGCTGATCGGCACCGGCGCGGGCGGAGACCTGCCGGCGACCGAGGTACATGGCCAGCTGCTGGCCGCATGCTCCGCCGACGGCGAAACGCGGCCTTCCGCTTCCGGCACGCCCTGACTCCAGTCCCCACCTCCCCGGCCGTCGCCGGCCTCGACTCTCCCGGCCACGTTTCGTTTCTTCCGGACATGCGCCCGTCCCCCACTCCGCCGGCCCGCCTCCTCCGCAACGCCCTCGCCGCGCTCGTCTTTTTCACCCTCTCCTACGGCGCGTCCGCGGCGAATCCACCGCCCACACCGGCCCGCGCCGGCGCCTTCGACACGGCGAAGCTGGCCGCGATCGACACGGCGGTCGCCCAAGCCATCGCCGACCGCAAGATTCCGGGCGGCGTGCTCTGGATCGAGCGCGCGGGCGAGACCCACCGGCGCGTCTATGGGAACCGCACCCTCGAACCCGCGCCCGAGGCCGCGACCGAGGACACGATCTACGATGCCGCGTCCCTGACCAAGGTCGTCGCCACCACCACCGCGGTCATGCGGCTGGTTGAGCGCGGCCAACTTGCACTCGACGCCCCAGTCGCGCGCTACCTGCCCGCGTTTGCCCAGCACGGCAAGGAACGCATCACGGTCCGCCACCTGATGACGCACATGTCGGGCCTCCGGCCCGGCATCCCCGCGAACCCGCCGTGGTCGGGCACCGCCGCGGCGATCGAGCGCGCCTGTGCCGAGAAGCCGCAGAACGCGCCCGACGCCGCCTTCGTCTACAGCGACATCAACTTCATCCTCCTCGGGGAGCTCGTGCGGATCGCCTCCGGCCGCCCGCTCGACGTCTACGCCCGCGAGGAGATCTTCAGCCCGTTGCGCCTGGCCGACACCGGCTTCCTGCCGCCCGCGGCCAAGCTCGGGCGCATCGCCCCGACGGAACGCGTCGACGGTCGCATGCTCCACGGCGTCGTGCACGATCCGACCTCCCGCCGGATGGGGGGCGTGGCGGGACACGCCGGCCTCTTCCTCACCGCCGCCGACCTCGCCCGCTTCTGCCGCATGCTAATCAACGGCGGGGAACTCGACGGCACCCGCATCCTGTCCGCAGCCAGCGTCGCCGAGATGACGCGCGTGCAGAACGACGGTTCGAGCCGCCGCGGCCTCGGCTGGGACATCGACACCAGCTACTCCGGTCCGCGCGGCCGCTGGTTTCCCGCCGGACGAACCTTCGGCCACACCGGCTGGACCGGCACGAGCGTGTGGATCGATCCCGCCGCGCGGACCTTCGTGATCTTCCTGAGCAACCGCGTCCACCCCGACGGCAAGGGCGACGCTACGCCGATCCGCCGCGAGATCGCCACGCTCGCCGCCGAGGCCATGGACCGCGACCGCGACGCCGTGCTCAACGGCATCGACGTGCTGGTGCGGGAGGACTTCGCCCGCCTCCGCGGGCTGCGCGTCGGCCTCATCACGAATCACAGCGGCCGCGACCGCCAGGGCCGCGCCACGATCGACCTCCTGCACGGCGCGAAGGACGTGAAGCTTGTCGCGCTCTTCAGCCCGGAGCACGGCATCCGCGGCAACGCCGACGCGCACGTGGGCGACACGATCGACGAGAAGACCAAGCTGCCGATCTACAGCCTCTACGGCGATTCCCCGAAGCGTACCCCCGGGATGTCTTCCGCCGACTACGATCTCGCGGTCATCCGCGCCCGGGCGCCCAAGGCGCAGCAATTGCGCGATCTCGATGCCCTCGTGTTCGACATCCAGGACATCGGCGCCCGCTTCTACACCTACTCAGCGACCCTCGGCGCGGCGCTTGAGGCGGCGGCCGCGGCGGGCAAGCGGATGATCGTGCTCGACCGCGTCAACCCGATCACCGCCGCGCGTTTCGAGGGCCCGGTGATGACGCGCGCGCCCAGCTTCATCGGTTTCCACGCGATGCCGGTGCGCCACGGGATGACCCTCGGTGAGCTGGCGGTCTTCTTCAATCAGGAGCGGAAGTTCGGCGCGAAGCTCGAGGTCGTGCGCTGCGAGAACTGGACGCGCGACCGCTGGCTCGACGAGACCGGCCTCGGCTGGATCAACCCCTCGCCCTCCATGCGGAGCCTGACAGCCGCGACGCTCTATCCCGGACTGTGCCTGCTCGAGAGCACGTCGGTCTCGATGGGCCGGGGCACCGCCAAGCCCTTCGAGCAGGTCGGTGCACCGTACATCGACGGCGTGCGCCTCGCCGCGGAGCTCAACGCCCGCCGCCTGCCCGGCGTGCGCTTCGAGGCGGTGAAGTTCACGCCCTCCATGCCTTTCTATCCCGGCCCGGAGTCATCGCTGAAACACAAGGGCCGCGAATGCGGCGGCGTGCGCGCCGTCCTCACCGACCGCGACGCGTGCCCCGTGGTCGACATCGGCATCGAGCTGGCGCTGATCATCCACCGGCTTTACCCGGACAAGTTCCGCGTCGAGGACATGGGACGGCTCCTCGGCGACGACGCCACACTCGCCGCGATCAAGGCCGGCGAGCCGCTCGACCGCATCAAGGCGCGTTGGACCGCCGGCCTGGCCGACTTCGAGCAGCGGCGGAAATCCGCGCTGCTTTACCGCTGACCAAGGGGGTCGGCCTTCAGCCGCCGAGCCAGCCGAGGTCGACCGCGGCCCGCGCCCGCTTGCCATTCGCAGCGATGAGCTCGACGCCGCCCTTGACCGGGCGGATGTCGGCCACGCGGTCGAAACCCGTGGGTAGCGCCGCGGCGCCCATGATGTAGTTCACCACCGTGGGCCGCCGCGGGTTGAGCTTCACCGTCGTCGGGATGCCCCGCCGGCTGATTGGATTGGACCGCGCCGACTCGGCGAGTCCGTGGTGGAAATAGCCGGTGATGTCCTCGATGCCCATCACCCCGGTGTGCCGGCCGTTCCACGGCGCGTAATGCCGCCCGCCGTTGGAGATCCAGAGCACGGTGTGCCGCAGCATCCGCGGATCGCGCAGCGCGAACCAAGCGTAGCGCTGCAAGGGAAAGGTCACCGCGTTCCAGGCGAACGGTTGCGCGGCATCGGCCGTGAGCATCACGAGGTCCTCGAACCCGCGGCGAGCCGGATACACCGAGAGGTCGGTCGTGCCGCCGTTCGCCAGCGGAACCTTGCCCAGCGAGCGGAACATCGCGCCGCGCTTGAGCGCGCTGTAGCCTCGGTTCTCGGGCGCCTCGAACTCGCCGGGGAAGACCTGAGCCCGGGTGAACGCGCTCGTGCTCACCACGCCGGAACCAGGCTGATCCGGAAACTTGATCATGGCATGATGGCCCAAAGTCATCGCGCCGCTGGCCCCCGAAATGACGTGCCGCTGGTACACCACCGCCTCGCCCTCGGGCAGGTGGACGATCTTCTCGACCCGGCCGCGCCGCACCCGCAGGTCGAGCCGGGCGCGGAGGGTGACGGCGTCGTCGGCGTGCTCCACACCGGCGAGGCGCCAATTGGCCCCGGCGGGCTCGCCATGGGGCGGGTGACGCTCGCCACGCCAGGGAGTGCCGTTGCCCCCGAAGGGCGCGCAGAAGAAGTCGCCCCGCAGCGCGCGCAGGAGCGGGATCGTCTTCCGCGCCTCGGGCTCCTCCGCCCAAGGCGCCACCGAGAACGGACTCACGGTGCGCCCCCCGAGCCGGAACGTCACCGGCCCGAGGTGGCCGCCGAGGCGCGTGAGGCACGCGTGGACGTGGCTGGAACGCACGACCCACGAGGGCTGGCCGTGCACCATCTGCAGGGAGGGCTTGCTCATGGGGAAACGATCGTTCCGTCGCCGAACCGAGGCAAGCGCCCGGCCCGGACCTATTTCACCGCCTCGAGATAGTCGCAGAGCACGCCCAAGTGGGCGATGAAGCGGTCCGTCGTGATGTGAGGACCCGGTCGGCGGCCGGCGGAGCCGAGCCAGCGGCCCTGAGCGTCAAGCGCCGCGATGATCTCCCGGACCCGCGGCTCGAGGAGCTTGGCGCGCGCGGCGCGGGCTGAAGCGGTACGAGCCTTCGCCGCGGCCGCCGCGCGGTCGGCCAGGATGCGTTCCCGGCCCGCCGCCATGATTTCCTGATAATAGCGCTCCACTGCGGGAAAGCCGTAGGGGCCCTTCCAGGAGTAGCCCGTCTGTCGCTCGGGGCTGAGATCCTCGATCCGGTACTTTATCTTCCCGTCGCGATCGCCGTAGATCGGGACGTTCGTACGCAGCTCGTACATCCGCGCCCACGTGCCGGGCGAAAGCTCCGAGCGGCGGAACCAAGCGAGCGCCCGAGGGATCGGCTCCAGAAAGCGCGCCTCCCCCGTCTCCAGATGGAGGTCCAACAGCAGCCGGATCGCCCCCACGCTCTCGCCCGAGACCGCGCAGGGCGGCTCGAAGGCCCGCGCCCACGCCGGCTCCATGCGGCCGTTGTACTGCTGCGCCCAGACCGGCTGCGGCTCCGGCAACTGCGCCTGCAACAGGAAGTCGCCGCCGCGCAGCGCCGCCGCCCGGTACTCCGCCCGGCCCGCGCGCCGCGCCGCGTCGAGCAGCGTCATGACGCAATCGCGGTGCGTGTTGTCGTTCAGCGTGTAATGCCCCATGTAGTTTTCCTTCGGATACTCCCGCGGGTATGATTCCGGAAAACGCGCCGGTTGGACGGGGTGGGTCGCCGGATCGACCGGCGCGCCGCTCCAACGCTGCGGCCAGCCGCCGTTGGGACGCTGCGCCTCGAGCAGGCGGCGCAGGCCGTAGTCGAGGGCAGCCCGGATGCGTGCATCCCGCGCGTCGCCGGCCGGCCCCTTCGGCGCGTCGGCCACGGCCAGCAACAGGCGCAACGCGCTCTGCGTGTTGTCGTCGTCGAAGGTGGACAGGTTGCGGCGCTTCTCCGCCTCGGCGGCGGGAACCCGTCCGATGTCGGTCCGCCGGTACCACCGGACGGCCTGCGCGGGATCGAAGTCGACCAGGTAGTCCCAGCCTCCCGATTCCAGCTGCCCGGCGGCGAGCGCGTCGGCGGCCGCCTTGGCGGCGTCTAGGTAATGCGCCTCACCCGTGACCTCCCAGGCGCGCAGGAAGGCCATGCCCATCGACGGCGTGCCCGGCGGCTGCACCCAGATCTGGGAGGATGTCGCCTCGTTCTCCCCGGCCCGCTCGCGCAGGTCCGGCGAATAGCGCCAGAGGTAGCCGCCTTCGGTGGAGATCGAGCGCATGAACGCGGTCGCGCGCTGCATCGCCGTCCGTGCTTGGTCGGACAGCGGCTCATCGGCGGACCACGCCGGCGCCGCCAGACTCACGATGGCGGCCAAGGTCAGGACCATGCTCCCGCGACGGTTCCGAGAATTGGCGATACTCATGGGAAAAACCTGCCGCGCACGACCCGCGGGCGCGAGCCCACGATGGCGCTTCTCGGGCACCTCCGGCCCCGATCCGACCCCGCCGCGCTTGCCTCGATAGGACGAGCACCGTTGCCTCGAACCACCCTGCTCCATCCCCAAAGCCACACCGCCACCATGAAGAAAGTCGCCCTCCTCCTCGCCTTCCTCGCCGCCCTGCCTGCCCACGCGCAGGACTGGGCCAAGGCCCGCCTCGACAAGTCCCCGCGCCACCTCGAGTGGGTCACCGTCCGCCACGGCGGCCGCGAGGTGAAGTGCTTCGTCGGCTTCCCCGAGGTCAAGGGCAAGGCCACCGCCGTCGTCCTCATCCACGAGATCTTCGGGCTCACCGACTGGATGCGCGGGATGGTCGACCAGTTCGCCGAGGCGGGCTACATCGCGATCGCGCCCGACTTTCTCTCCGGCGCCGGCCCCAACGGAGGCGGCACCGAATCGCTCGGCGGGCCCGACGGTGCGCGCGCCAAAATCCAGGGCCTCGCGCAAACCCAGATCGACGCCGACCTCGACGCCGCGATCGCGCACGTCCGCAAGCTCGACGCCTGCAACGGCAAGGTCGTCGTGGGCGGATTCTGCTGGGGTGGGGCCAAGACCTTCCTGCATGCGGTGCACAACCCTTCCATCCAGGCGGGCCTCGTGTTCTACGGCTCCTCGGCCGACCCCAAGGACATGCCGCGCATCAAGGCCCCGCTCCACGGCTTCTACGCGAGCAACGACGCCCGCATCAACGCCGGCCTTCCCGCCGCCATCGAAGGGATGAAGGCCGCCGGAAAGTTCTTCGAGCCCGTGACCTACGAGGGCGCGGGGCACGGCTTCATGCGCGCGGGTGAGGACCCGGCCGGCAGCCCCGAGAACAAGAAGGCCCGCACCGACGCATGGCAGCGCATCAAGGCGATCCTCGCGAAGATCTGATTCCGGCCGGATCGCGCCGAGCGAATCCCACCATGCGCGCCGCCGCTCTCGCCTTCCTTCTCGCCGCCGGCCTCTCCGCCCAGACGCCGCCGCCGCCCGCGAAGCGGCTGCCGCCGGCGGGCATCGCCATTCCAGCCGACGCCCGGGCCGAGCTCACCGCCGGCGCCGCCGCGCTCCGGGCCGGGCTAGATGCCGCCGCCCAGGAACTGCCTTCGTTTCACCCCGCACTGGCCGCGCTGTTGCCCGACGCCGAGGTCTTCCACAAGGCCGTCGACTGGGCGCTGCGCCACGACGAGGTCTTCGACCCGAAGCAGGTCACCGCCGCCCGCCGCGCCCTCGCGACCGGGCAGGAACGGCTGGCGGCCCTCCGGGCAGGCCGGGCCCCATGGCTCGACGCCACCGGGCTGATCGTGCGCGGCCACCGCTCGGCGCTCGACGGCTCGGTGCAACCCTACGGTCTCGTCGTTCCCGCCGGCACGCGGCGCGACCGGCCGGCGCGTCTCATGGTGTGGCTGCTCGGCCGCGGGGAAAAACGCTCCGAGCTCGCGTTCATCGCGGAACGGGAGGCCGGCCCCCCGCAGCTCACGCCCGAGGGGGTCGTCACGCTCGTGCCGTACGGACGCTTCTGCAACGCCACGAAGTTCGCGGGGGAAACCGACGTCTTTGAGGCGATGGCCGCGATGCGTGGCACCTACGCGATCGACGCCGACCGCATCCTCGTGGCCGGCTTTTCGATGGGCGGCGCCAGCGCGTGGCACCTCGCCACCCATCACGCCGGACTCTGGGCGGCCGCCGCGCCCGGCGCCGGCTTCGTCGAGGTGGAGCGCTACACCAAGGCGTTCGCTCCCGGCAAGGAGCCGCCCACGTGGTGGGAGCAGCGGCTCTGGCACTGGTACAGCGCGACCGATTACGCCCGCAACCTGTTCAACTGCCCGACCATCGCCTACAGCGGAGAGACCGACCCGCAGAAGGCAGCAGCCGACTTCATGGTGCAGGCCGCCGCCACGGAGGGCCTCGAGATTCCCCATCTCGTCGGCCCCCAGACCGCCCACAAGTACCACCCCGAGACGCGCCGCGAACTCACCGCGAGACTCGAGGCCCTGCTCGAGCGCGGCCGGGATCCACTGCCCCGCGAACTGCGCCTCACCACCTACACGCTGCGTTACCCCGGCGAGTCCTGGCTGCGTTTCGAGGGCCTCGCCCGCCATTGGGAACGCGCCGACCTCACGGGCACCCGTGACGAGGCCGGCCGCGTCGTCATCACGACCGCAGGCACCACCGCCATCCGGCTCCTGCTGCCGGAAGCGCGCTCCGTGACCATCGACGGGCAGGCGATTCCCGTGACTGCCGTTGGCCCCGCAGGCATCACGCTCCGACGCGCGGACGGCCGCTGGGTGCCGGGCGCTCCCACTGGCCTGCGCAAGGCTCCGGGGCTGACCGGCCCGGTGAACGACGCGTTCATGGCGCCTTTTCTGTTCGTCCGCCCCACGGGCCGCCCGCTCAACGCGGCCGTCGGCTCCTGGGCGGCGGGCGAGCTGGACCATGCCTCGAAGATGTGGCGCGACATCTTCCGCGGCGACGCACCGGTGAAGGACGACGCCGCGGTTACCGACGCCGACTTGGCCGGCCGCAACCTCATCCTCTGGGGCGACCCGGCGTCGAACCGCGTCCTCGCCCGCGTGCTGGCCGGGCTGCCGCTGCGTTGGGACGCCAAGGTGCTGGAGTTCCGCGGCAAGACCTACGACGCCGCCCACCACGCGCCGATCCTGATCTTCCCCAACCCCCTGAACCCCGCGCGCTACGTCGTGCTCAACAGCGGCATCGACTTCCGCGAACACGCGTACGGCACCAACGCGCTCCAGATCCCGAAGCTACCCGACCACGCGGTGATCGACCTGCGCGAGCCGCCCGGTGCGCGTTGGCCCGGCAGGATCGCCGACGCTGGTTTCTTCGACGAAAGCTGGCGCTGAGAAGTCGAAGCCTGAGCCGCCCTGAGAGGGTCGGCTCAGTCCCCCGCCGGCCGCGTGCCCGCCGTCGCCGATTTTTCCATCCAACGGCGCGCGGCCTCGGGATGCGTTTCCCGCAGGATACCGAGGATCTGCCGGCGCTCGGCGGCCGGAAGATAAGCGTGGCGGGCCTTCGGGTCCTCGCTTTCGAGCGCGGACCCCAGTCGGTCGAAGACGAGGTTCTTCAACGGCACCGGCAGGGATGCGAAGGTCTCCGAGTAGATGAGCGGGCTGCAGCGGCGGGCGAAGAGCCGACCCTTGAGATCGAGATCCCGGAGACTCAGGCCGGTCGCCGTGCGCCGCGCGCCCGCGGCATAGGCGTCGCGGAAGGCCTTTCCGCCTTCCACTCCCGCCGGCAGGTCGGCCGCACCGCGGAAGAGCAGCCGGTCGACGATGTCCTGCGCCGCGCCGTTGAACACACTGCGCACGCTGTCGTAGGCGGGCTCGTCGGTCTCGGGCTCCTTGAAGGTGCGCTGCAGGCCGCGCTGGTAGGCGATCATGCGCCGCGCCGCGAAGGCCGCGCGGGTGAGCGTGTTCTGCATCGAGGCCTGATGCTCGAGGATGAGCAGCGCGACGACATCGCTCGTCGGTGCCAGGTAGGCCGCGGGGTCGAAGAACGCCGAGAGCTCGTCCGGGCGCGCCGCCGAAGGCGTGAAGTCCAGCTGGTCGCCCGCCTCGGCGGCAAACGCGTTCCCGCGGTGCGGGGCCTCACCGTGGTAACCGGTCACGTACCAGCCGCCCCAGCGGTCGCCGAAGGCCGTCTGGTCGTCGACCACCGTCGAGCCGAAGCGCAGCAGGGGCTCGCCGCTGCGCGCGGGGAAGACGCTGCGCACCAGCACGCCTGGAACATCCCGCACGAACGAGCCGCCGTGGCAGCTCAGGCACTCGCCGTCGCGCACGAACCGCGGCTTGCCGCGGGCGAAGCCACGCGGGTCGACCGCGTAGAAGACCGGCCCCAGCACGGGATCGATCGTTGTCACTTCCATGAGTCCGCCCGGGACCCAGCCCACGTAGGCGTCGTCGGAGAAGTAGATCACGCGCGGATGGGCCGGGTGGATGCGGCCGCGCTGCAGGCTCGTCTTGGAAAAGACCACGACCTGGCTCGCCACCGGCACGTGCAGCTCCTCCAGCAACGCGGCCAGCAGCGTGCGGTCGTCGCCCTTCCACCCCGGGAAACCGGCGTCGAGGCGCCGTTGGAGGGCAGCGACCGCATCGACTGGCTGAGTCGCGGAGTAGTTCACCGGCGGCCTCTCGTAATCCGGCACGCCTTGGGCTACCGCCCGGGAAGGGAACGCCGTCAGGATAACGCTAAGGGCGATTGAAGGCCAACGGGCGGGACGCGGGGCGGGCATGGGGGCGGGTCTGAATTGAAGACGCCCGATTTCCGTCATGATTTCCCGGCGGTCGCTTGGATCGCCGGCAAGGTCCGCGCTCAACGATCTCCGCCGTGCAGGCGGGCCCGATACGCGGTCGGCGCCTCGCCGGCGACACGGCGGAACACGCGGTTGAACTGGCTAAGGGACTGGAAGCCGGCCTCGTAGGCGGCCTCGCTCACGCGTTTGTGGGGGTTGAGTAGGAGATTGCGGACCTTCTCGACGCGCACGCGCGCCAGGTAGTCGGTGAACGTCATGCCGGTGGCCTTCTTGAAGCTCTTGCAGAAGTAGAAGGCGCTCATGTTGACGGCGCGCGCCACCTCGCCGAGCGAGAGTTCCTCCGTGTGGCGGTCCGCGATCAACCGGCGGGCGCGCGTGATCGCGGGCGCCTCCGCCGCCGCTCCCTGCACCAGCAGCTGGTTACTCACCGCCGCGAGGTGCTGCGCGAAGATCCCCAGCAGCCGCAGGATCGAATCATAGTGCTGCCGCGGCACGACCCGCGTCTGGAAATAAGCCTCCTCCAGCCGCTTCACGTCCGCGTTCACCCCGTAGCGGAGCAGCTCGCGCGCGGCACGATTGAAGGCGGCCTTCGTCGGAGTCTGCTGGAGGATCTGACCCGTCTGCAGGAAGGCCACGACCTGCTCCCCGACGCGCACCGGCACCGCCGAATCACAAAGGCCGGCGAAGCAGCGCAGGGTCCTGGGCTCGAGCCGCGCCTCCTCCTCGACGCGCCGCTGCTGCTGCAGGCATGCGGCGCAGGAGTGGTTGGTCTGCGCCATCAGCGCGCAGAAAGGCGCCTCGCACGGATCGCCGTGGTGCGACAGGTCGATCGCCTCCACCGGCCGCAGCGAGATCGGCAGGCCCGTCGTCTCGCGGAAGGCACTCTCATAGTCGCGGAAGATCTGCGCGCGGCGCAGCTGGTTCACCAGCGCGCGGCTCTGGGAGGCGGACAACCGGCCGTTGCCGCCGGCCGGCCCGGCGGGGGCGGAGGAAACTTCGGCCGTCGAGGGGAGGTTCATGTCAGGCGGCGGTGGAAAGCGGGGGGAAATGCCGCACGGCCGCGGCCTCGCGCCGCAGACCGGCGCGGAAATCCGGGTGCGCGACCGAGATCAGCGCCTCCGCGCGCTCGCGCAGCGTCAGGCCGTGGAGGTTCACCGCACCGTGCTCGGTGACGACCCAGTGCACGTGCCCGCGGGTCGTCACCACTCCGGCGCCGGGATCGAGCTGCAGCACGATGCGCGACACCCGCCCGCCGGCCGCGGTCGAGGGCAGCGCGATCACCGGTTTGCCGCCGCGGGACAGCGCCGCGCCGCGGATGAAGTCCAGCTGGCCGCCGATCCCGGAGAAGATGCGGTGCCCGAGGGAGTCGGCGCACACCTGGCCCGTGAGGTCGACCTGCAGGGCGGAGTTGATCGCCACCACCCGCGGGTTCCGGCGGATGACCGCCGTGTCGTTGGTCCAATCGCAGGGATGGAAGGAGACCAACGGATTGTCGTGGACGAAGTCGAAGAGGCGCCGTGTGCCGGTGACGAAGCTCGTCACAAGCCGGCCCTGGCCCACGGCCTTGGCGCGGTTGGTTACGACGCCCGCCTCGACGAGGTCGACGACGCGGTCAGAGAACATCTCCGTATGGATGCCGAGGTCGCGCTTGTGGTGGAGGCGCGAGAGCACGGCGTCGGGAATGCCGCCGATCCCCATCTGCAGCGTGGAGCCGTCCTCCACCAGGCCGGCCACGAGTTCGCCGATCCGGGCCTCGACGTTCGTCTCGGGCTCGGCGTGATGCTCGGCCAGCGGCCGGTCGGTGGCGATGAAGGCGTGGATGCGTTCAAAGGGGAGCACGTTGTTGCCGTGCGTGCGCGGCATCTGCTCGTTGATCTCCGCGACCACCAGGCGGGCGGATTCCGCGGCGGCCTTGGCGGCATCACATGAGGTCCCGAGCGAGCACATGCCGTGGCGGTCGGGCGGGGAGACCTGCAGCATCGCGACGTCGAGGCGCACGCTCCCGGAGGTGAACAGCGCGGGGATGTCGGAGAGGAAGATCGGGATGAAGTCGGCGCGGCCTTCATTGACCGCGCAGCGCAGCGGGGCGCCGGTGAAGAGCGAGACGGAGCGGAACTCGCGCTCCCGCCCCGGCTCGGCGAACGGCGCCGGGCCCGCGGTATGCAGGTGGTAGAGCCGCACGCCCTCCAGGTCGCGGCGCGCGCACAAGGCTTCGACCAGCGGCAGCGGCGTGGCGCAGGCGCCGTGCAGGAAAAGGACCGCGCCGTTGCCGACCGCCGAGACGACGTCGGCGGGCGAGACGGCTCGTGATCTCCAATGCTCGCTCATGGGCGTGAGGTGACGGGCCGATGCTGCGTCGCGCCCTCCGGCCGCGAAAGCGCCGATGGTGCGCGCGCCATGTGAAGAGCTGTGCATTTCTTGCACCCCGCATCGTGCGCGAAGGCCGACAAGGCATGCGCACACCGGACCAAGCCCTGCGGTGCGGGACCGCGGCGATCAGCGTAGGCTGGGGGCATGGCCCAAGGATTCCCACTCCCCGCCGGAACCATGATCGCGGCCGCCGCCCCGCCACCCGTCGTCCGCGGCACGCCGCGCGCCGACTCCGGCAGCCTGCGCTACCCGCGCGGGGGCAGGACCCGCGCGAGCCTGGCCCTCGCCGCCGCGCTCTCCGCGTCCCTGCACCTCACCCTCGTGTTCGGGGTGCGCCGCCAAGCCCCGGCCGCCACGGCCAGCCGGACGGAGGAATCCATCGCCGTCATGCTCGCTCCTCCGCTGCTGAAGGAGCTGGAGGAGGAGCCCGAGACGGTGCCCGACCGCGGCGACGAACCGGCGCCCGACCTCGCCCTGCCCGTGCCCATGCAGGCGGACGTGCCGGGCATCCCTCGCCCCGACGACTTCGTGCAGGTGCTTGATTTCTCCTCACTGCTGGAGAAACCCGACCTGCGCGACGCGCGGATCTCCGTCATCCCTGATAACATCCGCCGCGGCCTCGAGCTGCGGTCTCGCATCGGAGCGATCTTCAGCATCGCGGAACTCGACCGCCACCCGGAACCCGTCGTGCAGGTGGCGCCGACCTTCCCGTTCAACCTCAAGCGGGAATCCATCGAGGGCCGCGTCATCGTGGAATTCGTCGTCGACACCGAGGGCCGCGTGCTCGGAGCGACGGTGATGGAGAGCTCGCACCCCGGCTTCGACGAGGCGGCCGTCACCGGCGTGGGTCGCTGGAAGTTCCGCCCGGGCCAGAAGAACGGCCGGCCGGTCAACACGCGGATGCGGGTACCGATCCTCTTCCGGCTTCTCGAGGGCGAGAACTAACCCTCCGCCCCGGCCGGCGCTCGCCGGTAGAAGCCCACCGTGGGCTGGCGGGCGCCCTTGCCCAGGCGCTTCAGACGGGTCCAGCCGACGGGGTTCAGCTCCAGCTCCCCGGGATGCTCGAACAACACGATCGCCCCGGGCTTCGGGGCGAGCACCACGCCCAGCCGTTCGAACAGAGCCGGCGCGACCTCCGGGATGATCTCGTAGGGAGGATCGATGAAGACAAGGTCCGGCACCGGACCCGACCAAGCCCCCACGGCCGCCAACGCATCGCCGGGCCGCACGGCCAGATCCGCCGCGGCGCCAGCACCGGTGCTGCGGACGACGGCGGCGATGTTTTGCCGGATGCAGGCGACCGCACGGGCGTCCCGTTCGACGAAGCATCCGCCCGCGGCGCCGCGGCTGAACGCCTCCAACCCGTACGCCCCGCTCCCGGCGAAGAGATCGAGGAACCACGCCCCGGGCACGACGGCCGCCAAGCTGGAGAAGGCGGCCTGCCGCATGCCGTCCGTCGCCGGCCGCACGCGGTCACCCTTCGGCACCTGCAATTCGATCCCGCGGGCCCGCCCGCCACTGATCCTCATCGGAAGGGTACCGCGCGGACGGCGGCACGGGGAAGGAACGAAGGCGTGGGCATGCGGCGGCAGGAAGCTCGCGCGTCACCCGCCGCCGATTCAATCCCGATCGGGAGGAAGGACCCGTACCGGGAAGCAACCGCGAATGGCCGCCGCGGGGCGGAGACCGCTCTCGGCCTCCGCGATCCCGGGCGACGATCGGACGAAAGCCGCCTCAGAACGTCTTCGTGAGCGAGACGTAGGCCCAGCGCGGGAGGAAGTTGTTCACGCGCTCCGCGTAGCCGGTCGAGAAGCTCGTCCCGGGCGGCAGGCGGTCGAACACGTTGTTGACGCCGACGGTGGCGCGCAGCCCCCACGGCAGCGCGTAGCCGGCCTGCACGTCGGTGGTGACCTGCTGCTTCACGAAGAGCAGGCTGGGAGCGGTGTCCTGGAAGCCGCCGATGTAGTTCACGTTCAGGGCGGCGCTGGCCTTGCCGTGGCTCCAGAGCAGGGAAGCGTCACCGCGCCAGCGCGGGATCTCGTAAAGGCCGACGGTCTCGACCTGCGGCAGGTCGGGGCGCGTGCGGATGATCTGACCGTTGATGAGCGTGGCGGCGGCCCGCGCGGTGAAGCGGCCGTAGCGGCCCGGGGCGAAGCGGTACTCGGCGGCGAAGTCGACGCCCTCGGCCTTCGTGCTGCCGTAATTGCCCAGCACGGAACGAATCTCGCGGAGCTCGCCGGGAAGGCCGTTGGCGGTGTCGGCGGCGGTCGGGGTCGCGCGCACGATCGCGTCGGGGAACAGCTGCGGATTCGCCAGCATGATGGCCGGCGTCGCGGGCTGGCCGATGCGGTTGGTCACCTCGACGGAGTAGAAGTCGACGCTGAGCGAGAGGCCCTTGAGGAACGACGGGGTGAGCTGCACGCCGAAGTTGGTCGACTCGGACTTCTCGGGCGCGAGCAGCGGATTGCCGCCCGAACGGATCTGGCGCTGTCCGGTGCCGCTGTCGTTGGCGGTGGCGCCGGGCTTACCGAAGCGCAGGGGATCGGGGATGTTGAACGAGATCGCGACCGTCTGCGGCAGGTAGAGCTCGGCGAGGGCCGGCGCGCGGAAGCCGCGGCCCCACGAGGCGCGGAACGTGAGCTGCTCCGCGACGGGCTGCCAGCGGAGGCCGAGCCGCGGCACCGAGGCGCGGCCCACGCCGTCGTCGGAGAAGGACTCGAGGCGGCCGGCGGCATTGAGCTCAAGGGCATGGAAACCCGCGATGCGCTGCGCCGGCGCGGCGAGCGGCACCGAGGCCTCGACGTAGGCAGCGCTCACGCGACGGTCGCCGCGGGCGGGTGCGACCGGCGCGCCCTGGTTGAGCAGCTGCACCTGCGTGCGCTCGTCGCGGAAGGTCTCCTCGCGCCACTGCAGCCCGAGGGCGACCGAGACCGCCCCGGCCGGGAGGCTGAAGACGCCGCCGGTGGCGCGCGCATCGGCCGCGGTGAGCTCCGTGGCGGCATCGCGCGTCACTCCGCCCTCGAGGCCCGCCAACGTGGCCGGGTTGTTGCGGATGGTGGTGCCGTTGGCGAAGAGGTTGAGCGCCGTCGCGCGGTTGGTGTCGGCCAACGCCGCGTTGACCTTGGCCTGACCGGGGAAGTTCCGCAGGTCGAGGTGCGAGGTCTCCTTGTTCCAGGTCACGGCGGCGTCCCACGTCCAGCCGCGGCCGAGCTTGCCCTCGAGGCCGCCGACGACGCGGCTCATCTCGTTGGTCGTGGTCGTGAGGCGGTCGCCCAGCTCGAGGAAGCGGAAGAACATGGTCTGCGTGGAACCCGAGACGAGCGGTACCCCGAACGGATTGAAGGGGTTGTTGGCGGGCAGCGTGATCGTGTTGAGGTTGGAGATCGGCGCGGGGGAAAGGCCCTCGATGTTCTCGTTGCGCTGCCAGCCGAGCTCGACGAAGGCGGCGAGGCGGGGCGAAAGCTCGTGTCGGCCGTTGACGACCACGCCGAGGCGCTCGGCCTCGGTCTGCGGCCGGATGGCGGCGTTGGCGTCGAAGGTGTTCTGCGTCTGGAGCTGCCGGGTGAACGTGGCGTTGGGCCCGGCGGCGGCGCGGTCGCTGGTGAACGTGCGCTGGGCGGCGGTCGCGGTGGCGGGGATGACCTGGCCGGTGATCGGATCCGTCGCGCCCGCGGGGACGACGAACGACCCCGGCGTGTTGCTCGCGAGGAGCAGCTGGCGCTTCACGGGCTGGGGCAGCTGGCCGAAGAGGAACTCATCGCGCCGGAACCAATCGGCGATGACCGACACCGAGGTGGCGCCGCTCTTCGCGCCGGTGGCGAGGGAACCGCGGAGCGTGGGGGCGTTGATGCCGCCGGTGAAGTCGCCGTAGCTCGTGGAGAGCGTCGTGCCGGTGAAGTCCTTCCGGAGAATGATGTTCACCACACCCGCGACGGCATCGGCGCCGTAGACGGCGGAAGCGCCGTCCTTCAGCACCTCGATGCGCGCGATGGCGGCGACGGGGATCATGTTGACGTCGACGAACTGCTCGGTGCCGAGGCCGGCGGCGCTGCCGCCCTGGCCGAAGGGAGCCAGGGTGACGCGGCGGCCGTTGAGGAGCACGAGGGTGGAATTGACGCCGAGCCCGCGCAGCGAGATCGCGGCCGAGCCGGGCGAGGAAGTGTTCACGCGGTTCTCCGCGAAGCCCTGGGCGCCGATCTCGGGGATCTTGCGGAGCAGGGCCGGCAGGTTGTTCTGTCCAGAGGCGTCGATCTCGGCCGGGGTGAGCACGCGGAGATTGATGGCGCCGGCGGACTCGCCGATGCGGAGGTTGGTGCCCGTGACGGTGAAGGCTTCGAGCCGCGTCGGGGCGGCACCCGCGGCCGGCGGGGTCTGGGCGAAGGCGGCCGCGGGCAGCACCGCGGCGGCGAGAAGGAGTCGGGGGAGGAGACGCATGGTGGGTGTCAGGAGGAGATTAACCGTAAACGAGTGCGGGTCCCGCGGCGCGGCGCAAGCCCGGTCATGACGGCCCGAACCCGCCTTGACGCCGCGGGTGGGTGCGCCGACCGGTGACGCATGGATCCCGAACGCCTGCTGTTGTCGGCCCACGCCGGCGCGACGTTGTTCATGACCGGCGTGATCTGGTTCGTGCAGGTGGTGCATTATCCTCTCCTCGCACGCGCCGGGTCGGATGGATTTGCGGAACACGCGCGGGAGCACGCCCGCCTCACGGGCTGGATCGTGGGCCCCGCGATGTCGGCCGAGCTGTTCCTCGCGCTGGCCCTCGCCGCGAGGGGCGGCGCGGCGGCCTGGACGGGGCTGGGACTGCTCGCGGTGATCTGGCTCTCGACCGCGCTGGTACAGGTTCCACTGCATCGGCAGCTTCAGGCGGGCTTCGACGCCGACGCCCACCGCCGCCTCGTGCGCACGAACCGGCTGCGCACCGCCGCGTGGACCGCCCGGGCCGCGATCGCGCTGCACCTAGCCGCCGTCTAGTATCCTCTCGTCTGATACTCAGGGTCGCCTGAGCCACACCCCATTTTCGGGGAGACGGCGCCGTTCACGCGGGACGGCGGAACGCCGATGCCTGGGGGCGTCGCATGAACTCCCCCGCCCACCGCCAACCGGCCCGCCGCGCCGCGCGCCGCCTCGCGGCTACCCTCGCCGCCCTGCTCGCGTTTCCCGCGGTCCTCGTCGCCAACCCGCCCGCCGCCGCGCCGGCGTTCGCGCTGCCCGCGCCCGCGGCCGTGGAGGCCACTGCCGACCTGCCGCGCCACGCCGCGGCCGCCACAGCTCACGCCTCCTGGCGCGAACGGGAGGGCGGCGCGGAGTACCAGCCCACCCTCTCCTTCCTGCGTGGAACCCCGGTGCTGATGCTCGTGACGGCGCCGCGGGAGCCGGCCGCCCGCGTCCTTCACCGCAAGCGGGCCATGCTGCAGGCGTGCGGCTTCCTGCTCGCCGAGGGCGCGTTCGCCGATGCGGTGATCTGCGTCGTCGAGTCCGACCCCGCCCGGCCCGCGGCGCCCGCCGTGCGCAACCACCCGGTGAACCGCGCCGACTTCGGCCGCAGCCTGCGCACCGAGGCCGGCGTCCCCGACGTCGCCGCTGCGCTGCGGGCGGCGCGGGCCGACGACGCCCTAACCCTCCGCCTCTGCGCGGCCCTCCGGATCGACTGACCGACCCCGCCATGCATCCCCTTTTCCGGACCATGGCCACGGCGCTCCTCGCGCTGCTGGCCGCCGCTGAAACCCGTGCCGCGATCCACCTGACGAGCCACCTCTTCGCCGCGGACAACCTGCCCCACGTGTGGACCGACGAGGCCCTGCCGCCGCCGTACCGCCTGCGCGTGAAGATCGGCGGCTCCCACCACGCCACCAGCCTCTTCAACAACAACTGGACGCGACTCGAGAGCGTGCCCGCTCCAGGCACCTACCTGGTGGAGCTCTACTGGGTCCTCTATGACCCGGCCGACTGGACGACGGTCCGCCAGATCGGCCCCTTCACGAGCGGCACGATCACCATCCAGGCCGCGGCGCAGCCGCCGTACGCGCGCTCGGTCAACGCCACCCTGACCTCACCCGGCCAAGCCACCACCCTCACCGGTGCGGCCTCGGACGGCAATGGCGACCTCGCGTGGCTACACTTCTTCACCAACGACCCGCTCTGGCGCGGCTACGTGCACGCCGGCAGCGCCTACGTCGGCGCGCGGGTCGACGCGACGGCCTCGATCGCTTGGACCGTCCCGCTCAACTCCCCCACCGGCACGTACCAGGCGCACCTGCGGGCCGCGGATGCGACCGGAAGATGGGATTGGAACGGAGGGGCGAATGCGGGCTTCTCGGTGCGCGCTGCCCAACCGGCCGTTTATTCACAGACCGCCACCGGCGCGGTCGGCATGCCGTTCGCCCCCACGCTCGCGGGCGGCGCCGGCACCGGCCCTTGGCAATGGGTCGTGGCCGGACGCACCAATTGGGGCGGCAGCCAACCGGGAACGCTCCTGCCGCCGGCCAACGTCCCAGCCTCAAGCTGGGTACCCGATGCGGCGGGAGACTACTACTTCTGGGTGATCCGGCAGGGCGATGCCTCCTACCTGCCGTCCAACATCGCGGGACCCTACCAGCTGACCGTGCGCGGCAATCCACCGATCATCGTCGCACAACCGGCGGGCCTGACGGTCAACGCGGGTGAATCCGCCAGCTTCAGCGTCACCGCTTCGGGCGACGCACCGCTCTCCTACCAATGGACCCGCCACGGGACCCCGGTGCCAGGGGCCACGCACTCGCGCCTCGTGATCGCCGCCGCGCAGACGGCCGACGCGGGCGGCTACTCCGTCACCGTGCGCAACCCCAGCGGCGTCGCGTCGAGCGCGACCGCGGGCCTCACGGTGCGGATTCTCCCGCCGGTGATCCTGACCCAGCCCGTCGGTCAGACCGTGAATGCGGGGCAAAACGTGGTCTTGCAGGCGGAAGCGGGGGGAAGCCCGCCCTTCTCGTACCAATGGCTCCGCGACGGCGCGGCCTTGCCCGGCGCCACCAACGCCGCCCTCCACTTACCGAACGTCCAGATCCCTCAGGCGGGCGGCTACGCGCTGCGTGTTTCCAACGCCGCGGGAATCGCGACCAGCGCCACCGCGACCGTGTCCGTGCTGCCGGTAGCGCCGGTGATCACCCGACAGCCGGTGAGCCAGACGGCGTACGCGGGACAGTCGATCCGGCTCGAGGTCACCGCCTCCGGTAGCGAGCCGCTCGCCTATCAGTGGCGCCGCAACGGAGTGCCGATCGCGGGTGCAACGCTGGCGACGCTGACCTTCGCCAGCGTGAGGGAGGGCGATGCCGCCGCCGCTCCCGGCTATTCGGTCGTTATCTCGAACGCCGCCGGCAGCTTGGCCAGCGCCGCGGCGACGCTCTCCGTCTCGAGCATCGCGCCCGTCCGACTCGCCCTCCAGTACTGGCGCCAGGGCGACTATCCCAACCGGCCGACCGGGAACGGGACCTACATCGAGGAGCAGGTCTGGATCGAAGCCCACGAGGAGGAGATCGGCCACTGGGAGGACTGGGATGGCGATGGTTTCGAGGAAACCTGGGTCGTCGACGGTTACCAATGGGTCGACGCCGGTTGGAGGAACGAGTTCACATGGCGCGAGGAGATCGCCGCCGACGGCCTGTTCGGCTCACGCTGGGAGACCACCACCGGCCGTTTCGGTCCGCCGGCAACCGAGGCGGGCTCCGCCGTGACGGAGAAGGCGGTCGACCGGGGGCACGTGCTTGAACCGTTTCGATTGGAGTACAGCCACATCGTCCTTCGGCTGTGGGCCCTTGCACCGGCCGGCAACTGCCGGGATTTCCGGTACGCGGTCCTGACCCCGTCCGGAGCCCAGACCGGCTACGCCGGAAACATTCCGGCGGGAGGCTATGTCGACGTTTGGCTGCCAGCCTGGATCTGGGGAGCGGGAAGCTACCGGGTCGAACTGGCTTACTCCGGCGCGACCTCGACGGCCCTCACCGACGCCAAGGTCACCTACGCCCTCGCGGTGGGTCAGAACCTGCCGCCAACGATCCTCCAGCATCCCGCCCCCGCGTACCAGCAAGCGACGGCCGGAACCTCGTTCACCTTCTCGCTCAGCGCCCGGGATGCGACGTCGTATCAATGGTTCAAGGACGGTCAGCGTCTGACGGGGGCAACCGCCGCGAACCTGAAGATCGGCCCCATCACCGAGAACCATGCCGGCCTGTACCACGCGATCGCCTTCAACGCCGCGGGATCGACCACCAGCACTCCCGCCCGCCTCGAGGTGACCGGCAGCTCGTCGGCCGACGCCGACGCTGACGGCGTGCCGGATTCGATCGAGCGGCTGCTCGGCACGAACGCCGCCCTGCCCGCCACGAACGACGGCGCCAACGCCACCCTCCGCCTCCGCATCCATCAACCCTGAGTCATGCCCACCTTGTTCCGCCCCCTCGCGGCCGGCTTCCTGCTCGCCGCGCTTCTCTCCGATTCACCGGCCGCCCCGGCCGCCCGGCCTGCCGCCCTCGTCCGCGCGAAAACCGAAGCCGCCGCCGCGCTGGCGAGCGGCAACCCCGCGCAGGCGCTGGCCTCCCTGCGCGCCGCCGCCAGCCGCAGCCGCCTCGCACCTTCCGAGGATGCGCAGGTGATCGCCGCGCTCTGCTCCCTTGCCCGCGAAAGGGAGGCGACGTCACCGGGGCTGGGACGCTCGGCCGCCACACTCGCCTTGGCCGAGGGCCGTCGCAGCCGCCCGCGGCTGAATGCCCGCGATGCCGCCCTGACGGAACTCGTCCTCGGCGAGTTGAACGAGGTGACGCTCGGCGACCACGAGGCCGCCCGCAGCCACTACCAAACCGCCCTCGCCTCCGGCGCGACCTCCGCCGCCGCCCGCCGCGGACTCGACCGCCTCGCTTGGCGCCAAGCGCAGGGCGAAGCCCTCGCCGACGGAAACGAATCCCTCCGCCGCCGTACCTCCTGAGCCATGAAGACCGCACTCCTTTTCCCCTCACGTGCAGCCCGCCTCGGCGCTGCGTTGCTCCTGCTCACCATCGCCCATGGCCAAGGCAGCGATCCGGCGCCCTCCGTGCCGGTGAACTTCCAGGCCCTTGTGACGACCGTCGCGACCAACGATCCCGACGATCCCGCCTACGCCCGCGTGACGCCGCTCGGCGTCGATGGAAACTGCGGCGAGGCTTACGGGGACGATTACCGCGGGGCGGAACATTTCACATCGCTCGGGTTCGCGCGGCTGCGCCCGGGCAAGACCTATCTTTTCGAAATCTCCTCCCACGCGGTTACGCGGCTGCGCGTGCGGGTCACGCCGCCGGCCGGTCACCGCGCGTTCATCAACGGCGTCGAGCATGAGTTGTTCGACTGGGCACTCGGCGACGGCGGCGTCCTTCCGGGCCAGGGATTTTTCTCGCTGCGGCTGGATGACGGCGGGGGCGGGCCCGTCGGACAGGCGACGTCGCTGCGGCCCGGTCGCGCCCTTTGGTCGGTCGCCTTGGGCAACCTGCGCAACGGCCGGCCCGCCGGCTCCCTGCGCCTCGCGTCCGAGGGCCTCACTGCCGACACCTTCCGCCCCGGCGCCCTCTATTTCGACCGTGACGCTGCAGGTCAGGATGGCGCCTACCTCGGCGAGGACGGCGAAGTGTTCGTCGTGAAAACGGGCGGCGTGCTGCGGCAGGTCATGGCCACTGCCGTTTTAGCCGACGTCGTTTCCCTCAGCACCTCGAGCTTCGCGATCCGGCTCTATCCACGCACGCAGGTCGGAACCCGGGGCCTGGACCAGATCTGGACCGTGAGCGGCGAACCATTGCATGAGTTCATCATCGAGAATCCCTCCGCACCCGCGTTCACGGCACTGCGGATCACGCGCCGCACGAATCAGAACGGCACCCTTACTTCCTGGACGCAGCTCACGCGTCAGGTTGCCGCGCCGGCCGGTAGCTCGCAGTGGGTCGTGGATGACTGGGTGGAAAAGCCTGTCGGCGCGACCAGCGTCACCAGCCCCGTCCGCCACCGCTGGACCTACACCGACGCCGACCGCAACGAGCTATTCGAGATCCTCGATGAGTCCGGCCAAGTCGTTCGCAGCACCTTCCGCCGCTACGCGGACGTGAACTTCGGCACCGAGGTCTCGCGCGAACTCGAATACGAGGTTCAGGGCCACGGCGGTAACGCGCCGGTCCGCACCGACTACGCGTATCACACCAGCCTCGATCGGCCGGGCAATTGGCGCCGCGTGCGTGGCGTTTCCGGATCGGACGGCTCGTGGGCCGCGTTCGATTACTCCGACGACTTCGCCTCGCGCGGACGCATCAGGGAAGTGCGGCGTCCGTACGGCGATGCGCCTATGTCCGACCCCGGTCCGGGCGCCACCGCGGGCCAGGTCACCCGCTATGCCTACGAGTACACCGACCCATGGGGAACCCGCGTGCTGCCCACGCGCGTGGAGGCCCGGGTCGGCGGTATCGTCACCGCGCGCACGGAATTCGCCTACTCGGAGGAATTCGTCACCGACGCGTCCACATCATACCGGAATCCGGCGGATGCCGTTCTACCGGTGCGCGTCACCGAGCGCCGCGATTACCTCGCGGAGGGCCGCTTCCTAACCACCCGCCTCCGCACCTACCGAGAGGACGCCGACCCCCAGTTCCGCTTTTTCCCCGGGCTGCCGCGCTCGGTGGAGAATCCCGACCGCACGATGACGGTGCACCTCTACCACCCCGCGACCTTCAACGGGGAGACCGCACCCTTCTCGCCAGGTTCGAGCGGGGCCGGCCGCGCGCACGTCACCCTGCAGGGATCCCATGACGCCACCGCCGGCTCGCCCGCTCCGGCCTACGCGACACCCGCCCAGCCGCTGCCAGCCAACTTCCGAGTGCTCGACGGCCGCTCGCGGATCAACCGGCTGCTCATCGGCGAACAAGGCCTGCCGCTCGCATCCGAGCAGCAGGTGCTCGTGGGCAGCTGGACGGTGGTCACGCAGGAATTCATGGACTACGCCGCCTCCCTGCTGCACCGCGCCACCCGCCGCCGCAGCGGCTCGGACGGCCTCACCTGGCCCGTGCTCAACCGCACGTGGGCCGCGGGCCGCATCGTCACGACCATCGATGAGTTCGGGACCACGCTGACGCACACCCATGACGGGCTCGGTCGCATCGCGACCACGGTGCGGGAGGGAGCCAGCGCCGACGGCGTCACGCTCGCGCCCCTCACGAACCAGTTTTCCCACGACGCGGCCGGTGAGCTCAGGCGAAGTGCGGTCACGGCGGGAAGCGAATCACTCGTGACCGCGTGGACGTACGACACGGCGGGCCGCCTTATCCGGGAATCATCACCCGGCCGCGGCGACACCACGCACGCCCACGACGTAGGCGCGCGTTCCCGTACCATCGTGCTGCCCGACGGCGGCACACGCATCGAGGCGCGCTTCCGGGATGGAGGAATCGCCTCGGTGACCGGGACGGCCGTCGTCGCGGAGTTCAACCAAACCACAGTGGAGGCCGACGGCCGCACACGCGCGTCCGTCCGCCTGCGCACCGCAGCCGACCCGCGCATCCGCGAGACCTGGATCGACTGGCTCGGTCGTCCCGTAAGGCGAGCGGAGCCGGGTTTCGGGGCGAATCCCGCCCGGGTCGAGGAGCATTCCTACGATGCCACGACCGGCCTTCCCGCGACGAGGGCACGCACCGGGTACGCTACGCTTCGTACCCAGCACGACGTCCCCGGAGAAAGAGTGCGCGAAGGACTCGACCTCGACGGCGACGGGCTGACCCCCGCGTCGATGGACCGGATCACCGACACCGAGACGCTGCACGAGAACGCTGACGGCGCTCTCTGGCTGACGACGCGCCGGTGGACGTTTCCGCACGATCGGAGCGACGCGCGCGTGCTCCTCGCGACGGAGCG
>JACCED012208023.1_pt1 | contig 26932 bp, 18 predicted proteins | sample 7455021 | NCBI WGS metagenome assembly JACCED01 (sample SAMN15323456, study PRJNA562643) | freshwater metagenome | isolation source: river surface water | place: USA:Blue River Watershed | collected 2017-08-19 | reverse complement strand
GGTTGCACAGCTCCCAAGTTTGAGACTGCCACGCTCCATTCCGCGGTCGTCGAACTCGTCGCGCTCAAGGGCGCGAAAATCCAGTACGTGACCGTTCAAAACTGGAGCGCCAACGTGTTCAACCTTGTCACCAAGCGTGCGGTTGCGCACGAGGAGGCGGAGGTGAAATGGATCGACTGTAACATCGGCTCAAGGCTCACAATGAAATACCCTGGGGTGGTGCTCAAGGGGCGCAAAGCCCGGGGCGAAGTCATCTCCATCGCTCTCGCAAACAACGGCCAGCACCAGGACACCGGCGCGAAAATGATTCACGCCGCAGACGAGACGACCTCCAACATCGTCTCGAAATCAATTTCCATCGGCAAAGGACGCGCGTCCTACCGAGGCTTGGTTCACATTCCAAAGCATCTGAAGGGTTGTAAAAACAACACAGAGTGCGATGCCCTTCTGATCAACTCCACGAGCCGCACCGACACCTACCCTGCGATCACCGTCCGTGGCTCTGGCAACTCCGTGCAACACGAGGCCTCAGTAAGCCAGGTCAGCGCCGAGCAGATCTTCTACATGATGCAAAGGGGTCTCACCGAGGCGCAGGCGATGAGCCTTAGCGTTAACGGATTCGTCAACGACCTCGTCCGCCAGTTTCCAATGGAATACTCAGTGGAACTCAAGCGCCTTATCGATCTTGAAATGGAGGGCTCTGTCGGCTGACCGATCCGCCGGTTCATCCTTCAACCCATTCCGCCCGCCCGGCACTGCGCCCACCTCAACACACCTGAACGCCCACCCGCCCCGTCACCTCATGAGCACCGCTCTACTCCCGAATGCCAGTCCCGTGCCAACCAAGGCGCCTCCAGATTGGTTCGAAAAACTCCAAGCCGAGGCGGCTTTAACCCATGGGGCCGCACCCGCCCCGAGTCTTCGCGACGAACGGTGGCGCTTCGCCAATATCAAGGCGGTGGACTTCTCAGCTTTCGTCCCTGCGACACCTGTTGCGGCGGACGTTTCCAACGACTTGATCGCACGCTCTCAAGGCCTGCCGTCCGCCGGCGGTGCGCTGGTTTTTGGGAATGACAAGCTGCTCAAATCGAGCGCCTGCGCTGAAGCGGCATCAAAGGGCGCCGCGTTCCTTCCCCTTGCCGATGCACTGCGCAAGCACGGGGAGTTGATCCGCTCCTATTTCATGCGCGAAACCAGTTCGCTTGGGGCGCCGAAATTCGCCGCACTCCACAAATCGCTGATGCGGAACGGGACTTTTTTACACGTTCCAAAAAACGTGAAACTCGAGCTGCCACTGCAGGCTTTTCACTGGCTTGAGGGCACACATCAAGCCGTCTTTCCTCACACTCTTATCATCGCGGAGGAGGGCAGCGAAGTCACTCTTGTGGACTGGTTCCGCTCGGCGGACAATGCGCGCAGCATGGCGTGTGGGTTCAGCGACATCTGGTTGGGGAAGGGCGCGGAAGTGCGCTACGTGGCCGTGCAGGACTGGAACCGCGACACCACCTCCATCCAAAGCTGCAACACGTTTGTCTCCTCGCAGGCATCCGCAAAAACGCTGGGCTTGAACTTCGGGGGGAATTACAGCCGCACGGAGGGGCTGACCAGGCTGACGGGAACTGGGGCGAAAAGCGAAATGCTCAGCCTCACAGTCGCAGACAGCACGCAGGAGTTCGACCAGCGCACCCTGCAGGAACATCAAAGCCCCGATACCTTCAGCGATTTGCTTTTTAAGAACGCGCTTTACGACAAGGCGAAGACAATCTTTGCAGGCCTCATACGGGTTGATCCAAATGCCCACAGAACGGACGCGTACCAGAAAGTACGCAACCTGCTGCTAAGCGATCAGGCGGAGTCAAACTCGCTACCCGGACTTGAGATTCTCGCAGACCAAGTACGCTGCTCACACGGCGCCACCACCGGTGAAATCGAGCCTGAAGAACTTTTTTACCTCAACTCTCGCGGCATTCCGAAAAAGGACTCTCTCAGACTGATCACCCACGGGTTTCTGAACGAAATTCTCGACAGGTGGCCGGACGCCCAGATGCGTTCGCACTTCCAGACGCTGCTGAGCTCCCGCTTGCTGGGCCACTAGCAGCCCGTCGGACTTTCGCTGCAAATATACAGGGTGTATCGGGGTTACTAGGCGCCTAGTTCGAATCAGTTCTGCCTGGCCCTCTGTCCGGGCGGGCGGGTCTCTGGACCGGACTGGCGGTTTTGCAGCGCGTCTCCCATCCGAGCGCGCGCACCTTCCGCCAGACTGTTGAGTCTGCGCAAGACCTCTGGATCGCTCGTTTGCACAGCCGAATACTGGTTGCGCGTCTCCGAAACGTCTTTGGACAAATCATACAGTTCCGGCTCGAGAATTTTGACGACCTCGTATTTCCCGGGTATCCCTCCGGTTGCCTTAGGTTGCGAACCCATGGAACGGCTTTGATGTGGAAACAATAGCTTCCAAGGCCACGAAACCACCGCCTGCAACTGGTTTTGAAGGTAGTAAAAATAATACGCTTCATGCGGGTTCTTCGCACCCGTGCGCCCCTCAATCAAAGGCCAGACATTTTTACCGTCAATCGCGTCCGGCACATCAGCGCCGGTGATCTGGGCAACCGTCGGCAGTACGTCGATGGTCATCAAAAACTCGTCGCACACGCGTTTGGCGGGGAGAGTTCCGGGCCACGAGAAAATGCACGGCACCCGCACTCCCCCCTCGTACACAGTCCCCTTGCCCTCCCTCAAGACCCCGGCAGATCCGCTGTGCTCCCCGTACGACAGCCAGGGACCGTTGTCGGAAGAAAACATCACGATCGTTTCCTTCTCCAAGCCACAGCTTTTAATCTCCCGCATGATTTCGCCGACCGCCCAGTCAATCTCCTGAATCACATCCCCATAAAGTCCGGCAGCAGATTTTCCGCGATGCTTGTCACTCACAAAAAGCGGCACGTGAGGTTGGTTCGGAGCGACATACAGGAAAAACGGCTGCGCTTTGTTTTCGCGGATGAACTTGACCGCACCCTCTGCGTAACGGGTGGTAAGCGTCTCCTGCGCCGCCGCATCCAATCCATTCTGAATCACCTTCCCATTTTCAATCAGCGGCAGCGGCGGATATGACCCCGGACGCGCCTCCGGGTGATAGGGCCACATGTCGCCGGAGTAAGGAATTCCGAGGGAAACGTCAAAGCCGTGCGCAGACGGCAGGAATTCCGGACTATCACCAAGGTGCCACTTTCCAAAATGCGCGGTTCGATACCCCTTATTTTTAAGCATCCGGGCGATCGTGACTTCACTTGGGTTCAACCCCACCTTCGCACCCGGCCCAAGGGCGCCGTGAATGCCGATCCGATTCGGATAGCAACCCGTCAGAAGCGCCGCGCGCGATGCGGAACAGACCGGCTGCGCGACGTGAAAATTTGTCAACCGGACCCCAGAGGCAGCCAATGCATCGATGTGAGGGGTCTTCAAGGACGTCGACCCCTGGCATCCCAGATCTCCATAACCCTGATCATCTGTAAAAATGATCACCACATTCGGCTGTTTGCCCGCCCGTTTGAGCGCGCCGGTGGGTGCTGCATATGCAGCGCCAATGGAGACCAGGATCCACGCGAGGGCGAATTTTAAGAGCGTTTGCATGCAGTAATAAGACTTCCGATCCGCTAGATCTTGGAAACACCGCCCACAGCGGTCACTCCCCTCTGGAACGGCACAGATCGCGCAACAACCGAGCGCCCTCCGGTGATTGGCACGATTTGAAGCGCCCCGCCCCTTTCTCGCGACTGAATCACATTAAACTCGGGGTCTTTCAAAATGGCGTTTCGCATCTGCTCACAACGTTTCAGGGGTCCGACACAAAGGACCACCGGCTCGTGCTGAACGCCCCAAGAGCCACGAGACTGGTAATAGAGCACGTGGGAATTTATCACAAAATCAGACACATCCCAAAACGAGCGGCTGTCGGTCTCTTCCGATCATTAAGGCCCGAAAAAGAATACCGCAGGCGCGGAGGATCGGCCTCGCATCAGGGTTTGGATGCAAGGGCAGGAGTGACGGCGATTTCACCGAAGGGTTTGCCGCCATCCGACATCCCATAAGCCTGAACCTTCCCTGTCCAGTCGCCAGCAACCACCGTGTCGCCAGCAAGCACCGCACGCAGCGTGATTTCACCCATCGGGGCAGTCGTCAAAAGTGCCTTTCCCTCCTGATTCCACACCTTCGCCGTGCGATCCCGCCCGCAGCTCACAATCCGCCCATCCGGCGTGAAGTCAACGAACTCCGCACCTCCTGGGTGTGCCGCCCACTTCTTGAGCTCCTTTCCATCGCTGATATCCCAAAGGACGACATTCCCATCGAGACTCGCGGACGCAAGCAAACCCGGGAGAAAAGCCAAGGCACTCACAGCAGACTTGTGACCCGCGAGTGTGATCGCCTCCTCGCCTGAAGCGGCTTCCCACACGGTGATGCCACCGGCCCGATCCGCACTCGCCACATAAGCCCCATCGGAGGAGTAAGCAACGGCTGTCACCCAGTCGGTGTGCTTCTTGATGGATTTCTTAAGCGATCCATCCTTTGTATTGTAAAACTTCACAAGACGGTTTGGCCCCCCGAGTGCGACGGTCGACTGGTCGGGGCTCAAGTCAGCGCTCAACACTTGATCCACCTCGGTGCCCACGGTTGCGACGCGGTCGCCCGTGGTCACATTCCAAATCGCCACGCGCCCCGACTTCGCCCCGATCCCGCCACCCGCCATTAACAGTTGGCCGTTTCTGGAGAAACGCAGAATCGTGGGCATTCCCTCCGGAAATGGCAGCACACCAAGCAGCTCTAGTGTATCGGAGTGATACAGCTGCACCTGCTTCTGTCCTCCGACCGCCGTGAGAGGCGACCACGGGCTGGCGGCCAAAGCTACCAGAGCATTCGCCCTCGGAGTCGGCAGCACCGGTTCGTTCACTTTCAGAACGCCAGGCATCGGCGCGGGGCCGTCCGGCCGCTTCATCGTGACCGTGGCGACTCCGACGGCGTTGGGCAGCGCCGCAGCCTTGCTCGTCATTGATTCAAGCGCACGCGTAGCAATCCAGCGCTCCACAAGCGCGATCTGATCCGCAGTCAACCGGTCACCCTTCGGCGGCATCACGGGCTCCTCGGTGCCGTTGATGCATTTGAGCAGCATGCTGCTCCCAGCATCGCCAACTTTCACCACCTTCCCCCCGTCAGAGCCCTGCATCGTCGCACCGTACGTGGTTAGATCCAGCCCGGCCTTTTTCTTATCAGGATTGTGGCAGTTGTTACATGCGTTCTGGAACACTGGCAGGATATGGTCCTCAAACGTCACCTTCTCGGGCAACGCACCCAGCGCAGACCCCACCGTCACACTTGTTCCAAGGAAACCGAGAAGAATACGGCGCATTTGTTTTAATGGTTAAAGATAAACTCCTTTGAATTCAGCAGTGCCCACTGGACATCCTCAAGAGTCGCTTTGGTCTGCTCGGGATCGCTGAACAGCGCTTCCAAGGAGGCCGACTCCTCAGGGGTCGGTGGACGGCCCAAGCAGCGCAAATACAGCTCAATCATGATCTCATTCGGCTTTTTACCCGCCGCCAGAAGCTTCGTAACCAATGCCCCGGCCTTGATGTTCCCATCAACAGAATCGCCGGTGAGCAGGTGCAACGCCTGCGACAACGTCGGACCGCATTCGTCGCGGGCACAAACGTTTTCACGAGTCGAGCGCCCGAAGGTGGTCAGGAAGTAATTGGTGCGCTTGGCGTCCGCCACCTCCACTGAACGCATCCCCTGCGGAAGGCCCTGCTGTTTGCCAGTCGTGCCCGTTGCGTCCGCGATTGCATCCAGCAAAACCTCCGAGCGCATCCGCCGGATCGTCGCCTTCGCAAAGTTTTTATCATCCTGCTGGTTCGTTTCATTCGAACGGGTGGAACGCTGGTAGGTCGCGGACATGCAAATCTCCTTCGCAAGTTTGCGGATGTCAAAATTGTGCTCCACCAAACGCTTCGAGAGGTGCTCCAGCAGAGGCAGATTCGAGGGCGGATTCGAGATTCGAATGTCATCAACCGGGTTGATCACACCGACCCCGACTAACTGAGCCCAAACCAAGTTGCTAATGTGCTGAGAAAACCAGGGGTTTTTGGGATCTGCGAGCCACTCGGCAAGAACCTCGCGCCGGTCACGCCCTTTCACGTCCGGCTCGACCCCGCCGAGGAAACGCGGCGGCACCGCCTTGCCTCCGACCGGGTGAAGCGCCTCCCCGCTCCCCTGATTGTAGATGATCTTCTCCCGGGGATCTTCGCCGCGCTTACGACCCACCTGCATGAAGAACGCCATGAATCCGCGATAATCCGCCATCGTCCAGCGGTCGAACGGATGATTATGGCACTGCGCGCACTGGATACGGATCCCAAAAAACGCCTGTACTGCGTCCTCAGTGACGCGAATCGGATCGGTTTGCATCGAGTAGAAATTCGCTGCGGGGTTGTCAAAATTTGAACCGCTTGCAGTAATCAACTGCGCCGCGAGTTGGTTTAGTGGGACACCGGCGAGAATCTGGTCCCTCAACCAGTCGTGATACATCTGCACGTTCTTGTTGTAAGTGACGTTCTGAATTGTCCGGATCTGCAAAAGATCCGCCCATTTCAAGGTCCAGAGATCCACGAACTCCGGCCGCTTCAGCAACTCATCCACCAGCGCCTCGCGTTTTGCCGGATTTTGGTCGGCGGGAAAAGACTGAACGCGATCCAGCGGTGGAAGCGATCCGGTTAGATCAATATAAAGCCGCCGCAGAAACGTCAGATCGTCGCACCCCTCGCTTGGAATCTCGCGCAGATCCCGCAACTTGGCATTCACCAATCGGTCAATCTCGTTACGCTCCTCGATCTTTGGCCATTCGAACTTCAAGTTTTTAGGGAGAACCACCACCTGACTGCCAACGGTGTAGGCGCCGTAACGAGCCATCACGAAAGCCTCTCCGCGCTGGCCCGCGAGGATGCTCCCTTCCGCGTCGGGCTTCGCAGTGCCCTCGTTGTTACTCAAAAACAACGCGGTCGTCGTTACGTCCCTCGTTGTTCCATCCGAATACTTCGCAATCACATTCATCCGGAACTTCTGTCCCGGTCCTTCTAGGACCAGGGAGCGCGGGCTGAGTTCGATTCCATCGAGGGTCGGTGTCTCAGGCGGATCATTCGGCGCGCCTGCTTTCAGCCACGCGAGCATCGTGTTGTACAAGGGACTTCCCTTCTCAAACTTTTTTCCACCTGTGTGCGCAGCTTCTCCATCGGACTTTGTCAGCAACAAGGAGTCTTCTGGCACCGCTAGGTTGATACGACGTCCGGGAATTTCGCGCGTGATCCGAAAGTGATCGCCATCGGGATCAAAACCCCACAGAGAAAGCCTGAACCCATCCTGCCCACGTGCAGCGCCATGACAGCGGTTGCACTCGGCCTTCATGAAAACGGGCATCACATCCAAGCGGAAAGAAACCGCGGGCACGTGCTCGATTTTTTCAACCGTCAGAGGGACCGCCGCAGAGAGATTCTGCCACTGGACGTTCATCTTCGTCGCACCTTCCGCCTTCGGACTTAAGACCCCCTTTTCGAGCGAGACCAATGCGGGATTCTCAAAAACGACTTTGGCCTCAGATGTCACGTCCACGTGAATTCCATCTTCGCGAATCACTCGAACTACAAAAGACTTCCGATCGACTTTACTCTTCAGATGCACCTCAGAGGGAAAGACGTCGAGGGTCGGCGCAGCATGCACTGAGCCAACTGAGATCGCCGCCAAAAAAACGGAGCGAAAAACTTGGGGGATTTTATTTGAGCTCATTTTTCAGAAGTTTTTGGTGCCGCAGGAGCGGATGGAGCAGCCGGCGGATTAACAGAGGCCACAGGAGCGCTGACTGCAGGTGCTGCAGGCGTGGGGGTTGCAGGCGCGGGTGCTGCGGAGGCTCCTGCCGCAGGCGTCGCTGGTTTCGCCGCAGCTGCAGGGGCTGGCGCGGGCGCCGCAGGGGCCGCAGGCGCGGGTGCTGCAGGCGCTCCAGCCGTAGGTGTCGCTGGTTTCACCGCAGCTGCAGGGGCTGGCGCAGGCGCCGCAGGAGCCGCAGGCGCGGGTGCTGCAGGCACTCCAGCCGCAGGTGTCGCTGGTTTCGCTGCAGCTGCAGGGGCTGGCGCGGGCGCCGCAGTAGCCGCAGGCGCGGGTGCTGCAGGGGCTCCTGCCGCAGGTGTCGCTGGTTTCGCCGCAGCCACGGGGGCCGGCGCTGGCGCCGCAGGAGCCGGAGGCGCAGGTGCTGCAGGCGTTGTCGGAACTGTGGGAGAGGCTGGCTTAGCGGCGGCGACCACCTCACCGCGATCGACCCGCAGAATACCGCCGGCGGCGCAATTAGCCGAGATGCTCACGCCGTTTTTCTGGAGAGTGAACTGCGCAGTGACCTGCTTCTGCATTCCAAGCGCCGCGTCAGGCTTGGCTTTAAGCGCGAATGTGACTTGCTTCGTGGTTGAGTCGGCCTCCTGAGGCTCCGCACTTACGCCATTCGGCAATCCCAGCAATTCGATTTTCACCTTCCCCTCAAAATCAGTCTTCTGCTCCAGGTTAAGCTTCATGCTCCCTTCGGCACCTTGCGAAAGGGATGTGCGCACCAGCGAACCCGCAAGAGGCGACTCCACAACTTCAAACTCGAATACCTTCGAGCTGAACCAAGTGGTGCCAGAACCAAAGTCAGCATTCGCAATCACGCAAAGTGGCCACTTGTTCAGGGGCGCAGTAGGCGACACACTTACCGGCACGGTGATTTCGTCTGAATTTTCCGGAATCTTGACGGTTCCGGATGTTCCCAAGCCATTAGGCGCGTAAAGCAAAGCAACGTTTACAGGCCCCTTGAATTCACCCGATCGCTTCACCTTCACCTTCAATCCAAACTGGCATCCACGAATCGCCGGCGCCTTCGGTTGCTCTACTTCGATCTCCGCGTTCAATGGGTTCACCACCGCGATCGGCAGCAGATGTTCACTTACCGTGTAGTAAGGGGGTTGGTTTCCGTTCTCACAGATATTGATGAGGTGCTCAATAACCACCTTCGGATTTGGAGGCGGGAGGGCGGCAGGCGCGGGCGCGGCAGGGGACGTATTCACAGAACCATTTGCGACGGGCGCGGGTGCCGGCAGCACCACGGGCTTGCCCGAAATTGTGAACAACTTCTGGTCCAGCGCGGCGTCTGGCTTTGCCTCAAAAACAATCACCGCAGTATCGATCGTTTTATCCACGTAACCGACGGTTGCAGTAACGTCATTCGGCAAATTTAAAGCCTCCAAATCAATCGCACCGGCCCAGTCCTCACGTTTGATGCGCACCATCGTCGCATAGCGATTGCCCCTCGGCACAACCACCGCGCGCCGCTCCTGGGACGAGTTCAAAATCACTTCAGGCAACCATGCTTTGACAGTTGGCTCCGGAGTCTTGATTTCCACCCGGTAAACAAACAGATCCCCGCCCCGGTTCATCTGATCCCTCACGCCAAGCAAAAACTCCCCGTCTGCAGGCGCGGTCCAGCGAAGGTAGCTGTCAAGTTTGCCGGCGTCATCGTTCAACGTGAGCCGCGCGCCCTTCGCGTCTAGAATCTCAATCACCGAATCCAACGGCGAACGCAGGCTACGCGCAAACGCGGTCACCTCGTACACCTGTCCCTTTTTGGCGGCGAACCGGAAGTAATCGTTCTCTTTGGGCTTGGAGATGATCCCATTGAATGCAGCCGGAATCGTGCTGACCTGTTTCGCATCCGCGGGCGATGCCGTCTGCTCTTTAGACTCGAGCACGTTGGGCATGTCTGCAACCCGCACGACCAAGGGACTCGGGGTCAGGGTGGACGGAAATACACTCCCGATGGAATTGTCCCGGATCCCTGGCGAAGCAGTCGTTTGAATCGGCCCCAGAGGGTCGCCCAAAAGAGTGAACTGCGTTTGCTTGGAGACGGGCCCACCCGCGGGATAAGCTATCAGCGGGCGAGGAAAGTCACCGATGTGCATGAAATAATGGCACGCCCCCGCACCAGCCCTCGTGGAGTCGTGAATGGTCACCGTATACTTCCCGTCCTCGGGCACAATCGCACTAAACACAGGATTACCCCGGCCAAATGAAGTCCCGGCCACGCTCTTGAAGACACTCCCATCCGGTTTCCGAACGATCACCTCCGGGTCGTACGGATTCTGAGTCTGGAGCTGCATCCCGACCACATCCACGCTCAGTCGCTTGCCCTTTTCCAATTGCACAACGAACTGGTCCAGATCCTCTCCCTGCGTGTGCCCGTAAACCGTCGTGTTCAGCGCAATCTCCTGAGGTCCGTCAACCGGCGCAGCGGGAACCGCAGCCACGGCAGGCGCTGGGGCGGCAGGATTCGCCTTAGCCGCCGCCTCCGCCGCAGCCTTGGCCGCGGCAGCAGCAGCTTTCGCTTCCGCAGCCTTAGCCGCAGCCCGACTCGGGTCAGTCGGAAACGACTCCTCCAAGATTGGATAGGGCGATACAAAAAACGCGCGCAGGTCAGACACACCGGAATTCGTGATCACCCGCAGGCGATGCTCCCCCAGCAGAGCGTCGCTCGGGATGCGAATCTTCGCCGTGTATCGGGCCGCCTCGGCCTTCACGGTGGTTACGTCAAAACCGGGAGCATCAAAAAGGATCGTGCGTGCATCGCTCAGACCCGAGCCAAAAAACGCAACTTCAACCTCTGTCCCGCGCTGACCGACTGACGGGTAGGCAGAAGAAACCCGGGGCGACCCCGCCCACGCGCTCGTCCCTGCGAGAGAAAGCGCGACGCAAATTTTCCAAAGCCGGACACCCCGAGGGTACCCGTACGGGGAGCGATCCAAACTCATATGATTTTGCGAAGGGGGGTTGTCTGTCTGTGATTCTTTCTGGCTAAAAAATCCGGGTCAAAATTCGATTAGGCAAGCAGGTCCGTCATCACCTGGCCGTCCTTCACGATTGCAGCCGGACGATTCCCGGGCGCCATCAGAGCCTTCTCAGGACGGATCCCGATTTGGTTCAACACCGTGGCCGCCATGTTTTCCACCGACAATGGATTCGACTCCGGCTCCGCGCCCGTCGCGTCAGATCCGCCGTAGATGAGTCCCCGCTTGAAGCCGCCCCCGGCGAAAACAACCGAGAAAACCCGAGGCCAATGATCACGGCCCGCATCCTTGTTGATCTTCGGCGTGCGGCCGAACTCTGAGCTGACCATCACGAGGGTGCGATCCAGCATCCCGCGCTGCTCAAGGTCGGTGATCAGCGCCGCGTAGGCTTGATCGAAAGGCGTCAGATTTGTCTCCATCGCACGCGCGATGTTGCTGTGGTGATCCCATCCACCAAACGTCACAGAAACTGTGCGCACACCGCTTTCCACCAATCGCCGGGCCATCAGCAAGCGCTGACCCGCCGCGTTGCGTCCATACTGGTCCCGAAGTTTCGCGGGCTCGGCTGCCAAATTGAACGCCTCGCGGGCGCTCGGCGAGCTCAGCAGCGAGTAGGCAGCCTGGTAGAACGAATCCATCGCATTGAGCGCATCCGCCTGCTCGAGGTACTTGAAGTGCGAGTCAACGGTGTCAAGTATCGACCGACGGCGCTCAAAACGCTCCGGAGTCACTCCTGCAGGAAGGTTAAGGTCGCGCACTTTGAACCCATCCGAGCTTGGATCGCTTCCGAGGGCGAAGGGACCGTAGGCGGATGAGAGGTACCCTGTGCCGGCGAATTCATTCGGAACCGAAGGCACGCAAACATAGGGGGGAAGTTCCTTCCGGGAACCCAGTTCGTGGGAGACCAAGGAACCAAACGAGGGATAGTTGAGGGCAGGCGACGGACGGTATCCCGTGAACATATTGTGCGTGCCACGCTCATGGGCAGCCTCGCCATGGGTCATGGAACGCACGACCGTCAAACGATCGGCGATCTTTGCCGTGTTTTTGAGGTACTGGGAGAACTTCACCCCGGGGATGGAGGTGTCCACCGTGCCCAGCGGGCCTCGGTACTCTGAGGGAGCCAAGGGCTTGGGATCCCAAGTTTCCTGAGCGGCAGCGCCCCCGGGCAGATAAATGTGGATGAGTGAGTCGGCCTTGGCCTCGAGTGGCGCAACCTCCTTTTTTTCCTCGGCCCGGAGCTTGAGGTAGTCACCGAGAGTGAGCCCCAAGCCACCGACTAGGCCGGTGTACAAAAATTCACGACGGTTGGGTTTGCCAATGTAAGAACCAGAGTTAAGTTCCATAGAGCGAGGGTAATACGAGGGGATGTTGATGGTTGCAAATCGGCCGGCCACACGGGCTGCCAACGCTGTGACAACCCTGAGCGGGTTAGCTTTATTAGTTTCTTTACCAAGAATTCACATTTTTAAACACAAAAATACCCAGCCAACCCACGCCTGAAAATCGAACCAAACCGATCGCCCCACGGCCAGTCCGCCATTCATGCGCCCCCAAAAACCTTTCGGTGTCCTCAGCGGATTCTCGTCATCTGTAGAATTCCAAAACTGCCTATGTTTGCTGATAGGCAACCTGACTCCAATCGGGATTCCGAGCGTCACTCAAGTCGTTGCAACTCCCGAATCGACTCCGTGCCCGCCGCCTCGCAGTCTTTGCGCCCCTACTCGCCTCGGGTTAAATCCCCCGCCACCAAGCCCCCCGCCAGATTACTCTCCTCTCGCGCGGCACTTCTCCCAGTTCCCGTGCCTCTGAGCGCATTCAGGATGGATTCCTCCCGAGAGAGCCTCTGACGCATCTTCCGCAGGCCGATCTCCAAGCGTGTTTTCACCGTCCCAACGGGCGCCTTGGTGATTCTTGATATTTCTTTCTGGCTAAACCCTTTGTAGTAAGCCATCCAGACCGCCCTCCCCTGCTCCTCGGGCAGCCTGTTGAGCGCCGATTCCAACACCGCGCGGATCTCACCCAGGCGCATTTCCTCCTCGACCGGGCTCCCTCCGTCGAGCGTGCAGGACAACTGCTTCTGAGAGAGCCCCACCTCAACCTTCCGCTGGCGCTGCCGCACGCGCAGCCGGTCGATCGCCCTGCGTCGCACCAGAGTCACCAGCCACGCAACGGCACGCGCCCATTCCTGATGGTAGCAGGAAGCGCGCTGCCACACCTCGATGAAGACCTCGGACACAACGTCATCCGCCTCTTCCGGGCTCCTTAAAAGCCTGAGTGCCTGGCTTTGAAGGAGTCCGTGGTATCTTGCCCTCAGCAGGGCAAGCGCCTCCTCGTCGGCGAACTGGACGCGCAACACAAGCTGCTCGTCAGAAACATCCCCCCCCTGCCCTGAAGGTTTTCTGGGAAAAGCCTCGCTCGATTCCCCATCCCCACCGAGCCGGGCGCCAGCTCCACGCGTCTGCTCCTCCGCCCGCTCGCAGCGGCCCCTCCGGTCTGCTCCGGCGAACTGAGGATCAAGCAGCGGCGTCCGCGCGACTGAATTCCCGCGCTCGCCCCCATCCGCCTCACGGAGCACGCTCGACGACCGCTCGGCAGCTTCTTTGCCCGGTGCCGGCGCTTCCGCCGCGCTTTCATCCACAATTGTAACATTACCCGTCGCCACAGCCGCTGCACAAACAGCAGCAGCGCAAGCGGTGTCGATAGACGCCGTCACAAGCTCAGATGGAGCGCGGGCCGCAGAGTTTTCGAATACATGCAAGTTCATACCCTTGTTACGCGAAGGCAGTCGCTTACAGGCCTCCTAAAATCACCCTTGAAGCGAGTCAGGCGGGGCGGAGGTTGACCCATCGGGAGGGCGCATTAGGCTGTGCCACCCTCTTACTCCACACCCGATTCAAACAATGAGTTCGCTCAACAAAAAATTCCCTCGCCTGCTGCCTACGCCGATCACCCGCGGACAGAAAGCCTCGGACCTCATTGACGGCGCATTCAAGGCGTACAACGGTGGACGGCTCGCGGAGGCTTGCCGCCTGCTCACAAACAAAATGCTCGCCAAGGACGGAACCGTCGGCCTCTCACTCACCGGCGCCCTGACCCCCGCGGGGCTTGGACGCGCCGCCATCATCCCTCTTTTGAAAGCCGGCTTTGTGGACTGGATCATTTCCACGGGCGCCAACCTTTACCACGACCTCCACTACGGATTGGGCATGTCGCTCTTTGCGGGTTCCCCATTCCTCGACGACGTGACGCTGAGGGCGGAAGGCGTCATTCGCATTTACGACGTGCTTTTTGACTACGACGTGCTGCTCGACACGGACGCATTCGTGCGCCACGCCATTCAAGGACCGGAATTCCAGAAGACCATGGCGACCGATGAATTCCACTACCTGCTTGGCCGCTATGTCTACGAGAGGGAACGCAAGCTGGGCATCAAAGAAACAAGCGTTCTGAGCGCAGCCTTCCAGTACGGAGTACCTGTGTTCACAAGCTCACCAGGCGACAGCTCGATTGGGATGAACGTAGCGGCGATGTCCCTTCGCGAGTCGAGCCTGCAGTTCGACGTGAACCGGGACGTCAATCAAACCGCGGCGATCGTTTACGACGCCAAGTCGAGCGGCAAAACCTCCTCGGTATTCATCCTCGGAGGCGGATCACCAAAAAACTTCATGCTGCAGACCGAGCCTCAAATCCAAGAGGTGATGGGAATTGAAGAACGCGGGCACGATTACTTCCTACAGTGCACTGACGCCCGACCGGACACCGGCGGCCTCTCCGGAGCCACGCCCGCGGAGGCGGTGAGCTGGGGGAAAATCGACCCAGACACACTGCCCGACTGCGTGGTTTGCTACGCGGACTCCACCATCACTTTGCCACTCTTGACCGCGTATGCACTCGACCGAGTCAAGCCAAGGAAACTCAAGCGGCTTTACCTCCGAAGGGACGCAATGCTGGATCGATTAAAGTCCCAATACATCAAACACGGAACTGTTGAAAAAATCGGGCATCGCACAGATCTCTCGAAACCAAAAAACGGACGCTCAGGCCGCTCTGTAACCGGCAAAGCGCGCTCAAAATCAAGCCTGCAAAAAGCAGCGAAAAAATCCGGGGCCAAAACGGGTAGGAAGATCAAATAAATACCCCGAACACTCACTAGCAGGGCGTGGAAACCCACCCCACAACACCATGCAAATTCTTCGCCACAACGCGCCCGGATTCAAACAGGCGCTCGTCAAGCTGTTCCGAAAAGCGCGCCCCACATTAGAGGTCGAGCAGACCGTTCGTGGGATCATTGAAGACCTCAGGATTCAAGGTGACAAGGCGCTGCTCGCGTACACAACAAAGTTCGGCGGCCCAAAGCTGACAGCAAAGACTCTGCGAGAAACACGCACCCCGAAGGTGGATGCACGCACAGCGCGGGCAATTGAGACGGCGCGCAAAAACGTGCATGCATTCGCAAAAAAATCACTCCGGACAGACTGGCAGATGCGGAACGCGCAGGGAGGCTTGGTCGGCGAACGGTTCGACCCCTACCAGAGGATCGGCATCTATGTGCCAGGCGGCACTGCCCCGCTAGTGTCCACGGCGGTCATGACAGTCACGATCGCTGCGGCGGCGGGTGTTCCAGAGATCGTTGTTTGCACGCCCGCCGATGCGAAAGGAAAAATCAACGACGCCCTGCTCCACGCGCTTGAGGGAGCGGGCGCAACTGAGATTTACAAGGTTTGCGGCGCTCAGGCAATTGCAGCAATGGCCATCGGGACAAGTAGCATCAAAGCAGTGCAGAAGATTGCGGGACCGGGAAACGCGTTCGTAGTTGAAGCAAAACGCCAGCTCTTCGGCGAAGTAGCAATCGACTTGCTGCCTGGCCCGAGCGAGGTGCTGGTCATCGCAGATGAAAGCGCAAACCCCGCGTGGGCGGCAGCCGATCTGCTTGCGCAAGCCGAACACGGTAAAGGTAGCGGCATGGTGCTGCTCACCGATAATGCGGCGCAGTTGTCAGCCATCGAAGCGGAAATCTCACTGCAGTGCTCCAAACTTTTGCGACGCGACCACCTGGCAGGGGTGATCGAAAAGGACGCGCATTTGATTTTGGTTTCTTCGATGGCCGAGGCTGTTGAAATCTGCAATGCATACGCGCCCGAGCATGCCTCACTGATGACCCGCAACGATGCATCCTTGGCGCGCAAGATCCGGTCCGCGGGAGCGCTCTTTCTGGGTGGTTACTCGCCCGTCGCGGTTGGTGACTTTCTGGCTGGACCGAGCCACACGCTTCCCACCGGCGGAGGCGGAAAATCCTTCCCGGGATTGATGGCGGACATGTTCCAGAGGCGCACCAGTTGGGTGAAGCTTGATCGCGAATCACTGAAAAAATCCGCATCGGTTGTCCAAGCGTTCAGCGACCTTGAGGGGCTTGATGCCCACGGGAGATCGGTTTCAATCCGCCTTGAAGCAGGCAGTCAGAGCAACAAACCGCACGACAAGAAAAGGAGGACGCCGGCGGCTCGCAAAGTTAGGGTATAGTGCCGTCATGCCTCTTGCAAAGTAACGCTGATTGCAGGCAGATTAGCCGCAGCAGCCTGAGCAATGCCGGCTTTCTGACCTCACCACCCAACCCACCATGCTTCGCCTCCGTCGACATCTATTGCTACTGTTGGTTTCTACAGCCTCGATTTGGAGCCTGACGACCGGCCAACTGGCACGCGCCGAGGAAATGCTAGATGGCCTCGCGGCTGTCGTGAACAACCATCCCATCACAATCTCCCAAGTTTGGGAGTTGGTGGGGGCTAAGAGACGCGCTGCACGCGAGCAGTTAAAAGGTAAGGAACTGGAGGAAAAACTGATTCAACTTCAAAGCGAGGCAGTCAACGAGTTGATCGATCGAAAACTGATCCTTGATTACTTTAAGGAGAAAGGATTCCAGCTGCCGTCCTACATGATCGACGACCGCATCGCCACAGTGATCAGGGAGGAGCATCAGGGGGACCGCTCTGCTTTCGCGCGGAAACTTTCAAGCTTCGGCTACACGATCGAACGCTTCCGAAAGGAAGAGATGGACAAGGTCATCGTTGCGGCGATGCGCAATCAAGCGGTTAAGACAAATCCAATCATCGAAGTCGACCGTCTGAAAAAATTTTATCAGGAACACATCAAGGATTTCTCACTTCCGGAAAAAGTGCACCTTCGAATGATTATTCTGCGATCTAGCGAACGCGGAACTGCGGAACAGCGGGAGCAATTTCTTTCCGAAATCGCCACCAAAGTTTCGGAGGGTGCTTTATTCTCGGATCTTGCAAAACTTTATTCAGAGGATGACACCTCAGAGAAGGGTGGCGATTGGGGTTGGATCGAGTCCGATACATTGAGCGAGGCTATCTCAAAGGTGGCCTTTTCACTGAAAGCTGGGAAAACCAGCAAGCCCATCAACATCGGCGGCACTTCGTACCTGCTCTACTGCGAAGAGCGGCAGGCCAAGACCGTCCAGACTTTCGAAGAATCCCGCGATGTGATTGAGAAAGTCCTGCAGGGGCGCGACCGCGAGGATGCCTATAAAGCCTGGATCGAGAAGCTTCGGAAGAAGGCCTACATCAAAGTGTTCTAAGGTGGCGATACTCAGGCCCATCGCGGTGACGCTTGGCGACCCAGCGGGAATCGGCCCGGAAGTGATCGAGACAGCGCTGCACTCAAGCACGCTTAACAAATCGGTACCTTTCGAAATCATCGGCAAACCCTCGGGCAAACCCGGCGTCCCGAGCGACGCGGGAGCCAAACAGGCCTTCGAGGCGATGACTACCGCAGCAGCGGGCCTGAAGAGCGGCCTGTATTCCGCGGTCGTAACGGGGCCAATTCACAAGGCGAGAATGCGCGCCATCGGCTTTCATTACCCCGGCCAAACAGAGTTTTTCGCGGAAAGCCTTGGCGTCACTAACTACGCCATGTGCCTCACCGGAGGCAAACTGACCGTAGCGCTTGTGACCGTCCACGAGCCACTGAGCCGCGTTTCAAGCCTGCTTCGCTCCAGCGAAATCATTCGCATCGCAGGACTGCTTGAGCAGTTCCTGAGGCTTCGCGTTGGCAAAACTCCCCGCATTGCGGTCGCAGGGTTGAACCCCCACGCTGGTGAATCAGGGCTCATGGGGAACGAGGAGACGGACATCATCGCCCCTGCGATAGAACGTCTGGCGGCGAAATCGGAAATGCACGGTTCGGCAAACATTTACTCGGGCCCGTGGTCGCCCGACACCGTCTTTCACCGCGCCTTGTCGGGTGACTTCGATGGCGTGCTTTGCATGTACCATGATCAGGGCTTGATACCGCTTAAACTTCACGCGTTTGACTCGGGGGTAAACGTCACGCTCGGACTCCCGTTTCCAAGAACCAGCCCCGATCACGGCACGGCTTTTGAAATCGCAGGACGCGGCATTGCCTCACCCAACAGCATGATTGCAGCGATGAATCTCGCATCTGATTTGGCACGGTCCGGCGCGTCTCAATAACACCAGATGCAGACTTATTGGAAAGTATTTGGAATCGGGCTCCAGGACACATTCGTGTACCGGTGGAATTTTCTGCTCCGCTGCCTTTTCAGCTTGGTGCCGCTGTTTGCAACGATGTTCGTTTGGCGAACCATCAGCGAAACTCAAGGAGACGTTGGAACGTACTCCTACTCAGAGATGGTGTTTTATTTTGTAGCGGTGCTGATCGTGGAGACCTTTGCCAGCCCAACGGAGGATGAATGGAGGATCGCCGCTGAAATCAGGGACGGTCAAATCAATGCCATCCTGATCAAACCAATCAACCACCTACTGTATCGATTAAGCCTTTTTTTTTCATACAGGCTCATTTACTCGCTCATCACTCTCCCCATCATCGCGGTGGTGCTTTGGCTCGCACGAGACCAGCTGCGATGGCCTGTTCATCCCGAAAGCTGGTTGTTTTTCGGCTTGGCGACTGCTGGATCCGCATTGATTCAGTTTTTCATCGCGTACTCTCTGGCAATGCTGGCGTTTTGGATTTTGGAGGTGTCGACAATTATTTTTCTACTGTACTCCTTCGAATACTTTCTGAGCGGCCATGTTTTCCCCCTGGACCTTCTTTCACCAGCGCTGCTGAGCGCACTCAAGTGGACTCCCTTCCCGTACGAACTTTTTTTCCCTGTCGAAATCCTCCTCGAGCGAGTTCACGGTCGCGAACTGGTACACGGATTCACTGCGCAAATTTTTTGGATTCTCATCACCGGATGGACGGCACGGACTCTTTGGAAACGCGGAGTTCAAGTGTACCAGGCAACCGGCGGCTAATTTCTCAAGGATCTCATGATCCTCATTCTGTCACTGACCTGAGACCGGCGCTTTTCAGGCATGCCTTCCTTCCCACGCATGCAACCACGCGTTCACTGCGCCGTCCACCCGCCGTCGACCACCAAGTTCGCACCGGTCACGTAACTCGAGGCCTCGCTCGCCAGAAAAATCGCAGCACCCTGGATCTCTTCAAGACGTCCCCACCGCTTCAACGCGGTGGCGCCCACTACGAACTTCTGTCCGTCCTCGGTGTTGGCAATTGACTCGTTCATCTCCGTCAAGAAAGGCCCTGGTGAAAGCGCGTTGACCGTAATTCCATCCCCGGCACATTCGAGCGCGAGGGTCCTCGTCATCTGCAGGACCGCTCCTTTGCTTGCCGTGTACGGGGTGCGGTTCGCGAGCCCGACAAGCGAAAGCGCGCTTGCGACATTGATGATGCGCCCCCAATTCCGCTCACGCATCCCCGCGACGGCCGCACGACAACAGAGCCACGTGCCGTTCACATTCGTTGTCATCACTTGCGAAAACTGCTCGTGCGTCATCTCAACTATCGGCGCCCTAATATTGATCCCCGCGCTGTTGATGAGAATATCCACCTTCCCGAAAGCGTGCTCAGCTGCAGCAATCATTCCCCCAACCTCTGGCTCGCTACAAATGTCGGCCTGATACGCAAGGGCAAGGGAGCCAAAATCAGAATGAATCTGTTCAGCGGCGCGTTGGGCCTCGTCTTGATGTCGACTTACGAGCATCACCGCTGCACCACACGACGCCAGCCCGGCGGCCATTGCATAACCAAGCCCCTTTGAGCCCCCCGTAATCAACGCCGAGCGTCCGCTCAGGTTGAATAGCCTTGCTCCACGCAGTGATTTTGAGTCCGGCAGGTTGTTCATCGCTTGCGCCTTTAGCATTGCCAAATTCCAAAGAACATCCAATTAAAGCATGGCCTGATAAAGCGCCAATGCCCGCTGGTACACCCTGTGCCTTGCGTTCGGATTCATCTCACACGAAAGCAACTCAAGCAACTGCGCAGGCGCTGCTGAAAAATTCATCTCCCTGGAAAAATCGCTGCCACTCACCGTCCCCGTCAAAAGCTTGGCTCCCGGCGAAGGCTTGATCGTGATTGCGAGCCCCGCAGCACGAATTGAAACCTCGCCGATGCCGGAGACGGCCCCCGTCGAGGCGGATTGAAACAAAGCCTCGGTTTCGCCATCCGCTCGATGGAACAACACGCTTGAATCAGTCCACTTCGAAGGCTTCCATCCGAGTTGAACAGCCATCCAGCACGCCAGCATCCTGGCGGTGCTCGAGCTCTGCGGATCATGTACGATTCGCAGCGACTCGATTTTAGCCAGCGCAGGCAGGGATTCCGCGAAGTCGAAGCATTGCGCGATCGCCATGCGGAAAGGAAGAAGACGCGTCCAATTCAAGTCCGCGAGCGCGAGGCGGCGCGTATTCTTGGCCTTGATCGCATGCAGGCTATGGAGCTGCTGGGCCGCGTCCCTCCACTCACGGCTGTCAAAGATGAGCCTGTCGACGATGTTCCAAAGCGTTGACTCGGGGTCGGCTGGCAGACGGCCCTGCCACCAGAGTGTGAGAGGCAGGTCATAGTCCAGATTCGCGAGGACCGCATTGGCGATTCCCTGCTCGGAAACTCCCTCGCCGAGAATCGTGATTTGCTCGCTGCAAATCTGCCGCGCACCCGCCTTGGTAACGTGGCAATGAGCCTGAATCCACGCGGACATTCTCGCTTCGCCAGCCTTCTCACAGTCGCCCACGAGAAATGCCCTGCAGGCATGCTCCCTGACAAAGGCCTCGATGAGCCTTGTGGTGCTCTCCAACGCACCCGTGTCGTGGCACATCACCACCAAATTCAATAAACTCGCACGCGCTTTGGTCTGACCCTCGGTGCTCCAAAGATTTTTAAGCGTGCTCTGAATCTTTAAGATTTCAACAGGGAAACCGAGTAGTGTCTGGTCAAATGCCATCGGGTGATTGAAGTGGCCTGCGAGTTAGCGGAAGGTCTCGACCTGGCGTGGGTTTTATTACGGAAAGAAACCGAGAACGCTGTGGAAATTTTGAATCACCCGACTAAAGCCGGCGCCACGCCCGTCCATCGGCAGCGAGCAAATCATCCGCCTCTTTTGGGCCCCAAGAACCTGATGGATACGTTGCGATCTCCTGAGGGTCAGGCGCCTCATGCCATGCATGCTCGATGCCGTCAATGAATGCCCAGGCGTGATCAACCTCGTCACGGCGTGCGAAAAGCGTCGCATCACCCGCCATCGCATCCAGCAAAAGACGCTCGTACGCCTCAGGACTTGGCTTTCCAAAACTCGTGCCGTACTGAAAGTCCATCTTCACAGACTCGATTGCCAACTGCGCCCCGGGGCGCTTGGAGTGCATCTGCAACGAGATCCCTTCATCGGGTTGAATCCGGATCACGAGAACATTAGGTCCGAGTCCGGCCTGCTCGGTGTTGAAGAGCACGCCGGGGGTTTCCTTGAAAAACACAGCAACTTCCGCACAGTGCTTTGGCATCCGCTTGCCGACACGGATGTAAAACGGAACGCCAGCCCAGCGCCAGTTGTCCACGTGAACCTTCATCGCGACGTAGGTTTCCGTTTTCGAATTCGGGTCCACGCGATCCTCAGCGCGGTACTCCGGCACATCCTTCCCCGCGCTGGAACCCGCGCCGTACTGGGCGCGCACCACATTTTTGCGAACATCTTCCGGCGTCATGTGGCGGAAGCTTCGGACCACCTTCACCTTCTCATCCCTGATGCTATCCGCTGACAAGTCGGTGGGTGGCTCCATCGCGACCAGGCAAAGGATTTGCGTGAGGTGGTTTTGCACCATGTCGCGCAGAGCCCCCGAGCTGTCATAATAAGGACCGCGTCCCTCGACACCCATAGGCTCCGCAGCTGTGATCTGGACGTGGTCAATGTACTTGTGGTTCCAAAGCGGCTCAAAAATCGCATTCGCAAATCGAAGCACCATGATGTTCTGCGCCGTTTCTTTCCCGAGATAATGATCAATCCGATAGGTGTCCTCTTCATCAAACACCCTCTGCACCTTCTCATTAAGCTCGTGAGCAGTCTGCCGATTTTTTCCGAACGGCTTCTCAACGATCACCCGCGCCCAACAACCATCCTTGGCTTTGGAAAGACCGAACTGCTGCAGCTTCCCCAGAATGCCCTCGAATTCCGCGGGGCTTACACTGAGGTAGAACAACCGATTCCCACCCGAGCCGTGTTCCGCGTCAAATCGATCCAGTTTCTCAGCCAGTTTGCGATATCCCTCTTCGCTGCCAAACTCGCTGCAGTGATAGTGGATCCGATTTGAGAACGCGTTCCAAACCTCCTCGTTTTTTCCAGAACGCGAAAATTTGCTGATCGCCTCCCCCAGTTCTTCGCGAAAGCTTTCATCTGTTTTTTGACGCCGGGCAAAGCCGGTGATCTGGGTGGAGGCAGGCAAATCCCCGTCTGCTTCGATGTTGTAGAGCGCAGGAATCAACTTTCGATAGGTCAGGTCTCCCGAGGCACCGAAAATGACGACATTGCACGGCTTCGGAAGCGGGCGACTCGAGAGTCCCTCGTGCAAGGGGTTGGGTTGTGAAAAAGGCATCTGATTAGTGTTGTGCGAGGAGCGGTTTCTCCGAGGACGGCTCGCGAGCCTGTCCCCACAGCGAGAATCTCGTGGGAAAATTTCTAGCCGGGAAGAGGAAACCGGCGGGTAAGCGTCCGCACTTTTTCACGTACCGTGTGAAGTTTCGACAGGTCTTCGCAATGTGCTAGCGCGTCGTTAATCAAATCTGCGATTTCCATCATCTCCTCTTCCTTCATACCACGCGTGGTTACCGCCGGCGTGCCGATGCGTATCCCGCCGCCCAGCGTGATTTTTTCGGTGTCGAAGGGAATCCCGTTCTTGTTCACGGTGATCCCGGCGTGATCCAGCGCCTCCTGCGCGACCTTCCCATTGAGTCCACGCGGCCGCAGGTCCACGAGCATCACATGATTGTCAGTTCCGCCCGAGACAATCCGGTAGCCATTGTGCGTTAAACGCGCCGAGAGCGCCTTCGCGTTTGAAACAATCTGCGCGGCGTACGCCCGGAAAGATGGCTGAAGCGCCTCGAGAAAACAAACCGCCTTCGCCGCGATCACATGCTCGAGCGGCCCGCCCTGACAGCCCGGGAAAACCTGCGAATCCACAGCCTTCGCATACTTTGATTTGCAAAGAATCAACCCGCTCCGGGGACCTCTCAGGCTTTTGTGAGTTGTGGTTGTCACAAAGTCCGCCATTGGGACCGGCGAAGGATGCGCCCCTCCGGCAACCAATCCCGCGATGTGCGCCATGTCCACAAACAGGTAAGCACCGACCGAATCAGCAATCGAACGCATGCGTTCAAAGTCAATGATCCGCGGATACGCACTCGCTCCCGCCGTAATCATTTTCGGCTTCACCTCAAGCGCCACCTTAGCGAGTGCGTCGTAATCGATGCGCTCGTCCTGCTGCGAGACCCCGTAGTGAACGATGTCGAAGAGGCGGCCGGAGAAATTGGCCTTGTTCCCGTGCGTGAGGTGCCCCCCGTGCGAGAGGTCCATGGTGAGCAGACGATCTCCGGTCTGGAGCACTGAAAAATACACAGCCATGTTCGCCTGTGAACCGGAGTGTGGCTGCACATTCGCGTGCTCCGCTCCGAACAACTCCTTCGCCCGGTCGATGGCGAGCTGCTCGACAATGTCCACATTTTCACAGCCACCGTACCAGCGCTTGCCGGGATAACCCTCCGCATACTTGTTGGTGAGACAGGAGCCCTGAGCTTCCATGACCGCGCGGGAGGTGAAGTTCTCGGAGGCGATCAACTCGATGTTCTCAAACTGCCGGAGCGCCTCGGACTGAATCGCAGCGAAAATCTGGGGGTCTGTTTCTGCGAGCGAAACCGCACCCGCGGCTGAACCTCCCAGGTGGTCAAGTTTCTCAACGCGCCGCTCGTGGCGGCCGCCCTCAAACGCGGTTGAAAGAAAAGCATCCAGAATTCGTGGAGCCGCGTCCGCATCGATGTCTTTGGAGCCGAGACAGAGCACGTTTGCGTTATTGTGGAGGCGCGAAAGGCGCGCGTTGTCCGCGTTGTCGACAAGAGCCGCACGCACATGAGAAAACCGGTTTGCGGCGATGCTCATTCCAATTCCACTTGTGCACATCAGCACTCCGAAGTCCGAGTGCCCGGCCGCGACGTTGTTGCACACGCTCTGCGCGTAGTCAGGATAATCAACGCTCTCCGCGCTAAACGGCCCGAGGTCCTCAACCACGTACCCTCGGCGCGCCAAATGATCATGCACCGATTTTTTGAGGTCGATAGCACCGTGATCGGAGCCGATCGCGATCCGCAGCACGCGGCTCACGTTGGCTGAACTCGCAGGGTCTTGTGTTTGTGAAGAGGCATCACGCATAGGAGTGGAATCAATGAAGCGCAGGATAGAGGGGATGGCCTTGCGCAGGGTGTCTCGGGTTTTGATGTAAGATTGGATCCCTTGCCCAATGGGGTCGGGAACCTGTGAGGGAAGGGAGGAATCGAATTCGCAAACCAGGTGCATTTTCCGCGCTGCATCCGGGTAGAGATTCTCCAGTGCATCACGGTGCCCTGAAGTCATGCAAAAAATGTGGGTCGCCTTGGACACCATCGCCTCGTTCACCTGCCGGGCACGGTGATGTTTGAGCGGTAGCCTCAGCTGTGCGCAGGCTTCCACCGCGTCTGGACTGGCCGACTGGCCTTGCGCAGCGTGCACCCCAGCGGACGACACCTCGATGTTGGAGCGGTTTTTGACGGCATCAAGGAAGAGCGCCTCAGCCATCGGGCTGCGGCAGCTGTTGCCAGTACACACAAAAAGGACGTGGTTTGCCGCAGGGTCGCTCATCGGTGGAATTCGGGAATGTGAACCGTATTCGGTTGGTGGGTTCAAGTCAACGCGGCCTACCGCGGCGGCTCTCAAGTGGATGCCCCGCATGCCGCCTACCCTGGGATTTTCCTAGCATGGTTGATTTTCGGCGCGGATCGTCGAATATTTTCAACATGAAAACGCGTTTCCCGCTCATCCTAACCGCTTGCATATCCCTGTCACTTGGAACCGGCTGCACCTCATTCCGATTTAACCGTGCATGGCGGGGTGCGGGCCGAGACCAGCCCGCCGGGGCGGAGCGCTGGGAGGGCCACTGGGACAGCGACAGGCACGGCAACGGGGGCCGATTGAGGGCGGTGGTGACCCCCGGACACTCAAAAGACGCCGTCAACGCATTCTTTGAGGCGCGCTGGCACGGATTTACGACCGCTTATGAGGTCCCCATGCGAGTAGAGCGGCCCCGGAGGGGTGAGCCGGTCTTGAAGGGCGAACACGACTTGAAATCCCTTTTCGGCAGGGGCAAGTACTCCTATCAGGGCACGCTCAACAAAGAGGATTTCAGGGCGCGTTATGAGTCGGCTTATGACACGGGCACCTTCGAGCTGCATAGGGCTGCCACGCCCTAGTCCCATCAGTGGACGCTTCGCTCGATGCTGTGCAGAACCAGCCTAGGGGCCGTTGGGCGCTGGGAAGGGGCGATTGAAAACGAGCCACAAAGCCGCGGCTTGACTATCCTGCGGATCCCCACGACTTTGTGAACGTAGCACATGGAATTTGGATTCATCATCCTGTTGGGCGTTCTGGCCGTTGGGGCGATCGCGATCCTCTTCTGGGGAATGACGACTTACAACGCGTGCGTGGCGAGTCAGGCTCGTTACAAAAACGCGTTCTCGCAGATCGACGTCCAGTTGAAGCGTCGTTACGACCTGATTCCAAACTTGGTGGAAACAGCCAAGGCTTTCATGAAGCACGAGAGGGAGACACTGGAGGCGGTGATCGCCGCACGAAATGTCGCGGCGTCAGCTTTGGATATGACCTCCGGAAAACCTGACGACCCAAAAGCGGTTCAGAGACTGCTGGCGGCAGATGCCGGTTTGGGAGGAGTCATGGGGCGTTTTTTTGCATTGAGCGAGGCCTATCCGGAGCTCAAGTCCAACGCGAATATGATCCAGGTGAGCGAGGAATTAGCCTCTACCGAAAACCGTGTCGCCTTCGCGCGCCAAGCTTTCAATGACGCGGTGACCTCGTACAACGTCCAGGTGAAGCAGTTCCCCGCTGCATTGATCGCGGGCTTCTGTGGGTTCCGAGCAGCCGATCTCTTCGAATTGCAGGCGCCCCAAGAGAGGGAGGCACCTAAAGTGAATTACGCCTGAAATTGAAAAACGCTTGAGCCCAGCGCGTTGATTTGATTCTCTTTAGGCTACGCGAGGCTATCGGCCTCGAAAGACGAACGCCAGTGTAGCTCAGTGGTAGAGCAGCTCATTCGTAATGAGCAGGTCGTGGGTTCAATCCTCACCACTGGCTCCCTCTCTAAAGTGCATGCGTACAGTTGTTTGTGAATCTCATTTGGGCTCTTCGCTACTTTCAGTGGGTGGCAGGGATGCGGAGCTTTCCTGCGGTGAAATAGAGCATGGCGATGAGGTTGTCGGTTGAACGGAACCCTCGGGCCTTGCGTTTGACTGCCGAGAAGACGCTGTTGAGGGCTTCGAGAAAGGCGTTGGTCGTTTTGTTTCTCCAGTGAGCGAGGATTCCCTCAAGGTGACGCTCAATCATGCCAGCGCATTTGACCATCTGGTGGAAAAACAAGCTGGGATACTTTTTGGCAACGCGACGG
>JACCED010245487.1_pt1 | contig 26992 bp, 22 predicted proteins | sample 7455021 | NCBI WGS metagenome assembly JACCED01 (sample SAMN15323456, study PRJNA562643) | freshwater metagenome | isolation source: river surface water | place: USA:Blue River Watershed | collected 2017-08-19 | reverse complement strand
ACCCATCAACCCATCAACCCATCAACCCATCAACCCATCAACCCATCAACCCATCAACCCATCAACCCATCAACCCATCAACCCATCAACCCATCAACCCATCAACCCATCCACCTTCACCCAACAACCTCACGGCAGAGGGGGTATGGGGGACCCTTCCCCCAAAATTTCCTTTTCCACGCCGAGTTTCACATTTTGTATAAATGGCAAATACTGGTTCTCGCTTGAAAAAAACGACGGTGTCAAAAGGCTCCAATCCATATTTTCTGGCAAAATCCCGAGTTTAGAATAAATGTATCCCAAAAGCGTGCTACATACAAACCGGTCAGTTTTTTGTGGATGCGTTTCTTTTTGCCGATACATGTTTATCCAATCGGTAATAACCAAGTCATATGGTTTGTCATACACCGCGTCATGTATTTTACGCAAGGCTTCCGTATTGAATATGTGTTCATACGTGTCAATGTCTTCACATTCAACTTGTCTAACATATATTTTTCCAGTATATTTCGCCAAAAATTGGTCCAATGGGACGATTTGCACACCAAATTTGCGGGTATTGTCATCAATGTCTTTAATCGTTTTGTCTTCTGTCCCGGCTTCCCACACATACAAGCCTTCGTGCGGTTCCTTTGTAAATTGCGGGTCTTTAACTATCATTGCGACATGCGAGTAATCGCTGTATGTCATATATTTAATGAACCACCCCACCCAGTCAAGCAATGAATGCCCTAAATTATCACATAATAAAATATCCCCGGTTTTCAATGTGGATTTATGTGTCTTGTTGTACTTGCTCTTGCTAAAAAACATTTGTTGTAGTTTGTTTATTTGTTTATTTGTTTATTTGATATATAGATAAATTTATTTTAGTTTTTGTCATCATCAATGTCATTTTCCGACACAATTTCAATGACCGAATTTGATGACACGGGTTCCAATATCATATTTGATTTTATCATTTCAAACACCGGCAAATAGTCAAACACTAAACACTGTTTTATCCCTACCTTGCGAAACACCACCAATACAGACCCAGGATGCGTTTTCCATAAATCAATCACACTGTTTGTGGTAAGCATTTGGTGTTGTATGCTGTACAAGGGCGTCGTATAATCAAACCCTAGGTAATAAATATAATCCACCCTCGGAAAAAACAATGGTTTTGATGTGTCAGCGTATTTCACCATAAAATCATTGCCCCCCCATTTTACGGTCAGTTTATCCAGCCACTCTTTGTGTTCAAACCGTTCATCGCATATCGGCTCTCGTGTGTCTTCATTACGAACCAGGTTGTCTATCACGTATATCACAATCACATTATCTAGCAGCAGTTTTTCGGTAAGGCGCCGTTTTGCGCTTAATCTGTTTCCAACAACAACACAAATTCGTTTGATTGCGGGGCGGGGCAGGGTAGTGCGCCAAACATCCGTCACCCACTCCTTTTCAGTGCGGTCCTTGGCATCATTGCGATATAGCACCGCCGGAAATATGACACTGTCTACGCCGTGGTTATTAAATTGATAATATAAACTATGGGTGTCTTTGGGGAAACAAGTCCCGCCAAATCCGCGGCGGCCGTCTGGCCCAGGCACCATCATGTGCGTTGCGCCAATACGCGGGTCGTTCCCCACCGCTTTAATTACCCGCGCATAATTCACATTCAAGTGTTCGCACAAGTCGTAAAATTCGTTCATAATTCCCACTTTGGCTGATAGAAAACAATTTTTCATCAATTTTAGCATCTCGGCTTCCCCGGTTGTCATATATTCCACATTGCTGTAATAAATCGCTCCCGTCAATACCGCGCTTTCCAAGAGAAAATTCATTTTGCGTTTAAATTCTAACATATGTACAAGTTGTGTGTGGAAAAGTAGAATGGATGACGGAATACCGACATACCAGGTTTTGGTGTTTATAAAATCGCGTTCCCAATTGGCTTCTGTTAAGAATTCGGGCATAAAATAACATTTGTGTTTTTCTGAGAACCCAACCGAAACGGTGCTTCTCACGATTTTAAACGGATGATTTATTTTTGCGACGGTTTCTTCTAATATGGCGGTATAGCAAGAGCCGTCGTGGTTCAGCGGTGTTGGAAGACAAATAAATATAAGGTCGCATTTCTGTTCCAAGTCGCCCAAGGTGGTGCCGAGAGGAACACACGCTTCCGGGCGAATATCATACACCATTGTTTCAATGTTTGTTTTGTATGCCTTTGCAGGAACCAATCGTCCCAATAATTGTGTCGCCTTGCCTACAAAGCCATTTCCAACAATCCCAATTTTTATTTTTGGGCGTACGTCCATTTTATGATGAGGTGTTATGACGATGCTATGACGATGTTATGACGGTATGATGCGATAATGCTAATGTTTGTATTGTATTATAAATATTTACTTCTAATACAATTTATCAATGATATTTTACTAAGTCAAAACCAAAACCGAAACCAAAACCAAAACCTAAAACCCAACTCTAAAACCCAACTCTAAAACCCAAACATCTCTCCAACCACTACAATAAAATGCTCCATATATGTCTTGTTATTATATAATTTATGCCCGATTGAATCAGCAACAGCCAACGCTAACAATATTTTATACATGGACCCTTTAAATTTCATGTCATTTAATTGTAATATGGTGTTAATTTCACAAAGTTCGTTTACGCCAAGAAACTTTGATGAATCTTGCGATATAATACTGATTATTTTAGATTGTATTACATTCTTATAGATATCCGAATTTGTTTGTGTTTCAGCCCCATTTTTTAATTCGGCAAAGTCGTTGACAATAATCTCGGTTGCCACATTATAATTCTTTTGATGAATATTTTTTACTAATTCAAATACATCGTTTTGTTCTTTTTTGTTTAATTTTCCAACAATTCCGTAATCCAATATACTGACAACATACTCTACGTCGTTTCTTACTCCGTTTTTATCAACCGATGGACTTTCGCCTTCTGGAAGTGTTTTTGGCAAACATTTAAACAACACATTTCCGGGGTGAGCGTCTGCGTGATATAGTCGGTCATAAAACACACACTTTGTATTAAACTTCGCAAAAGACCGTGAAAACCCATCCATATCTTCTTTATTCACGTCATGTATTTTATACCCGGTTAAATACTCCATTACAATAATGTTTTCGTTGCTTTTGGTATATTCTACATAAGGATAAGGGGTTTCAATATATTTTACATCCTTCCATTTATTATAAAATGAAACCAAATATCCAAGTTCCGTCCTGAAATCAATCTGCTCCTTGATTGACACCGCATTTTCAAGCACCACGTTTTCAATGTTATAGTGCTTTAATTTCGGAATGTATCTAGTGAAATGCGCAAACCCCAGAATTGACTTCACCGCCTTGTTGAAGCGGTTGTATATATTTTTTCGCAGGCACTTAATGATAACTGGCTTGGTTCCAATGTGCCCTTTGAATATAATGGACATCATTCCCGATTTGTACGGTTTGTAGTTGTTGTCAATTACTAGGCGCAACGGTTTGCCATATGCACAATGTGCCTCCTTTGTTTCATCCCGCAATGGTGGCGACATATTGATGGGGTTTAACTCAATTGCTTCCAAGGCTTTCAATTCATTTATATCATATTCGCTGTCGTGGTATGGGACTTGGTCGGTGTAATTTAAAAAGAATTGACACAATTCATCATTCACAAGACTTTTATTTGTGGCAAATCCTTGAAACAATTTTATATAAAACATGTTTTGTTTGGCAAGCCGACGTGCAATCGTCTTAATACAGTTATTTTTACTGTTTATGTTAAACAAAAATTTCATATATTCTACAAAAATGATGTAGGTTGTATAAACCGAAAATGAAAACCCACGCATTGTATCTAAATATGATGCGTGGGCGGTTTTGGCCACATCGTCTCCATTTTCTGATTCAGATAATTGTGCTAAATAATCAACATAATCAATGTGTTCGCTGTTGCTGTTGCTGCTGCTATTGCGATTGCTATCTTCTTTTAATGATTCGTATTCTTCTTCTGTGTATGGCGTATGTAACATTTTTTTAATTCACGTGAAGTTTTGATGATATATGAATTAATTAAATTTACACCTATACCAAACAAGTAATTATAATATTATAAGTAAATATCTTTATAACATTACATTAAACGATAATTATGATTGCGATTAGTGGATTAGTGGATTATATCATTTGGCGCACTCTAAAAATTGCTTAAGTCTTAAATAAATCTTTTTAATGAGAATGCCCATAGTGTTTTCCATATAAATTGGTAAATCATCTTCAATATTCATTTGAAACATATGGACCGTCTGAAAATAAATGTTATTTACAAAATAAAAGGATTGGACTGAAAGTGGGGTTTCAATCAACTCATACCCGTTTGCTACCATGTGGTCGTGGTGCGGATAATTCACACTTTTGGCAGAAAAGGTAACTGTATTATGGGTTTCGGTAATTGTGGTACAAATGTATAAATATTTCTTCTTAATACCTAAATCTTGTCCAAACGGCTTGAAACGATACATAATATAATACTCGCCAGTTTCGGCGTTTTCTTCCACATAATCAAGCGCCTCTAATACATCACGGTTCAATTCAAACACCAATTTAAATAAGTTGATGTTCATAAAATTCCGGAGTGGGTAGTTGTTTTGATTTTTACATTCAAACTCCAATACAAACATGTTTTGGTCGGGGTCTTTGCTTTTCTTTAAATTCATACCATCTTTGGCGCACACCAATTTGAATTTATCTGGATTAAAAGTATCAGCCATAATGATTTGTTATGCGTGGGTTATAGGTTATAGGAAATGGGTTATAGGTTATAGGTTATAGGTTATAGGTAACGGATAACAAGTAAGGATAACAAGTAAGAATAATCTAGATTTGTATGATACTATATGTATCTTTAAAGTTTTTATATTGATTTTTTTATGAAAATGTTATGAAAATGCCGATTTATACATATCCAGTGCTTTATCTCTCTGCGCTTCATAAACAACGATGGGTTTTATGATATAAGTAGAAGCAACTTCGGGGTGTTGTTCGCCATATTTATACCATTCATGAATGTGTTTTGCCGGCACATCTTTCAGCGCCGGTATCCACGTCTTGATGTATTCTGCGTCATTGTCGTAATTTTCGGATTGGTTCCAAGGATTAAAAATACGGAAATACGGCTGACTGTCGGCGCCAGTTCCGGCAACCCATTGCCAATTCCCGTTATTTGATGCGGGGTCATAATCCAGCAATTGTGTTGCGAAATACTTCTCGCCTTCCCTCCAATCTAACAGCAACGTTTTCACCAAGAAGGACGCAACAATCAGGCGGGCCCGGTTGTGCATGTATCCCACCGTGTTCAATTGTCTCATCCCGGCATCTACGATGGGGAAACCGGTTTCGCCACGCTTCCACGCATCCAAATACCCGGCATTGTGTCTCCAATTTACACGGTTATACGCCGGTTTCAATGCACGCCCAAGCACGGAGGGGTGTTCATATAGCAAATTCGCATAAAAGTCGCGCCACACTAATTGGCGTATAATATCGGAGCCAATGCCTTGTGCCGTTTTAATGGCATAAAACACTTCACGAATAGAAACACAACCAAACTTAATGTATGCGCTTAATTGCGTGGTGGGTATGTGGAGCATGTTATGGTTTTTTTTATAATTTGCGTGTGGGCGTAAGGCGCGGGGTTGTATGCGCGACAGTGCTTCGCTTCTTCCACCCGACAACAAAAGATTGGGGTTTGGTTCAATCAATGACACATACGCAGTTCGCAGGTCGTAATTACCGAAGGTTCTCAATGACGCAAACTTGTATGTTTTCAGGTATTGTGGCCGAGGGATGTGTTTCAATCCATCATACAATATTTTTTCGTAATACGGGGTGAATTTTTCGTACACATTCCCAGACCCCGCGGACACAACGCTTTTTGGAGGCAATAAATAATAGTCAGTGTCACAGGCAAACACCCGGCCAGGTGGCATTAATTTTGCGAGTTCTTCGTCTCTCTTTACCGCATACGGCGTAATGTCTTTATTGAAAAATACGGCGTCTATTTTATACTGCGATATGATGCGTTCCACAATTGTTTTATTATGGCCGTAAAATATGCCGAGGGTTCCGCCCTTTTTATGAATTTCCCGTTGTAAATCGTCCAACGACTCAATCATAAATTGAATGGCATTGGCAGAACGATATTTGTTTGCCGACGCTGATGTTTGTTCGGGGGTAAAAATGAAAACCGGATATACTGTGTTACATCGGGATACTGCTTCAATTAATCCGTGATTGTCTTGAATGCGCAAATCCCGGCGGAAAATGAATAAGCCGTTGTTTATTTTTTCGTTTGTTTTCGTTTCTTTATCGGTCGTTCCTTTATCCGTTCCTTTATCGGTCGTTCCTTTATCCGTTCCTTTATCGGTCGTTCCTTTATCCGTTCCTTTTTCGGTCGTTCTTTTATCCGTTCCTTTATCGGTCGTTCCTTTATCCATTATTTCTTTATTACGATGTATTGGTTCTTTCGTTTGTTTAGATGATGATATTGGAGTTATACTATTTATTATTTTATTTACAATATTATCCATTTTTTATATTGGTGTTATATATATACAAGCAAAAACATATGGCTACTCGTTCACTTAAAGTTAAGGCTTATCGCAAAAGCCTAAAATCGTCAAAATGCCGTGGATTGAAGCGCGAAACTTGCCGTCGCACAGAAGGGTGCGTTCGCACTTGCGGAACCAAGCGCTTTTTCTGCCGTAGAAAGACCAACCGTAAATATAATTAAATAACAACAGTAGAAGCAACAAAATTTACTAACATTGGATTAGAATTAGTTAGTAAATTTACACATATTTATCAAGTTCTAGATGTCCAGGCTTATGGTGTTTCTCTCGGACCTAGGGCGACGCTTGGTCTTGTGGGGTGCCGAATCTTGCGACATGTCCTTCAAGTCGGATACGCTGATTGTCTCGCCGATGTCTTCCAATACGCTGTCAGATAAAGAAGGTTGGGCGGTTGGCTGGATGTTAATGGTCTTGGTTTTTAGTCCGGCCAGCAAATTGGAGACATCCGAGGTGGGGCCCTTCATTTCGGGGCGCTTACGAGGTTCAGATACTGGCGCATCAAATTCATTCAATTCCACGCCTCCACGAGTCATGGACGCCCCCATATTTCCTAAACCCATTGTCAAATCGGGACGGGAGCCGGGGCGAATGGGTGGGGGCGGAGCGTTTGGTCCCTTTGTTGCGATGGGGGCAGGGGGAGGTCGTTGAGGAATAATAGGAGGGGGGCTTCGGCTTCTATTGCCGCCTCCGCTACCGCCTCCGCTACCGCCTCCACCAATTATATCAGACATAAAGTTCGCAAACCCGGAACCACCGTTGCCGTTGTTATTGCCGCCGTTGTTATTGCCACTCTTTGACCCGGTCATGTTTTGAGACATGGTGTTAACCGCCGCTTGTGTAAATTGCTGCATCAACTCGGGATTTTGTCGCATAATGTCATCCATTCCCGGCAATGCGCTCTTAAACATGCTGTTGGTCATGTGAAGCATCAGCGCGCTTCCACCCAATTGAAACAACAACTTTAATTCTGGCGCCATCTTTGCCTTTGACTTGTATTTTTCGTGCAATTCCGAGAAAATTTCGTCATATTCGGTTATGTTTTCACCCACTTGTTCGGCCCACCCATCCAATTTAAAATCAAAGGGGTCAAACCGGTTGTTCAGAAATTCCAACCCGGTTATACACGCCAGCATCATCTTGCCTTGGAACTTGATGCTGTTCTGGCGTTCGCGTTCTTCCACTTGCGTCTCGTATTCACCCTTCATTTCGGAGAGAGATGACTCCATAGAATACTTCTTGCTTAAAGATACGCCCTTGCTTTCCAGTTCTTCCAACTTTTTAAGCATCTTGAACTTTTCTCGCAGCATTTCTTCTTTGGTTAATTGGGGCTGAGGAGCGATGTGTGCGTCGGGGTCAAGCGGAATGTTGTTAAACTTTTGGAATCCGTCCCACGTCTTGGTGTCAGCGTCAGTATTTGCCGTAGAAGACCCCAGTCCAGAGCCACCACCTCCGTTAGACCCATACTCGTTATTACTACCACCGCCACCACCGCCGCCGCTAAAAAAATCAGACCGCATCTCCCTAGAACTTCTCTTTGGGGCGGAATCCGTCAAATCATTCAATTCGTTTTCCAAGTCACTCAATTCGCCTAAATCAATGTCGCCGCCCCCGGATTTTTCGCCTTTTGTCATTTTACCAGTATTCATTAGCAAGTCGGCCCCATACAACCCTTTCTTACCGCCGCCATCTCCGAATGAAATGGTTGGCAATGCGTCTAAACTCCCGATGTCTATTACTTCTGCGTCGCTCATATGTTTCTGATATCTCTCTCTGTGGATAAATTATGTTTTATTATTTTTAAGTGTTCCTTACGCAATACTTTTACTTTCATATTCATATTCATATTCATATTCATATATTCATATTCATATTCGTGGTATAGGGTATAAGGGGCGAGTATCGTATAAAATAAAAGCCTAAACACAAAATTGTATAAGTGTATAATAATAATTACAACTACGACTACAATTAAATCATGTTTCCACCAATTAACTTAGAATTATATGAAAAGCGTATTTATTCTCAAAATGGTGAAGACGGCATTACAATGAAATTAATTGAAACCTTAATATTGCCGTATTTACCAAAAAGTAAATGGGATTCCGGGTATTTTGTGGAGTTTGGCGTAGAACAAGGAACCGAATGTAATACTCGCATTATACGAGAAAATTATGGATGGAACGGCTTGCATATGGATTGTTGTTATGAAAACCCGAGCGCCAATTTACATAAAGAATACATCACCCGAGAGAATATCGTGGCATTGTTTGAAAAATACGGGGTTCCAGCCCACATACAAGTTCTCTCTGTTGACATTGATTACAATGATTTTTATGTGTTGTATGAAATATTACAAAAGTATGAGTGCGACATTATTATATGCGAATACAATGCCACGCATTTGCCCGCGAATGATTGCGTGGTTCGTTACGATGAACACGGGAGCTGGGATTACACCAATTATTTTGGTGCGTCGCTTCTGGCGTATTATAAATTGGGGCGTTATTTTGGGTATTCTCTCGTGTATTGCGAGTCCAATGGCGTGAATTATTTTTTAGTAAATGACGACGTACTAAAAAAAACGGGGGTTACGTTTATAGATATGAATAAAGTTGCGAAACTATACCGACCTCCAAAATATGGCGTCGGTCCAAATGGCGGACACTCGCAAGACCCACACAATCGTTCTTATGTGTCATCCGGGGACATACTGTATGCGGGGCGGTGCGGGTGATGTTATTGCGCTAAATTGAAAACGGCTTCGTAAGTCGCCACAACCCTTGTAAATAAGAATCCGCTAAATCATCTTTTTTCTTGTGTTTGTCAAATACCGGGCTCCAATGGTGTAGGTGTATGTGTAATGGGTTCGCCAGTATGGTCCGGCAAATTTCAATGCCCGCCTTTTTGCGGTCAGAATATGTGGAAACCGGAAGGCTATCATCCATAAACAATTTCAGTTTGTTGGATGCGGATATGAATTCAATCACTGGTGTGTGTTTCATTATAAAATATTGTGTAATCATTCCTTGCAGTGTTTTCATTCGGCTTGCGATGGTGCTTATTTGGTTTTCAATAATCATTGCGTCAATGTGAATACCTTGTAAGGTTTCGTCTAAATGCAGCACCAGGTTTCGGCCATAAGTAATTAAATCTAAATCGTGGGCTTTTTGTTTTGGCGGATTTGACACGGATGTGACTGTGTCTGTGTCTGTGTTTGTGGCTGTCACAGCGGTAGCAATCGCGTTTTCTAAATATTTCGCTTGGATTGTGTGTTTGATTGTTTCAATAAGCCCACTTTTCCTGGATTTTGGCTCACACGCCACATCGTGCGCTTTCAGCCAATCAACAAGGTCATCCATCTTAAATTTTTCCAGTGTTTTCGGATTGTTGCGAATTGCCGTTATCTCTCTGGTGGGAATAAAAGAACTACATTTTTCGGCACATTTTGAACAATAAAAAGTTGTATTCATGTCGGTTTTTTTCATATATTTTGCCCGGCGTTTATCGTGGCTACAAGTAGGATATATAACTTGAACGGGGGTTTGCTGTTGTAATTGTTGCTGTTGCTGTTGCTGCTCTTGTTGTTGTGGCGTGGTCCGCAAATCAATAACCCCCCATTTTATAATAGAAGTCCTTGAAATCGTGTCAGGTAATGGAGACTGAGACGATGACGATGACGAAGATGATTCTTTTTCTAATACACAATAAGCCAGGTTTTTCATACCGACATCAATGCTTATGATTTTCATACTTATATGTTATATGTGTTTAGTGTAGTGTAGTGTGTGTTACAATAAAATATAAGTATGAAATTTGTTTATATGGTAGTCAATCGTAAAGTTAGTATTTTAGTTTAGTTTAGTTTAGTTTAGTTTGTGAATTGCTGGGTCGCTTGAAACTTCAATAACTGGTCTTGCGTAATGGATGGTGAAATCATACGAGACTGTAATTGATTGCGAGACAAATAAATTTCTTTAAGGTCGCTGCTTTCATACCCGATTGGCCGGCGTTCATCCATAACAGACGAAAACATAAAAGGCGTGTTTTTCTGGCCGTTCGGAACTTCAAATGGAGAATGACCCGCTTCATTCACCGCATCAATGTAGTTGGTGTCAATGATTTTTTCGGCATTGTGAGTAAGGTATTGACGGTAATCCCAGTTGCTGCTAATGTTGTTGTTTTTTCGGATTTGGGCGTTGATGGGGGCTTCACGCTGCCACCCCGCAAAATTGCGCCCATCGCTCATCAGGGGCGGGAAATCAAAATAGACATTGTGGCTTCCGCTATAATTGGCCCTCCATGGTGTAGATGTAGACATTTACTGTGTTATTGAGTTATATAAGAGAGAGATATTTTTTGGTGTGAGGAGTTAAGCCGATTTCATATCTTGAACTATTTTCACTAATTGTGCCTTCTTAATTTTGTTTAATTCGGAAATTCCTAATTCTTCCAACTTTTCCGGGGAGAGATGCTCTTTTATGTATTGTCTTAATTCTCCCACAGACACGGCAGTATATGATTGAAGACTGGCTAAGTTGTGAGGCGCGTGGTCTTCCTCTTGTGGGTGTGATTTATGACTTTCGTCGTCATTGTCGTCTAAATTAACAATGTGAATGTTCTTTTTATTGGAGTTATTTGATGATGATGGATGCGGTTTTTGTTGTTGCTGTTGCTGTTGCTGTTCTTGATGTTGCTGTTCTTGATGTTGCTGTTGCTGTTCTTGCTGTTGCTGTTGCGTTGGCTGGTCTATCTTGATGACATGAACTTGGTCTAAAACTTCGTCATTCTTCGTTTCTAAAACTGGGTTGGAGTCTAAAACTGGGTTGGTGTGAGAGATGGCACTGGTGTGTTGTTGTTTAGATGACGCATCGGCGTCACTGTCGTAATCGCTTTCAAGTTCGGATGAAGACATATCGTCGCTTACGCAGTCGTCTTTTAATTCAATCACGCCTTCTTCATCCTGCGAATTATGAAATCCGCCAATGTAGATTTTGTTGTGGTGTAATAAAAGACGCATTGGTTCGCTTTCGTTATTGATATCTTCAATCTGGTCTTCGTCGTTGCTGTAATTGCTTTGGTCGTCATCGTCGTCGCTATAATCTTCGTTTTCACTTGTTGTGTTGCTAGTCATACTGCTTTCGCTAATATGACTATCATTGTCCGAATCGCTGTCTTCTTCATCGCTTGATATGTGTATCAATTTCTTTTCATTGTTGTTAGTGCTGTTAGTTTGGTCTCGGTACAAGTGGTGTTGCGATTGTTGTGATTGTTGTGAATATTGTTGCGATTGTTGTGAAGATTGTTGTGATTGTTGCGAGTGTTGCTGATTTTGGAAATACGGAAATGAAACATTCATTAACATGTGCTTCATGCCGTCTACATCCCGGGACGTGGTTGTTATAAATTCGTGTAATATCATTGCCTGTTCTTTGTGCGAATGTTCTAAAATTGCGAATCGCTGTCGCGAATAATAAAATAACGCTGTAACCAATACAATGCATATACCTAAAGTCAAAATAATTCCAATATATAATTGTAAATCCGCCATTTTGTTTTGTTTGTTTGTTTTTTGGATAGATTAATATACAATACGATACAAATACGCCATAAATAAAAAAACGATTACAATACGCACAAGGGCAAAATTATATCGCAAAACGCAAATTTATATGTTTGTTCGCATTCCAATAATTTTCTTGGCGGATTCAATGATTTCGTCAGGATATTCCAAATCGTGAAGCACGCGCACCCCGCCTTTAATGTCGGATATACCGGGCGACACCTTGTATAAATATGTAAAGTCAAATTCGTTAATTGTGCGAATGTCCATCTTCAAGTTGCAAATGCGGTCGTGGTCTTTCAAATAATTGCATAACTCAATGTAGTGGGTGGTGAGCATTAAATCTACATTGGAGCACTTGGATACGTAGTCAATATATCCATATGCCGCCGCAATGGCTTCGTACGGGTTTGTGCCAGAATACAGTTCGTCAAAAATACAGAAATGACGCTTGTCGCGATGGGTGGTAATGCACGACAGTATTTCTTTACAACGCCGGGATTCCGCTTGAAACAAACTGTCTCTACCCGACGTATCGGGGATGTTTAAATAACAGTGCAAGTAGTGGTATGGAAGGAGTTTGGCAGAGGAATAAAAGCCGTATCCAATTTGTTGCGAGAGAATGATGTTAAACAACGTGGATTTAATGAGCGTGGTTTTTCCAGCGGCGTTTGGTCCGGTTATAATTAATTGGCGGTCCAATGCGATGTTGTTTTTCACCGGCGACGCGTTTAATAACGGCGGATAATATTGGTTTTTCATTTCCGTATATGGTTTTTGTTTCTTATCGGATTCCTTGTCTTTGTCTTTGTCTTTGTCTTCGTTTTCGTCTTCGTTTTTCTCTTTGTCCTTATCTTCGTCATTGTCTTCGTCTTCGTTTTCATCGTTGTCCGAATCTGATTCTTCGTCTTCGTCGTTGTTTTCGTCTTCGTCGTTGAAAAATAGAAATTCGCACGCATTTAAATGCCCGCTTTCAATCAACATCTTACAAGAAGACAAGTGTTCCATATATGCGTTCAACCCGAAACTGTACTGCAATAATTCCTCAATGTCTTCATTCATAAAAAACTCGTAATAATACTTCATAACATACCCAATTTGATTAAACTTTGAAATGGATATCTTAAATGGCGACACCGTTTTCAACGCATCGCACAACTGACGCATGCGGTCAAGTTTATTAGACGCATCCGCCGTAAATGCGGCATATGACGGCAAGCGTTTTGTTTGGGCAATCAAATATTCCAGATTTTGCGCCGTTCCAGTCAAATACGTGTTTATTATAAAAATGTTATCATGAATCAAATACATGTTTTTATAAAAACGCTGGCACGCAACAATGTTTTGATACACCTGAACGACATAAAACACCACGGAAATGAGAATGTATATGCGTTGGTCCCACGATACTTCTGAAAATTGCGTAAATAGTTTTCCAATTGCGTGTTGCGATATGATGCTTTTTAGCACATCAAAATATCCAGAAATCCCAATACTGATGCCCCGGAACCGCAACACGAAAAACGGCAAAATTAATACGAAAATGGGCGTCGCAAGCGCAATCAGCGGGGAAGAAATGTTATACATTGTTAAGAATTGAAGAAAATGGGGCGAGCGGTTTAGGCGGTCAAAAAAAGAGGTTTCAACGTAACTAAACCGTTCTTTAAATTCCGCGGCATCCCCGCTTCCACGCAGTTCTTTCCACCGGGTATCAATGTCCGTGAATATGCTGTCAGTTTTGGCAGGCACAACAATCGTGTTCGCAGCACTATTACTAACACTATCACTAAAATTCTGGGTAGCAACCCCCGCATCTAAATTATACAGCAAGCGCTGTGTATCCTTCAAAAAATCGGTATCCGTGGTATAATATTTAGACCATTCATTCAAATAATCACGGCCAAATATGGTTGCGGGATTAAACACATAGGAATACAGCCCTTTACGATTGTCGGGAGATTTGTCTAATTTAGCATCAATCAGTTCTAAATCGTCGGTGATTGAAGGCGGCAATTCGTGCTTACTGGATGCGTCCAAAAAATGAATGGGGTGCTTGAAAACACTGGGGCGAACATTTTTGGTGACAGCAGTTGCGTCATTATTATGATTATTACTCGGATTATTCGCATTCTTTACCTCCATTTGGGTTTGGATAAGTTTGCGAATGCCTTCGGGGTCGGTTGGAATGGATTTGATTGTATCTTTAACATCGCTAAATAAAGAAGAAAATGATACGCCGAAATGTGGAGGTGGATATGGAGGTGGATATGTTGTAGTCATATTATGCGATGATAGGTATGTTAGTCATATCTTAGATAATTTAGTGGGATTTGTTCCGCAGACAAATACATTATTCTACCTAATCTATCTCATATATAATTTACATAATACATAAATTGTCTGTCTGTCTGTCATTTCAGAATGAATATTTATGTATTATATTTATGTATTTGGTATTATATTGTGTTGTGTTGTGTCTATTATTTATTGAGTGTTTATGCTTTCCACAAAACTCTCTGGCAGTTCAGTAATTGATGTCCCATAATACCCTTCAATTTCCTTCAACATCCGAAAATCCTTCTTAGTAACAAAGTTAATACCGAAGCCCTTTCGTCCCCAACGACCCGACCGTCCAATGCGGTGAAGATACACGTGCACATCCTGTGGAATATCAAAATTGATGACTGTGCTAACCTGCTGAATGTCAATGCCACGAGCAGTCACGTTGGATGAAATGAGGACACGATGCATTCCTTTCTTGAACTCCGAATACGCCTTTTCACGGTCCTGCTTCTCCATCCCGCTGTGAATGCAGCAAACAGGAAACCCGTCAATCGTCATTGCTTCAAACAAATCCGCAACCCGCTTGGTGCTGTTACAAAAGATGATGCACTGCGAAACCGAAATGGCCTTGAATAAATCTTTCAGTGTAAGGTATTTCTGAATGTCGTCATCCACGGCGATATAGTGCTGAACAATGCCTTCCAGCGTCAGAGCTTCCGCCTTTACTAGGATTTTCATAGGCGACCGCATAAATTTCTCGGTTAGGGTGTGGAGTTCCGCTGGCATGGTGGCACTAAACAAGGCGACTTGAACATCCGACGACAAGAATTGAAAAATATTGTAAATCTGGTCCTTGAAACCAGAAGACAGCATTTCGTCGGCTTCATCCAGAATCATAATACGGATGGTAGAACTATTTAATGTGTGGCGGCGGATCATGTCATGAACGCGCCCGGGACATCCCACCACGATGTGCGGGACATTTTTTCTCATTTCGGTGGTGTCTTCGTCCGTGGAAGTGCCGCCAATCAACATACGCACATTCAAACCCGGAATCATGTGGCCAATACCGGACACCACGTCATGAATTTGCTTTGCCAGCTCTCTGGTTGGCGCCATAATGAGGGCTTGGGTTTCTTTGATAGAGGGGTCCACCAGATGGAGCGCCGCAACGGTGAAGGCGCCCGTTTTTCCAGTTCCAGACTGGGCTTGTGCGATGACGTCGCGGCGTTCAATGATGGGTAAAATGGCGCGTTGTTGAATGGGGCTGGGGTTCTCAAACCCATACCCATAAATCCCGCGCAGCAAATGTGGCGAAAACACGTCCACGTCTTCCCATTTACGGAATTCGTTTGGTGGGACTTGACCTTGCCCTCCTTGTCCTTGTCCTTGTCCTTGTCCTTGATTGCTTTGACTATTAGAAAGCGTACTAAATGTAGGCGGATTGCTGTCGTATTCTTCTGACATCTTTTTATTTCTTTGTTTCGCAAATAAAATAACTAGTAAAACACAACTTATATGTTTAAGTTTTTTTATGTTTGTTGTTTGTGGGTTTATTGTGATTATTGTGGTTATTGTGATTATTGTAGTTTTCTATTGTTTCAAGTGTAAAACCGATATAAATGTTTTGTTTTATATATTATAGTTTAGTAGTAGTTTAGCAATGACGACCGCCGCAACGACAATTCCAAAATATCATTTACACGATTTTCATACATTTATGAAAAACGGGTTTCACATTGATTTGCCGAATGAAACGGTGCGTGTTGTTTCGGAGTTGGCAGAATTGGTAGGTGCGCCATCCTATGTAAGAACCCCGGTGTTTCCAATCAAGGGACACGGCGACGATGCTGCCGCTGGTGATGCCGTGAATTCGGGGTCAGGCGGTGGCCGCAGAAAGAACCGCCCCACAGAAATCGCAGAAAGTGATTGGGAAGCCATTCGCGCTTTCCAGAAGACGGAAATCCAGAAGAAGCAAGGCATTGAGGCACACATTGACAACATTCGTGCCGCGTTGAATAAGATTACCGAGAAGACATACGATGACATGTTTTCCAACATTTGCGCCACGCTGGTGAAATTAACCACGGAAGAAAACATTGAAGATGACATGCGAAGCGATGTAATGAACCGCGTGGGGACGTCCGTGTTTCATACCGCCAGCACCAACACCTTTTATTCCGCGTTGTATGCCCGCCTGTTTAAGGATTTGATGTCGCAACACCCGGTGTTTCGCACCATTTTTGACAAGAATATGGACGAATTTACCAAGTTGTTTAGCAAGATTGAGTACATTGATTCTAAGAAGGATTACGACAAGTTCTGCGAAATTAACAAAGTGAATGAAAACCGCAAGGCAATGTCGCTGTTTATTGTGAATTTAATGAAGGAAGGCGTGGTTGATGCGGACACGGTCATTGACATTGTGCGTCAATTACAGGAACTGCTGTGGGAAAACATTCGTGGAAACGGTAAGACAAATGAGGTGGATGAATTGTCGGAGAATTTGTTCATCATTATCAAGAACAGTTGCTCTTATTTCCAGGGAATTGAAAATGAAGATTTGAAGGCGGCATTCAAGGGCCGGGTGTTGAAGGTGGAGGAAGTAAGTCATTTGAAATTGAAATCGTTCCCCAGTATTTCAAACAAGTGCATTTTCAAACACATGGATATTATGGATGAAGTAAATAAGGTGTCAAAAACACAAAAGAAATAAAGCGAACAGGTTTTTAGTTTTATGTTTTATGTTTTATGTTTAGTTTAGGAAATTTGATAATTCATATAAACATAAAATGACTAAATAAATAATATAAATCGTCAGGAAGACACAGGAAGACAATAAATGGATGGCGTATCAATGACAGTAATTGAAACAAATTCAAATCATACATTGTTATCGTCGCCGTCGTCATCGTCTTTCTTACATGGTTCCGGTCAAGGACAAGAAAGCGAGGAAAGCGAATACGATAAATTAATGAAGCAAGTGTATAATGAATATGGGATTGAAGAAACCGTGAATTTAGAAGATGACTATGACTATTTGGAAGAAGAAAATGAGGATAAAGAAATACCCGTAATTACGGATTATGATGATGGATTTATTGCCACCCAGTGCGTTGAAATGGAGAACGAATATGACGCCCGATACACCGTTTCCGAGTTAACGCATATTTTAAATTACTATGGATTGAAAAAACCAAAGACAAAACAAAAGCGATGTATAATTGAACGAATTGTGGATTTTGAAACGTCCATTGAAAATCGCGCCATTGTATTGAAACGACGCCGGGCATTTCATTTGGCGCAAGAATTGAAGGCGGACCCATATTTTGGGAAATTACTCATATATCCTTGAACCCTTTGTTATAATAAGTTTATTTTTTGACACCTCTTTTACGAAATATGAAACCACTTAAAATTGCGTTTATAAATAACATATACACACAATTTCTTTTTATATTTTTGTATAATTTTTGGTATAATTGTTTGTCCCGTCGTCCCTGTGTGCCTGTGAAAAAATGAAAATCATTCATGTATCGCCTCCAACAGAACTAAATGAAAACCCGTGTCCAGAAAAAGACCGCGCAATTAATGTAATTTACCAATTTTTTGTTCATAGGGATGCTGACCGCCACCACGAAATAAAGGAGTGTCTTCGTCGCAACATTCAAAACAGCCACATTACGTCCGTTCATTTATTGAATGAACGTATTTACACTGACGAAGAAATGGGAATAACCGAGTTGCCAGAAAGCGCACGTTCCAAAATCATTCAAACCAATGTAGTAACCCGCCTTACATTTGAACAAGCCTATCAATACATTACAAATACGGGGCTTTGTGGCTACAACGCCATCATAAACGGCGACATTTTCTTTGACAAAAGCATCAATCAACTGCGGTTTACGAACATGCACTGTAAAAAACAGGTGATGGCGCTTCTCCGCTTTGAATATAACGCCAATAAACGCCTAGAACAGGCTGAAATATTTGGCCCCCGATTTGATTCGCAGGATGTGTGGATTATTCATTCCAATTTTACCATCCCCCCGGAGCAACAACGCATGTTTTCATTTTATTTTGGAAAACCGGGATGCGACAACAAGGCAATATACTTGTACAGTTTGCTTGGCTACGAAGTGTTGAATGACCCCGATTTAATTAAAACATACCATTATCACACCACGCAAATCCGTGATTACACCAAGAAAGACACCATCGGACAGCCGTGGGGTATGGTGGTTCCTACCAATTATCCCGTTGAAATCATGCCGTCAACGTTGGGAATACATGTTCCAAGCATGTGCCAAGCCACAACCAACCTGGCAACCTTTCATTTCTACAATGACGCCATTCGGCTGCATAATTATATACAGAAGCGGTTTGATGAACAGCGCCGATTTATAATACCGCGGGTAGGCGGCGACTCCTTGTTTTATGTCATTGGAGACACGCTGGTGCGTCGGGCTAAATACGGAAAGGCAATTGACACCGGCAAAAGCGTAGAGGAAATCACAGACATAAGCGAGTATGAAAATTACATTGTTCCCAACGCCCAAGAAAAAGCAGATATTTCCGTTTTGTGTTCCAATGAAGGCAAGGCAGAGACCCATCTGAATTTCACCGATTTTAAAAGCATCGCGGAGTTTGCTGTAAAAACCGACGAAGCATATGATAACTGTGACATCTTTTTTGGATACGACATATGGGACAATGAATACAAGTTGAAATACAACACCGGACAAGACTATATTTCGCGAAAACACAACAGCAAGATGATGCTGTGGAATGCGGCATTTGAGGCCTATCATTACGCGCATTGGACCAAACAATCTGAGGCGCTATGGACGCGGGCTCTTTCCGGTAAAAATGTGTTGATTATTACGGACCGCAATATAAACCGCATCTATGAAGTTGCCACCTCGCCGGAATTGCGAAAGGAAGTGTATGGCGGTATAGATTTATTTGAAGGGTGTGCCAGCGTGGATGTTTTAACCGGGCCGGTGTTTTTACATTCCGGTATTCTTGATTTCAAGTATTCATTGAATCAATTTATGACGTTTTTAATTAGCAAAATCCAGACGGGGTATATTAATATGAAGGCCGTGGACATTGTTTTGGTTTCCTGCGGCGGGTTTGGAAACGTGCTGTGCAACGAATTGTATAAATTGGGAAAATCAAGTATCAATGTGGGGGCGTGCCTGGATTTGATGTTTGGAATAATAAACACGCAAACTCTTCGGGACAGAAGCGACGTCGTGAAATTATATCGTTCAAAAGTGTGGACAAAAAGTGAATGAACAAAAAACACATAAAAATATAAAAATTGTATTACGAAAAGATGGATTCTGATTTGAACTTAAATTTAAATGTGTCTTTACAGACTTGTGCCACGGTGGACCCTGTAAAATATGAGGCTTGGTTGAAAAAACAGGCAGAAACCGGCGAAACTACCACTAAGGAAATCACAACCGAAATCAAGGAACCAACACAAGAACCCAGCACCGAAATCAAGTACAAAATTAAGGAAACCACCGAACCGGTAAAACCAAGCGCATATTTTTGCGGGTGTGCTAAAAATTGTGAAAAATACATAGCACAAGTATTCAACAATATTCACACTCTGGGTTCGGCGTGTTTGAACGAATATAAAATCCTTGTGTTTTATGACCATTCAACGGACAACACAATGAAGGCGCTTATGCTTGAAAAAATAAAGTGTGAAAAACGCAGCGGCGGACGCGTGTCAATGGAAATCATATTAAATAAAAAACCCGTAACCAAGGTACGCACCGAAAACATCGCCAATGCCCGAAACCATATGTTGGAACGATTGCGTGAATTAAATCAAACCCTGAATTGGGAGTATTTCATTATGATTGATTTAGATGATGTGTGTTCGTATCCCATACTAACGGAGGTGATTGCTCCGTATTTTCAGCGCAACGACTGGGACGGGCTTACTTTTAACCGCAAGAATTACTACGACATTTGGGCGCTGTCCTTTACGCCCTTTTTGTTTTCGTGCTGGAATTGGACAAACCCGGTTAAAGTGGTCCAACTAATGCGACAAAAAATCATTAAAAAATTGGAGGGGTTGCGGCCAGACCAATTATTGCCGTGTCATTCCGCATTTAACGGGTTTGGGATGTATCGCATATCGGCGTTTGAGGGGTGCGTGTACAACCACAACATTCCAGTGCATTTAATTAGCAAAGATGAAATGGATGAAAATAAAGACGCAATCAATATGCCGGACGTGATTCCATTTATTAAGGAGCGGCCGTATGACTGCGAACACCGACATTTTCATATGACGGCAAAGCGAAATAACAATGCTCGGATTATGATTTCACCGCAATGCCCGTGGGAAGGTGGCGGCGAAGTTTTTGGACACGCTTGAAATAAAAAATCATATTATACATATATATCATATCATATCACAACATAACATATCATATATATCATTTTATCATATAATCATCCCCGCGTATTATGGTTTTATCAAAATTAAACAACGAAATTAGTTATCACGAATACGCTCACTTGGATTTGGACGACGCTTCATATGAATCACCCGTATTTGAAATCCCTATTTTAGGCGTGAATGTGTATATTTGTATTGGAAAACTAAAATACAATTTTTCCAAAATACCGACCGGGATTAAAGTGGTCTATGTATTTATTTATTTAATGAATCAAAAAAATGAAGTATATAAGCGTATTGGGGTTTTTGAAATGCCGGTTGGACGAGTTCCAATTGATGAAGACGGTGATTTGGAACTCACTAAGGTCGGCAATCCATTGTTGTATTCTTATGTTACAAAACAAATGCTACAAAAATCTCTTAAAACCCCGGAACAAGAGCAAAAAGAGAAACAAGACGAAAAACAAAAGAAACAGCAAGAACAAGAGCAACAGCAACCGCAAGAGAACCTGGAACATGGACAGGAACAAGAACAAGAACAAGAGAATCAAGGAGAAGAGAATCAAGGAGAAGAGAATCAAGGAGAAGAAGAAGAAAATGAAGAAAATCCCGCAATTAAAAACGACCAATCAATGACACTACAAACAAGAGAACAATCAGAGTTAGAGAGGCAGCAATACAAGCCGGGACCAAACGATATATGGATACAAAAATATTTACGAAACAAGTATTTTGGAATTATGGACAATGAAGGGGCAAGCGATGGGTTGTTTGCTGCCATACGAGACGCAATGATGACTGTTGGAAAAACAACCAACATAATTGAATTGCGTGGGAAATTGGCGGACAAAATGACGGAACAAGTGTATTCGCAATATCGTGAGAAATACATCTCTCACCAAAACACCCTGAAAACACAACAGTTGGAATTGAAAGCGATGACCGACCGGCACAATGACCTGAAAGAGCGCATAAAGCATATTCACGACAAAGCCCAACAGCAACTTATGATTGCCGAAGGAAAGAAATTAATGGCGGAATTTGCGGAAAAGAAAAAAGAGGCAATGTACACCAAAGTCATTGCCAGTGAAATTGACTTTATGAAGGACATAAAATCCCACGAACAATTGAAAAAGAAAATACAAACGTCTCTCTACTGGCCGGATAAATGGGCATTGGACACACTGGAACGAAGCATGAATGTCAAGTTCATTCGGTTTTCATCGGGCGCATACAATAACCGCGACACAGACAACGTGTTGTGGTGCGAATCGGCGCAAGAACAGCCGCAGCCATTTGAGCCCACGTCGTACATCATGCTAGAAACGTCGTGCATCCCGTCCGAAGCAATCAAATGCGGATACAAATTAATCACCTATAAGACCCGGGGTGTGTTTTCGTTTTCAGAAATTCCGTATGACATAAAACTGCTTATTGTGTCCAAGTGTTTGGAAGGGAAGGGCGGGGCATTCAGTGTCATCCCGCAAATCCAGATGTTTCAAAAAGAACTCGGCATTGAAGGGCACGACATTGCGCTGGACATTGAAGAATTGCCGCTCAGCAATGGCAATGCCAACAACGAATCAAAATACAACCCCGACATTGTGTTCCAATTTTACAACAAGTCGGACAATGGACCGCTTCCTGGTATGGGCAGCGGAGAGAAAATACCGGAATCCGAAAAAGCGTATTTCCGAACACTGGCGGAAACAAAAGACTGGCGCCGCATGCTCTCCAACTTTTGGCAAACCCCCTTTACAATGGACGGACACACCTGGCAAAGTGTAGAACACTACTACCAAGGCAGTAAATTCAAAAACAACAACCGGGAATTTTACTTGAAGTTTTCTTTGGACTCGCGCTCCGACATTGCGAGCGACCCGGCCGTCGCAAAAGCAGCCGGCAGTAAAACCGGTAAATTAAAGGACACCTTGCTGCGTCCCAAGAACATTACCGTTGACCCCGACTTTTTTGGTGGTCGTAATGAACGAGAGATGGAAAACGCCATGATGGCGAAATTTTCTCAAAACAATGATTTGAAACGCGTGTTATTGGCAACACGAAATGCCAAATTGGTTCATTATGTGCGCGGCTCTCCGCCGGTTGTTTTTACGAATTTAATGGAGGTTCGGTACAAATTACGCAACAACGCAAAGACGTAATCAAAGACGTAATCAAAGATGTGTCATATTGTATGCACACCATCCCCGGATGTCATCTTCCAAATTTGGTTCTTTTAACAATTTTATGTAATTATCTTTTTTTAGTTCAATGGTTGGCATAGTAAACGCATAAAAAAATAAAATGAGTCTATCGCATTTATCTTTTTCTTTTTTTTCGTTTTTTTCGTTGTTATTTTCTTCAAGTTCAAGACCCAGAGGAGAAGGAGGACTCCATAAAAATGTTTTGATGTAATAATCACACATATTATTACACGCAACGTAATTATGTGTGTAGTAAAGCCGGGATGCGAGTTGATATACGCTAGGTTTAGTTAGAGAGTTATACAAGGTGGGCTGCGTGGTAGTCATATCTAATTCAAATAAAATTTCTTTCATAGCAGTGTCGTGTATATTTTTTTTTAGCCGGATGCGGGCGTTTCTCCGAACCATGTCTACATTTTTTCTGAAATAGTTCATATACACCTCTAATGTTTCATTATTATCGCTATTATCACTATAACTATATACGCATTCATTGATAATGCGTGGATTTTGAATTATTTCTTCTATCATTGCGGTATGGCAAGACGGAATGTATTTTTCTTGAAAGCAACCAACACACGGCGCGTGAGTCATTGTATGATACGAATGGCTTCTATTTCGTAGATACGGGTCAAATATACTTCCCAATTCCAGGCACGTCAATGTGTTGTTATTTTTATACCATTCATAGCACAACACCCGGCCAAGGGGGCCGCATAAACACAATATTGTATCCCCGTTATTAAATGTTTTGTACGCCTCTTTTAATTCTTCGTAATTGGTTTGAAACGCATATTGTTCTGCCACTTTAATTACCCGGTACGGTTTTATGTTAAATCTCTCTATATTCGCAATATTGGTAAGGTTTTTTTCGTTTGAAACAATGATGATAGAGCGAGTATGGGCATACTCCTGAAAGACATCAAAAGTGGAGTATGTGTTTGAATTGATTAGAATATTGGCGCAAAGTAAATTTGATTCAACCGGATTCGGCGGATTTTTATAATATTTCATCGCAACATTGTAATCTTTGTTGCGGCATACCTTGCACGGCAATCCTACAAAATAATTTAAACCTGTGTAATTCAACGCATTTTTTAAACACTCGGATAATTGTTCGCTGGAAACATCGTCGCCACGTGATATAATGCCATATACTGGGGTTGGGTTATCCATTGCGATACATTCACCGTCATTTATTTTAATAAAACAAAACGGTGTTTTTGTTTTGAATAAATTATATATCTTTGAAACGTTATCCATTTTTTAAAGTACGGAAGTACGGTGGAAGTACGGGAGTACGGTGGAAGTACGGGAGTACGGTGGAAGTACGGGAGTACGGGAGTATGTAATATATATTCTAATACATGTCTTTTATTTGTTTTATTTAGTTATTTATAACAGCATAAAAATATAATATAATAATATTGTATAACAAAACACTACTTTGATAAAATGCATTTTCATGTCGGACATATTTTCCACGAAGTGGAGCACATTGCCATCAATGCCGCCGAGCATTACGTTGAACACGAAGTTGAATCGTTTGTTCAGCATGAGGCCACAAACGTCGTAGCAACCGTCGTCGGTTCTTTATTGTAAATTGTAAATCATAAATCATAAATCATAAATCATAAATCATAAATCATAAATCGTAAATCATAAATCGTAAATCATAAAAGACATATTTTCATATAAAATTATTATTATCGTTTTCCATTATAAGCAACGATGATAATACCAATTCACAGAAAATTATATAACGAATTTGGAAAAATAACAAATCTACATCTCTCTACCTCGCGAGAAAAATCCGTGTTTAAAGGAATTGACGACTTTATAAAAACTGTATACACCGAATTAAACCACGCCAATTCTACAACAAAGGCATACACCCCCGACCTCCAAGAAATCACGTCCGATGCGGAATTGCCAAGACCAGACATTTTAGAACCTCTCCGTAAAAAGGAAAGGCACGCCGATGCGTTTATGCCGTATGAGATTTACCACTACATCAACCAGCACGCGCTGGGGTGGATACGATTTAAACACACCATTGATTTGGACCCCCACACCTCGCCGCGTGAAATATACATTCATTTTATTGTCTTTGAACCCATTTCTCCCGCCCTCATCTCTCAATATCAATCATATTATCGCAAAATTGTGGTGTGGTTGAACTGTTTATCGGCGCTTTCTTCGGCCAAGTGCTCCAAGGTGTTGAATGTGTATATTTATATGACACCACACACTAAAATACTGCCAATTAATGGAATGGACCCCGTCATCAGTGCTTTCAACGCAAACACTGGATTAACACAGGGATGCACGAATCACGGAGAGATTGTCATATATCGCAAAGAAGAATGGTTCAAAGTATTTATTCACGAAACCATGCATAATTTTGGAATGGATTTTCTTCATCTTGATTTAAAACAAATAAATGCCGCATTTAAACAAATGTTTTCTATCACACAAGAGGTTCTTTTTTTTGAGACATACACGGAGACATGGGCCAGGATAATGAACATCTGTATCTCGGCGTATTATATCTCGGGATTAAAAACATTCAATGAATTCATGGTTGCCGTGAAAGAAGGGATTGAGATAGAGAGATTGTTTTCCGTGTATCAATGTGTGAAAGTACTGGGATACATGGATTTGTCGTATGATGAAGTAAGTGTGCCAACACCCGGTCATCGCAAGGCTTGTCGTGAATTGTACCGAGAGAACACCAATGTATTTGCGTATTACATTTTAGGCGCAGTGATGATGGCAAATGTGGAGGATTTTATATTGTGGTGCACGTATAATAATCGGCCGCATGCCGCTGCCTCATCCCACACACACGACACATTGAGCCCGCGCTTTCTGCCAATACGGTTCAATGATACGGAAAAAAATATAGAGCGGTTTATTTCATTTCTGGGAAGCATATATCGCACTCCGTACACCCTGTCGTTGATAAAACAAGCGGAAGAGAAATTACAAAAACAAATGAAAAGCGGGCATGAAACCATATTACACACAATGCGAATGACGCTGGTTTTGGAAGATGTATGAAAAATTGAAATAACTTTTACATTGAATATGTATTACAATTACAACTACTACAATCAAACATGAACAACAGTACCATCAACGCATACGAGAATTCTGGGACCGACTTGGAATATATCTACAATATGGAATATATATACAATATGGATAAAATTATGAAATGCGAAGAGAACAATTATAATACCCATCTGTATTTTGACAACACTGATAACGACGATGACGACCAAAATAAAACAGAAATAAATGAATTAAAAAAATGTGCTATCCGACAGTCAAATTGGCTCATTTATGACAATGATTATATTAATGACAACACTGACAACACTAACGATACTACCAATGACGCATCTACTAACACGTTCTCGGAACAAACAAAGACCAAATTGTGTGATATGGCTTCGCAAATTGCCCGTGATAAACAGCGTGATTCTGATGAAAAATTATCAATTTGGAAATCACTGGCGTCACTTCACGATTCTCAAAGCAAAATCCAAATGAAACAACGGGCTCTTGAAAAAGAAATTGTTTCAATCAAACAAGAACTCGCCCACATTCAGGACACACAAATCATTATGGAACAAAAACGCAAAACCGATATTTACCGGTTTCGTAAAGCACAAGCCGATATACAAGATGAAACCAAGTCGCAATTGTTTGTGAATAAGTTGCTTGATAAGCGTATTTCTGGAACCGAAAATGTGATTGATACCTTGACACATAATACGAAGAAACAGGAAAAAGCATTACGAAAAGAGAAGAAATATTTAGATTACAACATCCATAAAGTGAAGAAGCGCATTCATTATTTGAAGCGTGATTTT
>JACCED010643538.1_pt1 | contig 27047 bp, 29 predicted proteins | sample 7455021 | NCBI WGS metagenome assembly JACCED01 (sample SAMN15323456, study PRJNA562643) | freshwater metagenome | isolation source: river surface water | place: USA:Blue River Watershed | collected 2017-08-19 | reverse complement strand
GTTCCATTTGCAGTTGGCTGTGGCAATGGCATGGACGCCATTGAAATTGGATTACGAGCTTTAGGTATCGGAAAGGGAGATGAGGTTATCACCACTCCAATGACCGCATTTGCAACTGTACTGGCAATTTATCGATGTGGTGCAACGCCAGTTTTGGCTGATATCTTAAGTGATTCAGCAATGCTAGATCCAGAGAGCGTTAAACGCTGTATCACTTCAAAAACTAAGGCTGTGATCTTGGTCCATTTATATGGACGTATGGGCCCAGTTCAGGAGCTTTCAAAGATATGTAAGGAACATTCTATTTTCCTGATTGAAGATTGTGCTCAGGCTCATGGGGCTAAATCTATTAACGGACCAGCCGGTAGTTTTGGTGAGTTCGCTTCTTGGAGTTTTTATCCCACGAAAAACTTGGGTGCAATTGGCGATGGAGGGGCTTTAACAAGCGCAAGATGTGATCTCATTGAGATGGCAAAATCCCTAAGAAACTATGGGCAAAGTGTTCGATATCAACACCCTTTGATTGGCATGAATAGTCGCCTTGATGAGATGCAAGGAGCTTTACTAAAGGTCCGGTTAAGATACTTAAATAAATGGACTGAGTGCAGAAGAAAAGTGGCCTCTCGCTATGCAAATGAAATAAATAATCCAAAAGTTAAAGTATTACCCTTACCCGACAATCGTAATGAGCATGTGCATCACTTGTTTGTTGTCACTCATCCAGATCGAGATAAGCTACAGGCGCACCTCAAAACCAATGGTGTTGAGGCATTAATACATTATCCCATTCCCATTCACTATCAAGAGCCTTGTAAAAATATTCCGATTGATCCACTTGGATTGAAGAGGGCTGAGGAGCATGCTCTCCAGTGCTTATCTTTGCCATGCCATCCTGGGTTGACTGAGGAAGATATTGATCATGTTATCTCAGTGGTAAATCAGTTTAGGATCTAATTGTGGAGCACTATGTCACGATATTTGATTCAGGCTTTATGCCCCAGGGATTGGCTTTACATCATTCTCTGGTAAGGCATGCTGGATCGTTTACTTTATGGGTTGTTTGCGTAGATGAGCTTGCAAAACAATACTTGGATCAGAGGGCATTCGAACACATAAAGACAATTGCGCTTAAGGATGTCGAAACCCCTGACTTATTGAGAGTAAAAGGTGATAGATCAAGGGCGGAGTATTGCTGGACTTTAACCCCCTTTGCGCCAAAGTTTGTATTTGATCGCGACCCTTTAGTTTCTCGAGTAACATATCTAGATGCTGATTTATTTTTATTGAAAAGTCCAAAGCCGATATTTTCTGAATTTGAAGAATCTAATAAATCGGTTTTAATTACGGACCATGCATACGATCCAGAATATGATCATTCGGCTTCCAGTGGCCAATACTGCGTCCAGTTTATGACATTTAAGCATGACACAGGTGGAGAGGGTGTTCGTCAGTGGTGGCAAGATAGATGTATTGAGTGGTGCTACGCAAGGGCAGAATATGGAAAATTTGGGGATCAAAAATATTTAGATTCTTGGCCAGAACTATTTGAGAATGAAGTGCATGTTCTTAGCAAGCTGGATGCTATATTGGCGCCATGGAATGCTAAAAGATTTCCATACTCTAGTGCAATTGCATGGCACTTTCATGGGTTTAGAGTCTTAGGAAACTGTGAGTATTTATTGCACAGTGGGTATGAAATTCCTACTGTGGTTGATAAGTATGTTTATGAGCCATATCAATCCGTTATATTAGATAATATCAAAAGTATTCCGTTTTTAATAAAGCAAGGCAATAAGCCTTCCGCAATAGCTTCGGTACTTAGGGGTATGCGAGATATCTGTCATTTTCTAAAGTTGTGTTTTAGCAAAAATTCCAAATTGAGTAGATATTAATTTCAAGTGTAATCAGAAGATAACTTAGGTTCCTGCAGATATTCGGGACATGAAAATTTATTGGCAATGAAGAATGCTAAAAACTATAACAATTTTTTGGATTGCTTGATTAAAAAGAATTCACATGGCGCCTGCAATGTAATGGACTTTGGTGATAGCATTGGATTATTTGCAAAACAGGCATCAGCTTGGGCTAAAAACCTTATCTACATTGAATCAGACCTTATGCAAGTTGAGGTACTAAAACAAGGTGGCTATGAAGCTTTGCTAGTCTTGTTGAGGTGCCAAAGGATTTCTTTGACTACACTTATACGCTAAATGTTTTGGAGCATATTCAAGATGATTTAGCGGTTTTGCATCAGCTAAAAAACGCCTAAAAATACGGAATCCTATTAATTTATGTACCTGCTATGCGATCACTTTACAGCAGTATGGGTAGCTTGGTTTGGCATTGCAGGAGATATTCTAAAAAAGAATTATCTGAAAAAGTTGGGTTAGCGGGTTTAACTATTAAGTCTGTAAGTTATGGGGATCCGCTAGGTGCGGCGGCCACTTTTCTATACAAATATTTTGGACGCAGTGACGGTGAAATCAACTTTAATTAATAATGCGTTTCAGTGTATTGACAACAAAATTAAGTTCTTCTGCTTTTAAAGATGGAAATATCGGTATACTAATTGCCTCTTTGTAATATTGTTCTGACTCTGGGAAGTCGTTTGGGTTATACCCATATCTTGCATAATATGGTTGTCTGTAAATTGGTATGTAGTGCAAATTAACTCCAATGCCACAATTTCTTAGTAGTTCAAAAATTTCTTTATGTGAATTTTTTGTTTGCCCCGTTTTGATACGTAAAATATACAGATGATACGAAGATCTACATTCTTTTGAGACAATTGGTACTATTGCTGGTAAATCTTTTAATTGCTCAGTGTAAAAATTTGCAATTTTGTTCCTGATTTCTATATATTCATCAAGTCTAGCTAGTTGACTCAATCCTAAAGCTGCTTGAATATCACTCATTCTGTAGTTATAACCCAGTAAAACTTGTTCGTAGTACCAACTTCCATGTGGATTATCCGTCATTTTCGATGTATCTTTAATGATGCCATGTGTTCTTAATAATTTGAGTTTATTGTCGAGTTCGCTGGAGTTGGTTAAAGCCATACCACCTTCGCCTGTCGTAATAATTTTTACAGGATGGAAGCTCAAAACCGTTATGTCGCTATATTTGCAGCTACCAATTTTTGTATCCTTGTATAATCCACCCAACGCATGCGAGGCATCCTCAATAATCTTAAATCCAAATTCAATGCTTAAGGCATGAATTTCGGACATATTGCATGATTGCCCCGCTAAATGAACGGCGATTAGGATTTTGGGTAATCTTCCTTTAATCTTTCCTAATTCAAGCTTTTCTCTTAACCTGAGGGTATTAATATTGTAGGACTCAGAATCTATGTCAACAAAATCAATCTCCGCCCCGCAATAGAGCGCACAATTTGCGCTTGCTACAAAGCTAATTGGACTTGTCCAGACAAGATCATCTTTATTTAGATCTAATGCCATACAGGATATGTGGAGAGCTGATGTGGCACTATTAGTAGAGGTTCCGTAAGATGCATTGCAATAATTAGCTATAGATCGCTCAAATAAAATAGTTTGAGTGCCTTGAGTGAGAAAGTCTGATTTTAGAGTCTTGACAACCGAATCAATATCGTCCGCTGTGACTTCTTGTCGTCCATAAGGAATCATCAAATCATACCTATTAAATTAGAATTTTGATTGATCCAGTTGCTGAGGGTTGTAATGTCCATCCAATCAGGATTATTGTCAGAAGTATAGGAGTAGTTAGAAGGGACTTTAATGCCATTTTTTATTCTTAGTGGATCAGATCCCCATTCATAAATTGAGGGTAAGATTTTAAAGTAATCGCTATACTCAAAGGTAAATGGCGCATCTTCAGCCCCGATCATTTGTTCATGAAGTTTTTCGCCTGGTCTGATGCCGGTAATTTCAATGCGTGCGTTAGGGTTTACAGCCTTTGCAATGTCCAAAATATTCATCGACGGAATTTTTTTAACATAAATTTCACCGCCAACCATATCATTAAGTGCAAACCAAACTAAATTAACCGCTTCGTCTAGTTGGATCATAAAACGAGTCATCTTTGGGTCAGTAATTGGAAGTGCAATTTCATTTTTTTTAGATAGGAAAAAGGGAATTACCGAACCCCTAGATCCCATTACATTCCCATAGCGAACTACGGAGAATTTTGATTGATCACTTCTGCTATAAGAGTTGCTTGCAATAAAAAGCTTATCAGAAGCAAGTTTAGTTGCGCCATATAAATTAATTGGACTGCTAGCTTTATCAGTAGAAAGGGCTATTACCTTTTTGACAGATTTATCGAGTGCAACATCTATAAGATTCATTGCACCATCAATATTTGTTTTTATACACTCAAAGGGATTGTATTCTGCGGTTGGGACAATCTTTGTGGCGGCAGCATGAATTACATAATCTATTCCGTCAAGGGCTCTATAAAGTCTATCTTTATCCCTGATGTCCCCTATAAAGAATCGAATACGTGAATCATCCTTAAATTTTTTTGCCATCTCCCACTGCTTCATTTCATCTCTCGAATAAATTACGAGTCTCTTGGGATTTTGAAATTTAAGTGTCATTTCGACAAATGCATGCCCAAAAGATCCCGTGCCGCCAGTGATGAGAACCGCGCTATTATTGATAGTGTTTTTAATTGATGACATATATTTTCTTGCTTTTAATGATAAGAAGTTGATTGCAATACTCCAATAGTGACTTATTATGAGTGACTAGAAAAATTGTCATGTTTGGAAAATTTTTAATAATAGCGGTAATAATATTTCTTTCTGTATCTGCATCTAAAGCATTTGTTGCCTCATCCAAAATTAGAATTTCTGAATTTTTATAAAGAGCTCGTGCAATCCCAATTCTTTGACGTTGCCCTCCCGATAGTTTTGAGCCTCTTTCGCCTACAATAGTATTCAATCCATCCGGTAATGAGTTAATAAATGTATTGATATTTGCTATTTCACAACATAAGTTAAGCCTAGTGGCATCAACTTTTAAAGCTGAATCAGTTAAAACTATATTTTCAAAAATTGAACCGTCAGCAAGAAAAATAGATTGCGGAACATGTGAGATATTTTGTCTCCATGCCTGAATATTGTGGATATCAAGGACTTTGTTGTCCACGGTAATGGAGCCCGCAGTGGGAGTTAGTAAACCCATCAGAAGATCGATAAAAGTACTCTTACCGCTACCGGAATTACCATTAACGCCAACTATAGCCCCCTTTAAAATTTCAACATTTATGTCATTAAGTGCAAATTTTGAAGAGCCAGGATATTTAAATGATGTGTTATTAAATTTGATTATTTTTTTAAAAGTAGTCCTAAGAGGGTTAACTGTAATTAAATTATTAGAAGAATGCTGGATCATTTCGGATATTTCAAGGGCTGCATCTTTGCTGGAAATAATCGAAACCCATGAGCCATAAACTAGTTGCATTAGCGGAATTAATTTTTGTGCTCCAAAGATGAAGGTTCCTATAATGGTAAAAAGAGCCTCATTGTTGTTTAGTTTAACCTTCAGAAAAATACAAATTAAAATTGCTGAAATAAAAAGAGCTCCCTCTATGTATAACTTGGGCTTTGATGAAATAATAATATTTTCCGATTGAGCATCTCTCAGCCTATTTTCCTTATCCAAAAATTTTGAAATATAAATACTGTGACTGTTATCCATTGTTATATCTCTAATGTGCCCTCTAGTTTCTTGAATTAATTTAACAACCTTCCTAGATGCATAGTTAATTTCATTGCTATTTTTTTTTAACAGTAATTTACTGAATTGCCAAGAAATTATATAAAATGATGAGCCCAAAAATAATATTAATATTGTAATATTCATATTAATTAAGGCTAGTGTCAATAATATAAACATTAACATAATTGCATTAGATACTAGACTTACCAACGGGTTAATAAAGCTGTAACTTACTAAATTAACCTTTACAATTATTAAGTCAATTATATCGCTTGAATTTCTTGAAACATTTAAAATATAAGGTTCATATATAATATTTTTGAATATATTATAAGATAGATTTTTTGCTGTCGAAAATGTAAATTTAGTGCTATATTCTAAAAAAACATTTCTTATAAAAATAGAAAAAATTAAAAAAATAATAAAAAATAATGACAATAAAGTTAAATAGTTATCCTCGGGAAATATATTTTTTAGTTTACCTAAAATTGAATTATTTGATAGAAAATTATCACTAATCAAAACTGATATAAAAATTGGTATAGAAATAACAGTAATAATTTCGCAGACTATATTAATAATGAGTAATATGAATAAAGTATATAAACGGCTAACCTCTGAAGAAGTTAATTTTAAAAAAACATCAATTAATTTCTTGAATTTTAGTATATTTAACATTAAATGTAATTATTTAATTTGACCCATATTTATACATAATTTTTTTAAATTTATCTAGATTTTTATTGTATATTTTTTGAAAATTAGATTTCTGGAAAATGTTATTTACTTCACTTCTACTGGTCCCAGTATTTGTATTGATAATTATACCTTTATTAAAAACAACATTAAATAACCGGTAATATATATTAATTAGATTTAATTTAAATAATAACATTATTGAGTAGTAAATAATTTTGCTACCAAATTTATCTACTGACCTCAGGGCTGGAGTTTCGAAAAACTGCTGTTCGTGTGCTTTTCCAACCCAATTTGCATAGTCTTCCAGGATTAACTGCCCATATGTTTCCAAGCCTTTTATTGTCTTTTCTAGCTCTACTTGGGATTTTGGTTGATTCGATATCCTACTTATTGGGTACATCATTTTACTTTCAAAGAGTGCAACAACATTTTTGCCTAATGCAAGTGCTTCCATGCCAATTGTTGACCATCCAACTATTATTAAGTTTGATTTGTAAATGACGTAGTATGACGATATGTTTGATGACGCATCAATAACAAATATATTTGAAGGACATTCTTTTATCAAAATTTCCATTAGCCTAGTTAGTTCAACAGAATTAAATTTATCCCGTTTATTGATCGACATTCTCGGATGTAATCTAATAATGAATCCTATTTCTGGGTAATTCCAGGCTTCCGAGATTAACCACTCCAAAAAATTTTCTTGGCTATTAAATTCTGCATAATCTGCATGGTAACTATTAATGCCATGAGTAACCTCGTGAGGATTAAACTCATCCGAGCTATGGGCGAAATAAGTGTGAATAGCCTTAAATTTTTTGCAAAATCTATTAAAATTTGCAATTTTTTGTTTCGTGGTATGTGTCACAGTTAAGTTTGTATAGGCGTTATACTCTTTACCCATTATTCTATTGTTAAGCGTTTCAAGATAGTTTTGAAAGCTAGCGGGCGAAGTAGTTTTATCCATATTATTATTTAATGCACAAGGATTAATTTCTAATCTATCCGGAACTAAAATAATCTTTGTAAAAAAACTGTGCGAAAAGGGTTGGGGTTCAATACTTAAACATTTAGAATTCCTAAGCATCATTCTCAAGAGAGTATTTTGGCTATAGTTTCCGTTAATATAAAATAATGCTTTAATTTCTCTTTTACAAAAAAAATCTACTAAATTATTATGAATAATAAATTGATCTTCAACTCCAAGAATAAATCTATTAATTTTTGATGAATCTAGTATATTTGATGCATTGAGCTTTAAAACAATTGACCAATCGAAGAAAGCAATTCTACAAACTGGAATTCCTAAAAATTTATAATCTAAAATAGATGAAAGTTTATTTGTATTTAAAATTTCTCGCCTTAAGTTTTCGATGAATAATTTCTGATTTTCATGAAGCGATGCATTTGAAATTGAAATGTTGTGAAAATGCTTGTTATTTTGTGCTTTTATACACTGTTTGCATATTAATTTTTTTTGGGGCAAAGGTAATGAATCTGTAACACCATGTGCATTGAAGACGGTGCAGGTATTGAGTGCACCATTGCAGGAGATTTGCCAAACGTCAATATTTTTCTGGCTTGATAGCTGAAAAGATAAATAATTATTGATCTCTGAATACATCCGAATCCCGCTATCAAGTCGGGATAGCAGCACTATATCTTTATTCATTTTTTTCCAATACGAAGATATTTGCTTATTTCAGAAAATTTCTTGGCAATCAATAAATTCTTTGAGTCGAATATTAATTTGGGATCATCTCTCCCAATATAAAAGGTTGTTAACCCAGCAGACAAAGATGAATTTAGACCCAACAATGAATCTTCAATGGCCAATATGCTGCTACTTTCTCGCTTGGCTTTATGGATGGCAGTTAAGTAAGGTTCTGGGTGTGGTTTACTAAATGTTACATCGTCACCGCAAACTAAAAAACTTATATATTGTTTTAAATATACAGAGTCCAGCCAATCGAGTACTATACTTTTTTGATTAGAGGTAACGATGCCGATCTCCAAGCCTAAGGATTTGCAATCAAGAATAAAATTTTTACTACCTTTGGTTGGCCTCACCTTATGATAGTTTTCAAATATCAATGAGTTATATAGAGTAGATGAGGCTTTTAGCGTTTGTGTAAGATTATATTTGTTTGTTAAGTTTTGAATAATAGTATCTAGATTAGGGCCATTTAGGGAGTTAAACTCACTTCTATTGCCTTTAATTCCATGACGTTTCAGAAATTGATAATAAACCTCTAACATTATTGGGAGGCTGTCGGCAAGGGTGCCATCAAGATCTATAAGAACCGTTGATATGGAATCTCGCTTACTTAATGCATTCAAAAGTTATTCCTTCCCCCGCCCAAATTTTTCTTAACGTCACTTTACCCTCAATGTCTTTAATGTATTTAGGGTGAAGTCCAAGCATATTCTCCCCTGGTCTTAAAACTGCATAATTAGTATTTTCGAGTAGGCGTTCACCGGGTTGAATTTCTTTGATTGCTTGAAGCCCCCTTCGCGCAAATTTTGCAAGCTCTATCTCTTCCTTATGAACATTTTTCCCTCCGTCGCCCAGTGCTTGCTCGGCTAGTCTGATATCCTCAATCATCCTTTTTAAGTCAGAAGGTTCAAGGGCAAAGGGATGATCGGGGCCAGGTAGTAAGTTACTAGCAGTAAAGTGCTTTTCAATTACATTTGCACCCAGTCCAACTGCGAGGATTGGCGCAATGGAAGGTTCTCGGCTGTGGTCCGATAGACCACAAATAACATCAAATTCCTTTTTAAATTGTTTAATTACATTTAGGTTCAGGCTGCTCAAAGGGGCTGGGTATTTTGCAGTGCATTGAAGTAAGCACAATTTGGAACCACCTTCCTTTCGAAATAGATCAACAGCCCATGATATGTCCTCTAAAGTGGATGCTCCAGTTGATAAAATTAGTGGTTTTTTGGAGTGTGCTACAGCTTTAATAAGATGTGGGTGGCTAATTTCGTAGGATGCAATTTTATGAATTTGTACATAGGGATCAATTGCTATGAAATCATCTAGGGAGAAAGCGGTTGACATAAAGTCTATGGGCAATTTTTTGCAGTAATCTGATAGTATTGGAATAAAGTCATAGTCCATTGAGAGATCAGCAAATATTTCACTAATATCTTCTTTGATTCCTGCGGCTTTTAAGTAGTGACTTTTTCCTGCGTTGGGGGCATAAACAGTATCCGGTCTAAATGTTTGAAATTTAATTGCATTCGCTCCAGACTTGAATGCAATATCAATGAGAGTTTTTGCCATTGCTAAATCGCGTTTTTTATTTCCCATTCGCCAGTTTGACCCTGCTTCCGCGATGACATATACAGAGTTGGCAATTCCGAGTTTATTTTTAATCATTTTGAGAATAGAAAAACTTTAACTTTATATTTCGTGTGCGATGTTGCTGGTTTAACAAATTTCTCTCCTAGATAGAGATATCCGGCAGATTTGAAGATCTTGATTGATGCAGTATTTTCAATAAGCACTTCAGCGTATATGCTGTTGATACCCATTTTATGCGTTAATTCTTCTGTAATAGCTTTTAGTATTTTGCTGCCTAAGCCTTTACCTCTTTTGGACGGGGCAATATTGATTGAGATTGCATAGCTTGTCTGTGATTGATCGATTGGGTTTGGGGCTGTTTCTAGCCTTATAAATCCAGTCTTATATCCATTTACTAGCGCAAAATATGGGCCCGGTATATTTGGCGTGTTTATGTATTTATCTAAATACTCAATCCAAAAAGCGGGCCATCTTTTTGGTTCTTTAGTGAAAAACATTGAGAGGGTGCCCGGGTCATTCCTCCAAGTCATTATTAATTTTGCATGTGACTTGATTGCCAGGCAATTTATAAAAGTAATGCTATCACTAGGCATATGGATAGGTTCTAGCCCGCATGACTATTTCGCGAGGCCATTGATCCCAATTAATTTTTCCATAGCAAATTCTTTTTGAAAAATCTTGCGGCAAGCTGGGTGCTGTGCAATTGTTAATGTAAGGCAAATACATCTTTAGTAGCTGCGCCCCAAGATTTACGATTTCAGAATATAAATGAGTTGAATTTGAGGTAAGGGGTGAATTGATGCACTTAAGCTGGCCAATTATGGGACCTGTATCCACGCCGCTGTCGAGCCAAAAAAGAGTGCAACCAGTTTCAATTTCTCCATGAAGTATTGCGTTTGCTATTGGAGCGGGACCAGCCCCTCTTGGCAGCAAGCTTTCATGCAACCCAAGAATTTTGCAAATCCCTAAAAGAGGTTCTTTGAATACTTGTTGCCAGCCCAATGAGTAAATAAAATCAGGAGCTAGGGATGCAATTTCTGAAGCGTAGTCGTTGATATTGCTGTTGACTATTGTTGTTGGGATATGGTTCAAAAATTCATATTTGCGCTGATCAACAAGATCGATGTTTTCCCATCCAGGCGAATTAATTCCTCTTGTATAAAGCATTAATATTTCCTCCCCTAATTCATATAGGGTTTGAGCATACGTGAAAGTGCTTTCTATTCCCCCTATTATAATTATTTTTGCCATGTTGTTTATTCAATTCTTCTGATTATATTAAAAGCCTCGGCATACTTAAGTCCAACCTCATTGCCTCTCTTTCTAGCCAAATATTCAATTCCTTCTAAAGAGCGAGGGTGGGGGTAATCTCTATATTCACTTTTATAGTAGCTCATGGCAAGCTTTTTTTCGTCGATATATTTTTCAATGTCAACGTAACAATTTGGGTGAAAAGCAGTGTTAGGGCCTTGCCAGGATCTTTCAGTTGATGATAGCACTTCAAATGTTCTTAATTCTGAGGGGAAATTGTCTGGGGGGTTGCATCTGGTGGCCATAAGTACGGCATCAAAAACAATACCATGGTCCCAATTGTAATCACCGGGGTGATGTGTAAAAACGATATTAGTTATTCTATTTTTCATAGAGTTACTAATTGCATGTGATAAATCCATTCTGGAGATGGTATCCAAGCGGTTGTCTGGGAAATTAAGTTCAGAGATTGTTTTGTAGCCTATAAGGCTAGCTGCCATTTGCGTAGATTTTTTAAGGTGTTCTATTTGTAGAAATTGCTCTTTGGATTTATCATCCTCATTAGATAGGCGACCCGAAATTCCAGGCGTAGCGATAATTAAATGTGCATCCCACCCTTTATTAACAAACTTTTTAACAGTGGCAGCGCACCCCAAGACCTCATCATCCGGATGAGCAACCACTACGGTAAGGCATGGATTATCTCTGGTCATGTTCTAGATCTCGATGTTTTTTAAAAAAATCAATTAACAACTATTCTTATGAGCAATTTTAATCACTATTTATGGCCTACTGCTATCAGTATAAGTTCAATTAAACCAATAAATAAAGATATTGATAAGAAGGTTAATGATATATGGGTTTCAAAAAGAAAATATAATAAGTATTTATATGACTCAGAAATAATCTCAGTTTTAGAGATAAATAATTATAAGATCCAGGGCTTCAAGAGTAGTTATAAAAATTTTGTAGCGCAACAAAATAATTGCATTGTTCACAAAAGTATCAAAATACGACCCCTTGCAATATCAGGTATTTTACTTTGTGAGGAGGGGGTTGTATTTGGCAGGCGTTCAAATGAATCATTTCAAGGCGCTGGTCAGATTGAATTATGTCCTTCTGGCGCTGTAGATGTCGATGTAGTCTGTACAAAATTCGGAGTCGATGTTCTCAGGCAACTCTATTCTGAATTAAGTGAGGAGCTAGGAATAGATGGCAACTTTATATCAAAAATCCTCCCCTTGGGGGTAATAGAAGATCTTTCCAGTGGCGTGATAGATTTGTGCGCCATTATATTTTTGGATATCAGCTTTGATGAACTTACTGTGAAATATAAAATAAATCAAAATTTTGAATATTCAGAGATATTTTTGGTAAAAAAGTTCGAGTTTGAAAAATTTATTATTAATAATAAAAATAACCTTGTAAATGTGAGTAAAGAAATTTTAGAAAGATATAGTCAGACTATATTGAGGCTATAATGAGTTACTTTTATTAAAAAGATCACCTAATGAGCAATATTTTAATTAATGATAAAATAGTGGGGGACAATTGTCCCTGTTATGTAGTTTTTGAGGCTGGACCAACGCATGATGGAGTAGAAACGGCATGTGATCTCGTTGATTTGGCTGCTGATGCATCAGCAGATGCGATCAAGTTTCAAATGCTAGATCCAGATCGCTTGATTGCGGATAGAGAGATGATTTTTTCCTATCAAATTCTCCAAGATCGCGTTTCAGGGGTGCAAAAAACTGTCGAGGAGCCTCTCTACAACATTCTCAAAAGAAGGGTTCTTACAAAATCTGAGTGGCGCAAAGTCAGAAGTCGAGCTAGAGAAAAAAACATAGCCTTTTTTCTCACCATTGGGTTTGAGGATGAATTGAAGTTTGCGCTTGATTTAGATGTTGACTCCATCAAAATAGCCTCTGCTGATCTTAACCACTTTCCACTAATTCGGTTGGTTGCCCAAACCGGATTGCCAATTCAGATAGACACTGGAAGCTCAAGTCTTGGGGACGTGGAGAGGGCGGTTGATTGCATTTTGAAGGAGGGTAATAAAAACATCGTAATTCACCAGTGCCCGTCCGGCTACCCAGCTAGAATTGAAAGCATAAATCTTAATATGATCAAGACAATGAAGTGCATGTTTGATTTTCCTATTGCATTTTCAGATCATAGCCCTGGATGGGAGATGGATATCGCTGCCGTAGCACTGGGTGCGAATATGCTTGAAAAAACAATAACCAAAAATCGAACTACGCCTAGTGTTGAGCACATATTTTCTCTAGAGGGGGATGAGCCAAGAAGATTTATTAAATCTCTGCGGGACGTAGAGCTGGCGTTGGGTGGTGGGCGTAGGGTGCAAGTTGAGAGTGAGATCATACAAAGAAATAAAGTTCGAAGAAGCATATTTTCGGCAAGAGAAATTGAAATGGGGGAGTTAATTTCTATAGAAGACATTACTTTCCGAAGGCCTGGCTATGGAATCCAACCAGATCTACTTCATTTAATTTTAGGAAGAAGGGCTGCCACAAAAATTTCCAAGAATCAAATGCTTTTGCTGTGTGATGTGAGGGATTGATGAATGATTTCTAATGTAATCATTGTTGATTACGGAATGGGCAACATAGGTTCTGTATACAACGCGCTAAGGTTTTGTGGTATCGATTCTAAAATTGCAAGAATGCCAAAAGACTTAAAAGGCGCTAGTTCAATTGTTATTCCTGGCGTTGGCGCATTTAAACAGGCAATAGCATCTTTGAATGAAAGCGGCATGTCTGAAGAATTATCTAGACTTAAAAATTCCGGCTTACCCATTCTTGGAATCTGTTTGGGAATGCAGTTAATGTGCACTGTTTCGCATGAAGATGGGTTTCACTATGGGTTGGACTGGGTATCTGCTGAAGTTGTAAAAATTCCTGAAGTGAGTGGGGTGAAAATCCCCCACATGGGTTGGAATGAAATGGTATTTGCAAGAGAAAATTATTTGTCGCGAGGAATTCCGTCAAAATTTGACGTGTATTTTGCTCATAGCTATATTGTTAAATGCACTTTCGAGCATTCAGTTATAGCAAACGGGCATTACGGCCAAAATTTTTGTGCTGTTTTTAATGTTGATAATGTAACTGGAATGCAATTTCATCCTGAAAAAAGTCAAAAATATGGGTTACAGGTATTGAAAAATTATTTTGGGGTGGAGAGTTGCTGAAGAAACGTTTGATCGCAGTTATTATTTTGCGTGATGGGCGGGTGGTACAAAGCGTCCGCTTCAAGCATACTAATGTGATACATGATGACCCACTATATGCAATTGAATGTTTTAATCAATGGGCTGTTGATGAAATAATTGTTCTCAATGTATCTAAGTCGCAGGAGAGTAAATTACCCTTTTTAAAAATTGTAGAAAGAATATCTGAAAAATGTTTTTCTCCGCTCTCTATCGGAGGGTGGATTACAGATGATGTTTATGCAAGAAATTTACTGAATATTGGTGCCGATAAAATTGTAGTAAATACCCTGTTTCACAGCAATCCCAATGCTGTTAGGGCAATTGCAGAAAAATTTGGTCGCCAATGTCTTGTAGCATCAATTGATTTTAAAAATGAGCATGGTAAAAAAAATGTTTGGGTAGATCGTGGAAATAAAAAGTTAATTTTTGACCCTTTATCGTGGGCGAAAAAGTGTGAAAGCTTGGGAGCTGGAGAGATTTTTCTTAACTCAATTGATAGGGATGGTTTTCGGATGGGTTATGACCTAGATGAGGTGAAAAATTTATCGACTAATCTAAAAGTACCTATAATTGCATTTGGTGGAGTTTCCAATTGGACTCACTTATCTGACGGTTTGAAATCAGGTGCAGATGCAGTAGCCGCTGCTAATATTTTTCATTACACCGAACACAGCACCATACATGCCAAAAGCTACTTAATAAATGAATTCATTGATACTGATGTCCATATAAGAGAATAATCGTATGAAAAATAATAATTTAGATGGTTACTGGGATTGTTATAAAAATCAGAGGCAAGGGGCTTTGTTGGCAAGCCAATATAGCGTCGATGAGATTTCTGCTACTTGTGAGTTTTACAGTTTTTCAAAAGACTTATTTGAATTTTCATTAATGATTGATTTCATTAAACAAAATCAAATTTCATGTGACTGGGACGTTTCCTTGGATATAGGGGGTATGGAAGGTATTGTATCTAGATTGCTTAAGTCTCAGAAATTGTCAAAGAAGGTGGACTGCATAGACATTGCAAATTACTCAATTCAACTATCTGATGAATTGTTCAAAAAATATCTTAAGAGATTCAAGTTGCTTGCACAATTTAGACCAAGAAGAGTGCTTAATAATTTTCCGGCCCATTTCGATTACTTGCCTTCTCGCGATGCGATTTTAAATAATCTAGAAGTGTCTGATAGCGTTGGAATTGATGCCTATCATGTTTCTTCTTTTGAAGATTTTAGTTTCTCAGATAAGTATTGCTTTATAAGCGCGCTTTTATGTTTGCCCTATTTTGAGCTTGAGTCTTTTTTTGAAAAAACATCGAGCATCTTAAAAAAAGGGGGTCATTTCTATTTTCTTTCTGATTACTGGTGGGGGCAGTGTAATTCGACCGGCTTAGTTGGAGGCATTCCATGGGGGTTACAAAGATTATCAAGGGAGGATTTTTGTAGCCATATTCTTGCCCAAGACCCAAGTTTTGACGTCAATGTTATTCATAGCCGTTTAAATTACTATCATCGCGGGGTTCAAAGACCTTTGCTAGAGGATTATATTTCTATCGCTAATAGGTATGATTTAAGATTGATCGCATTTAAACGCCACTACGGAGTAATTAATGATGGCGAAAGAATATTTTTTGACCAACATGCACTCCAAAAGTTAAATATAGTTAATGAAGCGCTTGAGGACATTAGGACTTTCGAAGATAGAGTTACTGCTCAAGACTTAAAAACATCCTTTGTATCTTTCTTGTTTGAAAAAAAATAATATGAAATATTGTGCTCGCTGCTTTTATCCTGAAAATGCTAAACCGACTATCATCTTTGATGAATATGGAGTCTGTAGTGGATGTAGATATCATGAGAGTAGAAGTAAGCTCTCTATTGATTGGCCCTCTAGAGAAATCATGTTGAAAAAACTCCTTGATGAGGCAAAGGAGGATGCCAGAAAGAGGGGAAATAGTCATGACTGCATTATTCCGGTTTCTGGGGGTAAAGACTCTCACTATCAGGTTTGGTTGCTGAAAGAAAAGTATGGAATGAACCCGCTACTTGTAACTTTTAATCACTGCTTTAATTCCCCCGCCGGCCTTAGAAATTTAGAGAACTTAGTTGAAAAGTCAGGCTGTGACATGGTTCGCTATACGATTGGTTTAGATTCGGTGCGAAGGGTTGGGGGTTATATGCTTGAAAAAGTTGGTGATATCACATGGCATTACCATGCGGGCATTTATACATACCCAATTCAAGCGGCAGCTCAATACAACATCCCGTTAATAGTTTGGGGGGAGCATGGTTTTGCTGAGCTTACTGGATTGGTTTCTATGGAGGACTTTGTAGAATTCACTAGATGGTCTAGAAAACAGCATAATCTACGTGGTTACGAACCAAATGATTTGATAGGACATAACGGTATATCAATTTCGGATATCCGGCCCTTTATTTATCCAGATGATCAAGTTATTATGAAGATAGGAATTCGCGGGATTTACCTGTCAAATTTTGTAGATTGGGATGGAAAGAAGCAGGCCGAGACCATGATAAAGGAGTGGGGATTTTCACCTGTTTCATATGAAAGGGACAGAACATTTAATCTTTACTCCAAGATTGAAGATCACGCAAATGATGTGCATGATTTTCAGAAATTTTTAAAGTTTGGATATGGGCGCGCTACTGATGATGCAAGTATGGAGATTCGACACGGAAGGCTTTCTAGGGAGGATGGTTTAAAGCTTGTTAAGCACTACGATCACCGTGAACCAAGCTCTTTAGAGTTCTACTGCGATTTTTTTGGCATCAAAAAACACTATTTTTATCAATTGGTTGATCAAATGAGGGACCCTTCTATATGGGCAAGAAGAAATGGAGAATGGGAAATGTTGGATGCGGTACACAAACACGCTATAACTGAATCCGAGAATTTACAGCGAGTAATTCAATCAGAGGATAGAACGCTTGGAGAGAACAATAGACATCTCTACTACAATTTTGCTGCACCACCATTGAAGGTGGGAAGTGTGTCCATGGACACACCAAGCAAGTCCTTTAAAGTAATGTAATGAAATTATTGGCCTTAATACCTGCCAAGGGCTCTTCAGTAAGACTAAAGAGAAAAAATCTATGTCATGTTGGTAAAAATACACTTTTATCCCTGGCCATTTTGTCGGCTATTGATTCGAATATATTTGACATGATTGCTGTATCAACCGAAGATAGCGAGATTGCTGAGATTTCGAGAAAACACATGGTAGATGATGTGATTGACAGACCGGAAGCTTTATCAAGGGATCCATACGGAATAGTTGACGTTAGCTTGCATGCTTTAGACGATTTAGAGAAAAAAGGAAAAAAATTTGACTTTTTAGCAATCCTAGCGCCGACATGTCCATTTCGGACGGGCGATGACATCAGAAATGCATACCAGTTTTTTTTAGATAATGAATGCAAAACGCTTATGAGTGTTTACAAAAGCGATAAAAATATTTTTAATGCCATGTCAATCAATGACGCGGGATTATTAACCCCAATTTTTCCTGATCTCGTGGGAAAGAAACCCGGCACGTTTGACAAGACATATTTTGCCAATGGGGCCATTCACTTTTTGACTGTAGATAACCTAAAGAAGAGTAAATCTTACTATGCGGAACCTCTAGTTCCTTTTTTAATGTCTCGATTAAGTTCAATCGACATAGACGATGAGTTGGATCTAAGATTTGCTAATTTTGTAATGCAGGATCTTGGCCTCATGGGCAATAAAAAAATATGAGATTAATTCTCTTTTCCTATAAGTTTTTTGTGACATAGACTTTTAGAGAGATAAGTTTAATGTCTTTAAATGCAGGGATCTTCGTTTCTTTGTTAACTTTTCGAAAAGATTAATATCTTTTATGAAGATAGTATTAGGAGAGCTGCTATTTTTTTGGTAATAGGTAGTATGTTTTTATTCACAAAGTCATATTCGATTGGAAAATAGCCGTGAAGATTTAAAAGGTCACAAATTTCTTCATCTTTAAAGCCGCACCTACTCCCACCATTACAAAGTTCAATGATTATCGCTTGAATTTGGCCGCTTTTAATTAATTGCATTGCGCCATAAATTACTTGTAATTCATAACCTTCCACATCAATTTTTAGGAATATGTGGTTATTTCATTCTAAAAATATATCATCAAGCGAAACCACATTAATGGAGATAATTCCTTCAGGATCATAATCCTCTTCATCCGAACATATGTGATTAGCTATGCTGTTAAAGTCTGTGAATAAAACAGTCTTTGTGGCGCTTCCTATCGCATTTGAATAAACTGTTACCAAACTATTGATTAAATTAAGTTTAATTTGTTGTTTTAATTTATTAGTAGCGCTAGGCGTTGGTTCAAATGCAAAAGTTTTAGATCCCACAACTTTTGCAGCTAATAATGTGTAGGCGCCTACATTGGCCCCTACATCAATAAATAGCCAATCTGATTGAAGAGTATGTAGGAGAAATAACATTTCTTCAGGCTCCATTAACCCCCCCATAAATATTGCCAGTAAGTCCCCTATCACCCTTTTTCTGCAATAAAGGAACAGTCATTTATCCATGGCACAATTAAAGGATTCTTGAGCATTAGCGTTCCAAGCTGCCAATTTATATATTTAATCAGGGCATTTACTTTATGCCCTTGATTGAAGGGGTGTGACCATATAAAGTTGAGGGTTATATAGATATCGATGATTGTAATTGTTTAATTTTATTTCTTTATCAAAATCCACTTTGGTGTTTTAAAGCGCACAATAGTCCAATAAAGCCAAATATATACAAGCGCAAACAAAACTGTGCAAATCTTAAGTGCAATATGGTTTTTCCAAAATAAGATTGCAGGGATTGCGGCAAAGCTTGATAAAAGCCAAAGGTATGGTGCGGTCATGGCATTTCTTTGGGCCTTATCTTTTTCGGGTGAGTTGCCTGATGCCCATCGAACAACGCGTCGATAAATTACTTGGTGTAAGTGAGCTGCATCAGGTAATCCTGGGTTTCCACGTTTAAGGAGTAGACGTCTATAAATAGTAAAAAGGGTCTCAAATATTGGGTAAAAACACAACAACAATGGGAACCATTTTGAAACAGAGTCATTCCTCAATACAAGCAATATTGAAAGCTCTGCAACCCAAAAGCCTACTAGGTAGGCACCTCCGTCCCCAAGAAAAATTAGACCCCTTGGATAATTCCAGACCAAGAAGCCGAGAATTGCACCAACACAGGCAAATGCGCTAATCATGATTGGTGTGTCAGAGACCTGAAAAGCAACATAGGCGATTGAGGTAAGAATGATGATTGCCACAACGCTAGCCAAACCGTGGTACCCGTCAATTATGTTGAATGCATTTGCAACACCGCCAACACAAATGCAGGTAAATACAATAGATATTGTTGGAATAGTCAAAATATAGTCTAGGCCCAAAAGTTGAACATTTGTTAGCCATCCATTTAATAAGTAACCGCAGATTCCGGCTGAGATCATAGTTGCAACTAGCCGCTCTCTGGCCTCAACCCTTTTGGTTACATCTTCAAGTAATCCAGCCAAAAAACAAGGTAAAGATGAGATGAGCAAAATGCTGGAGAAGATTGCTATTGAATGGTCTAAGGCCCAGCGAGGCGTAAGGGCTAATAATAAAGCTATGAATATTGACAAACCACCAATACGAGGCACTGGCACGCTATGAAATTTTTGAACTCCACTCGTATCATGATCTGCAGTAAATTTAGCATGTGTATGCTGGTATCTAATAATTAGAAGGCAGCTAACTAGCGAGCAAATAAAAGCAATTAAAAGTGCAGACATAACTTTATCTCAGTATAGAATTGTTGTCATATTTTACCTTCATGGGTTTTAAAATGCCCCATAATTTACGGTCACATACACGGAGTCCATTTGCGATCATTAAGACTGCTATATCTAGCTGACATTCAGGGTCCTGAATTAATTTCTACGCGAGGAATTAATAGAAATTTAAGTTATGCAGGCACTATTAAAGTATTTTCTATCTGCCAATCACTTTTAATGGGCGGACATCAAGTCTATATATACAGCCCAGGCTCTCCAGCTGAAAGAACAGGTAGATATTACCCAAAAATAAACGAAAAAATTATTAATGAATATGGAAATATTTATATTGAATATGGAGCGTCGAAAGACGATCGTTTTTTTAGGTTTATCTTAGCTATCTATGGCGCAATAGTAAATACCCCTAAGTTAATTAGAAAACATTCCATTAAATTAGTAATCATTTATAACCTTAGCACCGTCAATATTCTGTCCTCCATAATCGCTCGCTTTCTTGGATGTAAAGTAATTTTGGAATACGAGGATAGTGTAGTAGCTACAAGGGGCGCCCGTTCTTCATTTTCAAAATCTTTTTTTTTATTTTATGAGTATCTAGCAAAAAAAATTATCAGCGGAGTTTTGGCTGCGAGTGAAGAACTAAGTTACAGAATTGGTGTAAATAATTCTGTAGTCGTGCCAGGTATTTTGGATTACGAGACGATGCAAGCTGCTTTAAGGTATCCCAAGGTTATCTGGACTGAGGGTCGTTCACTTAGATTAATATACGCGGGTGGGCTCGATTCATCTAAGGGTATTGATCGATTTTTAAGGGCCGTTATAGATATTAGATTCGATTTTTCAGTGGAGCTAGAAATTTATGGTCACGGCCCAATTAGTGAAGAAATAGCAATGCTTGCTCAGCAGCGGCTTCCAAATATGCAAATAAGATTTGTTGGTAGAGTACCACGCGCCCATCTTATTAATAGGCTCAGTTGGGCTGACGTTGGGATAAATCCTCATCGGAGCGATTTGCATGATGGAGGCTCTTGGCCATTTAAGGTTGTTGAATACTTAGCCTTATGTGGAACTGTTTTTAGTAATAAAACAAATAAAATCAACCCAGACCTTCGGAGTAGGTTGTGGGAATATGATGGTAATGAAGCTGAGCAAATAGCAAATGCATTTCAAGACTTTCTAGATTCTTGGCCGCAAATTTCAAAAAAAAGTGATGAGAGACGACGTTGGGCTCTATCTGAGTTTTCATCAGAAACATTTGGTGCCAAAATAAATCATTTTTTAGAGAAGTCTTTTTAAGGCGATATTCATGATTTCAAGAGCTAAAACTTTTCTAAAAATATCAACCAAGCTATTGATAAGAGTTCTACCCGGAAACCCATTTCGTGTGGCGCGAAATTTTCTTTGGCGTAGCATTGGTTTTGATGTATCTTACTCAGCTAATATTATGTCAAACGCTGAACTTATGTGTGGAAGAATTCATATTGGGGACCATGTATTTATTGGGAATGAGGTATTAATTACTGGCGGCGAAATTGAAATTGGTGAATGTTGCGATATTGCCCCAAGATGCACCATTCACGGCGGTAGTCATGAGCTTGGACTTCATGGTAGAAGGGCTGGAAAAGCCTATTTTGGAAAAGTCATTATTGGTAGCGGCACATGGGTTGGCACTAATTCAACAATTATTGACGGAGCCATCATTGGCGCTGGATGTATTGTTGCGGCAGGTAGCTTAGTAAAAGCCGGAATTTATCCTGATGATGTTTTATTGGCTGGTAATCCTGCGCAGGTAAAAAGAAAATTATCCTCTAATTAATTTAAATGAAAATTTCTTAGGTGTATGAATGCAATTTAAAAACTATTTAAATATTGGTTGTGGGGGGGCTTATAGTCCTGTCTGGACGAATATTGATATGAACATTAGTAGTCCATTTGTCATATCCCATAACCTGCTAAAGGGATTACCTTTCCAAGACAATAATTTTGATGTGGTTTATCACTCACAGGTTCTAGAGCATTTCTCTAAAACAGATGCCCCAAAATTTATTTCTGAGTGCTATAGAGTTTTAAAGGTGGGTGGGACGTTGCGTGTGGTAGTCCCAAACCTTGAAAATATCTGTAGTGAATATCTTAGGCTTCTTCAAGAAAATTTAATATCACCAAGCAATGAATCTTCTGAGCACTATGATTGGATTTTGCTAGAGATGTTCGATCAAGCAGTAAGAAATAAGTCAGGTGGAATGATGGTTGATTATTTGCAAAATCTTAGCGCCTCTAATCAACAGTATGTATCTGACCGCCTAGGTTATTTTGAGGCTGCATCATTAAATGGTAAATCCAAAGTCAATTTATTTGATAGGGTGAAAAATTTCTCTTTAACAAAGACTTATCGTTTCTCATTAAGAAAATTAAATGGCTTGAATCTAACCAATTCTCAGAGGATTGGCAAATTTCGTTTGGGGGGGGAAATACATCAGTGGATGTATGACCGATTCTCATTAGGTAAATTGTTGGCAGAAAATGGATTTAGTGAAATTAGTGTTGTTTCTCCGTTTGAATCATCGGTTGCAAATTGGGAATTATTTGAGTTAGACATTAAGAATGGGGTGCCTCGAAACCCTACATCTCTTTTTATGGAAGCAAAAAAAACTTCTTGAATCTTCATGCTGATCAGGCTGATCTCTTAGTTTTCAAAAATGAAAATACTTTATTTGTATACTGAAATAATGGGTTATCAGATTCCAGTTTTTAAGGAGCTGATTAGGAGTTATGGCGCCGAACTTTTTATTGTGCATTGGGATAAAAAGAAGCTAACGCCTTACAGCCCTCCATCCATTCCAGGGCTTACTTTATTTAATCGTTTCCAATTTTCAAGCTACAAAGAAATTTTAGATTTAGCATTGTCAATTAATCCTGATCTTGTTTATATTTCCGGTTGGCAGGATAAGGCATATTTAAAGGTTGTTAAACAGCTAAAATTAAAATTGGTTCCAATAGTTGTTGGTTTTGATGATCAGTGGATGGGTTCTGTAAGGCAGATTCTTGGCTCGCTATTAATGCGATTTTGGTGGTTAAAAAAATACTTTACGCATGCCTGGGTTGCGGGCCCATATCAATTTGAATTTGCTGTGCGAATGGGGTTCTCTAAAAGAAATATTATTTTTAATTTGCTCAGTTGCGATATAGATAAATTTGATATTCATGAAGAAAAGGTATTTAGTAATAATGTTGAAGGTTCTCACCAGTTTTTGTATGTCGGTAACTTTAGAGGAGTAAAAGGTACAGATATCTTGGTGGAGGCTTTTCAGATTTATCGTAATAAATATCGAGGTAAGTGGAAGTTAATTTGCATAGGCAATGGCGATTTTGAGTCTCTGATTAAAGATGATGGGGTCATTATTCGGTTGCCGTTTAGCGGAGTGGATGATCTCGTGAAGTATGCAAAAAATTCTTCTGCTTTTATAATGCCTAGTCGCCATGATCAGTGGGGGGTCGCTGTACACGAGTTCGCGCTCACCGGCCTACCTTTAATTCTCTCTGAAAATGTTGGCTCTCACCCCGTATTTTTAATTGATAGATATAACGGCTATCTATTTAAAAATAACTCTGCTGATGATCTCGCTGAAAAAATGTATTTAATTTCGCAAAAAAATGATGAGGAGCTGTCATTAATGGGCGCTCGTAGTCATCGATTGGGTTTATCAATCACCCCGAAAATGGTTGCAGCTAGTTTAATGTCAGTTTTCGAATAGTGAATGCTTTACAACAACCCATCGTTATTGGTATAGATGCCTCTCGCAATCGTTCTGGCGGTGCCCGTGAGCATCTAATTGGCATTCTTGAAAATCTAGATGCCGCTACTTTAAATATATCCCATGTGCATGTTTGGTCTTACCAAAAATTATTGTTAGAATTGCCAGAGCGATCTTGGCTCATTAAGCATGCTGTTCCTGCATTAGAGGAGAGCCTTGTTAGGCAATTAAGGTGGCAGTTTAGCGCTTTAAGTTCTGAGCTTAAGCGATATGGTTGCCATATTTTGTTTACGACTGATGCTAGTTCTTTATGTCGATTTTCTCCATCAGTAGTTCTTAGCCAGGATCTATTATCCTATGAGCCGGGTATCATGAATAAATTTGGATGGAGTCGTGCTCGTCTACGTTTAATTCTGATTCGTTGGGTTCAAAATGCTGCTTTCAGAAGGGCATCAGGCGTTATTTTCTTGACGCGATATGCTGCAACTTTAATTCAGAAGGCCAGCGGCTCCTTGCCTAATATTCAAGTAATCCCTCATGGGGTTGACCCTAGATTTTTCAAGAGAAATGAAGGGATGCATAGTCGGGAAACAATATTTCTTAAACGTGCAATTAATTGCCTCTATATTTCCAATGCCGCCTTATATAAGTATCAGTGGGTGGTCATAGAGGCGATTGGACTTCTGAGGAAAAAAGGATTGAATATTCAATTATCTTTAGTTGGCGGCGGTTCAGGTCTAGCGCAAAAAAGGGTGATCAATCAGGCATCCTTGGTTGATCCTGATGGGCAGTTTGTTGTTCAATATCCTTTTTTACCTCACGATGAGCTTATTAATCATATGGATTCTGCAGACATTTTTTTATTTGCTTCTGGTTGTGAGGCTTTTGGTATTACATTATTAGAGGCTATGGCGCGTGGCTTACCGATTGCTTCATCAAATCGCAGTAGCATCCCTGAGACTCTAGCTGACGGTGGGGTTTATTTTGACCCAGAGAATCCCCAGGAAATGGCGGCCATTATTGAGGAGTTAATTGCAGATCCATTATTGCGGGGTAAGCTTTCAGAGCGCGCCCAAGAGCTGGCGTCTCTATATTCCTGGGGGAGGTGTTCTAGACAAACCTGGGGGTTTATCTTGGATACTTACCGTAAAGGCGCCTCTAATGGAGCTATTATCTAATACTTTCCGTAATATGAACTTATTGAGTCCCCGCCCCTATCAAATCTGCTCTTGCTGTGTCATGGATACGAGCGATGCAATGATCACTTTCGACGAAAAAGGGCTGTGTGATCATTGCAATGCCTACTTTGAACATACACTCCCACATTGGCCTGTAAAACATGATGGTGAAGTTAAATTGGCGTTGATTGCGGATCAAATTCGGAAAGAAGGTAAAGGCAAAGACTTTGACTGCATTATCGGTATGAGTGGTGGAATCGATAGTTCTTATTTGACGTATATTGCTAAAGAAAAGCTTGGGCTTCGCCCCCTGGTTTTTCATGTGGACGCTGGATGGAATTCTCAAGAGGCTGTAAACAATATAGAAAAGTTAGTAGATGGGCTTGGTTTAGATTTATATACGGAGGTAATTGATTGGAACGAAATGCAAGATTTGCAATTAGCGTATTTCAAGGCAGGCGTTCCTAATATTGATACGCCTCAAGACCATGCATTTTTTGCCACTATGTATCAGTTTGCGCAAAAGTATAAGATTAAGAATATTTTGACTGGCGCCAATTTGTCCACAGAGTGTGTGCGAAATCCGGTGGAGTGGATGTACTACCAATCTGATTCTGTTCAATTGCGCGATATTCATTATCAATATGGTTTACGTCCTTTAAAGAACTTTCCACTGACTTCCATTCTTTGGCATAAAGTCTACTTGCCCTATATTAAGGGCATTAAAGTATTGCGACCACTTAATTACATCCCTTACATAAAACAGAATGCAATAAAGCTTTTGGTAGATCGCTTCGGTTGGCAACCTTATCCCCGCAAGCATTTTGAATCTCGCTTTACTCGCTTTTATGAGAGTTATTGGCTTTTTAAGCGCTTTGGTTATGATGTTCGCCGCGTGCAATATTCAAGCCTAATATTGACGGAGCAAATGACGCGGGAAGATGCAATAGAACAGCTAAAGCAATCTCCATATGATGAGCAAACTATCGCTCAAGATATAGAGTTTGTTGCTAACAAGCTAGGCATTTCAGTTTCAGAGTTGGAGTCCTATTTTGAGGCTCCAAAGCGCAGTTATCGGGACTATAAGTCGCAAAAATGGGTTTATGACCTGGGTGCAAAAGTGATGAAATTGTTGCGTATGGAAGTGGGTGGTAAGCGCTAATGTGGGGTGTATATTAATGATTGCCGTGATTGACTATGGCCTTGGCAATATTCAGGCTTTTATAGATATCTATAAGCGCTTAAATATCCCAGTGATTGCAGCAAAAAAACCTGACGACTTGCTTGGTGTTGGTAAATGTATTTTGCCTGGTGTTGGAGCTTTCGATTGGGCAATGCAGTCGCTTAATCACTCAGGTATGCGTCTACCCCTTGAGCACTTGGTGATTGAAAATCAATGTCCGGTGTTGGGTATTTGTGTTGGTATGCAGATGCTGGCTAATCGAAGTGATGAGGGTGTTCTTGATGGGTTGGGCTGGATCTCAGGGCAAATTAAAAAATTTGATGAAGTCAATTTTGATCGCTTACCTCATCTTCCGCATATGGGTTGGAATGATGTTGCCGTGACTCGAGAAAATCCTTTGTTTACCGATATTTCAAATCCTCAATTTTATTTTTTGCACTCTTATTATTTTTCTCCTGTAGACTCCGCTTCTACTGTTGGCATTACGGAGTACGGGGGTAAATTTACATCAGTAGTTGCTAAGGGCAATATCTATGGCACTCAGTTTCATCCAGAAAAAAGTCATCATTGGGGCATTGATCTACTTAAGAATTTTGCGGAGCTATAAGTAATGTTAAAGCCTCGAATCATACCTTGTTTATTGATTCAGAATGATGGACTAGTAAAGACTCAAAAATTTGTAAACCCAAAATATGTTGGCGATCCTATTAATACCGTAAAAATCTTTAATGAAAAAGAGGTTGATGAGCTTATTCTGCTGGATATTGATGCAAGTACCTTTAGCCGAGAGCCTAATTACACCCTAATTCGAAGCCTGGCAAAGGAGTCCCGAATGCCACTTTGTTACGGCGGCGGAGTTAAGACAGTGGATCAAGTAGAGCGAATAATCCAGCTAGGCGTTGAAAAGGTAGCTATTAGC
>JACCED012051217.1_pt1 | contig 27072 bp, 31 predicted proteins | sample 7455021 | NCBI WGS metagenome assembly JACCED01 (sample SAMN15323456, study PRJNA562643) | freshwater metagenome | isolation source: river surface water | place: USA:Blue River Watershed | collected 2017-08-19 | reverse complement strand
CATTTAAAAGCGGCTTGCTTTAATGATTGCCCTGGAAGTGTTAGTTTAATATCGCCAGTGAAACTTGCACCACGCTTGTTCACAGTCTTATTGACTGTGCCATATCCTAAATCCCAATCTACGGGATTGAAAATCTCTGTAATAACCATTTTTTAACTCCTGTTTTGATCTGTTTAGTTTAGCCACTCAATAATCTTAATGATCCACCAACCTGTAGCAGTGATCCATGCCCAGCTTAGTAGTCCATTTACTAGCTTCCAAAATCTTAGCACTTCGCGATCCACTTGGTGTGGTAGTTGGCTAATTTCTTCTAGTTGTTTAGGTGTCATCATATCAAATATCTCCTTATTCAAATAACGAATCAATAACACGGCCTAGTTCTTCGTACTTGGCCAATACTTCTTCTCGCGATGGACGAGATTTCTTTACAGGTTTAATTTCTTGATCCAACATTGGTCGTCCAGAAATTTTACAAGCAATATCTTTGATTGCCATAGTTGCGCGAAACACTGGCTTGTTATAACCTGTCTTGTTAAATGGGATAGTAATTTTCTCGCCAGTATCTAATCGCTTGGCGATAACAAATAGATCTTCATTTAGGTATGTGTATTTGCGATCCACATCTGGTGTGCGATGCTCTGCATAAAAGTCAATTACAGTATGCCAATGCTTGTCGCTTAGACTATGAATGCACTCGTTCCAGAATTTGGTATCATTATGTACGTTGCCTAAGCAACGGGACCAGTGTGGTCTCATTGAATCAACCCAAGAGTTGATAGTTGTTGTGGTAGTTGTCATTGTTTCTCCTATTCAATCTGGCTTCTTACCAAAAATTCACCATGTTCTACATAGTGGGCTATACATCTACAATTATACTTATATGTATTTGAAAAGTCAAAGGGGAAATAGCCAGGAAATCGTCAAAAAAATAGCAAACCCTTTCGCTATTGCGGTAAACCAATGATCAGTTGGTCCAGGTTTGCTATGCGGATTGGGTTTAAATGGCTAAATTTACAGGAGTCCCAATCCTATCGCCTGCATTGCACAAGCGCATACACATATTTAGCGATTCTTTGCTAAAGTGTTATCCATACTTTCTGCATATAGAAAACACTGTTTGCTTGGAAGTGTTGTGCTTGTCTGCTACTTGCTGAAGTGTCATGCCTGCGTTGCGGTCCTCAACAATAGCAGCGTGATTCAGAGTGCCAGGTGGCACGCGACTTTGCTTGTATTGCTTTGGTGGCAGGCCAGCAAGCCAGCGTTTCTTAATGTAACTGATAGCAGGTTGGCTTCCATCTACTTTGTTGGCAATTTCAGTAACAGTCATGCCTCGTTCAAGCATAGCATACACATCAACATAGTTGTATAGTCTGTTGGCTTTTGGCTTAACATTGGTTTTATCAGCTGGCTTAGGCAATGCTTGTGGCATGTCAACCCAAACCCATTCAGCGCCAGCTTCAGTCATTTGCTGTTTCCATTTAAGAAGTCTGCGTCCATCTATTGCAACACACAATCCAATAACAGAAACAATTTCATCATCACCACGGTTGCGAGCACGATGGTCAGTAGCAGTTCCAGCGTAATAAGCTGGCACATGAAAAAAGCGATATAGCACTCGCTGGTTGCCTAAGTTTGGTAGTTTGCAAGGACGGTGAAAGATAGCAGCCGCAGTTACTTCTCTTGGATCAAGAGTGCAGGTGCTACTTATGTTAGCTGAGTCTGGCGCAAACTTCTGATCGTAAGCACGGCCTATCCAGCCACGAGGTGAGCCAAAATGTTTGTTAACACCTGCAATGGCTCCAGTGCGAGTGTTTTCCCAATGATTAAGTTCCATATCCGTATATAGCGAATATGGAACTTGATTATTTTGCCAAATGAGTTATTACGTAACCTAGCACGGTAAGCAAGCCAACAATAATAGTGCCAGTTGCTGTTACCATAACTTTGAACTTTTCATCTTTGGCATTGCCTAATAGCTTTTTGATGTCCTCAAAGTTCTGATCATTGTCAGCTTTCATTGCTTTAACTTCGTCAGCAACGCTATCAATTTTCTTTTCTAAACTAGTCACTCTATTTTCCAATTGCTGATACCTCAGGTGGCATAAGTCTACATGCAACTCTAAACTGTCTCGTTCTGTTGTAGCCATTCTCTTAATCTTTCTGCTTGCTCATTTCTTTCATGTTCGCGTGCCTTGCGGAAGAGGCGTATTTCTACTACCTCTTTCGCTGTCAGTGCTATATCACTTAGGCTTGCGACGGGCTGCTTGGGCTGCTCTGATAGCTCTTGCTTGACGAACTGCTCCAGCTCTAGTTGGATAGACTTTACCACTCTTTCCATATTGCCACCCTTTTCCGCCCCTTGGGCCTTTTGCTTTGTGTATTGGCATTATTATGCTCCTACAGGCACAATGGTAATTGTTGCGCTTGGTTGTGCTGGCATCGCAAATGGTGTTGTTTGAGCAGCTTCATACTCTAAACTAATACCACTTGTGTTATCAACAGCAAAACGCACTTCAATGTAGTCATTGGCCACAATGTTGTCTAGCATCCATAGCTTAGTTATCAATTGATATGTATCTACACCAGCACTTGCAGGACGAATACCAACTTTGATGCGTGTTTCTGCTAAGTCAGTGCCATTCTTTGCAAGCCAAATCCAAGTCTTGCGTTCTGCATTGTCTGTGTTCTTAACCATCATTTCAATAACAGCTTCATACTGACCAGCAGTGTCAATTGCAATACGTGTTGGGTTGCCACTTGTAACTGTAACACCTTGGTTACCCACATGAGCTGTTGCGCTTGTATACCAATCAAAGCTGTAAACAGTGTTGGCCGCTGCCGCAGTAATGTTGGCCATCTTGTGGAAGCAACCATAAGTGCGGTTGTAGCTGATGTTGCCACTGCCTTGTGGGCCCAATGTCAAGCCTGAACTATTAATAGTGCCATAAGTGCTTGTGCCAGCTAAGTCCTTAACAGCTAATGAACCAACGGAGAATGTGCCGCCAGCGGCGTTTAGCACCATGTAGTTGAATGTGTTAGTAGCACCTTGCCATGTGTGGCTGTCACTGCGATAAGTCGCAGAGGTTGCTGAGTGATCTAACAAGTTGATACGGTTTGCACTGTTCATTGTGTAGCTGTTTGGGAAAGCACGAATGCGATAACCAGAACCCGCTGCTGTTACAGTAGCAACGCTAACAGTGCCTTGAACAGTTGCAGCACCACCTGCATGATAGTTGCCATAACCTACGGATGTTGTTGTGCCAAATGTGCAACGGAATGTGCCATTATAACCGCTTGGAGTAAAGCCTGCGGCTGTAATCAAACTTGAAGTTGCAAATGGTGCGCTTGTTTGTGCAGCAAAGTTAATAATACTGCGGCAGCGAGTAAATGTTAAACCAGTTGTTGTTCCAGCTGTGGTAGCAATAGGTGCGCCATCATGTGTATCACTGATAGTAAATGTTGTTGTTGGGTTAGCACCAGCAGTAACATAGTATAAGTTACCAGAAACATAACCTGGGAATGTCATTGTTCCTGTTAATGTGCCAGTTACACGGATCACATCATATTGACGCACATCAGCAGAGGTGTTAGTGAATACACCATTACCTGATGATACTACGCCAGCAACAGTTACGTTACTTTGAATAGTGCTTGTTGATGTTAAGTTGATTGTGCTTTCAGCAAATGCTTGTGTAGTATATGCTTGCCATTGTAATGGATGTAGCGCAGTGCGGCCGCCGCCAGAATTATCAGTTGCCACATTACTAGCAAAGTTAGAACCAGAATAGCCGCCAAAGTTCATTGTTCCAAATACAGTGCCTGAAGCAATTGCAGTAGGAGCAGTGTTAGGACCGCTAGCAGTTTGAAGCGCAATTGCTGGCGCAACTTGGTTACCAGCAGTTGTGTCGCCCTGGTAATGGAATAAACCAATACCAGCAGTATAGCCCTTACCAGTTCCGTCTGATGAAGCAATAGTGATACCATTAGAACCATCAACTAAGTTACTAACTGGATCTGGGAATGTATATGTAGGATCTTGTGTAAATTCAAGCTGACCTAATACACGAGTATCATTGCGTAATGAGCCAACATAAACATCACCAGCACCACCATCAACAATATCTGTGCCATTGGCTACTGCACTGCGAGCGCGAGCATCTGTGTAGTATAAGTTAGTTGTGCCTTCTGTTAGTTCATCAGTTGTGTCAGGACCAGTAGGACCTTCAAAAGAGATAACACCAGTTGTTGCATTGACTGTAATGTTGCCTGTACCAGTGTATGCTTCACGAGCACGAGCAGTTGTGAAGTATAAGTTAGTGCCTTCAGCTAAGTCATCTGTGTCTTTAGTAGCTAAGTCAGCATCAAACAAAGCACTAGAATAGTATCTATTTGTAGTGCCTTCTGTTAATTGATCAGTTGTCTTTGTTGCAAAGTTAGCATCAACACGAGCTTCAGTATAGTAAAGGTTTGTAGTGCCTTCATCTAATGCATCAGTTGTCTTTGTGTTAAAGTTTGCATCTACACGAGCTTCTGTGTAATACAGATTCGTAGTGCCTTCGTCTAGATTGTCAGTATCTAGACCTGTGATTGTTGCGTCATCATCAATGGCGATGTTATCGCCAATTGTGATACCGTGTTTAACTTTAAAATTTCTATCTGCCATGGTTCATTCTCCCCTATTAGGCGTTAAAAGCAGTTCTTGCTGCTTTGAAAACAGTGCTAGTTGCACTTGTTGGTGTTACAAGTAATCTTGCGAATCCACTATTTACATCACATGATACTGAGAATAAAGAACTACCAGTGTAAATCTCACCATATGTTGTTTGTGCGGCTGTTGTGCCGTTGTGTGTTAGTAGAACTTCAACAGTGTGAACTTCGCCACCTGACACTGCTTCAATAACATACTTGGCTGTGCGGAATACTGTTACATCAAGTGAGTCTAATGGAGTTGCATTTGTTGAAGTTGTTGTTGCTGTGCGTTGATCCTGACGGCATACGTTGTTATAGTTGATACCATTTGATACTACAATGTCATCTACACCATAGATATTGCCATCAACAGTGAAGTTGCCAGTTACATAGCCATTACCTACTACATGTAGTTTTTCAGTTGGGCTTGCTGTGCCAACACCTAAGCGGCGTGTGTCACGTGTTGCATAAAGTGTAACAATGCCAGTGCTGCCAATAACTTCTAATGCGCCTTGAATAGTAGTCATGTCAAGCTCAACATCATTACCAAGTGTAGTTGAACCTAATACTTGTAAGTTGTCGTGGACTTCTAAATCACCATTTGCAAAAATAGTTGTCTTTGGATCAGCTGCATTGTCACCTAAGTTAATTGAAGCTGTGTCAACGCCACCAATTGTAATTGTGCTTGCTGATTCAAATAGTAAGCCAGTTCCAAATGAAGTGTCAATGCTGCCAGTTGAAGTGATAATGTCAGCATATACGTTGATTGTGCCACCTGCTGACAACAAGTTTAAGTTGCCAGTTGTAGTTGTAATTGAGTTATCGTTTGTGCCAGGAGCAATTGCAACGTTACCAGCTTGAACATAAGGAGCTTCTGTGCCTTGGTTGAATGTCCAACGGCCAGTTGCACTTTCCCAAGTGATTGTTTTGTCAGTTGTGCCTTTTAGTGTGATACCACCACCACTTGCAGTTGCATCGCTTGGGCTAGCTACTGAACCAAGTTCTAAGTTCTTGTCATCTACTGTAACAGTTGTTGAGTTAACAGTTGTAGTTGTGCCATTAACAGTTAAGTTGCCAGCAACAACCAATGAGCCACCAATGTTAGCATCACCGCTAACACCTAAGCCGCCATCAGTTTGAATTGCACCAGTTGTTGGGCTTGTGCTTGCAGTTGTTGCATCTACACGCAAGTCTCCGCCAATCCAAGCTGTGCCTACTACACCTAAGCCACCGTCTGTTTGGATAGAACCAGTTGTTGGGTTGATTGCAGCATCTGTGTTATCAACGCTTAGTGAGCCGCCTACGTGCAAATGCTTGTTGATACCAACACCGCCATTAACTTGTAGCGCACCAGTGTCTTGGCTTGTAGAATCAGTTGCATTAACAATTGTTGCAATGCCATCTACGTTTAGTGCGTTCTTAACAACAACTGTTGAGCTACTGCTACCTACGTTGATTGTATTTGCGTTGGCTGGTAAGATGTTGAATGTAGTTTGATCTGTGCGTAGATCAGCACCGTTGATGTTGATGTCACCGCTTGTTTGAATACCACCAGTTACGTTAACGCGATATGCACCTACTGTGTCAATGTTGCCACCAAGACCAATTTTGTTTTCTGTGGAGTTGATGATTACTAAATCAGTGTCAATAGCAAGGCTATTTGGAATGTATACGTTGTAGCCGTTTAGTGTTAGTGTGTCAGCTGAACTATCACCTAGTGTAGTGTTGCCGTTTACTTCCAAGTTGCCATTGACTTCTGCTTTGTCGCTAACATATAGCTGACCATCAACATCAAGTTCAACTGCTGGAGTATTTGTGCCAATACCTAAGCGGCGGTTTGTCCAGTCATAGTGCATGCCAATGGCGCCACTTGAGCCTAAGAAACTTAGGTTGTTTGGAGCGTTAATTGAGCCAGCGTTGATTGTTACTAAGTCACCAACAGCATCACCTAGTGTAGCATTATTCTTAACAACCAAGTTTGTTTCAGCAGTTAGTGTGCCAATAACACGAGCGTTACCACCTACATCAAACTTATAACCTACTGTAGGTGTGCCACCTACGCCAACTGCGTTGTTTGCAGCATCAATTACTAGTGTGTTGCTGTCAAAGTTTAAGCCATTGGGTGTAGTAACTGTTGGCCCAGTAAATGTTACTGTGTCAGCTGAGTCATTGCCAAAGGTAGTGTTACCACGAACTAGCAATGTTGAGTTTAGTGTTGTTGCGCCACCAGCATATAATGTGCCTGGAATAACAACGTTAGATACGTTGCGCCATTGGTTAGTAACGCCATCAAATTGCAAGTGTTGGTAGTTGTTTAGCGCAACACCATAGAAGCCATCTACACCAATTGTAACGTCAGCTAATTCATCAAGCACGGCAGCACCTGCGGCAACACCACCAGCAGTTAAGCCATCACCAGCCCACACAGGAGCAATTGAATATCCATATGGAACGCCATTAATATCAGTAGGTCCTACTGCAAAGATTGGGCCAGTGCCTTCTGGAGTTAGTGTTGTTGTAAGAGCAACAGCACTGCCACCTTGTGTCAAACTGATTTTGAAACTTAGTGATGTTAGACCTGCCTCAAGCACATAGTAAACTGTGCCTTCAACTAATCCAAAGCCATCATTGCTGATTAGCTTGATCTTCTGATTGGCACTTAGTCCATGCTCAACTGCACAAGTGATGATACTGTTAACTGTATCAGCTTCTGCCCCTTCAATAGTTACTAACTGACTATCAGTAACAAAAATAATTTCACCTTCTACTGGCGTAAAATCTAAACGTTCAGCGTTTGTGCCTCTGCGAATCTGTAATGCCATATCAAATATCCTTTATTGTGTATCAGGATCTGCTCTGAAATCCTGAATTAGTTCGTCTTGTGCAATTTCGTGCTCTGGCTCAAAATTACCTAAATCTAAGTTAAAGTAGTCGCCTGTTGGAGTGCGTAAACGACCGCCATCTAACTGTGTTGCTGTTCTCATTAACCATAAACCGTTGCGTGGAATGGTAAACTTACCAAAGTCCATCTTAACAAGTTCTTCTTTTATATTTAACGAACTCATTGAGTCAGGTGTCCAGTAAACAACAGGTGCTTCTAAATCTACTTCACCTAATTCACTGAATGGGCCATACTCGCCGTTAATACCTAGACGTGCTTTGATAAAATACTTCTTGTTCAAGCCGTTCTCAGGCAAGCTAGAAATAAATGTTTCACGTAGTTCGTTCTGATCAAACAATAGTGTAGAACCAGGACTTGGCTTGATGCTCTTTAGATACTGGTAGCTAGCTGGTGTTGGGTATGGATGCTTGCTTACACCCTTAGCACCTGTAGCAGTAAATGTATTGTATTTGTTTAACTTGTAAACACCTGCTCCGCCAGTTGTGCCACTTAGCTGTTCACTAATGATAGTGTCATTAATAAAGTTTGGATAGTAGCCAACAGCATCAACAATGCTTGGGATACCTTGACCGCGGTTAACAGTATAAGTGCCTACGCCACCAGGTGTGCCATCAATTTGTGCAACGATTCTTGTGCCTTGTAGTATAGCTGAACCTGACAATACTGTGCCAGTAGTTGGATCAGCAACAATTGAACCAGTTAACGCAAATACTGATAGTGTATCGCCTACCATCTTACCTGAAGTGATAACAGCTGATTCAACACCACCCTTAATCAATGCGTTTGGACTTACTTTTCCAGATACATTGGAAACAGTAATGCGGTCTGGATAAGCACCATCAATTGCAAAGTCAAATGTGCCTTCGTTAATTGTGCCAGAGAATTGTGTAATGCCAGTGTTGTCTTCATAAGATTCACTGACAGTGTATGCACCAGTTAAGCCATTGCCATAATAGCGACTTGCTGTGTTGCCAAAGTTTTGAATGTATAGGCCTTCTGGCACACCCTTAGCTGAAACTTCAGTTGCAACTGGATTTTCACCATCATCAACAGGTGTTTCTAAGAAACTGCGTAGCGGTGCTGGACCTTCCCAAGTAATAACTTGTAGCAAGTTGCCACCTAGCTGGCCTTTAAAGCGCACATCGCCGCCAATACCTGCCCAGTCATTGCCTTCGCTATACCAAAGTTGACATTCATCAAAGGGACCACCAGTAGCTGGAAGTGAAATCTTCAAACGGAAGTTTGGAACACCACCGCCTGCTTGTGTTTTGCTGCCAATGATTTGCACAACTGGCGCTGGAATGTTAACACTACTTGCACGAGGAATGATACCAATGTTACTGCTTACTGTAAATTCTGAGATGCTTTCGTCTGTGTAAACATCTGCATTGTATTCAAGTGCTGTGATTTCAGCGTACATGCCATCCTGGCCATCAATTTCTTTAACTTTGATAACGCGGAAGTATTTGCCATTAGGGAATACTGGGCTTGTCCAACCATATAGACTTTGCTCAAGCTGAATAACATCACCTGCTTGTGCTTGCAATCCATAATGTGTTGCTTTGAATACTACTAACAAGTCATCACGGCTTTGTTTTAGTTCTAAGTTTGCTACACGCTCAGCTTGAACGTTGGAGTTACATAGATCCAACGTTAAACGCATTGAGTTGTCAGGCTCATTGTAGTTGCGATCAGCAGCGTTTACTTCAATCTTCTTGTAGCCGCGCTGGTCTTTAACAAGTTTGTCAAAGTATTCAATGTCAGCTGCGTTGTATAAGTCATCTAGTCGTGTTGAGGAGATAACAATACCACCTACAATGTTGTCATCTGTAAAGCGAAGTGTTTGTGCTGGTAGTTGACGATTTGGATATTCCGCATTGTATTCAATGCCACGCTTAGGAATAACACGCCATTGACCACTATGCACATCATAACTCATCCACGCACCAGCGTTCATTAGGATAGTATCAATGTTGTCTTTTACATTGCGGCCAGTGTCAATTAGACCGTTTGTTGTATAACGCTTTTGTGTAGTTGTTGCAGTTGTGTCGTAAGGTGTGTATTCAACTAGTTCATTGCAGTAGTTGGCAAAGTCACCTAATGCGGCTGCGTTGATTGTGCTGGATTTAATACCTGCACCATAACGCACATCACGCATATAATCAAATAGTGCAACAGCTGGGTTATCAAGTGTGCTCTTGATCTTAAATGTCATTGATGGAATGCCTGTGAAGCCTTTTTCAGCGTCATAGTTTACTTTGACAACAGCAAAGATTAAACCTTCCATACGCTCAGCACCAGCTTGACCAATTTGTGTCCATTGTGTTCCATCGCCAATTACTTGCCAAGCTGCTTTAGCTGGGTTAGGGCCTAAGATTTGGCTTGTGCCAGTTGAGTTACCTGCGTAGATATACACTTCAACTTTGCCATCAAAGTTGGTATCTGTAAAGTCTTCTGCATTTAGCTTACCAGTTACTGGATCGTAAATTGGCACATCAACGTGCTTTTTACCACGTAATGCTTTGCCACCATTTGCGCCCCCATCAAATTCAAGACGCATGTCGTTCCAATATACATCGCTAGCTGAGTAGTCAAACTTGCCACTTACAGAGCCGCTGTAATTTACTGCACCACTTAGACGATAAACACCAGTTCCGCCATAAGTGCCACCAATCGTGAACATGAATTCTTCAATCACACCTACAGTATTACCTGAAGTATCACGAATTGTCATGCCATGCATGATTGTGCCCGTTGCTACGCTTTCAACTGTCATTAGACTTGTAGCAGCGTTAATGCTCACAGTCATTGTGGCATTTTGGTTTGCATATTCGCCAATGACCATAACATAACTCATGGTCTTGTTTTCGTTGGTCAAGTAAGCATCAACAATAGTGCCAGGGAAGTAGCCTTCACCATATACTACTGGAATTTTGTTTTCTGTGCTTGGGCTTAACTGAACGCGACTACCTGTCGCTTGTCCTGCGCCTTGATCGCCACCACCTGCGTTACCGTTAATTAAACGGCTTGTTACCATTGCTAGGCCAGTAGCAATAACGCCTGTTAGGATGGTTGCGGCTAAGCCTGTAACACCAATGTAGCCTACAATGGCTGCGGCTGCTGCGGTAAAAACTGGCATATCTATTAATCCTTAATGTAAAGTTTTTCAACTTGACGGAAGCCTCTTGACTCCAAATCATAATCTTGGGTTGAACTCATACGTGTTGTAAAGTATCCCACTATCTCTCCGTTTGCAAGTAAGCGATCGCCTTCTTGACAAAACTTAATAAACAACTTGCCAGCGCCAACTGAACCGCGGTGTTCTGGTTTAACAAACCAAGCTGCTTCTCTAAGTGTGATTCGTTCTGGGACCCACACATTGGCTTCTTTGATTGCGGCAAGCATACCTACTAACTTGCCATCAACTTCATACACCCAGACATATCCTACTTGTAGCACACTATACACTAATTTTTGTATGTGTTCTAAATCAACGGTGTCTACATGTTTATTGTATGTAGACTCCATTATTTCATCTGCAATCAATTGCGCGATTGCTCGCATATCACTACGTGTTCCACGTCTAATCATCAAATCATCTCCCGTTGCTTTATTTAACTGGCTTACCAAAGTCAAAACTAGCTGCTTTAAGTTGCTCAATGCGACTCATGCTTTTGTCTGAGGTAATAGCCTGTGTAATATATGCTTCAGGATAATAAACTTGGTAGGATGCATTGTTTGTTCTGCGTCCAGTGATTTTGTTTTCAAGAACACCAAGCAATGATGAGCAACTGATAGAAATTGTGTAAGCAATGTCTTGACTGTTGCCATCAGTGTTTGGATTGATTTGTTCATCTAAGCCCCAGTTTGTTACAATGCCATTGAAGCGTTGGAAGATTTGTCTAACGCCATCAACTTCTTTAACAAGTTTAGTAGCTGGATCAAAGAACACACGATAAATGCGAACTGCTGAACCTTTGATTTGCTGTCCAATAATGTTTTCAACGTATTGGCGTGGGATAGCACTTAGACTCAATGAGATTTCATTGTTGGTAGTAATCAAGTCTTGTTGAATGTCTGTGATTTCTAAGAAGCCACCAAGTGCTTGATATGTCTTGCCCCCATATACAACTGGATTGTAGCAGTTAGAGATATACCAACGACGGTCACTGCCTTTGATAGCACCACCATCTGTGTATGTGTCTGTGTTTGTGTTAGCAGTATAAGTGACTTGTGTTTCAGTGCAAGACAACACTGTGTATGTGCCATTAAAACTCGCTGGAGTGACACCACTAATGATAATAGTAGTGCCTTCTTCAAATGGCTCAAATCCAGGGTTGGTAAATGTAGCGGTGGCAACGGTGCCCAACTGCTCAATATGTTCTACTGATACCGCAGTTGGGATAACAAGGTCAACTAAAATGCCATGCTCAATGAAAGGTGTGTTTACAGCACCAATTACTTGTGTCATACTACCACCTCTAACAATTGCATTTCACTTGTGAATTCAACTAATTGTCCTGGCAAATAACGCACACCTGGTAGTGTAGTTGCAATCACTTTAAACGTACAGGCTGGACCAACCTTAATGCCTTTGCCACTTAGTGTATAACCTGACTGTGCAATGTAGCCACGATTTAGTGTTATTTGGGCTGTATCTACACCTGTGGCCTTAACAACTGTTTCAGTTACAGTGTATGGATAGCGATGATCCACTGGCTGAATTAAATCGCCAGCTGCAAAAATCATAGTGCCATCAGCGATAGCACTGACATTGATTGTTAATGTGTTGCCACTAGCACTAGCACAAGTAATGTCATCCAGGACACCACTTGTCACTGTAACAGCACCTTGATAATCAACTAGCCATGAGCTACCTGCTGTTGCGCCAAGACTGATTGTTTGTTCTTCAGCACGATCAGCTTTTAGCACTGCTTCAATAGCAGCACGGTTAGTTGACCACTTTAGGTAAGCAGCTGGAATTACTTTGAATTGCCAAGGCTTAACTGAGTTGCGTGTTTGTGCAATAATGCGTCCACTGCGTGAGACTGAGTTAGCCACAGTCTCTGCTCGCGCAAATTCAATGCTTTGAGCACTGTTTATAAATTGTTGTAAGCTCATCTACGGGCTCCTCCAGGTGTGCTACGACGACCTTGTTCAACTACTGCGTGAACAAAACTTGGATCTCGTGCAAGTTGTGCCTTAAAGCTGGCAGCATCTGTAGCTTGGATGTTGTATGTAATCTGTTGAACAGTAGAGCCTCCGCCCAAAGCACCATTAGGAATAATTGTGCCAGCGTTCTTTGGAACGAACATTTCAGGACCTCGCTCGCCTACCATGTAGGCGCCACCTACTCCAACAGGACCGCCTTCAGCTCGTCCACCACCAAACAATGTTGATAAGCCACCTAAGAAGCCGCCACCACCACTGGCCATACTGAATATACCAGCAATTGCTTTCTTAGCTTGGATACGTGCAAAGTCTGCAATTAAGCTGTTGGCTAAGTCTTTGAAACTTAGTTTACCAGTAGTAACAAAACTTACAAATGCATCTTCAACACCACGTGTGAATGTTTCAAAGTATGTGCGGCTTTGTTCAGCAGCATTTTGCGCTGAGTCTTTGTAAGCAGCAAATGCTTCTTGCCAACCTGCAGACCAAGTGCGGCTTGCTTCTAAGTTAGCAATTTGTGCATCAGCAATGTCTTTGTAACCGTCGTGAATTAAGTTTAGACCTTGTGCAAATTGTTTTGCTTGGTCTGGATTCATACCGTCACCTGAATCTTCAAATGTAGCTGCAAATGCTGCGCCAGCTTCTAATGCTGCTTTGCGAGCATTTTCTTTGATCTCAGCCATTTGCTTTTCAAATGGTGTCTTGCCTAACATTGAACCCTGGAAAGCAACATCTTGCTTTTGTCCAATGATATTACGTTGTGCTGAACCTAATGCTTCCTGAATGCGAAGTTGTGCTTCAAGTGCCTTAGTCATATTTTCAATGTCAGCTAGGCGACTCTTTTCAAGTAGCTTTAAGCCATTGCTGTTTTCAACTGCACGACGAATACGTTCAGCATCAGCATCAGCTGCGGCAGCAATCTTAGCAATTTGTGCATCATACGCGGCAGCTAAACCTTGTTCATCTTTAGTCAACATGGCTTTTGCATCACGCAACTTTTCAGCTTCATCAGCCGCACGCTTATAAACTTCTTCAACAGCTTTGCGAACTGCAACTTCTTCTTCAGTCTTACCAATTAGAGTATTTTCAAAGTTGATTGCATCAATTGTGTCTCTAATATAACGGCTGTATGCTTCAGAAGAACGTTCAATTTCCTTGCGCTTTTGTGCAAGTGCATCAGTTACTTCACGTGCTGTGCCTGCTTCGCCACTTGTTCCTGCAACATCTGTGCGACGTGGATCTGTGGCAGCGAATTGACTTCTTGCTTTGTTAGCTTTGAAAGTCTTTTCATATTCTTCACGAGCCTTCTTAGCATTTTCAGCTGCAATCTTAAATGGAGTGCCTAAGCCAACTGCATCTTTGATATTTGCGCCAAACAAATTCATCAATCCAGCAATGGCATCTGTTGGCAAGTTTAGTAATTCACCAGCAAGTTGTCCAACTGCTTCAGTTACACGTCCAACTGAGTTGCTTGCAATATCACCAAAGTTATCAAATAGCTGTGTAGCAGCATAAATGCCCATACCAGCAGCAATTAATAGACTTAAAGCACGTAAGCCACTCATTAATGGGCCTAATACTCTAAATGCTGAACCTAACCAGGCGCCTAAGCCAACTGCGCCAACAGCTTTAGCAACTACGCCAATGCTACGAGCAAGGCTACCAAATGCTGAAACAACTGGTAATAGCAATGATGCGCTGAATGCAGCAGTTAATGCAACACCAGCCAACTTAATAGCTGTGACTAAGCCATCCATAGAGGCTTTACCTTGATTAACTTTTTCAGAGAAATCATTGACCATTTTAATAGCTGGTGCAAATGCTTCTAAGAACGCTAACTTTAAGTTGCCTTGTGCTGTGGCAAAATCATCTTGTAGTTGAGCAGCACGTTTAATGCTGTCAGCATACTTGTCACCTTCACCGCGTGTGGCTTGTAGTTTGGCTAATAGCTCGCCTGGATCAACTGTCTTAAAGCTCTTACCAAACTTATCCATCATCAATGCTGCACGACGACTTGGGTCTTCAATGGCAGCAATGCCTTTTAATGTTTGTTCTAGTAAGTCTTGTTCACTTAGTTTACCTAGGTCCTTTAAGCTAATGCCTAATTCTTTAAAACTGTTTTGGGCTTTTAAGCCACCTTGTGCGGCTTCGTCAATGCTGCGAACAAAAGCATTGATAGCAGTAGCCATTTGGTCGCCTTCGCCACCACTTACAGCCAATGCTTTCTTAAATTCAATCAGACGACCAATAGCGATGCCTGTTGCATTGCTTAGATCTTGTAGCTCATCAGCCATTTGTAGTGCTGAACGGCCAAGCCCTGCAAACATTGCACCAGCAACTAATGTCTTAAGACTCATTAGGCGCTTATGCACTGCATCAATGTTAGCAGTTAGTTTAGCAAATCCGCTACCACCAATGTTGTTTGCTGTGGTAGCAAAGTCTTTGGTAGCACGGTCAGCAGCACGAATATCTGCAAGATACTTTTTGTTATCTACTTCTAAAACGACTTTGATATTACTTGCCATATTAGATACCTTTCAATCTGCGATCCACTTCTTGTTGGATCCATTCTTCTGTTGGTTGTGTCATACCTTTAGGACTTTGCTTACTATAACCTTCGTCTAAGCGTTGGCTATATGGATAATCAGCGATAATCTGATTGCCAGATAAGCGTGTATTGCGTCTAGCACGGCCACTGCGAACAGGAGTATTCTTCACGAATTCTTCATGAGCATCACGTGGCAGTGATTCCATTACTGCTGACAGCTTTTGCATCTGTCTTTCATAGCTTTTCATGTCAACTTTTGCCACGTGTTTCCTCCATAATTTTAAGTAGATCTGCTTCTGTGTACTGTGTGGCATCAAATTTGTCAACACCACCATTGTTAGCACGTTCTTGCAATTTGTTTCTATAACCAATTGCGGTATCTGCTACAAATACATCAAAAGTTGTTGCTCTTTGCACGACTTCACTAGGCAGCATCCCATAACGCTCGCCTAGTGTGTCAATTAGCATGATCATACTAAGTTCAACAGATTTTTCGTCAATCTGTTCTTGTGTTACTTTCCCAGGCGTTCAACCACCGCACCAATAACAGCTACCATAACATCATTAGGTAGACTTTCACCAGCTTTAATTACGGGTTTGCCTGCTTCATCCATAACCATGTCATTAACAATGCGAATCATATCGCCATAGTTTTCAGCGCCAGTTGTTGCCATCTTAATAAATTGGTCAATTGGCTGACGGTCATAGATCCAAAATTCTAGTTCATCACCATATTTCTCAACTAGTTCAGCTGAGCTAAGGGTAAGTTTAATCAATTGTGGCTTGCTTGCCAGTTGTGTTAGTTTTAATGCCATCTTATTCTCCAATCCTATCTTTTAAATTGTGTATAACGCTTAGTAGAAAGCGCAATCTTGCGTCTACTTGTTCAGCGTCTCGTCTTAAACACTTTAATTCCGCAATGGCTTTGGCAGCTTCTGCCTCCATACTGCGGATTAATTGCTCGTTGTTTAAATCATCAAAAATCATATCTGTCCTCCTTGGACATTCTATTTAGCAGTCGTAAGAAAGGGCCCTTGTTAGAGCCCTTAATGCTTTTTAGCTTGTGACTATTAAGCTGCTACTGCGGCTGTTGCCAATGTGTAGTCGCCGTTTACTTCAACAGTAATTGGTGAAACAAAAACTGGGCTATCAGCAGATACAGTTGGTGCTAGTGCAGAGATGAAACCTGTTCCCATGAACAATTTCTTGCCGTCTGTAACACCTTCTGGAGCCATTAAGAACGCAACTTGTGTGCGATCGTTTGATAGCTTGAAGATACCGTCTTGACCAGCTGCGCCACCTGTGCCAGCACCAAAGAATGTATTTGGGTCTAGAACGAAGTTGCCGCTTAGTGTGTTAGTAGCGTTAGTTGTAATAACGTTTTCACCTGACTGGTCTAGTTGTTTCCAACGGAATGAACCGTTAGAGTTGTTAATTGTGATGTCTTGTAAACCTGGAACAACGATAGCGTCGTTAGCTACTGTTGTGATTGCACCAGTTGTGTTGCTTGCAGCAGAGTAGAAGTCTGTTTCAACTGGTGTTGCACCAGCCATGTCTTCTGCTTTGATGATTACAAGTTTAACACGATTAACGGCTGTTGATGCGTTGATGTATGCCATCTTGCTTTTTCCTTATGCTAATGTGTAAAATCTATACTCAAGTTCGTAAGTGACAGTGTCACCTTCAATAGAACTTGTATAGTCAAACTCTTTTCTAAAAGAATCTGTTGCGATACTTTTTGCTCCTGCTAGTGTCGCTAATGCTGTGTCCAAATCAGCGTTTCTATTTTTGGCATCTACGGCCAAGAACCCTCTCACTGTTGTGACAGTTTGTGGAATGTCAGCTAAGTCTAGTGTTGACACTAGTGGCTCAACTGCAATGTTTGCCTCGTCCAAATAAACACGGCGCTTGTTTTTAAGATACAGTGGATTATTACCTTCTGCCCAAGGCAACTCTGAACTGGTCTTTATGGAACCAGTTAGGTTTGTGGTTAGATATGATAATAGTTCTGTTCTCATCTTACTCGCACCAAGTTAACTCGTGTTGGCTGCTTTTCCTCAATTTCAATAGTGGCGTCACCATCAAAATCATACCAGTCACCAGCTTCAAGAATGTCCTTTAACTGATTGTTATACTGATCACGGTAGAACGCAATCTTAACAACTTCTGCACTTGTTTCATTGCCAAAGTCTGCCACTGTAGGTAGAATGTATTCTGCCATTGTGTGATAAACGTTTAGGTCAATGAACTCTTGGTGTCTGTAGTCAATCTTATTAGGATCAACTACAGGCACGTTACGAACATCATTGTTTAGACTGCTATCGCGTGATAGTGTGTATTGTCTCCACCAATCGCTAGCACGGATCTTAGATAAGATACGCTCTGAGCTTTTGACTAGTAGAGCATTTACTTCACTTTCAGTTAAGCCTTCGTTGCTTTCAAATAAACGAGCATCACGTTGGACAACATCCGCATATACTGCGAAACTTACAAATGTATCATCTGTGTAGTTAAATGCCATAGTGAATGCTCCTTATCGCCAATTAGGCTGCTGTTAGGTAAACACCACGAGTTGCGTCAACAACACCAATCTTGGCGTGTAGAGAAGCAACAACGTCTTGACCAACAGCTTCAGCACGACGAGCAATTTCAACGTCAACGTTCTTCTGCATAGCGATACGCATAGCGTCTTGACCAAAAACTGCAACACCTTCTGTTAGGTATGAGCTAACGAACATTTGAACGCCAGCGATAGAACCTAGGTAACCGCTGCGTAGAGCTGCACCTTGGAATAGGTCGCCACCAGCATAAGCCTGGCTACCAATGCTGCCCATAATAGCAGCGTATTCAGCTGTAGAAACAACACCAAATAGTTGACCAGTTTCACCAGCGCCACGGATTGTAGCAACTGCTGTGAAGATGTCAGCAACAGCGACGTTAGCACCAGCTAATGAACCAGCTGTTAGAGAAGCCATAGCTGCGGCTGCGTCTGCGTCAAAAGAAGCAGAAATCTTGTTACCTAGTTGACGGCCAATTTCGTTAGCGTCAATAGCACCTAGGTCACGAACTACTGTGCGAGCAGCGTATAGATCACATACTAGATCAACGCCAGTGCCTGTAGCTGCACTTGCAGCTACGTCTTCGTAGTTAGTTTGACCACTTAGCTTAACGGCTGTACCACCAGAGATCTTTGGAACACGTAATAGACCGTTTGGAGCGGCTACTACTGGAACGATTTGTCCACCTAGGAACAAGCTGGCCTCGTGGGCAGCAAATACTGTTGCAGCTTTAACTGGAACTACTAAACCAGAGCTGTTTACTAAACTGTTGTAATTATCAGACATTTCTGAAATCCTTTATATTTAAATTTTGCCTTGGCGTCTTGCCTCAGCATAGATTTTGCGATGATCTGGGCGTGTTAGATCAAGTTTACTTAAATCAAATGTGCCATCACCACCAACTTTATTTACATTGGTTTGGCCATTAACAGTAGCAGGTGTAGCGGAAGTAAAATGAGGATTTGAATCCAAGAACTCTTTTACATATTTTTCCACGCTGAGTGGTGCTCCTGAGTCGTCATACCTGACGCTACCTGTTTTGGTATCAATTACCTCAACTTCACCATCTTCATTCAATCTGACAGCAGGTTTTAGCAATTGCTTAACTTGCTCAGGATTTACGCTACGATACTGTGCTGCTAATGTGACCAGCGGTTGTTCCACTTTAAATTCACGAATGATTGCATCACGCTTCTGAATTTCTGCATCTTTCTTAGATGCTAATTCAGCCATCACTTTATCAAATTCGCCGCGCTTTAGTGCAACTTCTTGCTGTTGTTGCTGATGCTGTGAAAGCACCTGACGGATACTATCTGGATCGCCTAAATCTTCATATGGCTTTAGCAATTTCTTGCTTAGGCTAGACTTCATGCGTGCCATCATATCATCAACTTCGCGTTGGGAATAAGATTTTTCTGCCTGAGTATTTGTTTCAGTTGTTGCCTCAGTTGCATCAACATTGCCAATGTTTTGTTCGCTCATTGTAGCTCGCCTCCCTAGGAGTAATGTTTATTGGGCACTAGTGTGCCCATGTGTTTATTTAGTATCTGTTTACTGCTGAGTTGAATCTTCGCCTTCTGCGACGTCTTCTTGTGGCATTTCACCAGAGACTTCTTCAACTTCAACATCCATAAGCTCAATGATCTCATGTTCAAATGCCATCTTAGCCGCTGGATCATCAATTGCGGCTTTAGCTTTAATTAATTGATCTAGCTCGTTGTCAGTGTCACGAATAGCAAATGAATCTGGATAGTTTATTTCACCGTCCCAAGTTTGTCCTTGATATTGTGCATACCATTGCCATAATTGTTCTTCTGCTAGTTGAATGTTATCAGCCATTTCGCTTAGGCGACTGTTTAACAATTGGAATTCAGCTTCACGGCTAACACCAGACATTGTTTTGGCTTCAGTTGCACGAATAGCACCAGTGTTGGCCATTTTGTCAATTGTGCCTTCTAATGCGGCAATAGTTGCTTGAATGCTTGTTACGTCTGATCCAGTAAAGTCTAACACATATGGCTTCAAGTTTGGATCCATATTCTCTTCCATACGGATTAGTGCACCAGCACCGCTACCAATTTGTGTGCGCTCTGTAGCAACTAAACTAGGATGGCTGCCTAATCTAATGGCCTGTTCTGCTTCACTGTGTAAGTTGTAGATCATACGCTGTGTATCAGCAATGTCATCAATGCTACTTAGACCTAACCCGCGAACTGGACTGCGAGCTGCATACATGATAACTGCTGGAATAGCACCTAAGCCATTGACATCAATTTGTTTGCTGTTGACTACTTGATCTTTGTGGTTAACTGTGATTGTAGTGATTAGCTCTTTAGTCCATTCTTTGATAACGGAAACATCACCATTGCTATCTTCAACGTATTTGAAATAAGTTAGTTCATAACTGCCATTAGCTTTGCGATCCCATTTCCAGTCTGTAACTGTTAATGGACTCATCATATTTAAGTATGGTCTTGCGCCTGCAGCCAATTCATCAGCGCGAGTAATTGCACCAACATCTGGCTTGCTCATCATAATCCATGTGTGTCCAAATACGTTAGCGTAGATGGCCGCAGTTTTCATGAATGCATCTAAGTTGTTGCCTTCCCAATCGCAATCTTCTAAAAAGTCAGCAATGGTTAGGTCAGACTCTAAACTGCCTAGTTCACGCTCTGGAGGCATGCGGAACATAAAGGAGATGTAAGTTGCAATAATGCTGCGGCAATGGTTTGTTAGTGGAGTAACTGCACAGCGTTGACTATATTCAGCATCGTTCTCTAATGCATAGCGTGTTAGGTAACCGCCTTTGCGGTATTCATCACCGCCCATGTAGCTGTCAAGTAAGAATGTCCAGCGGCTGCGGTGTCTTGAGTGTAGTGGATTGGCAGCACTTGCGGCAGCGTAATCCATTTGCATAATTTGATCCATTGGTATTGGGTCCTTTTATAATGTTATATTTAGCCAATACGATGGCCAAAGCGTTGCGGTGGTGCATTAACCGCTGGTCTTGTGATTGGGAATAGCATGGCAATAGGGTATGTAGCGGCATCACAAGCATGTGACCAATCTATACTACCGTTCTTGTCAGGTATTCCTGCTGAGCCTTCTTTATAGCACCAGCTTTGCAAACTACGAATTGTATATTTGCAACGTGGGTCTATGCGAAAGCGTGTTGTGCCATCTTCACGTTTAAAGAAAAGACTATTGGCACAGTTGATACGATCTCTAACGCTAGGATTACTACGATTAACTCGCAGTGTAAAGCCAGCGTTTTGCAGTATGGTGTGATCAGTAATGCCGCCACTTGACGTTTTTCTTGCGCCACCTGAGGCGTCTGGTATTACTGTAACGGGATTAGTTGGATAGCGTAACTTAATCTCTTCAGACATTTCTTGTGTGTTGGTATTGTCTAACACAATTTCATCAAAATATTCTAAGCCATTCTTAGTATTGCGTCCCACAAGAGCCACCATTTTGGCCACGTTAAAATCAAGTCCTACAACAAGTGGTTCATGACTATTAGGCAACTCAACAGGTTGAATGTTGTGTTCCCCAAAATACTCCATAATAAGCGAAGACATGTTAGTCCAGCTAGCTTCATATTCCTGCTGGAACACCTTAGGAGAAAGGTCAATACGTGCTTGTGCAACTTCTTCAGGATCAACAAAGGAACCTTCTAGAGTTGTGTATGTAAAACTTGCCCAATGTGGATTAGTTAGATGTCTATCAAATAAATCTTTAGCAGTTTGGTTGGCAGCAAGTGGCGTGCCTAATAGCAAGCAATGTCCCTTTTTGTCGCTCAATGCTGGACGCAAGATTTCAAAGAATATTTCATCTAAGTCAATATCACAAAACTCGTCCACAACAACAAATGCTAAGGATGCACCTCTAAGTGTTGCACCTTGCTCTGCAGACTTCAAACAAATCTGACTACCATTAACCAATGTAATAGAAAGTTCGCTTTCATTGGTGTTGGCAATCCAATTCAACTTCTTAAGTTTCTTTTTAAGTGGACCCCACACTAAACTTTTGGCCTGCTGTCTGCTACCAGTTAGATACCATACTAAGCTGTTAGGCTTAGTTGCAAAGCGAGCAAGTTCTCTCATTGCTAAGAATGTTTTGCCCGTTCTACGCCCTGCTACAACGACGCGGAAACGTGCTTTGCTATTGACTACTAACTGTTGCTTTTCACTTAGCGGCATAGTGTATCATTAATATGGTCAGCTATCTTGCTTAACTCTTCAGGTGAGAAGAACATGCTACGGCTTTGTGTTACCCAACCGTTCTTCTCTTTGTCATGTGTGACTATTTTTAAATGCAGTTGATCTTGATCTAACCAACTTACAGCTACTTCAACACGGTAGCAATCACTCTCCTTGATCAACATCCATTTGCTCCTCATCTAATTCATCTTCCTCTACAGCGACGTCATCAATGTCATCAGTCCATGGTAATGGGCGAACTTCATCGTTGGCAATACCAGCTTCACTTTGTTGTAGCATGTTGCGACCTAACCAAATTAACATTGTGGGATTTCCCTCAAGTGCAACACGGATTTGTGCTTGTCGTAATGTTAATTTTAGGTTGTGACGCCCTTTTATAAGATTTACGGCAAAATGCCTACGCAAGCTGTGATCAGTAACTCCAAAATATTTTGCTATTTCTGTGTCACTACAACCTAGAGAGGCTAAGTGTTCTACCTCATCTGGTGGCACTGGGATCTTATTGCGTCCAACTACAATGCCTTGTTTGATGATATCAACGGTGTGCCCCGTTTGTGGGCCAGGCTTCTTAGGTAATTCTTCGTTCATCTTCTTCCTTTATTCTTTGGGCGATAAACTCAAGAAACTCTGGATTATCGCAAAACACTGTGCTCCAGGCCATTCCCAATAAATGCACTTGGTGCTCAGTTAATTCTATCTTACATCTATCACTGATGTAATGATTTAGCTCATGTATGACTGTGTCTAAGCATTGGGCAGCTCGCAAGTCATCTCTCAATTGTATTTCTTTAAGTTCAGTTACGGTCTGACCATAACATTCTAATAGTAGCCTTTGTGGGAGCCATTGTAAGTCAACATGTTCTCCTAACACCTTAATTTGGGTGTAGGTAGTGGGTGTATTCATATCTGCAAATCTCCTTGCATATACTTATCTAAAAAGAAACCCCCAGGTGCCAACACACTTGGGGGTTCCCACTTTGTCATGACTACAAAGTTACTCTATGCCCTATTAAAGCAAAAATATTTATCTCTTTTGTTTAAAATACTTAGCCAAAATAAAACCCAGGGTGCTTCACAGCAGGCTGGGTTTTACGGGCTTTGGTAGCCCTCGCATGTGGATTAAATTATTAGCGAGACGGCTCATGCCGCTCTGCTATACTAGATTGAGCAACATCTTGTTGCTCTTGTGTAGTTAGTTTGTAACGTGCAAGCTCTGCTAACCATTGTTCACGCAATTGGCGTTCAATGGGCTTGTTCTTGGTTACTTCTAGTAAATGTTCTACTAAGCGGATACGTGGATTCATTGTGGTCTCCTTAAGCTACTTTGTAAAGGTAAGTGCCAACATTTTGGTACACCGTACTGGTTGAGAATGTAGGCGAGCCAAGTGCGTCCAATTCTGTTACTGAGTATTCAACTCGTTCTTGACCGCGGCTGTTGTTGATTGCGTACAAGTGTAGCTTGCCTTTGATCTTTGTCCAATGCATTTTAACCAACTTGCCATTGGTAAAGTTCTTGTAAGCCAAACGAGCAATTTCATCAGAACTGTAACTTTGCTCACTGCGAACTTCAACCAGTTTAGGGTTACAAGTGCTTAGAGCAAAGCCTTGTTGTTGAACATAAGCAAGCAAGTCTTGGGTAGTTTTTAATGTTTTGCGAGTGGCTGCTGTTACAGGCAGTAGCACATCAGCTTGAACAGCCAATGACCGTTCTGAGTTGCTGATTGTAGTGCCTTTTACTCGTCCTGCGGCTGTGGTATTGCCCAAGCGTTTTTGCAAGGATGCTTTGGTAATGGGACGAGTTAGACCTTGTTGCCAAGCAATGATCTGAGTGTGGCTCAGACTGCCCACTGAGTTTAAGTGACTGATGAACTGGTTGTTTTGATCCACATAACTTTCAATTTCTTGTTTGATGTCATCAGTGGTCCACATCACATGCTTTTTAATTGCAGGGCGGATGCCAGTACAACGCATTGCCTGGATTGCCGTAGTAATGTTTTCACGACCTGGACCGTAGTAAGCTGTGAAGTTTGCGTAGAAGCCGTACTCTGGGCTACTTGGGTTGCGGCAATCTTCTGTTTCCAGGGTAATGCTTTTGCCAGTCATTAATTTGCTGACAATTACCACTGCTACCAGGTTTGAACGATTCCAATGGTGTGCAATCAGTTTTAGTTTGTTGGCAACTGACATGGACCTGGCTGTGCCATTGTGAACAATCACTACAACTTCAGCATGTTGGTTAAGTGCTGTGAAGTCTTGTTTGTCCCAAATGGTAACTGTGCGGCCGTTAGCTTGGAATGCACGAGCAATCATACCACCAGCTCGTGTGTGACTGTCTTGTGTGCGACCAAACACTACATTGCCAATTTGAACTAGACCTGGTTCTAACTTGTGCTGATTGGCAACAAGGCCTTCAATGGCTGTTACCAAACGGCGTGGGTTTGTAGTGTTACGCAAGTTTGCGGCAGGGGTGTATGCGTCACCAGAGAACTCACTTTCATTGGTGAGAATGGGCTCAATGAAGTTGGGCTTATTTAGGCCTTGGTAGTCTGGGTGAACGGGCAGTTTGAACACTTGTTGTTTAGACAAGAAGCCAAGTTCACTGCTGTAACGACCGTGAGCAATCAAGTGGCTCAACAATGTAGCACTTACTTTGGCAGTGATGATGGTGGCTGTGTTGGGACGGTTGCGAGTAAGCAACAGGTTGTTTAGTGCAATGTCGCAACTTGAGTCTTTTGTACATTCGTGGAACTCTTCACCTTCGTCAACAATCACTAGAATGCGGGGCATGGGCTTTTTGTACTTGAGTGCTTGTTGTTCAGCATTAGCAACAATCGCATCAATGCGGTTGGTGCGAGTAGCATTGGTCATGTTGATGAAGATGTCATTCTTAATCATGTAAGCTGTTTTGTCGTCTGTCTTTTTGACATTGTAGCCGTTGATGCGACCCCAATTAGCAAACCGCTCGTACATTTGAACCATTGCACCAGTAAGGTTGGTGGTTGAGACGATTACGGCATCAACCAAGTTGTTTTTTAGTGCCCAATGTGCCAGTTGAATCTTGTAACGAGTTTTGCCACCTTGAGTGTGGGCAGTCAGGTACATGGGCAGGTTATTCACAATGCAATGCGTTAAGTCATTGCCGCGTGTTTTAATGAACTTGCGAGCAATCGCATCCAAGTTGCCTTTGGCTGTTTGACTGCGAGCTGTGAAGTCTGCGATGATTGATTTTTTAGCCATTTAACGCTCCTATGCGTTATTGATCGTAAGTGTATTATAAACGGTTTTGGGGTTTGAGTCAATATAGCACGAAAGTGTTACTTTTTGACATAACCAGTTGTAGCACCACTTGGGCTAGTGATCCTACCTGTTGAGTGATTAACATAGCCTTGCAAACGGCCAGCCCTGTCGCTGATCCTACTTACTGAGCCACTAGGATTTGCAGGTGTAATGACATGTGTAGTTTGGCCCTGTGTGTCCCTAACGGTTGCAGTATGCGTTTCACATGCACCAGCGGCAGTTACTACTAAAGTTGCGATAATACCAAAGTAAAGTTTCATTTTGACAACCTCTTAATAAAACGTTGAATAGCTTTTCGTTTCTTGCGGTTCATTTAAATGCGGTCCTTAATTGCAATCAGGCCAAGCAACAATGCTTTTTGATTGATATTACCGCTTCTGACCATTTGGATCAAACTATTCAATTTATCTACTGCTTCATTGCGAAGTTCATTAGTATGTTGATTTGAAGCCATCTTACACTCCTGTGTGCGTTGTTGAACAATGTATGTATTATACTAGAAAATCCACACCTTGTCTGTCGTTTTTCTGCAACAAACTGCTGATTTTGGTGGCGATTTTGTAAGAAAATACTACTTTTGCACTAGGGTAGTATCAAAGCATTAGTTTTCGTAGCATTTCAAGTTCTGCGTCATAATACTCTGCACGAACCCTATATGTGGTCATGAGGTCCAATGCATCCCCAATTACAACCACCTCTGCTTCACATAAGCCTAGAGTTTGGTCGTCATTGATTGCCATTAAACGACTATCACCAAAGACAAATTCTATTACTATCTCACCTGGCGTCATGGTCCTAAGTGATACATGTGGGATAATAATGTCAAACTCAATCATGTGTTTGTATTTAAGGCTCATTTCGCGGAACCCTCTCGCCTGCCGCAGGCAAATGAGACAACAACCCCTCTGACTTCTCACGAGCAAAGCGAGTGATCCCAAAGGGGGCGGAGCCCTTTAAGATTTATCGTCTTGTGACTTAGATCTGTAAGATCTGCCCCTGCTAAGGGGCTGTCAGCAAGACTACTGTAATTACTCTTTATACTATACATACTATTAATATTATATTCGCGGCCTAGCCTTTTTTAAAAAGGCAAATTGGGTTTAACTGCTGAACGAAGTGCAGTTCTCATCTCCTCAATCTGTGCTGAGCAATCTGCATATTCAATCTTACGATGCTTAATAAAGCCTGCCGCAATCGTATTAGTCTCTACTTGTCTAGCACTTAGTCCATCTCGCTGTAATTCTTCTACAAGTGTAGTGCGTCCAACTGATACTCCCATCATACCAGTGCCTGGATCAAAACCTGATACTACACCTGGGATGCAAGGACCATATCCTGGGGTAGGACCAAATTTAGGCAATCTACCAATGCCAAAGCGCATATACTTTGGATCCCAAGTAGTGTTGCGTTTTTGATGCTGAATCATTTTTTCACGAAGTTGCTCAAATACTTCCTCATGCCAGCCTGGGCCATCTAGTAATCCAGCATCAATAAGTTCTTGATCCATTGCACGACATTGACGCAAGAAGTCACGCAATCTAAGTTGATAACTTGTTTTGCATTTAAAAGCGGCTTGCTTTAATGATTGCCCTGGAAGTGTTAGTTTAATATCGCCAGTGAAACTTGCACCACGCTTGTTCACAGTCTTATTGACTGTGCCATATCCTAAATCCCAATCTACGGGAT
>JACCED011653027.1_pt1 | contig 27097 bp, 18 predicted proteins | sample 7455021 | NCBI WGS metagenome assembly JACCED01 (sample SAMN15323456, study PRJNA562643) | freshwater metagenome | isolation source: river surface water | place: USA:Blue River Watershed | collected 2017-08-19 | reverse complement strand
GACATCACTCATCTGTACATTTTGCATTCCTTTACTGATGCGCTTTGCGGGCTTGAAGACAGGCATCGGCACCTTACCCGTATCGCCGGTTGTGTTCTCAAAAAAATACACGCCGTTGTAAGGCTTGTCGGGACAGTTCACGACGAGGTCAAGGTCCCCATCGCCGTCAAAATCCATCGGCAGCGGCCATGCCCAAAGACCTACGCCCAGATCCACCACAAGCCCTGGATGATTGTATTTGATCCGCTCCAAGCCCTGTTCCGCGTGGAGAAGGTTTGTGAGCAAAAGAAGATTGAGGGCGAGTATTCGGGGTTTCATGTTGGGGAGGAACTGCAGCGCATGCACGCCGCCATCCACCCTCATTCTGGGTGCACGACTTCGGCGGAGAAAGCCTGAACCGCAGCAGATCAATCGCGGGTCTGCTAACCGTGATCCTTGTAGCTCCAGCCGCAGGCACGGCAGCGACTCTGCCCCAGCGGAATCTCCGCCTCGCAACTCAGGCATTCGAGGCCCCCGTTTACGGGCTGCGGTTTAAGCTCAGTTTTGGACTGCCGCTCGCGCTCCAGAAAAATCTTGGCGGCCTGCAAGTCTTCGTCGGCCACCTGCACCCGGACCCCACCCGTCGCCCACATCCGCCATGGATTGAGCTGCGTGACATTTTCATCCTGCACAGAGGAACGTATCCCGCACGAATGGAGTTTGAGACGCAGAAGTTGCGCTTCATCCGGCCGAAGGAAGTTTGCGATTGTTTTCATTGCAAGCCTGCAGCGTTAGACGGGATCAGCCAAAAAACATCAACCCTACATTGATATGAAGCGAAGTGTTAGGGAGGACTTAGAGTGACGGTGCCTGACATCAGCGATCCTGCCCAGAGCGCGGACGAACTCTTTGCCGGCGCGATGAAAAAACCATACCCCGTGGATTGAGAGCCGATGCTGACGATTTGCCCGGAGAACCTTGCCCGATAAGGAATGGTGTCGGGATGCACCGGGGGCACTGAGAACGTGCCGGAGAAGAGACCATCAAAAGGACTGATGGGCGTCAGCGACAACTGCGCAGTGTTTGGAGATACAATCGCCCTCACCTGAACACCCCCAACCGGATAAAAAGAGACCGTCTGCCCAAAAGTGCTTGTAACGGAGTCAGTGGAGGAAGGAATGAAACTAAGGGTCCCTGCATTGCTAACAGCAAGGCGAGCACGCGAGACCATTGAATTAGAAGAACTGAAGATTCCACCCTGAACTTCAAGTTCAACTCCAGTAAACTGCGGAGGAGCAACCTTCAAATCACGCAGACCGGCCTCATTTTTTGACCACACAAGCGGTTTGCCGCTGGAATTTCCGATCGAGTTTCCACTGGGCGGCACATCGCTTTTTTCTATCGCGAGAACTCCGCGGCATGATCCGCCGCCACTGTACAGCGGTGAGTACGCGAGCACCCCGCCATTCTTGCTCAAAAAAGAGGAGCTCGAAATGCCGCTGGAGTCCGGCAATCTTCCCCAGAGCATCACTCCACCCCTAAACCTGCTCACGAGCGCAGCGCCGTACCCGTAGCCCAATGGGATATTGGTGTCCTGCGCATTCTGGAGATAAAAGTGGTACCTGCCGGCGAAGCTTGTGGCTTGCGTGTTCTCCCATGGATTTCTCCATCCCGAGATTGCGGCGCTTGTGCCACCACCGACTGCGGTGATGCTGCCCGCAAGGATTTGCTCCTGCCCATTCCCATTCAACTCGAGAGACAAAAGCGTGTTCGGTCCTCCACGGAAGTTCAGATTGAAAGTGCCACTCGCAATCTTTGGGGCTGAGATAGTCGTCTGCAGCATTCCAACAAACGTGGCTCTTCCATACGGCGTAGAAACGCGCCCCGACACTCTCCCTGACGACGACACTGCGCAATCCAGCCTTGCACCGAGGTCGAGGCGGAGATTTTCGCCGTCGTTCCTGTCAACCAACCCAACGTATTGACCGGTTAACGTCGGACTGAACGCCTCGATGTGAAACTGGATTTCCTTCGCATAAACCATCAAACGTTGGGAGTCATAACCCTTCAATTGAATCGTGTAATCACCAGCAATCTGGGGCCTACCTGTAATCACCCCCGTACTCCGATTCAAAAATAGCCCGACCGGCAAACGGCCGGAATAGTAGAACACCACACCTGATGTCGGCCGCTCAGTGCTCAAAGTTCCCCCTGAAATCACGGCGTATTGCAAACCATTAGCCGAGTCCATTTCCTGCGAAACCATGTATGCCAAGCTTCCAAATTGAATCTGCGCAGTGCGAGACCGGAGTGATGTGTTGGCAGCCACAGCAAAAATGTACGTTTTCACCCCGGCCACAGCGCCGTCAGACTCGACCGTGTAAGTAATCCACTCAGGAACATTCGCGATCGCGTTGTCTCCAAACGCGGTGACGACGACACGGCTGGTCCCACCAGATGCTGTGAAGGAATTCACGGAAGCACTGATTGTACCAGCAGCGGCCGTTAGCTGAACGCCTGCTGTCGCATCTACCCCCGCGCCGTTGCGAATCGTGTATTGAAAACTACCCCCGGAAAATTGCGCCGTCGGAGTAAACAGCAGACTACCCCCACTCAGTGAAACCGTTCCGCCACTGGAAGGCGCAAAAGTCGTGACGGAACTGATCACAAGCCCGGAGCCGTCTCCGTCAGAGTCATTGCCCAAGACATTCAAGTTGTTGCTACCTGCCGTGATCGTAATCGTATCGCCGACAGCGACCGGCTTTTGAGTAACCTGAACGGAAACAATACGGCTTTCCACGGAGGAACCATTTCCATACACCACAACAGAATATGAGCCGGCATTTGCCGCACTCGCTGCAGTGACCAAATAACTCTTCGAGAACGCCGCAGGAATCTCCACGCCGTCTTTTTTCCATTTGTATTGGAAAGGGGGACTCCCGCCAGCCTCCACGTAAAGGCCAAGCGGTTGCCCCGCTTCAAATTGACCGCCAACTGGCTGCACCACAATCGACGGGCTTTGCAACGCAGATTCGATCGTGCCGCTGACAGATATGCTGCCTTGGCCGATGACAAAGAAACGGTCCTTGAAAAAAGCCGCAGAGACAGAACCCTCGAGCATGGATTGCGCGTCTGTCTGAACCCAGCGTTCGCCGTCCACTGAGACAAAGTGCACCGGCGCGGCGTTTTCGTAGTCCTTGCTGATCCCAAAATACACACCGTTTCCGTATCCCACCGCGGCTGCCTCCGTGTCCTCTGATAAGACCGCGCGGAAGCTCAATCCGCCGTCTGTAGATACCCTAAGCTTTGCACCAAAACCACTCGCCACAAAACGATCATTCGCATACGAAATCTGTCTCAGGTCCTGCCAAGACCCGTTTTCCAAATTCATGCCTCCAGATCGGTCCGTCCAAAGGGATTGCCCGCCGCTGGCCGAAGTGAGGATTTTGCTCTGCCCAGAGTTGTAGTCCTGAGAAATCCAACGTTTATGAGCTGCCAAGGCGAAGGTGCCAGCTCCATACGTTAGTCCCCCCACGACATAGGTCCCGCCCTCAAGATACGGGATTTGGAATTGACTCCATGAGGTTCCATCAGTCGAGCGAAAGATCTTGCCCAGATTATCACCCACAAGAATGGTTCCACTCGAGGCGGCAACGGTTTGAAAAATTGTCCCACCCGACACTGAGTTGTGAACCCGCGTCCAAGAGATTCCATCGGTGGAAACGTACACAACCCCCATTGGCACGTAGTTACTGCCAGCCGCTGAATCATGGTCCTGACCGACAGCCACGAACCTCGAGCCGTCCCAGGTGACTCCCTGAAAATAAACGTTCGGTTGTGAACTCGTAATCGACCTGTTCTGCCAGGTCTCCCCATCGGCTGAGGTTCGAATCTCCCCTTGATCACCAACCGCCACCAACACTGCACTGCTTGCCGCAATCGATTTCAACGACTTCAATGACACGCTGCGTTGCTCGAAGCGCTTCAACGGGTCGTCCACAAAAACCGTGGTTTTCTGACTGACGCTTGCTCCGCTTCCGTCACTGACGGTTACGGTAAGATCGTAACTGCCACCAGCCAGCCAGCTGTAATGAAAGGTTTCTCCCACCCCAATCCCAAACCCGTCACCCGCATCCCAACTGTAGGTCAGCCCATCCCCGTCCGCATCCTGTGCGGAGGCCGTGAACAGGCTCATACTCCTCGCACCCAGAGTCTGTGGGATTGAAACCTGCACCACGCTCGGCGGGGTATTGGACACTCTGTCAATCAACGGTTCACTGAACGTGATAATCCCCCCCTCCGCACTGGTAAAAATACGACTCCCAAAAACCACCGCGCCTGAAACACCGGGATACACTGCGTTCGCACTGATCCAATTCACCCCATCCACCGAGTACAAGTGCAGATGATTTTTTACCGCGGACGATCCGGATCCGATCGTTTCAAATCCTGAGGCGAAATATAACCCGCGATGAAAACTGAGAGCGCGTATTTCTTCGATCCCGGTACGCGTCGTTGAGAAGGTCTTGCCGCCATCCGTTGACACTCTGAGCTTCGACTTCCATCCACTGGCCACAAAACGGTCATTCAGGAAGGCAATTTCACGCAGGTCCTGCCAACTCGCGTCGATCCCACTGCCCGCGGTGTAGTCAGTCCACTCTTTCCCATCCGTGGAGACCAACACCTTCGCAACTCCGCTTCCGCTGATATTGTCATACCGATGCGCGGTCAGCACAAAGGTCCCGGCACCAAAAGCGACTCCAGCAGCCTTGTGAGTAGCTGGCAGCACGTTCAATAACTCCCAGTTTACGCCGTTCGGGGAGTGCAATAACGCCCCACCCTCTCCGCCTGCAACGTAGGAAGAACCGTTTCCGGAGGAAACGCAATGCAGTCCCGTCCCCGTTTGGGCTCCCGTGTATCTGCGCGTCCAAGACGCGCCATTCTCCGAGGTATAAATCACCCCGACCCACTTGCCATCAGAGCTGTAATCAGTCCCAACAGCGACAAACCGTTCACCGCTCCAATGCACGGCGCGAAGCTTCAAGTTCAACGTGCTCTCCAAAACACTCCTTCCGGTCCAAACCACCCCGTCACTGGAGGTGCGAATCACCGATTTGTCAGCCCCAGAACCCGCTGTCCCGACTGCGACCATCAACGTGCCGTTGGTTGCGATCCCGAAAAGGTCACCGTCTGTTCCACTTCCCGCCTCATGTTCCGCAAAATTGGCGGATGGATCATAGACTAAAAACGCCTCGGAGTACGTCGCAACGCCGCCTTTCATATCGCTCACAGTAACCGTGACTGCGTGTGATCCACCCACAATGAAAGAGTGCGAGAAAGAAGACGCGCCCTCGGAAGTCCCCCCTCCAATTGTGCCGTCACTGAAACTCCACAGATACGCGAGCCCGTCCCCGTCCTGGTCATTTGCGTTTACTGTGAATTGACTTGCGCTCCGCGCCCGCAGTCCTGACGGAATGGAAAGACCACCGATCACAGGAGCGTTGTTCAGCGCAACATCCAGCACGGGCTCGCTGCGCCTCACGCTCCCGCCCTCGGAAACAGTCATGATCCGGCCTCCGAAAACCACAGCGTCGCTCACTCCCGAATGCGCGGAGTCGGACCGATCCCACCTTTCCCCGTCCATCGAGTACATGTGCACCCACTTTTTTGACTCCAGCGACCCGGAGCCGATTGTTTCAAACCCTGACGCAAAATAAAGGCCACCGTAGTAACCGAAGGCGCGCATTTCTTCGGTGGCAGTGCGAGTTGTGAAAAAAGTCTTCCCGCCATCCGTGGACACCCGAAGCTTCGCCTTCCATCCACTAGCGACAAAACGGTCGTTAAGAAAAGCAATCTCGCGCAAGTCCTGCCAGCTTGGATCGATGCCGCTGCCGGAGGTGTAGTCCGTCCAATCGATGCCGTTGGAGGACGTGAGCACTCTGGCCTCACCGCTTCCCGAGGTATTGTCATACCGATGCGCAGTCAAAACAAAAGTCCCGGCTCCGTACGCGATGCCCGCCGCCTTGTGCGTGGCAGGCAGTCGATTATCCAAAGGCTGCCATGTGAGACCATCTGAAGACTGCAACAGCGCTCCACCTTCTCCACCCACAACGTACGAGCCATTGCCGGAGGACACGCAATGCAGGCCAGTGCCCGCCTGTGTGGCCGTGTATCTGCGCGTCCAAGATGCGCCGTTTTCGGAGGTGTAAATCACACCAACCCACTTTCCATCCGAGCTGTAATCCGTGCCTACGGCGACAAATCGCTGCCCGCTCCAATGCACAGCGCGAAGCTTCAGATTCAGAGTGCTCTCCGTCACGCTTCTGCTTGTCCAAATCACGCCGTCGCTCGATGTACGAATCACCGCTTTATCAGCACCAGACCCCGCGGTGCCGACCGCTACCAGCAACACACCGTTTGTTGCGATTCCCAAAAGATCCCCTTCAGTTCCACTCCCAGATCCGCCCGCCGTGAAATTGACAACCGGGTCATAGATGTCCAGCGCTGTGGATTCAGTTCTTACGCCACCTTTCATATCGCTCACGGTGACCGTCACCGTTTGCGAGCCGCCAACGATGAAGGAGTGCGCAAACGAAGACGCACTCACGCCCGTTCCTCCACTGACAGTGCCGTCACTGAAACTCCAGAAGTATGCAAGCTCATCCCCGTCGGCATCCGTCGCGGGTGCTTCAAAAAGGATCTCAGTCCGCGCCCGAAGAGTTCCGCTGAAGGTTATCGACGGAACAGTAGGTGCGTTGTTGCCGGTGAAGGTTCCCTGATTGATTCGAAGATCAATGTATCTGTCTCCATTGGTGCCGCCGAATCCGATGGGAGTGATGTGTACTTCAGCGTTCGGGGTGGAAGACGCGTCAGAATACGTGCGCCCCACGTGTAACGCTGCATCGGTCTTGTCGCCCAAGGTTGCTGGCAGCGAATCGATGAGGCAACTATTGTCCTGGCCTGACCGTTGCCAGAGCAGGTACGCGCCCCGGCTTAGGTGCGGATTATCGCTGTACGCACCTCGATAGCCGATCCAGTAGTATTCACCCGTTGCTTTCGGAATTCGAATCCCCCGCAACCTGGTGGGCGATTCGCTGCCATCGATGGCACTGTCGATTCTGTACAACCTCAAAGTGCGGGCCCCGTCCGCCGTCGCTAACAACTCACATTGATTATCACCCAACCAAAAAAGCCTGTGTTTGGCCTGCGGATGAAAGTGCCCCTGCGGTAATTCGCCGCTTCCCATCACATCATACACGTCCCCGTACTCCTTTTCGGCGCCTGCCCCGACCGCCGATGTTTGATCCGTGGTGAGCCAAAAGTTCGAGTGGCCCAGCCCGTAGATGTGACCGAATTCATGCACGTACACTTTCGGCTCGTTGGAGCCCTGCATCCACAGGTCACCTTTGCCCAGTGAAGCGAGTCCAGCGTACTTGACACCCGCGTTGTATGCACCGATGTCGGCGAAATACACGCCAACAACATCGAATTCCCCATAACTTTGGTCGTCGCCTCCGATGTTCACCCCTGCATCCAGCCCAGACTTCAACGTCCGGAACACCGCCTTCGCATCCCTGAGCAAATCAGTGTTCAAGCTCGTGAACGAGGCACTGCCTGCGACAAGGGTACCCGCGTATGCAGTCGAGGGATTGGGCATCCGGTAAATATTCGCACTCACCGTGCCGCTTATGGAGGTCTTTCCGTACGACATTTCAGCGACTGCGGTCGCAGCGCTACCAGCCAAGGCGCTTTCCGCGGCCTCTTTTGATATCGGCTCGCCCGCCTTATCACTGAAATCAACGCGGATAATGAACACACGTTTTGGACTGCAAGTCCAATTCTCAGCAGCAGCCGCGGCAGCAAACTGCGCCGCTTCGAAATTAAACCCGCCCGCGCCACCATCCGCCTGGTAAGGCAGCGCAAAAATCAGGCGCGAAGCGGCTTGCGGCCCGGGCTTCGCATCCAGACTGGCGAGAGCCTTGTCGAATTTCACAAGCTCCTCCTCGTTTGCAAAGGAGAACAATTTTCCACCCGCCACGGCACGCACGGGTTCTCCGGCAATCGCCTCACCGGTCGCGAAACTCACGGAAGAATTCTGCTGCGCAGATTCAAACATGCGCTCCACCGCTGGGGCCTCGCCCGGCAAAACACGCTGAAAAACGCCGTCCCGCATGACCGCCATTCCCTCCAACGCAACCCCCTGCACAGGCAAGTCACGCTTTGAACCGATCTCCCGCCTCGCGCCGAGGGTGTACACTTTCAATCGATCACCTTCGCGCAACGTCATTTCGTTCGGCACGACCTGCCAGGCACGCGGCGCAAGCGCTTCGCCCCCGGGACATACCGGCACGCACGTGTAATCCGCTGTAGTGCTGAATGGCTTTTCCACAAGAGGCAGCAAACTCTCAGGTGTTCGCGCGTATTCATCGAAAGAGAGACTGTGGGCGAGGACGCCCTCCGGATTGGAGGAAAACATCCCAAGCAAAATGGACCGGCGCTTGCGGGCAATATCCATTCCCTCCGCAACCAAAGGCTCGCGTTCCGCCGTAGCCGCGCCTTCGTACCGATTCAACCACTCGCGTAGTTTCGAGGTAGACTCCTGAATCTGGGACGTCTGTGGAGTCCGCGCAACTTCGGCAGAGAAAGCTCGAGGTGTGCGCGGCGCGTTCGCTTTTGCCACGCTCGCCACAGCCTCTGAAGAAATAGGTTTGCCTGCAGCCGCGGCAGCTTCGGCGGTAGCGAGGTAATGCTCTGCGTCAGCGATTTGAGAGCCTCGGGTGCGCTCGCCCGGCCGACCGCGGAAGGCAATAAAATAAGCAGCGAAAAGGCAAAGAACGCCTGCCGCAAAAGCAAAAACATGTACGAGTGGGGGCAGTTTTTTCATTTGTCTTATTTTTCAGACACAGCCGACCAAAATGGGCTGTGGAAGAGTCGGTTGTGTTAGGTTATGCCCTGAGCCTGAAGATTAAGTGAACCTTTGTGCGTAACAAAGCGTTTTAAGCGCAAATTCCAATTTACGCCGCAGGCTAGAACGGTTTTATGGACAGGCGGATCTTTGACGGGTAGTGATACTTACGTACACAAGCCCGCGCGCCTGTTTGTTTTGCGACTGGCAGGCTGCGCCCGCCCGCAGGAGACAAGCTAGTTTCCTAGCAGGCTGGCGGTTAGACGATTGCTTAATCTAAAATATATCTAAAATGCCTGCATCCGAAGACATCCGAGAAAAGTACCACCTGTCCCCCCTTCCGGCGAATGTTCAACGCCTCGGGAAACTTCTTCAGGGCGGATTTGAGCAGAACGCCTCGGAGATCGCATCCATCATCAAGTCAGACGAATCGCTCACCAAACGCGTTATCCACATTGCCTCCAACGGCAAAAAGCGGGACACCCCGCTGGAAATCGAAGCCGCCGTGATCCGCCTGGGCGTGAGCTCGATCACGCTGGTGTTGATGAGCGAACTCATCATCAACGCGGTTACCAGAACCTACGACACGATGCTCCGCGCGAAGATGTCACCGCTGGATTTTCAAGTGGAGCTGGACGGGCAGATGGTCGGCGCAATCACCATCGCGGGCAAGGTGCAGGGGAAGGTCTTTCTGAGGCTGCCTGACAATCTTGCATCGTGGCTGGTCGACCGATTCCTTGGACCGGACGCGGTGCCGGATCCGAAGGAGATTTTCGGCGACGTGGTGGGTGAGCTGCTGAACATGGTGGGCGGCAACTTCAAGTCGAACCTGGTGGACGCGGGCTTAAGCTGCACGTTGAGCGTTCCCTCCGTGGGTATGGAGGGAAAGTTCGATCCCAAGACGGACGACGACTCTCAATACACTTCCATGGGTTTTTCCGTCGACGGGGCCCCTGTATTCGTCGATCTTCAAATGAAACGCATTACAGAAACTCTCTAGTATGAGCACAAAGATCCTGACAGTGGATGATAGCAAAATGGTGCGGATGATCGTTGCCAGCACCTTTAAGCCTTACGATTGCGAGATTGTCGGTGCTGCCGATGGCGGCGAAGGCGTCGAGGTTGCGATCAAGGAGCAGCCCAACTTGATTTTTTTGGATATCACGATGCCTGTCCTCGACGGGCTGCAGACTCTCCAAAAGATCCGCGAAACATCGTCGATCGCGCACATCCCCGTGGTGATGCTCACGGCGGAATCGGACGGACAAAGGCTTGCCGCCGCGGACTCCTTGAACGTCAGCGGTTACATCCCGAAGCCGTTCAAGCCTGAGCAGCTCATCGAGCTGACCTCAAAGATCGTTCCTCTCACGCTGAAAGCCTGAACTCCAAAGCCGACTGACGCGGGGGCGAGATCCACATCTTCAAATGCAACGCGAGATGGGGCCTTTTTCCCACGTCGATCATTCGGTGATTTCGGACTGGGCGCGCGACGGCGTATCGGCGGTTTTCAAGACCACATTCGGCCTGAATGCCGTTGAAACCAGTGCACTCCAGCGACCCGAACCATCTGACGAGCTGATTTTTTCTGAGATCCTTTTCGAAGGGGCATTAGCCGTGTACCTCAGGCTATGCATATCCGCAGTGGGAGCGGCAAGACTTGCGAGTATCGCCCTCAGCATGCCCTCGGCAGAGATCTGCAACGCGCATGTGGATGATTTGGTCGGAGAGATGAGCAACATGGTTCTGGGCGCAATAAAGTCGCGAGTCTCTGACCTGGGCATTCCCTGCAGAATGCTTCTTCCAACCGTAACTCGCTCGCAAGCGATCGTCCCTGCGGCTCCCAGCGAATCCGGTTCAGGTATGCTCTATTTCCGATTCGAAAAACACTGCCTCGCAGTTGAGATTTCTCTTACGCACACCGCGTAATGCAGTGAGCCCAGAGCGTGATCGCGTCATGGATCAGAATACACTCCGCAGAACTGCTGGCGCGAAAAAAGTTGCCGCAAAAAACGAGCAGCCTCCGACTAGCGCGCCAACTGATACGCGGTGGCCCGTCCAAAGATCACACGCTCGAAATTGTCGTCTAAATTAAGGGTGGTTTCTGCGCCCCCTAGAAAAAGAAAGCCGCCTGGCCGCAGGAGTTTCCGGACCTTGCCAAGGATTTTCTTTTTTACGTCCGCGTCGAAATAAATGAGAACATTCCGCAGAAATACGATGTCCATCTGGGGCATGAAAGGCCAATCCGCGACAAGATTGAGCTCCTTGAAGATGATTTTTTTGCGCAACTGCTCCGAAAAAATCCACCTCTCACCATCGCGCGTGAAATACTTGGAGAGCAGCGGCGCGGGTAATCCCCGATTCACTTCAAGCTGGCTGTACTTCCCTGATCGGGCCTGCTCCAGCACCTCCAACGAGAGGTCTGTGGCGATGAAGTTGAAATTCCAATTGAAGACCTCGGGAAAGTTCTCCGCGAGGGTCATCAACACGCTGCAACACTCCTGACCGGTGGATGCCGCTCCACACCAAAAGTTCAACGCACGCTCCGCCTTTCGCTTTTCGATCAACTGCGGAAGAATGTGAGTTTTCAACGCATCGAACGGATGAATATCTCGGAAAAAAGACGTTTCGTTGGTGGTCATCGCGTCGATGACTCGGCGATGCAGCTCGTCGCGTGGATTTGCCCGCAGCTTTTCCACGAGCTCGTCGATGCCTTTCAAATTTTCCTTCCTCGCTAGCACGAGCAAACGCGACTCGACCAAATATTCCTTTCCCGGCTCGAGCACGATGGCAGCTTGGGCGCGAACAAAGTTTCGGACGTAATCAAAATCAACAGGTCTCATTAAGAAGGAGTCTTTAAGCGGGCGTGGTTGGGTTCAGGGCCGCAGGCCCCTGCTTTGGAGGGTTCGAATTCGGAAGGCTCGCCCCCGGCGCAACGCGCGGACTGTCTGCAGGGATTTTCGGAGCATTGCTAACCCGGCTGACAACCTCCGCAGCAAGCTCCTTGAGTGGAAGAATCTTCTCGGCGAGGCCTGCATTGGCCACGGCGCCGGGCATTCCCCAAACGACGCTGCTTGCCTCATCTTGGACGAGAATCTGCCCGCCAGCCGCCCGAATATGCTCAGCCCCCCGCATGCCGTCCTGTCCCATGCCGGTGAGCACCACCGCAATGGTTTTGGAACCGTAAGCCTTCGCAACGCTCCGAAACAAAACATCCACAGCCGGGCGGCACGAATTTTCGGGCGGATCCTCGGTCAAACGCAAACGATAAGTGGCGCCCGCCTTTTCCACCTCCATGTGCATACCGCCCGGGGCGATCCAGAGTTCCCCCGGCTTCAGCACCGCACCCTCGAACCCCTCCTTGCACACAATGCCCGAAACCACCGAAAGTCTTTCGGCAAGCAGCCGGGTGAAGAGTGGCGGCATGTGCTGGACGATGACAATCGGGACCGGAAACCTGCGCCCCAAGGCGGGCACGAACTCCGCCAGGGCATTCGGGCCGCCCGTGGATACGCCAACCGCAAGAATATCCACCCCTGATGCGGCCGACCCTGGCGTACGCGGGGCACGCGAGACCGGCGCAAGAGCTTGCATCACCTGCTTGATTGGAGGCGCGCGGTGGCACAAGGCCTTGATTTTCGGGATCAGGTCATCTCGAATTTTATCCATCCCGGCCAAAACTCCGCCCACGTTCGCGGGCTTTGCAACATAATCACTGGCACCGAGGGCCAGCGCGTCCATGGTGGCGGTTGAACCACGCTCCGTGAGCGTGCTGAACATGATCACCGGCAGTTTTGGATGGATCTTCCGAAGCGCCTTCAGCGTAGCCAAGCCGTCCATCACGGGCATCTCGATGTCGAGTGTGATGATATCCGGCTTGAGTTGTTCGATCTTCGCAAGCGCGATTTCTCCGTTGCCCGCCATTCCCACCACTTCGATATCCGGATCGTTCGCCAGTGTATCAGTCAAGAGACGGCGGATGACCGCTGAATCATCAACCAAAAGCACTCGGATCTTGTTCATTGCAGGGGATGGGAAAAAGCGACGCCACGAGAAGCTCTCGAGCACCAACAAGCAAGCTGATTATGAGATTCCCATGAGCTGAAGCTTCTTGAGCAACAGTTCCTGAGTGAAGGGTTTCATCAGATACTCGTTGGCGCCGGCCTCGAGAGCCATCCGTACATGCTCCATCGATGTTTCAGTGGTCACCATCATGATCTTCACTTCGCTCAGCAATACATTTGCGCGCACCGCGCGAATCATTTCGTAGCCGTTCATGTTCGGCATATTCCAATCTACAAGCATCAGATCGAAGCTCTCGCCCCTGTACAGCCTGTCGATGGCCTTCTGTCCGTCCTCCGATTCGGCGACCTCGAAGCCTAGCTCCATCAAAGTCTTTCCAAGGATCATCCGGACGACCCGGGAATCATCAACGACCAAGGCACGCATTGGATGGACGGCTTTCAACAGTCAAATTTCCTTTGAAGCCTCCACACAACTCGCCGAAGTGTGACGTTCTCCCGCTGCATGCAGCGGGAGGAACATCAACTAACGAGCCATCGCGACTACTTCACCGAATTGACCGTACTCTGCAGGGACGCGGCCATGCGCGCGAGTTCAAGCGCCGCCTTCTCGGTGTCGCTTGCACCGATCGTGGTGTTGCGGGCAGCCTCGGCCACTCCGACGATGTTCTGTGCAATCTCGCTGCTGCCCTGTGCGGCCTCAGTGACGTTGCGGTTAATCTCGTTGGTCGTCGCAGTCTGCTCTTCTACAGCACTCGCGATGGTGGTTTGGTAGTCGTTGATCTTGTTGATCACATCCGTGATTTCCGCGATCGCAGACACTGCGCGCTTGGTGTCAGCTTGAATCGTTTCAATTTTCTGGCTGATGTCCTCGGTCGCCTTAGCGGTTTCCTTCGCGAGTTCCTTCACCTCGTTTGCGACCACGGCAAAACCCTTCCCAGCCTCGCCGGCCCGCGCAGCCTCGATCGTGGCGTTCAATGCCAGCAGGTTGGTCTGCCGGGCGATCGATGTGATGGTTTTTACCACCTTGCCGATCTCTGCGCTGCTGAGCCCGAGTTTTGAAATGGTTTCGGTCGCACTGTCGGAGGCGGTCACACCAACCGCAGCGACTTTCGCGGCCTCCTGTGCGTTCTTCGCGATTTCGCGGATGCTTGCGCTCATCTCCTCGGTGCCGGACGCGACGGTCTGCACATTGCTGCTGACCTGTTGCGCGGCTGCGGAAACGACGCCGGCCTGCGCGGAGGTCTCCTCTGCGTTGGCAACCATCTGCTGGCTGTTGGCCGAGAGCTCCTCAGACGCTGACGAAAGCGTCTGCGCGCTGTCAGCCACCTCCTTCAGTACGTGGGCCAGTTGGATTCTCTGGCGCACCTGCGCCGTGATATCGGTGGCGATTTTGACCACCTTGATCACACGCCCCATTTCATCGGAAACTGGCGCATAGACTGCTTGCAACCATAGTTCCTTTCCGCCGCGGGTGACGCGCTTGAACTCACCTGACTTGCTCTTGCCCGCACGCAGGTCAGGCCAGAACTCCTTGTACTCGTTGGAATTCACGGTCGCGTCATCACAGAACATCCGGTGATGGCGCCCCTTGATCTGGTCCTCGGAGTATTCCATGACTGCGAGAAAGTTGTTGTTCGCCTTCAGCACATTGCCCTCGGTGTCGAACTCGATATAGGCGTACACGCTGTCAATCGCGCGGAAAATTCCGCGCATGTTCTGGCGCTCTAATTCCGCTTCAGTGATGTCATAACGGACTCCAAGGTATTTCTTGGGTTTTCCATTCTCCCCCAGGATCGGAGCGATCACGGCGTCGACGTAGTACGGAGTGCCATCCTTGGCGCGGTTCTTGATGATACCGCGGAAAGTCTGTCCTTTACCGATCGTCGCCCACACCTCCCTGAACACTTCCTTGGCCATGTCGGGATGCCGCGTGGTGTTGTGGGGCTTCCCAATGAGCTCATCACGGCTGTACTTGGAGACTTCGCAGAACTTTTCGTTCACGGAAAGAATGTCACCGCGCAGGTCCGACTCGGACACGATGCTAGTGAGATTCATGATCTGCGTGCGCACGTGCAACTCCGCCTTGGAGGCGGTGATGTCGGTCGCAAATTTAACGACCTTGAACGGTTTCCCTGTGCTGTCGAAAATCGGGTTGTAGGAACCGATGATCCAGACTTCCTTGCCGCCTTTCCCGATGCGCTTGAATTCACCGGATTGAAACTCTCCAGCCCTGAGCGCCTTCCAGAACTGGCGGTACTCGGGGGTCCGGGAATACTCGTCTTCGCAGAACATCTGGTGATGCTCGCCCTGGATTTCGCGGAGGCTGTAGCCCATCACGCTCAGGAAATTCTCGTTGGCGCTGATTACCGTGCCGTCCATTTCAAACTCGATCACCGCCTGGGATCGGTTGAGCGCCTCAAGCTGCCCGCGCATGGCATCCATTTCAGGGGACGAGTCTTTCACTTTCTCAGACGCCTTTCGAACAACGCCGTTTTCGGAGCGCGCAGCGCCAAGGCTGCGGCCGTTGCGGCCGTTGCGACCATTCTTTGAAAGCCTCTGGACGACGGGCTCGACCTGGTTGTCGGGCGTTTCAGCTGCATCGCTTTCGGTGATGATGTTTGTGCTCATAATTGAATGGATTGGGGGTTTGTAGGATCGCTCAGTTGTTCGATTTCGAGCTTTTGTACGTCGCGGGAAGGCTAGAGGCTTTTTCTGTGTCGAGGATCAGTAGAAGCTGCTGGTCGAGTTTGTAAACGCCATCGATCAAATCTCGGGAAAATCCGGTGACCGTCTCGGGGACAGGTTCAAAACGCTGCTCATCGACCTCGATGACATCACCGATTTCATCAACCAAAAGGCTCACGGCGCCGTCGTCGGAGCGGATCACCACATTCATCGGCAGCTCGTCTTCGGCACGGTCCGCAAGACCGAGACGGCGGCGGAGATCAATCGCCGTGATGATCTGGCCGCGAAGGTTGATGAGCCCCTCGACCATCGGAGGAGCAATCGGCACACGGGTCATTTCCTGATATCGGATGACCTCCTGCACTTTCAGGACATCCACGCCAAGGAAAAGGCCGTCCAGATGGAAGGTGGCGAATTGTTTGCTTCGATTCACGGTGATAGATTGGTTTTCAGCACTGTTTACGCGGCGCTAGGTGCTGGTTTGCCGGTTCCGAAGGTCGGGTCCACCGAGCGGATCACCGAGTGTATGTCCAGAAGATCGGTCACCTTGTCCTGGATCACGACCGAACCAAGAATTCCATTTCCGTGGGAGTGCCGTTTTTCGGTAATCGCCTCGCTGACGATGTCCTCGATTTTACCGACAACGAGACCGACGCTACGCCCGTTTTCGGAGTAGACCACGACTTCCATGGGATCGGGCAGATCCACGTTCGACTCCGAGTCCAGATGTTTGGCGACCTCCACCAAGGGGAGAATTTCGCCGCGGTACCTGACCACGGGTTTCCCGCCAGAATACTCAATGGAAGAACGGGAAAACTCCTCGAGTCGCGCGACGGTTGAGAGCGGGATCGCCATTCTGCTGGACATCCCGGAGGAAAACAGAAGGAGCGTTTGCTTTTGCTGATCGGACTTGCGCTCCTCCGCCTCATTGGAGAGGCGGTTGCTGCGATTGTGCGCTTCCGACACCACGTTCGAATGCTGCGCGAGACCGAGAACATCGAGGATCAATGCGACCTTGCCGTCACCCATGATGGTTGCGCCCGCAAAACAGACGACGCCCTTGAGCTGTTTGCCCAACGGTTTCACCACGATCTCCTGAGTGTCGTTGATCTTATCAACCACCAAGCCGAAGGGATGCCCATCGGCCTGAAGCACGACAATGTTGGTTTCGTCCTGAACATCCGCCTCCAGCCGCTCGCGTGAATCGTCCAACTTTAGCTGTTTATTCAAGTACACCAGAGGAAGCAGCTGACCGCGGAGCCGGTAAATCGGCGCGCCGTGGATGTACTCGATCTGGCTGTCATTCTGGGACTGCTCGAGGCGCACCAACTCCAGCAGACTGACTTGAGGGATCGCAAAACGTTCGCCGCCGCTGGTCACAATCAACGCGGGAATGATGGCGAGCGTCAGCGGAATCTTGATCTTCAAGGTGGTCCCGGCGCCCTTGACAGACTGCATGTCCACCATGCCGCCGATCTTCTCGATGTTGGTTTTCACCACATCCATTCCGACTCCCCTTCCCGAGACGTTCGTGATTTTCTCGGCGGTCGAGAAGCCGGGCATGAAGATGAGCTGGATTGCCTGATGATCCGTGAGAATCGAGGCCTGTTCCGAGCTGATGAGCATCTTCTGAACCGCCTTTTGTTTCACGCGCTCCAGGTCCAGACCGCCACCGTCGTCGGAAATCTCAATGTTGACCTGCCCGCCCTCGTGATAGGCGCGCATCTTTAAACAACCTTCCTCGGGCTTGCCTTTGCTGACGCGGGTGGCGGGATCCTCGATCCCGTGGTCAACGGAGTTCCGAACGATATGGGTGAGCGGATCTTTGATCGCCTCGATGATGGTCTTGTCGAGCTCGGTTTCCTTGCCTTCCATCTCGAGCCGCACCTGCTTTCCGCAGCTTGACGCTAGGTCGCGAACAACCCTTGGCAGCTTGCCCCAGATGTTACCGATGGGCTGCATGCGCGTCTTCATCACACTGCCCTGAAGTTCGGTGGTGATCAGGTTGAGCCGCTGGGAGGTGGCTTGGAAGGCGCTGTCGTTTTGCTGATTCGTAAACTGCAACACCTGGTTGCGGGCCAGCACCAGTTCGCCAACCAAGTTCACCAGCTTGTCCAAGAGCCCGACGTCTACGCGGATGTTGCTGTCGGAAGCCGAAGGCCCCTTGTGCTCGGAGACCTCCGGATGGGGGTCGGCGCCCGGCGCAGCCGCATGAGCCACATGGGCCGCTTGCGCAGACGCCGCCATCGGAGCCGATGGGGCCAACGGAGGTTTGGGAGCTTCGGCTGGAGCCGCCGGGGTAGCCTGGACCGGCGCGGGGCTCGGCGAAACCGGCGCGACGGCAGCCGGGGTTACCACTGGCGTCGCGGGCGCGGCTGCCGGGGCGGCCACAGAGATCGGAACCGCCGCAGGCTGCGCGCCCCCGATCACAGGCTCGACGACGGCGTGAGCCGGTTGCGCGGGAGCGCCTGCGGGCTCTCCGTCCTTAAGCCGCTCCAGTCGAGCAATTAACTCGCTATAATCATGCTCAGCCGGACTGCCGCTGGCCTCAATCTCACCGAGCATGCCGCGGACAGCGTCTACCGTAGCCAGAAGCGCGCCGGTGATGTCAGAGTTGCTGAGCAGCAGGCCATCCCGCATCTTGCTCAGGAGATTTTCCCCGACATGCGCGATCGCCTCCAGCTGCCCGAACCCCAGGAATCCGCTGGACCCCTTCAGGGTGTGGATGGTCCGAAAAATACTGCTGAGCGTCTCCCCATCGCGGGGATCTTTTTCGATCGCTACAAGATCGCGCTCCAAGCGATCCAAATTCTCATGACTTTCGATCAGGAACTCTGTGAGGATTTCTTCCATAAGAAAGGCGGGGGTCGGAGATAGTGCCTTCCTGCGGCGGGTAGCGCAACCTAAAAGGCTACATAACGTCCTCCAAAACAGGGCTCGCGGCAATTTAATCGCTTTATGTTAAACGTTTTACGTCAAACCCTTCAAGCAACCAGATAACCCAAAAAAACTCCGGACACCGCCTGCCCGGAGTTAGATATCGCCGCCTCAGGCGTTGAGCTGTGCCAAAACTTCCGGATCCCTCACGTCCGCCCAATCCCCGGACAACTCCACAGCCCGCACCCGCCTGGACTCTTGGCCCAAAGCCCGAATGGCGTCGGTCAATTCATACTCCCCGCGGGGCGACCTCTCCAAGCGGGCCGTGAATTCGAAAATGGAAGGCCTGAACGAGTAAACCCCGGCGTTGTACCACGGGCTGGGAGGCTTCCCTTCTGGTTTCTCGATCAAATCGGTCAGGCGCATTTGATCGTCCACCACGACACACCCCCCCTTTGCCATCTCAGCCTCGTTGCGTTTGACGCTCACCAAAGCCTCGGCGTCCCCGAGGGCGGTCAGTCTCGCGTAATTTTCCGGCGCGATGAGGATATCGCCGTAAGACAGCACGAACGGTTCACCGCCGACAAAGTCGCGTGAGAGTTCCACCACCCGCCCGGTCCCATCCTGAACCACCTGGGTCGCATACTCGACCTCGACGCCGCAAGCGGTTCCATTCCCAAAGAAGTCCTTCACCACCTCCGCCTTGTAGCCAACGATAATCTGAACGCGTTCCACACCCGCACCCTTGAGCCCCTCGATGATATGGAGCAAGATCGGTTTTCCGCGAACCGGAATCATCGGTTTGGGCAAATCTTCGGTGAGTTCGCGCATCCTGGTTCCGCGCCCGGCGGCAAGAAGCACTGCACTACGCGCAAAGGGAGAGGAGCTCATTAAAAAAATTTGCCGTCGTGGTTTGCAGTCATGGAAATGCCCCAGCCCGAACCGTCACAGGCCAAGCGCGGTCTTGATGCCGGACTTTTCCTTCGGATCGATCGGCCTGCCGGCGGCGACCCAACGCTGGTGCTGCCCCCACCCTGCCTGAAGCAGCTGCTTGGCCTCCTCGAACCGGTTCTGGGAACCGAGAACCACGACGTCGAGCCGGCGCGGAATGGGGTAAAACGTTTCGCCCTCTTGGCGGACTTCCGGGGGACGGGCGGCCGAGATCGCGAGGCACTGACCCGCCTGCCTTGTGGTTCCGGTCTTCACACCGTCGATGGAAAACTCACCGAGGGCGTCGTTGGTGTTACGCAGCAAGTAGTCGTACTTCGAGGAGTCCAGCCTGTGGATGGCGATGCGCCTTTCCCGCTGCGAGACAATGAAACGAAATCCGGAGTTACTCATCGCATAAGAGGTCAGTCGCGCCATGTCCTCGGCTGTGGAGTAAGGGAGCCGCCGCTCCAAGCCCTCCAGGCCATGGGGATTGAGAAAGCGGGTGTCGTTCATCTCGAGCTTGCGCGCCAGCGCATTCATTTGCGCGACAAACGGAACCACATGGTTGTCAGATCCAGACTGCTGTTCCACCATTCGCCCCACGTACTCGGCGATGGCCTGGGCCGCGACGTTGTCCGATTGAAGCAGGGCCGCATACAGCAAATCGCGCAGGCTCGCTCTGTCCCCGGGCGTCCACTGGATGCCTTGGGCGGCGTTGCCAACGGCGACAGCCGAAGGCGACACCGCAATAAACTGGTCCAGATCACGCTTTGCCGCGTGCGCCCAGTCCAAGACGACGCAAGCCGTGGCAATCTTCGTGAGGCTTGCCACAGGCAGCTTCTTTTTACCGTTAAAAGACCCGAGGATATGACCGGACTGGTGGTCGATGACGGCGTACGCGGCTGCGGTGGGATTCGCAATCAACTCCTGGGCCTCCGCGCCGCCCGCTTTGGAGCCGACCAAGACGGCAGCGATCAGGAGACCGATGCGGAACGGGCGGTGGAGATTTTTGTTCATAACTTAATTTACTATCTTGGACGCAGTCTTGAAGCCGACGCCGTAAGCGCACGGTTTCAGCCCATGTTTTTTGCGGTCAGGCGTTGACTCAGGCGTTGATCTTGGTCCACGCGGCGTTGTTTTTACCAGAGGCGACAACCGCCTCAATGAACGCCATTCCGCGGACTCCGTCTTCAATTTTCGGATAATCAAGCGCCGCATCGGAAGGGGTGGTGCCCTCGAGTCTGGCTCGGATATCGGAGGCAAAGTTGCGGTAGATGTTCGCGAAGGCCTCGAGATAACCCTCAGGGTGCGCCGGCGGCGTGCGGGTGGCGGAAGCCGCGGCGGCCCCGAGGTAACCATTGCCCGTGCGGTAAACTTCCATTGGCTTGTCCAGCCATTTGACCAGCAGCGTGTTGGGCTCCTTTTGATGCCACTCCAGACCGCCTTTTTCGCCGTAAACGCGGAGATTGAGATTGTTCTCCTCCCCGACGCTGATTTGAGAGCAATGCAGGACGCCTTTGGCTCCGTTGTCAAAGCGCAGCAGGATGTTCGCGTCATCATCCAACAGACGTCCCTCGACGAAAGTCGTCAGATCGGCCGCCAGTTCGCGGATCTTCAGCCCGGTGACGTATTCTGCGAGGTTTTCGGCGTGGGTTCCAATGTCCCCAACGCAACCCGCAGCGCCAGAGCGGGCGGGGTCGGTGCGCCAGGCCGCCTGTTTCTGGCCGCTCTCCTCAAGTCGGGTGGCGAGCCAGCCCTGCGGATATTCGGCCACGACCTTGCGGATCTTGCCGAGGGCCCCCGCGTGCACCATTTCACGCGCCTGTTTAACCAGCGGATATCCGGTGTAGTTGTGGGTGAGACCGTAAAGCAAACCGGTCTTCTTGACGATCTCCTGCAACTGCCGCGCCTCGCCGAGGTCAAAGGTGGCGGGTTTGTCCGACAACACATGGAACCCGTTTTCGAGCGCCAGTTTTGCCGGCGGAAAATGCATATGATTGGGCGTCACGATGGAGATGAAGTCCATCCGCTGATCGGCGGGAAGCGCCTTTTCGGCGCGGATCATTTCCTCGAATGAAGCGTAGCTGCGAGAAGGCGGGAGAAATAAATCAGCTCCGGAGGCCTTGGACTTTTCGGGGTCCGAGGAAAAAGCGCCGCACACCAGCTCAATCTGGCCGTCCATGTTTGCGGCAATGCGATGCACCGCCCCGATAAACGCGCCCCGGCCGCCGCCGACCATTCCGTAACGAATTTTTCTGCTCATAAGGAACTTATTTCTGAAGATGCTTAGCTAAGTTTCAGCTTTAGGCCGAATGAAGTGGTTAGTTTAGGCAAGCAGGGCGGCTCCGCAAGCGAGTTGATGGGGCATCGTTGACACCCCGCGTCTCAAGGGCTTAAGGTTCCCGCTCGCATGAGGCTAGATCTGGTGCCCCTGACTTTCGCGATCGCGCTGACAGCCCTCCCGTTAAACGGAAGGGAAATTCCGCGCGATGTACGGCACAGTGCGGAGCCCAAACCGCTGCCTCTGGCGTTGGATGACGCGTTCCGCGTCCGGAAAGTCTCAAGCCTGCAGCTTGACCCCGTCGTGCAGGCCGCCGCGACTGCCCGCGGCGGGATCTCAAATTCCTATCTGCAGGCGGAGATCGACCGCCGCTACTACGGGGCCGTGTCCGGCTTGGAGAGGAGAATGCGGGAGGGCCACTACTACAACTTCGAGTGGTCCACTTCGAAGACCGCGGACCTCACGATCCGCTTCGAGTACCGGCAGGAAAAACTGGGGCTGGCGGTCCAGTTGATGGAGATGGATTACCCCAAGGCGAAGGGAACTTACCGGAGCGAGTTTTCGGTAATCGGCGACGACTACCATCAAGACGGTCCCGTCACCGCATGGCGGGTCACGCTGGTGGAGAACGGACGCATCGTCGGCGTGAATCAAAGTTTTCTCTGGTAGGAACATACAAGCCGACAAAAAGACCGACAAATCTCGTGAGCTCACAGACTTTAATTCAGGTTGGTTTCAACGAGAGCACGGTCTGGGTGAGGGTCAGCGGGCGGGGCAGCTTCCAGAACAGCAGTCCCCTCAAGGATTTCGCGAAGGAAATGCTTTCACGCGGCTACAAGACATTTGTCATCGATCTGGGCGAATGCCCCGTCATGGACTCCACCTTCATGGGCACCCTCGCGGGAATCGCACTGAAGCTGCAGGCCTCGGAAGGCACTGTCCGGGTCACCCGGCTGAACGAACGCAACTTCGGTCTCCTCTCCAACCTCGGGCTCGATCAGCTCCTGAAGCTTGAAGCCCAAACCGGCTCGGAATCCGCGCCCGGCGCCACGCAAGAGTTCACCGCTGTGCAAAACCTCGCCACGGGTCCGCAGGACAAGCAGTCCCAGGCCGTGACCATGCTCGAAGCACACGAGGCGGTTGTGGAGGCGAATCCGGAGAACGAGGCAAAATTCAAAGACGTGCTCGAGTTCTTGCGGCAGAACGTTGAGGAAGGCGAGTAAGAGAAGGCGAATCACCCGCGCGGGTTGACGGCCGCCGCGCTGGAAGCAGCCGTTTTTGGGGCCGCCCGGCACGCGGGTTCAGAGCAAATGGCACGGCATGCGGCATCATCCGCGCGTTTACACAACGCTGGAAATCAGCAAATATTCGGGGCATGGAAGATCTCAGTGCGCGGATTCAGAAGGCTGCCGAAACGGGAAAACTGCTCGAAATGAGCGCGCAAAACGCGCTGCAACTGCTCGAGAGATCCAAGGACCAGGTGGTGGAGGACACCCTTGCGGAACTGGTGCATTCGGAAAACTGGACCGAGCTCAACGACCGGTTTTTCAGAACACTGGCTTTCGGGACCGGGGGACTTCGCGGGAGAACCATCGGCAGGACCGTGACTGCGGCCGAACGCGGCCACCCGCAGGCGCTCGGCCGTCCGGAACATCCCTGCGTGGGAACAAACGCCATGAACTTTTTCAACGTGTCGCGCGCCACACAGGGGCTCGTCGCGTACCTGCGGGAGTTTCAAACCAAATCGGGAGCACAGGACAGGCCCCGCCTCGTGGTTGCGCACGATACGCGGCATTTCTCGCGTGAATTCGCCGCACTCACAGCAAAAGTGGCCTCGGAGAATGGCGTGGATGTTTTTCTTTTTCAGGGGCCCCGCTCCACGCCCCAACTCTCGTTCGCGGTCCGCGAACAAAACGCGCAGGCGGGCATCGTCATCACCGCCAGCCACAATCCGCCGCACGACAACGGTTACAAGGTGTACTTCAACGAAGGCGCCCAGGTCGTGGAACCGCACGCAAGCGGCATCATTGCGAAAGTGAACGCCATCCAGACCGATGCCTACACGCCCCTGCCCTCCGACCGGCATGGAAGCATCACCGTGCTGGGAGAGGAGAACGACGCCGCCTACATGCAGCGCCTTGAAACGCTCGTTCTCGACAAGCCCATGGTTGCGGCCGCCCGCAATCTCAAGTTTGTGTTCACCTCCATCCACGGCACCGGCGGCATCATCATCCTGCCGATGCTCCGACGCCTCGGACTGAACTGTGCAACGGTTCCCGAACAGGAGATTCAAGACGGCAGATTCCCAACGGTGAAAAGTCCGAACCCGGAAAACGCCGAGGCGCTTTCCCTGGCGATCAGGCTCGCGCAGGAACAGAAGGCGGACCTTGTGATCGCGACCGACCCGGACTGCGACCGCATGGGTGTCGCAGTGCGCAACCGCGGCGGGGAAATGGAGCTTTTCAGCGGAAACCAGATCGGTTCCCTGATGGCCTGGTACAGGATTCACAAGCTTCTCGAGCAAGGCGTCATCACCGCCCAGAACGCCGGCCGCTGCGTGATCATCAAAACCTTCGTCACCACGGACCTTCAAAAAGCCATCGCGACCGCCATCGGACTCCGGTGCGTTGAAACGCTTACCGGATTCAAATACATCGGCAGCAAACTCGGAAAATACGAGGCCGAACTTCCCGCTGAAATCCGCAACGGCTACCGCTCCCGCTCCGAGGCTGAAACGCGCGCAGCCCGACTGGAGCATTCGAGTTATTACGTATGCGGAGGCGAAGAGAGCTACGGTTACAGCGCCGCTGATTTTGTCCGCGACAAGGATGGCAACGGCGCGGCGATTGTTTTCGCAGAGGTCGCCGCCTACGCGAGTTCCCGCAACCTCACGCTGCCGGAACTCTTGGACGAGATCTATTCGACCTACGGCTTTTACTGGGAGCAGAACGGCTCACTCACCTTTGAGGGAGCCGAGGGCGCCGCCCAAATCTCGAGGCTGGTGGAATCGTTCGCAACAAATCCACCGCAGCAAATGGACGGCTCTGAAGTGACGAAGATTCAAAACTTTGCAAAGGAGGAGTTCATCGATGTGGAGGGCGACCGGATTCCAAAGGAAAACATGCTGATGCTCGAACTTGCGGACGGACGCCGCGTCGCTGTGCGTCCATCAGGGACTGAACCTAAAATCAAATTTTACCTTTACGCAAAATCGACGCCGGAAGGCGGCTCCAAATTTGCAGCAAGCGAACTTTCGGAGATCAAGCCGCGGGTGAAAGCATCGCTGGAATCACTGTGGGTGTGGATCCAGGGCGACGCGAAAAAGCGCGTCGGCTAGTCTGCACCGCTCTGCACGCGCGGGCCCGCAAAATGATTGAGCGCGTCGATCGCGCGCCCGCAATGACGCCACTGCGAAAAACCCGCAATCGCCGCGCTCAGGTAGCGCTTGGCTTCGGCGACAGCCGTGTGAAGCGGCACGCCGCTTCCGAGCCGCGCTGCGATCGCCGCGGAGAACGTGCAACCGGTGCCGTGCGTGGAAACCCCCCGCACAAACGGCGCCTCAAACCAGCTCTCGGTTCCGTCACGCTCGATCAGGAGATCCGCCGCAACGTCTCCACAGAGATGTCCTCCCTTAATTAGGACAGCGGTCCCGAACTCGCGCACACGTCCGCGCCCTGCGTCCCGCATCTGGGCACGCTTCCCCACTTTTGCACCGAGCAAGACCGCCACCTCGTCGAGGTTGGGCGTGACCAGATCCGCGATTGGGAGCAACCGCCTGCGATAGGCGTCGAGGGCGCCGTCTTCCATGAGCGAATCACCGGAGGTCGCCACCATCACCGGGTCGACTACGAGCGGCACTGCAGCGCCGGAAGCACCTCGGCATGCATTCAAGGAATCCACCACAGCACCCAGTGTGGCGGCCGAGTGAAGCATCCCGGTTTTGAGCGCAGCGATTGGAAATCCCTCGAACAAAATCCGGATCTGCTCCGCAACCACCTCCGGAGGAACGGGGTGAATGGCGGTGACCCGCCCGGGAACCTCTGCCACCACGCAAGTGACGGCGGTCACTCCAAACACCTCCAAAGCGCTCATTGTTTTCAAGTCGGCTTGGATTCCCGCACCCGCACTGTTGTCAGAACCGGCGATGGACAAGACGACCGGCGGGGATTTCGGGGCAGAACAAGTGGAGGACATCGCTTCTTTCTCTAAACGGCATCGAACCCTCCAAGCAAATCAATGTTCCCGGGTTGTCATCACGAGTCCTTTTTGTGATAGGCTCAAAAACCGCCCCACTCATGCACCACCCCGCACCAACATCCTCCGAGATGCTCTCTCGCCGCGCGTTTCTCGAACGCTGCGGAATGGGATTTGGCATGCTCGGCCTTGCGGGTCTCACACACCCAGGCTTCGGAGCGGACACTGCGCTCGGTGTGAAGTCCTCCATGGGCGCGAAAGCGTCCCACTTCCGCGGACGCGCAAAACGGGTGATCCACCTCTTCGCCAACGGCGGCCCCTCCCAGGTGGACACGTTTGATCCAAAACCGGAGCTGACTCGTCTGCACGGAAAAACTCTGCCATCCACCAACCTTAAAACAGAACGGCAGACAGGCGCGGCATTCGGTTCGCCCTTCGCGTTTTCAAAACACGGCCAGTCGGGGATCGATGTGAGCGAAATCTTCCCCAACGTGGCGAAATCGGCCGATGACATGGTGGTCATTCGCTCCATGTACGCGAACGTGCCCAACCACGAGCCATCGCTGATGCTCATGAACTGCGGCGAGGCGCGCCTTCCGCGTCCCAGTCTCGGCTCGTGGATTAATTACGGATTGGGCACCGAAAACGAAAATCTACCGGGCTTCGTGACCCTCTGCGCGGGCGGCTATCCCACCGGAGGCGCGCCCAACTGGCAGTCCGCATTTTTGCCCGCGTCGCTCCAAAGCACCTACATCGACAGCAAACACACAGAGGTTGAAAAGCTCGTCGAGAATGTGCGCAACCGTTCGCTCAGCCGCGAACAGCAGCGCTCGCAGCTCGACCTGCTCGCCACGCTCAACCGCATCCACCAAAGCGCTCGCGCCGAAGACGGCCAACTGGAGGCCCGCATCCAAGCCTTCGAGCTTGCGTACCGCATGCAGATGGAGGCGACCGATGCCTTCGACCTCTCGAGGGAACCGCAATCCATGCATGAGCTTTACGGCTCGTCGACCTACAGCCGCCAATGCATGATCGCACGGCGCCTGATCGAACGCGGTGTGCGCTTTGTTCAACTCTGGCATTCCCCGGGGCAACCGTGGGATGCCCACGATGAGGTCGAATCAAACCATCGTAAACTCGCGCGCGAAAGCGACCAGGGCACGGGCGCGCTGCTTCTTGTCCTCAAGCAACGCGGGCTTTTGGACGACACGCTCGTGGTGTGGT
>JACCED011965097.1_pt1 | contig 27099 bp, 12 predicted proteins | sample 7455021 | NCBI WGS metagenome assembly JACCED01 (sample SAMN15323456, study PRJNA562643) | freshwater metagenome | isolation source: river surface water | place: USA:Blue River Watershed | collected 2017-08-19 | reverse complement strand
CCGCGCCAAAGCCACCGCCGCCCGCGACCGCGTCGCCGCCCTCCACCGCGGCATGATCGACACCCTCCGCGCTCAGTTCGCCTGATCTTCGCCCCCCCGCGCTCCTCCGCGTCCCTCACTCTTCCGTCATCCGCGCCCTCCGCGAAATCCGCGGTCCAAAAACTCCGTCCCTCGCCCCGCCCCATGCTCCCGCCCCTCCGCCTCGTCCCGCGCCCGCTCCTCTTTGCCCTTCTCTCCGCCGCCATCGCCTTCCCCGCGCTCGCCGCCACCGAGCCCACCAACGCCGCCGAAGCCGCCGCGAAAAAAGCCGCTGAAGACGCCCGCATCGACGCCCTCTACCAGCAGAAAAAATCCACCCTCTCCCCCGAGCGGCAGGCGTGGGAAAAACTCCTCGAGGAAAACCTCGGCAACGCGTTCTACCTCCCGATCCACAAGCGCGACTTCGTCAAAGGCACCTCCACCGCCTGGGATTTCGTCGCCGACGATCCCACGCTCCCGCGCGTCCTCCTCATCGGCGACTCCGTCTCCCGCGGCTACACGCTCCCCACGCGCACCGCCCTCGCCGGCCGCGCCAATGTCCACCGTGCGCCGGAAAACTGCGGCCCCACCGCCAACGGTCTCAAGAAACTCGACGTCTGGCTCGGCTCCGGCCGTTGGGACGTCATCCACTTCAACTTCGGCATCCACGACCGCAACACGCCGCTCGCCGATTACCTCGCACGCCTCGAGCAGATCGTCGTGCGCCTCAAGGCCACCGGTGCCCGCCTCGTCTGGGCCAGCACCACGCCGATCCCCGACGATGCCGCGAAGAAACAGGCCGCCGCCTCCATCGTGGAGCGCAATCGCGCCGCCGCCGAACTCATGGCCCGCCATGGCATCCCGACCAACGATCTCTTCGCCGCGATCACGCCGCAGCTCGGCACGCTCCAAAATCCCAACGACGTCCACTTCAACTCCGCCGGCTACGAATTTCTCGGCCGTCAGGTCGCCGCCGCGATCGCCGCGCGGCTGAAGTAGCGCGAAAATTTTCGCGCGCGACCATCTTCTCGCTCGCTTCGTCTGCGCGGTCGTCCGAGTTTTTCCGCAGCCCCCCAACGAAGCACCCCATGCTCCCGCGCGCCGTCCCTTCGGCTCGCGGCCTTTCCCTCCTCCTCCTCGCCTTCGTCCTCGTCCTCGACCTCCGCGCCGCGGCGGCCTTGCCCGCCGGCGCCGAGGCCTTCCTCGACGACGTCCAGAAACGCACCTTCCGCTGGTTTTGGGAAAACACCGATGCCGCCACCGGCCTCGTGCCCGACCGCGCCCCGCAGCCGCCGTTCTCCAGCATCGCCGCCATCGGTTTCGGCCTCACCGCCTACGGCGTCGGCGCCGAACGCGGCTACGTCTCCCGCCCCGCAGCCGCCGAACGCACCCTCGCCACCCTCCGTTTCCTCAGCCGCGCCCCGATGGGTCCGGCCCCTCAAGGCACGAGCGGCCACCGCGGGTTCTACTATCACTTCCTCCAGCTCGGCACCGGCCACCGCTACAAGACCAACGAACTCTCCTCCATCGATACCGCGCTCCTGATGCTCGGCGTCCTGTTCAGCCGCGAGTATTTCGACCGCGACGAACCGCGCGAAACCGAGATCCGCGCCCTGGCCGAGAAACTCTACCGCCGCGTCGAATGGTCCTGGATGGCCGACACCACCAAGCGCCCCGAGGGCCCGCTCCTCCGCATGGCGTGGCGCCCCGAGTCCGGCTTCGGCGACTCCGCTTACCAGGGCTTCGACGAGGCGCTCTTCCTCTACGCCCTCGCCCTCGGTTCGCCCACGCACCCCGTTCCCGCCGAAGCCTGGGACGCCTACACCGCGAGCTACATCTGGGGCAAATTCCACGGCCAGGAGTTCGTCCAGTTCGGCCCGCTCTTCGGCTACCAATACGCCCACGTCTGGATCGATCCGCGCGGCTTGCAGGACGCATTCTTCCGCGAGAAGGGCATCGACGCCTTCACGCACTCCCGCCGCGCCACCTACGCCAACCGCGCCCACTGCATCGCCAATCCCGGCGGCTTCGCCGACTACGGCCCCGACATCTGGGGCCTCTCCGCCTCCGACGGTCCCGCGATGGTCAATGTCACGCACGGCAACCGCACGCTCCACTTCAGCACCTACGAGGCCCGCGGCGCCAGTATCCGCCATATCCACGACGACGGCACCCTCACGCCCACCGCCGCCGGCGGCTCCGTGCCCTTCGCCCCCGAGATCGCGATTCCGGCGCTCATGGCGATGCGCGCGCGCTATGGCGACCTCGTCTATAACCGCCACGGTTTCGTCGATGCCTTCAACCCCACCTACCGCGCCGATTTCGGCCCCGTCGAGCGCGGCACCGTCGATCCGCAGCACGGGTGGTTCGACCGCGACCAACTCGGTATCGATCAGGGCCCCATCCTGCTCATGATCGAGAACCACCGCACGCGCTTCATCTGGGAAACGATGCGCCGCAGCCCGCACCTCGTGCGCGGGCTCGCCCGGGCCGGCTTCACGGCACCGTGGCTCGCCGATGCGGTTGCCCGCGCCGACGAATAGGCTCCCGCCGCGTCCCGGAGGCGAGGCCGGGTCAGAACGACACCGTCGCCGTAAAGGTAAACTTCCGCGGGTCCGGATAATTGAAGAAACCCGGCGTCTGCGTCAGCGGATTCGCCGCCAAGCCGCCCACGCGGTGCACGTTGATCGAGTAGAAACGCGGATCGTCGTCATCGAGGACGTTGTCGATGTTCAGCTGCAACTTTGCCCGGTAGCGGCCGAACTTCGTCTCATACGCGACGTGCATCGTCGTGTTGTAGTAGTCCGGCGCATACGTGTAGGCGAACGCCGAGTCCGCCCGCTGCTGCGGCGTGGGCGACGTCGTGTTGAACAGGATCTGCGGGTCGCGATTGCCGATCTTCTGCCGGCCGCGGAAATACGCGCCTGCCCCCACCGCGAGGTCCTTCAGGCGCCCGTCGGTGAAACGATACGTCGCGTAGAGGTTCCCCGTGTGGTCGAGCGTGCCGTTGAGCCGCGCCCCGGCCACGGTCGTCAGCAGCGTCTGGTCGAGACCGTCGAGATTGCTGCGGATCGAATTGATCTCCGCCTGCGTCAGCGCGACGCCGTTCACGCCGCGCCCCGTCCGCATCGCTTCTTCCCACGTCGCACGATGCAGCGCGTTGTAGCGCTTGGTGTCCGCGAGCCGGTCGACGATCGCCGTATCGGGCAGGCTGAATCCCGCCGTCAGCCGCAGGTTCGGCGTGGGATTCGCCGTGAGCTCGAATTCGTAACCGTCGGCCGTCAGCGACTCGGTATCGCGGAAGTCGATATTGTAGCGCCGCTCGTCGAGCGTGACCGTGTAGCCCATCGCGCGCCACAGCCCGCGCAGCGCCCCCGCATTCGTGCCGGTGATGCGGTCCGTCTGCTTCGAGTCGTAACGGCTGAACGTCGCGTAGAGCCGCCCGTCCGCGAGATTCAGGCGGATGCCGTAGTCTTTGCCCGAGCCGCTCGTCGGTCCGAACGGCGACAGGTCGAAGCGCGGCAGACCCGGCGTCGCCGGCGTGAAGTTTTCCGAGTAGTTGTAGAAGAAACCCAGCCACTTCGTCCGCGGAAACGGATACACCACCGCGCCGGCAGAAAACGTCGTCGCGCTGCCCGTCTGCTGCGTTGGCGGCAGCAGGATCGCGCCCGTCGGTGTCTGCTCGCCGTTCCGTTGGCTGCGGTCGAAAGTATCGTAGCGCACGCCGCCCAGCAGCGAGATCCGGTCGCCCCACAGGGTCGTGTTCGACACGAGCTGCCCGTAATCGAGCACGTCGTCGGTGTGCGTGATGAAGAAAACCTTCCGGTATTGGATATCGACGCCGGGAATCTGCGGCAGGCCCATCACCGGATAGCGCCGCGGTTCGTCCCAGTAGAGCCGGTAACGCACGATGTTCTCCTCCAACCGCAGGTCGGGGTTGGGTCCGTTCACGCGGCGCTGGAAGTGCGACTCCAGGTCGAAGTTGAACCAGCGCCGGCCACCCGCGACCGTGAAGCGCTGCTTCACGTCCAGCCCGCGGAGCGTCGTCGCCATCCGGTAGGTCGCGAGCCCGCGGATCTCGTTCACCGTCCGCTGGTGGAACTGCGCGCCCACCGCCGCATCGGAATACGGGACGCCGAATTTCGGGTTCGGCCGCCCGTCCGGCAGCTGCCGGTTGATGTCCACGCGCCGCGTGCCGAAGAGCTCCGTCGTCTTCGCGATGCGGTCGTCGTCGAAATAGTAATACGACACCTGCGCCTCCAGCTCGCGCGTGAACCGGTGATCGAACCACAGCGTCACCGTGTTGAACTGGTGCGTCGCCGTGCCGTCCGGCGGCTGCATCGTGAATTCGCGGCTCGGCAGCGCGGGCGCGTTCGGGATGTCGCGGCGTGGAACGTCGAGCAGCGAGGCTCCCGTCCCCAGGGTGATGAATTGATTCTGCCAATTCTGGAAACCGGCCGATGGCGCCGCCGGCAACACGAGGAAATACGGCTGCGTCGCCTGCAGCGATACGCCGGCCGCAGCGCGCTCCGCCGTCGGGATCGCCCCCGCGCCCGCGCTGTCCGCCGTGCGCCCCGTCCAGTATGAGGAGCCGTCCGCATGGTTGATCGAGTAGGTCAGCCGCTCTTCGTGGCTCCACTCCGTCTCCGCCCGGACTTCCGTCCGCTCCGTCAGCCGGAGCCGCGCCGCGAGGTGCACCGCCTCCTTGTCGTGATCGATGCCGTCGCGCCAGTCCCTGCCGCGCTGATACAGGCCGTTCACGCGCGTCGCGAGCCGCGGCGTGATCCGCTGGTTCACATCGAAGGTCCCGCGCCAGCCGCCGTAGCTGTCGGCCTGCATCCGCAGCGCGCGGATGTCCCGGTCCACGCGCGGCACCTTGGTCCACGTCGTGGGCTGCCCGCCCAGCTGCGCATCGCCGTAGACGATCGAGTTGGGCCCGCGCGCAAACTCGAAACGCTCGGTATTGTAGGTGTCCGCCGCGCCGTAGAAGTGGAAATAGTTGCGCGTCGGCACCGTCGTGCCCGAGCCCACGCCGCGGATGTTGTATTCGTAATCGCCGAAAATGGTTTCCTGCTGCCGGAGGTTTCCCGGTGCGACGTTCACCGTCCAGAAATACGACTGGCGGATATTCGTCAGCACGAGGTCCTCGATGAACTCCGCCGTGATCGCCGAGATTGCCGCGGGGATGAGTTCGAGCGGCAGATTCGTCCGCCCGCCCGCAAGCGAGTTCGCCGCACGATAGCCGCGGTCCTCGGTGGTCGAGACTTCAAACGCCGGCAGTTGGAGCGCACCTTCGCCCGTGGACGCCACGGGCGAGTTGGCGGTCGGCGACGTCTGGGCGATCAGATGACACGGCGCGGACGCCGCGCCGGCGAGCACAGCCAGGAGACGGATGGAGACTGGATTCATGGGCGGGGTTGCGGCCCGGCCCAACTGGACCGGTGCCGGAGTTGTTTCTTCATCGACGGCGCACTCGGGTTCAAGCCCTCCCCGGCACGGACACTCCGGCTACGCGGTTTCGCCGCTAAAAACCTTCACCCCACGCGCCCGCCGTCTCACCGTAATGCCGCATGTCCTCTCACCCCGCTCCCCTCGCCAATGCGCTCACGCTGCCCGACGGCTCCCGCTTTCCCTCCGTCGGCCTCGGCTTCTGGAAGATGCCGAAACCCGAGGTCCCCGGGCTGATCCGCGCCGCGATCGATGCCGGCTACCGCCACCTCGACTGTGCCTGCGACTACGGCAACGAGGCCGAGGTCGGCGCCGGTCTCGCCGCCGTGCTCGCCGAGCAGCGCGTGCGCCGCGAGGACCTCTGGGTCACCTCCAAGCTCTGGAACACGTATCACGAACCCAAGCACGTCCGCGCCGCCTGCGAGCGCACGCTCCGCGATCTGCGCCTCGATTATCTCGATCTCTACCTCGTCCACTTTCCGATCGCTCTCGCCTACGTCCCGTTCGACGTCCGCTACCCGCCCGAGTGGTTCCATGACCCGAAGGCCGCCCAACCCGCGATGCAGCCGATCGACGTGCCCTACGCCGACACCTGGCGCGCCATGGAAGATCTCGTGCGCACCGGCCTCGTGAAACGCATCGGCGCCTGCAACCTCAACATCTCCCTCCTCCGCGACGTCCTCAGCTACGCCACGATCAAGCCGGCCGTGCACCAGATCGAGTTGCACCCGTATCTCGTCCAGCCGCGCCAGCTCCGCTTCTGTCGGGAAAACGGCATCGCCGTCACCGCGTTTTCCCCGCTCGGCTCCCCGTCCTACGAGACGATCGGCATGGCCCGCGCCGACGAGAACGTCCTCCTCGATCCCGTCGTCACCCGCATCGCCGCCACGCACGGCCGCACGCCCGCGCAGGTCGTCCTCCGCTGGGGCGTGCAACGCGGCTGCGCCGTCATCCCCAAGACCCGCCAGCCCGCCCGGCTCCGCGAGAACCTCGCCCTCTTCGACTTCGCCCTCTCCCCCGAAGAAATGGCCGCCATCTCCGCCCTCGACCGCCACCGCCGCTTCAACGACCCCGGCCACTTCGGCGAAAAGGCCTTCAACACCTTCTACCCCATCTTCGACTAACCCTTTCCGCGGCCCCTTTCGTCTTCCGCCTTCCCCCTTTCCCCTTTCCCCCGTCCCTCCCCCCGACCCGTTCCGCGACGCCCGCAAAGAGTCCCCCGTGCTCCGCTGCCCGGTGCACGGCGAGGACATCGCGATGATTCTCCGTCACGCCGACGTCCGCCGCGCCGCGAAAGACTGGCAGACGTTCAGCTCCGACGCTCCCTTCCGCGTGCCCATCCCCTCGGAGGAGTCCGACCGCTCGATGCGCCAGCTGCCGCTCGAGACCGATCCGCCCCTGCACACCGAGTATCGCGACCTCGTCGAACCCATCTTCCGCCGCCCCAAAGATCCCGCCGTCATCGCGCGCATCGGGGACTTGATCGCGCGCCTCTTCACCCACGCGCTCGCGCAGCCGTCGATCGAGGCCGTGCATGAGTTCGCGCTCCCGCTCCAATCGCGCGCGCTTGCCCACCTGCTCAACGTCCCCGAATCCGAGGCCGACATCTGGATCGGCTGGGGCACCCACGTTTTCCGCGACGGCGGCGGACCTTCGCAGGGCAACGCCCTCGAGGCCTACCTCCACGGCGCCTTCGACCGCGCGCTCGCCCGGCCCGGCGACGATTTCTTCAGCGTGCTCACCCGCGCCACCTTCCGCGGCCGGCCGCTCACCCGCGAGGAGATGATGGGCTTCGGCAACCTCGCCTTCGCCGGCGGTCGCGACACCATCATCTACACCGTCGCCTCCATCCTCGCCTACCTCGGCGAAAACCCGGCGGCTCTCGAATACCTGCGTGCCGACCCCGCGCGCATCACGCACGCCAGCGAGGAATTCTTCCGCGTCTACATGCCGCTCACGCATATCGGCCGCGTCTGTCCGGTGGAGACCGAGGTCCACGGCCACACGGTCGCCGCCGGCCAGCGCATCTCCCTCGCGTGGGCCTCCGCCAATCGCGACGAGACCGTCTTTGCTTCGCCCGACGAGGTGCAGCTCGACCGGAAACCGAATCCCCATCTGTCCTTCGGCTTCGGCGCCCACCTCTGCCTCGGCGCCGCCCACGCCCGGCTGCTCGTGCGCACGCTCCTCGAACAGGCAATCTCCCGCCTCAGCCGCCTCGAAGTCCTCGAGGCCCGCCCGCGCTTCGAACGCACCGAGTCCTACAGCCGCCAGGTCGGCTTCGAAGCCCTCCGGCTCCGTTTCGTCGCGCGCTGAGTTCCGCCGCTTTGGCCCGCCGCGTTTCTTTTCCAGCCCGCCGACGCACCGCCGGCGGCCCCGTTCGCTCCCATTCTTCTTCCTGCTTCATGGCTCCGTTCATCCCTACCCGCTTCGCGTCGTCGTCTTTTTCGGCGCGTCACGTCGCACTGCTCGTCAGCGCCCTCGCTCGGCTGTCCCTCGGCGTGCCCACCGCGGCGCTCCCGCTCGCCGCCGCCGAGTCCGTCGCCGCCGCCACCTCGACCGTAAGCGGCCGCGTTAAGAGCGCCGGCGACGGAGTCTTTCTCCGCCACGCCGTCGTCTCCGTGCCCGGCACCACCCTCGAAACGCTCACGAGCGACACCGGCGACTTCATCCTCGCCGGCGTCCCCGCCTCCGCGCGCAGCCTCCGCATCACCTACACCGGCATGCGCCCCGCCAACGTCACGCTGCCTGCCTCCGGTCCGCTTGAGATCGCGCTCGAGGAGTTCTCCGCTGGCGCGTCCGGCCCCGCCCCGCGCACCGACGTCGTCACACTCGATGCCTTCCGCGTTTCCACGGCGCGCGAGCTGAGCGCCGCCGACATGGCGATCAACGAGAAGCGGATCGCGCGCAACATCAAGGACGTCGTCGCCACCGATGCGTTCGGCAACCTCGCCCGCGATAACCTCGGCGACTTCCTCCAGTTCCTCCCCGGCGTCGAGGTCGAGGGCGACGGCACCGCCCCGCTCACCGTCGGCCTCCGCGGCATGCCCGCCGAATACACCAACATCGAGATGGACGGCGCCGGCCTCAGCGTCCCCCAGACCGGCGGCTCCACCCGCGTCACCGCGCTCCGCGGCGTCACCATGTCCAACGTCGACCGCATCGAGATCACCAAGGGCCCCACGCCCGACTCCGGCGCCGACAGCATCGGCGGGCGCATCAACATGATCCCGCGCTCCGCGTTCGACCGCGCGCGCCCCGAGCTCCGCTACCGCACCTTCCTGCTCCTGAATTCCGACTTCCTCAACCTCGGCAAAACTCCCGGCGGTCGCGAGGGCGGCGACGGCAAATCCTACAAATGGTTTCCCGACTTCGAGGTCACCTACACCAATCCCGTCACCAAGTCCTTCGGCCTCGCGGTCAACGCTTCGCGCAACGACTTCTTCAGCTCCGCCCGGCTGCTCCAACGCACCTACAGCATCGCCAACTCCTCCGCCGCCGCGCCCTACCTCACCACGATCAACGCCCAAGCCGGCCACTCGTTCTCCCGCCGCAGCGCCCTCGGCCTCAAGGCCGACTTCCGCCTCAGCCCGCGCGACACGCTCTCCGTCGCCTACAATTTCAACCGCTACTGGGTCGGCTTCGGTAACAACCAGATGACCTACGGCACCGGCACGCTGCTCGCCCCCTCCGCCACCGGCCGCAACGCCACCACCGGCGACTTCGGGCCTACGTTCACGCAGGGCCGCCCGGGTCAGGGCACCGTCACGCAGTTGGTCACGCAGAACGCCTACCAGACCACACAGACCCACCAGGGCCAGATCACCTACCGCCACTTCGGCCCGCTCTGGGACCTCGAGAGCACCGTCGCCAAGAGCAAAACGAAACTCACCTACCGCCTCGATTCCTACGGCCAGCTCGGCCAGGCCCGCCTCGGCCTCACGGGCGTCACGGTCCGCTTCGACGACATCACCAATGCCGGCATCCCCGACCGCATCACCGTCACCAACGCCGCCGGCGCCGTCATCGACACCACGCGCCTCGAGAACCTCGGCGCCTACACCACGCCCGCCTACACGATCCGCGACATCAAAAACAATTTCACCAACGCGCGCTTCGACGCCACGCGCAAGTTCCAGCCCGCCGGCTTCTCCTGGCACTTCAAGACCGGCGCCCACTTCAAGCAGGCCGCCAAAGACCGTGCCCAGCCCCAGACCACGCGCACCTACACCGGCCCCGCCTTCGGCGCCCTACCCGCCGGCACGCTCACCGATCCGTATTTCAATCTCGAAGGCCCGCAGCGGATGTTCCGCACCCAGCAGTGGCTGAGCACCCGTCGCGCGCTCGATCTCTATCAGGCCACCCCCGGCTACTACACCACCAACCCCGCCGCCGACTACATCGCGTGGGCCACCAGCCTCGAGGAATCCTCCGAGGCCATCACCGCCGGCTACGCCATGGCCGACGGCCGCTTTTTCCAGAACCGCCTTCGCCTGGCCGGCGGCGTCCGCTACGAGCACACCGCCGTCCTCGCGCGCGGCACGCTCACCAATCTCCAGCTGCAGTTCCGCCGCGACGCCAATGGCCGTCTGCTCGATGGCAACCCGGCGCAGCCCGGCGTGCAGACCGTCCCCATCACCACCGATCCGCTCGAGGTCGCGAAACTCACGCGCCTCCCGCTCGCCAATCAGGTCGACACCACTTACGGCGACGCCTACCCGAGCGCCAACGCCACCCTCACGCTCCGCGAGAACCTCCTCCTCCGCCTCGGCTACGCCCACACCATCGGCCGACCCACGCTCGCTCAGCTCATCCCCACCACCAGCGTCACCGAGGTCACCTCGCCCGCGGAAAACGCCACCGGCGCCGGCCTCGGCACCATCAACACCAGCAACCCGGACCTCGAGCCCTGGACCGGCCGCAATTACGACACCGCGCTCGAATATTACACGCGCTCCGGCGGCCTGTTCTCCGTCAGCGTCTATCGCCGCGACGTCCGCAACTTCATCTCCACCGTCGGCACCATCGCCACGTCCGAGGACCTCGCCGCGCTCGCCCTCGACGACGATTACCTCGGTTACCAGCTCAACCACCCGGAGAACGTCCCCGGCTCCGTCCGCCAGACCGGCGTCGAGCTCTCCGCCCGCCAGCGCCTCAAGCCCTGGCTCTCCGTCTTCGCCAACTACTCCCGCAACCGCGTCATCGGCCTCCGCGCCGGCGACTTCGCCAACGGCCAGACGCGCCGCGCCAACGGCGGCGTGCAGTTCGCATGGCGCGCGTTCTCGATGACCGCGAACTATAGTTGGACCGGCACGCGCCGCGGCGCCGTCTCCGGCCTCGCGCCCAATGCTTTCGTCCACACCCGCGCCCGCGGCATCGTGAACCTCAGCGCCGAGCTTGTCGTCCGCCGCAGCACGAGCGTTTTCGCCACCGTCAACAACCTGCTTCGCGAACCGCTCGTCAACGAGACCTACGGCACCGACACCCCCGCCTACGCCCGTGTCAGTTCCGACCGCCGCGACGGCGCCCAAGTCCAGCTCGGCCTGAAGGGCACGTTCTGATCGGTCGCCCGGGCGACGTCGCCTCCGCCCGCATGCCGCCGCGAAATCCGGGCCTCATCCCGCCCGCTCTCGTCTGCGCTCCCCGCTCGTCTTCCTGCCTGCCGTCGCCGCGGCCGCGATCTGCACCGTGGCGCCCGGTTTCCACTCCGCCTCCACGAGCACAAACCGCGGAAACCGCGGCACCCCGGTCTCCTGATTCTTCAGCAGCGACACGACCAAGTCCACCGCCGCCACCCCGATCGCATCCCAACGCTCATCCATTCCCGCGATCTCCGGCACCCACGGTCGCACGCCCGTCAGCACAAAACCGCAACGCTCCGGCACCCGCACCTTCAGCTCCTTCAGCAGTGCCAACGCCCCCGGCTCGCTCGCGATCACGCAATCCGGCGCCTCCTTGGCCAGCCACCGCCGCAGCGCCCCGAGGTCCGGCAGCGCCGACTCCGTGACCAGCGGGCGCAGCCGCATGGCTTCCGGTCCCAGCTCCTGATCGGCAAGATACGCCCCGAGAAAGTTGTAACCCGTGCGCAGATTCGCATTCGCCCCGATCAGAAACCCCGGCCGCCGATAGCCCGCTGCCCGCAACGTCGCAAGCAGCGCGCGGAGGGAGTTCGCCTGGTGCACGCTCACGCGGTGAAACGAGGGCCGCTGCACCGAGTAGCCGACCGTCACGACGGCAAATTTCTCCCACGGCAGCGCCGGATACTCCCCCGGCTCGAAAAGCGGCGCCAGCACCAGCGCCCGGATGCCGCGCGCCTCGAGCATCTGCGTCAGACGCTCCGGCGACAACCCGGGAGCAAAGGCATTCACCGCCTCGACCTTCACGCCCAGCCCTTCCGCCGCGGCCACCGCCGCGCGATACGCCAGCTTGTAGCCGTCGTTGCGCTCGAGGATCTGCCGCAGCGGCCCCGGCATGAGCCACCCGATCGTCCCGCGGTAGGGCTCCCCGCCGTGGCGATACACCGCCAGCGCCGACAGCATCGCATCGCGTCGGTAGCCCAGCCGCTCCGCCGCCTGCCGCACGATTTCCACGGTCTCCGCGTGGATGCGTCGATCGCCCCGCAACGCCAGACCCACGGTCGTGAAGTGGAGGCCCGTGGCCGCAGCCACATCCCGGAGCGTTATCCGCGTTGTCATCGGCCCAGCACCACAGCGCGGTTCGGCGTCCCACGTCAAAGCCGGTTTTTCTACAGGTAGAACAACACCGCCTTTGACCCGCCTACCCCCGCCTTCAGCCTCTCCCGGCCGCTGGGCTCGACCCAAACCCTCCCGACCGCTCCGCGCCCTCATTTCATGCCCTACTCCGCCCTGATTCGCTCCCGCCGTCTCCACGCGGGCCGTCCCACGCTTGCCGTCGCGCTCCTCGCCGCCTGTGGCCTCTCGCCGCTCGGCGCGCAGACCGCCCCGGCTTCGGCCGCCGCCGCCACGGCCGGCCCGGAGAAGGCCGTCCAGCTCTCGCCCTTTACCGTCTCGACCGAGCGCGACACCGGCTTCGTCGCCGCCAGTTCGCTCGCCGGCGGCCGCCTCGCCACCGACCTGAAGGACACCCCCGTCGCCTACTCGGTCATGACGCGCGACTTCATCGACGCCCTCCAAATCGCCAACGCCTTCGAGGCCGCCTCGTGGAGCCCCAACACCGTCATCGCCGTCGCCAGCAACGGCGGCGGCTACGGCGACGACGTCTCCGGCTCCCCCGGCAGCTACAACGTCCGCGGCGCCGGCGGCGGCCGCGGCCAGCGGAATTTCTTCACCTACAATTCGCCCAACGACAGCTACGCCGTCGAACGCTTCGACTTCTCGCGCGGCCCCAACGCCATCCTCTTCGGCAACGGCTCCCTCGGCGGCGTCGCGTCCACGATGACCAAGCAGGCCCGCTTCGACTCGTCGTTTACCCAGCTCGCCCAATCCGTCGGCTCCTGGCAGAACTACCGCACCACGCTCGACACCAACCGCGTCCTCGCCCGTGACGTCGCCGTCCGCTTCGCCGCCGTCTACGGCGACAGCGGCGGCTGGCGCGACAAGCAGTTCGACGAGATCCGCGCCGCCTTCCTGACCGGCAGCTGGCGTATCAGCCGCCACACGACACTCCGCCTCGAAGGCGAATACGGCGAGGCGCGCCGCAACCAGACCTTCACCAATCTCGCCGACCAGCTCAGCGGCTGGGACGGCCGCACCACCTTCAGCGGCCGCCTCGACACCGTCCCCGCCAACGCCAACGCCCTCGGCGTCACCCGCCGCGGCGCCGGCTATCTCGTCTACGACCCGTTCTCCGGCGTGAACGCGATCATGAACTACCAGAACGATCCCATCACGCTCGCCGGCGGCGCCAACGCCCAGGTCCCGCTCGCCGGCTTCATCCAGGGCTCGCTCCCGTCCTTCGCCTCGGCCGGCGCCAATCTGCTCTACGCCTTCAATCTGCCGGCCAATCGTTTCGCCAACGCCATCGCCGGCTCCGCCTTCCGCCTGCCGTCCACCCGCTTCAGCCTGGCCTCGGATGCGCCCGTCATCCACGAGCGCTTCCGCGATCTCCAGCTCACCCTCGATCACCGGCTCGGCGATGTGTTTCTCCAGTTCGCCGGCGACATCAACCGGAACCGCCAGAACGTCTACAACATCGATGTCCGCGGCTCGAACACGATGTTTGTCGATATCAACCGCGTCCTCCCCAACGGCGCCACCAACCCCCACTTTCTCCAGCCTTACGCCGACGGCACCGTCCGCCGCAACGTCACCCCCCGCGACGCCGAGTCGCTCCGCTTCGCCGCCGGCTACGTCAAGGATGCCGGCCGCTGGGGCAACTACGCGTTCAACATGATGGGCGGCTACACGCAGACGCAAAACGCCAACAGCTCGCTCAATCTCAGCATCGCGCAGAACACGGACCGCCGCCGCTGGGGCAGCACCGGCTCCTCCCTCGGCGCCACCGACATCGTCCGCATCCGCCGCTACTGGAACGAATCTTCCCGCCCCTACCTCGCCCCCGCGAGCATCCGCTTCATCGATCCGCTCACCGGCGTCGACAAAACCATCGCGCCCATCTGGGCCGTCGAAAACGACCGCAGCGATTCCCAGCAGGCCGCCAAGACCCGCTACACCTACGGCATCGCCGCCTTCAATGCGAAGTATCTCAAGAACCGCCTCATCCTCCTCGGCGCCGTCCGCGTGGATAATTTCTACAATCACGTCCGCCAGCAGATCGCCGCCGGCGACTACGATCCCGCCGCCTGGAACGGCACTTCGTTCATCCTCAAGCCCGATGCCCCGGCCGACTGGACCGGCCTCACCTTCATTCCCAAGGCCGCCAACGGCTCGCCGACCGGCCCCGCCATCGCCGCCGACACGCGCCCGCGCGACGGCAACGGCAACCGCCAGCCCCAATACGCCAACGACCGCTTCAAGGACGACTTCAACGCCCCCGCGATCGACAAGCGCGAGATCACGCGGAGCGTCGGCACCGTCTTCCACCTCACCCGCTGGGTCAGCCCCTACGCCAACTACGCCGAGACCTTCAACCCGCCCGGCCCCATCCAGCGTATCGACTCGTCCTTCCTGCCCGCCACCGTCGCGCGCGGCATCGACCTCGGCCTCCGCTTCAGCCTCCTCTCCGGCCGCCTCACCTTCTCCGTCGCCCGCTACACCAACGAGGAGGAAAACGCCGGCGCCGATCCCGGCGTGCAGGGCAACATCAACTCCATCCTCAGCGCCAACGCCGTCGGCGACACCACGCCTTCCGGCCGCAATATCCGCGGCCTCGGCAACGTCCCCGCCGTCATGCGCGACCTCCGCGACCGCAGCGCCAACGGCTACGAATTCGAGGCCGTCGCCAACGTCACCAAGCAGTGGCGTCTCCTCGTCAACCTCGGTCTGCCCAAGGTTTATGAGGAAAATGCCTTCCGCGACGTAAAGGCCTACTTCGCCGCCAACGACGCCACGCTCCGCCAGATCATGGCCGACGCCGGCGCCATCGTCGACGCCGCGGGCAACGCCAACGTCGACACCACCATCCCGATCAACGACCGCTCGCCCGACGTGAACGGCGCCGTCAACTCCTGGAACAACCTCGCCGCCCAGCGCCGCAATCTCATCGACGGCAAGCGGCTCATCCAGGACCAGCCGAGCGTGAATGTCTTCACCGACTACAGCCTCGCCTCCACCCCCCTCAAGGGCCTCCGCCTCGGCGGTGGCGTGCAGTATCGCGGCAAGCAGATCATCGGCAACCGCGGCGCGGATACGATCGTCAACCCGGCCAACCCGCTCGCCGCCATCGACGATCCCGCCGTCGACGCCTACACGCCCGTGTTCGCCCCGGCGTCCTACTACACGGTCGTCGCCACTTTCAGCTACACCGTCCGGCTTGAGAAGCGCCGCGAGCTCCGGTTCGACCTCCGCATCAACAACGTCCTCGACGACCAGGGCCCGATCTACGCCGCCAGCACCGCCCTCCGTCCCAAAGGCGGCGACTTCACCACGCCCGCCCGCGAGACCGTGCCCAACGTTTTCAGCTACAAGACGCCGCGTAGCTTCCAACTCACCACCACCCTTCGCTTCTGACCGTGGAGGGAGCGGGCACGTCCCGCTCCCTTCCGACCTGCGGACCGGCCGCCCGCGCCGCCCCGTATCCAGTTTCCGGATCGCCGCTTTGGAAACGGGCCGCCGTTTTCAACCGGCCTGCCGCTTGCGGAAGTCGCTGCCGTCCATACGTCAGGCTGCTCCATGTCCCACCTCAACCTCCGGAAAATCACCCTCACCCTCGCGCTCGGTGCCGCCCTCGTGGCGCCCGCCCGCGTCCTCGCTCTCAGCTCGGGCGGCCCCGCGCCGATCACGACCGAGGAGCTCACCAAGGCCCACCAGGCCTGGTGCGATGCCCTGCTCAAGATCAGCAAAACCCACCGCGACGGCGGCAATGCCCGCGCGGTCGCCGAACAGGTGATCGACAGCGCCTACAACTACGCTGCCGCCCCCGTCCTCTTCAAACCCACGCTCACCCACGGCGAGCAGACCTTCCGCATGACCCGCGAGGGCGCGTTGGCCTACTTCGTGGGCGGCAACAAAAAGTATCCCGAAGACAGCGGCTTCGCCCTGAAGCCCTGGACCGCCGCTTCCTTCAAGATCGCCGGCACCTACATCGAGGGTCCCATCGGCATCACCATGGGTCACGTGACGCTCACCGACGACAAGGGCGGCAAGACCACGGTCGAAAAGACCTTCGTCTTCCGTCGCGGTGATGACGGCAAACTGCGGATCGCACTGCACAAATCCGCGCTGCCGTATTCGCCGAAGAAGTAATCGGCGAGCGAGCTCGTTCTCCCGGCCTGCATCGGCTCAGCCGATGCAGGCCTTTTTTGTGCCCGGCTCCCTCGGCGCTCCGTGTTTCCCAAAATCTGCGCAGCTGCGCCCGCGCGGCTCTGTTACCGTCGCGGCGCCCTCGATTCCGATGCGCCTCCTCGCTGTCTTCGTTCTCCTGCTGCCCTCGCTCCTCGCCGCCGCCGATCTCTACGTCTCTCCCGCCGGTCGCGACGCATGGTCCGGCTCGCTGGCCGCCCCCAACTCCGTCGGCACCGACGGCCCCTTCGCCACTCTCGAACGCGCCCGCGACGAAATCCGGCGGCGCCACGCTTCGCCCGGTGCACCCCGCGAGCCGATCACCGTCCACGTGCGCGCCGGCCGTTACCTTCTCGCCGCCCCGCTCGTCCTCGAGGCGCGCGACTCCGGCACCGCCGACGCCCCCATCACGTGGCGCAGCTACCGTGACGAACGCCCGCTCCTCCTCGGTGCCCGCCCGGTCACCGGCTTCGTTCCGCACGAGGGTAAGGTCCTGAAGGCCGACCTCGCGCGCCAGGGTTTCGCCGCCCCGGCGTTCTCGATGCTGCTTTGCGACGGACGCCAGCAGCCGCTCGCCCGCTACCCCAACCACGACCCGCGCAATCCCTACGGCGGCGGCTGGGCCTACGTCGACGGCAAGCCCGTCCCGATGTATACCGACGTCCCCGGTGAGGATCGCCGCACCTTCCGTCTCCGTGAAACCGATACGCGCTCATGGGCCCGCCCCACCGAGGCCGAGGTCATGATCTTCCCGCGCTACAACTGGTGGAACAATGTCGTGCGCATCGCTTCGCTCGATCCCGCCACCCGCACCGTCGTCCTCGCCGCCGACTGCTCCTACCCGATCCGTCCCGGCGACCGCTACTACGTCCGCGGCCTGCGCGAGGAACTCGATGCTCCCGGCGAGTGGCATCTGGATCGCACCTCGCGCACCCTCTACTTCTGGCCGCCCGACGGCGCCGACCTCGCCTCCGTCGTCGTGCCCGTGCTCCGCACGCTCGTCGAACTCAAGCCCGGCACCGCCTACATCACGTTTCGCGGCCTCACCTTCGAAGGCTGCGAAGGCACGGCGATCTCGCTCCAAAGCACCCGCGCCTGCCGCCTCGTCGCCTGCACCGTCCGCAATGTCGGCGACTACCGCGGCAACGGCATCGCGATCGAAGGCGGCTCCGACAACGGCGTCATCGGCTGCGATCTCCACCACATCGGCGCCAGCGCCATCGTCCTCGGCGGCGGCGATCAGCTCACGCTTACGCCCGCGGGAAACTTCGCCGAGAACAACTACATCCACCATCCGGGCGTCGTCTACAAACAGGGCGTCGGCCTCTCGCTCCGCGGGGTCGGCCAGCGCGCCGCGCACAACCTCATCCACGACTGCCCGCGCTTCGCGATCCAGTTCAGCGGCAACCTCCATGTCATGGAGTTCAACCACGTCCGCCACGTGAACCTCGAGACCGCCGACACCGGCGCGATCTACACCGGGGGCCGCGACTGGCTCGGTTCCCGCGGCTGCATCATCCGGCACAATTTCTTCCACGACATGCTCGGCTACGGCTTCGAGAACGGGAAGTGGGTCTCCCCGCATTTCGCGTGGGGCATCTATCTCGATGACAACACCGGCGGCGTGACGGTCTTCGGCAACATCGTCGCCCGCGCCGTCCGCGGCGGCATCCACCTCCACAACGGCCGCGACAATATCGTCGAAAACAATGTCTTCGCCGAGGGCACCCAGCAGCAGATCCAGCTGAGCGGCTGGACGGACAAACACCGCTACTGGGCCACGCACTCGCCCACCATGTTCAAGGCCTACGACGACGCCATCGCACACCCCGCGTGGCGCGCCATGCCGCGCATGGATCTCCATCCCCGCGACGCCGTTCTCCCCGACCGGACCATCATGGCCGGCAACCGTTTCGCGCGAAACATCGTCTGGTGGCGCAGCCCCGCCGCCGCCTACGTCGCCTTCCGCAATTTCTCCTTCGGCCACAACTCCATCGACCGGAATCTGCTCTGGAACGCGTCCGGCCGCCCGCTGCGCACCGGCTTGAAGCAGCCCGACCTCGACGAGTTCGCTGCCTGGCAGGCCGCGGGCATGGACGCCCACTCGGTCATCGCCGACCCACGCTTCGTCGCCCCCGAGCGCGATGACTTCCGCCTGCGACCCGACTCGCCCGCCTTCGCCCTCGGCTTCCAGCCCATCCCGGTCGAAAAAATCGGCCCCTACGCGAGCCCCGACCGCGCCACGTGGCCCATCGTCGAAGCCGAAGGCGCCCGTGAACACCCGGCCGTCACGCACTGAAACAAGCCCCCCCGGCCCCAACGCCCTCGCCTCGCCCCACCGCCATGAATCGCCGCACCTTTCTCGCCACCTCCGGCGCCCTCGCCGCCACCGCGCCGCTCGCCTCGCGTCTCGTCGCGGCGAGCGCGCCCGCTCCCGCCGCGAAATCTCCCGCTGCCGCGCCCAAACCGCCGCCGCTCGCGCCGCGCTTCGGCGACGGGCGCGACTGGTGGTTCGAGAAGCGCTTCGGCCTCTTCGTGCACTGGGGCCTCTACGCCATCGAGGGCTGGCACGAGCAGGATCAGTGGCGCCGTCGCATCCCGCGCGCCGACTACGTCAAACTCGCCGCCCGCTGGAATCCGACGCAGTTCAACCCCGACGCCTGGCTCGATGCCGCCGAGCGCGCGGGCATGAGCTACCTCTGCCTCACGACGAAACACCACGACGGCTTCTGCCTCTTCGATTCGCAGCACACGCGCTACACGACGATGCACACGCCTTACGGCAAAGACATCGTCCGCCAACTCGCCGACGCCTGCCACCGCCGCAAATTCCCGCTCTGCCTCTACTACTCGATCGCCGACTGGCACCACCCCAACTATCCCAATCAGGGCCGCCACCACGAACTCCCTCCGCAGCCCGGCGACGATCCCAGTCTGCCCAAATACCTCGAGTTTCTCAAAGCGCAGGTCCGCGAACTCTGCTCCAACTACGGCGAACTGCACGGCTTCTGGTGGGACATGAACGTCGACAAGCACATCGATCGTTCGATCAACGCCCTGATCCGCCAGCTCCAGCCCAAGGCCGTGATCAACGACCGCGGCTTCGATGAGGGCGACTTCGGCACGCCCGAACGCGACTACACCCGGGAAGGCACCCTGGCCCTCTCCTTCGATAAGCGCACCGAAGCCTGCCAGTCCATCGGCATGGAGTCCTGGGGCTGGCGCACCGACGAGGACTACTACACCGACCGTCACATCTTCCGGAGCATCGCCCGCTTCCTCGCCCGCGACGCCAACTACCTGCTCAACGTCGGCCCGCTGCCCGACGGCACACTCCCGCGCGTCGCGACCGATTACCTCGAGCGCATCGGCGCGTGGTATCGCGGGATCCGCGAGGCCCTCGAGAAAACCACGCCCTGCTCCCACCTGACCACCAACCGCGATGTCCTCCTCACCCGCCGCGGCCATTCCCTCTACGTCATTCTCCACGCCGACCCGAAGGGCGATGCCGTAAAGCTCAAGCCCCTCGCCCAGCTCCCGCGCCGCGCCACGCTGCTCAACACCGGCTCCCCGATCCCGTGCTCCCTCGATCTGGTGCCCAGCGAACACGGCGATCAGGGACGCTACCTGCGCCTCACCCAACTCCCGGTCAACGAACACGCCAACACCGTCCTCGTCGCCAAGCTCGAGTTCGATGCGCTGCCCGAGACCATCGCGCCCGCCAAATCTTCCGGCGCCTCCATCCTCTGATCCCGCGGGTCCGGCCTCGTCGGCCGGACCCTCCTCTGCCCGTTCGCGGCCACGCCCGGTCAGGGAGCCGCCTCGCGTTCAGAACACCTCGTAGATCTCCACGAGCGCCTCACCCGTCCCGTTGTTCGCCCCGGAGACCTGCACCGTGTAGGAGCCGGCCGGAAGCGTCACGAGCACCGCGGCGTCGCGGCTGTTGAGGGGCAAAGCAAACGCTCCTACCTGCGCAAATGTCGCCGCGAGGCCGGCGTCCCAATTGTCGTTGGCCCCCGCCGTCGCCCCGCGTGCATCCACGATCTGCAGCGCCGGATCGGGCAACGCGCCCGTGACGCCGAACGACGCGAGCGTCGGGCCCACGGCGCGGATGAGCAGCTGCTTGCTGCCGTTGCCGACGATGTTGAAGCCCGCGATCAGCAACGCCTCGCCCGTGCCCACCCGATTGCGCGCCGACACGTTGATCAGCTTCGCCGCCGCCGGTCCGCCGGCATCGTAGGCCTCCACCAGCACCACGCCGGCCCCCGCCCCCGACGCCCGCAGCGTGAACGCCCCCGAGAGCGATTGGCTGAGCGCCGCGTCCCGCGAGCCGGCGGGAAACGCAAACGCCCCGACCGACGCAAACGACCCGGCCAACGCCGCCGGCCAGTCGTCATTGCTCGCGACCGGCGTCGTGCCGCCGGTGAAGAGTTCGAGCCGCGGATCCGGCAGTCCCGCGAGGCCAAACGCCGCGAGGGCCGGCCCCGCGGCCCGCACCAGCACGGTCTTCGCCCCGCCGCTCACCACGGCACCGAGCGTGAGCGTCTGCGCGGCCGCGAGCGAGGAGCGCACCGAGAGATTCGCCAGCGCGCTCGCACTCGTGACCTCCACGCGCGCCGGAGCGCTCGTGACCGAGCCGCCGGCGTTGGAGACCACCGCGCGATAGCTGCCGAGAATCGTCGGCGAGGTATTGCCGAGCTGCAGCGTGGCCTTGGTCGCGCCTTCGATCGGCACTCCGTCCTTGAACCACTGATACCACACGGCGCCCGCGGCGTTGGCGGTTACGGACAGCGTCGCGCCGGTGCCGAGCAGCACCGTCTGCCCGCTCGGCGGCACCGCGATCGCCGGCGCCGGCGGCGGCGTGGCCCGCGCCGCGATCGCGACCGGCGCACTCGCGTGCCAGCTGCTCGCGAGCGAGTGGTCCGGATCGCCGAACGGATTGTTGAGCACGAGGCTCGAACCGCCGCCGTCCGCCTCCACCGGCCAGGGCGCGGAATCGCGATACGTAAACTGCCGGATGACGGCTCCGCTGGCCGCCCGCACGATCAGCTGTTCGCTGCTGTTCGCCAGGTTGCCCGAATACGCGCCGGCAACCACGACCTGCGCTCCCGGCGCCAGCCGCGCCGCGAAACCCGCCAGATTCTCCGCCACCACGATCCTGCCGCCGGGCGGCAGGATCCGCCGCGCCGGCGGCACCGTGGTGAAATCAAAGCTCACCGCGTCCTCGATCCGCACGCCGGTCAGGTCGACCGACTGCGTGCGCGAACTGTTCGCCAGTTCGAGGTATTCGAAGTCGCTGCCGTCGTTGAAACCGGCCGCCAGCTCGGCCGGCGTCGGATCCGTCGGATGATAGTGGAGTTCGCTCACCACCAGATTGGCCGCCGTCGCCGGCACGGCGTCGGATACAAAGGTCGCCTCGGTCAGCGGCGACCATGTGCTGCCGTTGCGGATGCGTGCCCGCACGGTATGCACTCCGGGCGCGAGCGTGACCGCGGGCGCCGGCGCCGAGGCCGTCTGACCCACGACACGCAGGTCGAACCGCAGGTCGGAGAAATCGTTGCGCGGATAGGCGTTGGTCGGATTCGGCGGAAAAGCATAGACGGCCTGGTGCACTTCCACCGCGATCGTGTTGGTGCCCTCGCGCAGCAGCCGCGGATCGAAGGGCACGCGCACGAACATCGTCTCGAGCGGCGCGTAATTGTTGCCCGGATCGATCGGCCCGAGGGCCTCCTGCCCGAAGGTGGCGGGCGTGGGCGCGAGGGCGAAATTGCACCGCGCCGCCTCCACGCCGTTGAGATAGATCACCGCCCCGTCGTCCGCGACGATGTCGAAAAACGCCTGCGCCAGCCCGCCGACGTTCGAAACGTCGAAGGTGGAGCGGAAATACGCCGGCCCGGGCTCCGCGTTGGGCGCGGTGTAGTTCGGCGCCGTCGGCGAGATGTTCGTCGCGAGCCCGGATGCTTCGCCGTAGCCCAGCGGCGCGGGTCCGCCCGCCCAGGCGCTGTCCGCGTAGGCCGCCGCCGTCCACGCCAGTCCGGAGGCATCGTTGCCGGGCGCGGCCGACGGCAGCAGCCATTTCCACGCGCGACCCTCGGGCACCAGCGTCGTCGTGGCCACCGTGCTGCCCGTGCCGGTGAGCGCCGAGGGATCGAGTGTGCCGCCCACCTGCCGCGGATCGACGCCATCGATCGTGTAGTGAATCGTGCCGCCCGCGGGATTCGGATTGTGGAAACGGAATTGATAACCGCCGGGCACGTTGCCGCTGAAGTTGGGTTGGCCGCTCCGCGCATCGATGAGCTCCACCGGCTTCAGCCGCTCCGCGAGCGTCGTGGAGTTGGTCACATTCGGCGCACCGTCCATCCATTCGAGCCGGTCCGCGATCCAGGATTTGAGCGCCTCGATTTCCTGCCGCCACGTGGTGCGGTTGGCCTGGCCGCCCTGACCATCCGCAAACGAGAGCGTGCCGAGGGTCGGATACCTGCGGAAATGCCGCGCCGCCGGGGCCTGGATCGCCATCGTCGTCGCGTTGGCGGCATTGACGATATCCGCCCGGCTGCCGTCGGTCAGCAGCGCATACGCCGCCTCGATCCGCTCGAAAAGTTTTTCGCGCGAGAAGATCGAGCGGCGCAGCGCGGTCCAGCGGTTCCAGTAGCGGTCGACGAATTCGGGATCCGCCTGCAGCCGCGTGTAGTAGGTGTAGTTGGAGCCGACGGTCCACCACTTCATGCCGAACGTGGCGTTGGACGAGCCGTAGTTGCTGTTGCCGAGGCTGCGGTCCACGTCCCAGAACGGGAACGCCTTCATCGGGCCGCCGCGGTCCTTCGAGAAGTAGTAGCTGAACGTGTAACCATCGACCTCTTTGCACAGCTCGAGCCACAGCGTGCGGTCGATGAAACTCCGCTCGTCGAGCCAGCGGCCGTAGTAGTTCGGACTCGCCGGATTGGCAAAGTCCGGCGCGGCGAGCGCGGCGGTCATGCGGTTGAGCCAGCCGACGAGCGCCGCGGCCTGCGCCGGCGTGGCGGGCTCCGGATGGTGGATATCGTAGTCGCGGCTGGAGCCGGGCACCGCGGCGACCGAGGCGGCGTTGATGCGCTGGTTGTAGGGCTGCTTGTCGTTCTTGAAGATGTAGCCGCCGTCGATCAGCGCCGGATCGCTCATGCTGTCGTTCAGTCTGGCGACATCGACGCGCTCCTTCCCGCGCGAGACTTTCTCCATCAGCAGGTAGACGCCGCGGTAGTCGGCGTAGTCGAGCGTCGCGTTGCCCTGGTTGAAAAAGACCTCGACGAAACGGCAGCGCACACCCGAACCGGGACCGTTGGCTTCGAGCATCGTCTGCTGCATGAGGAAATTCCGCAGGAGCGATTTGTCGTAGGCCAGACTCTGGAGCACCCAGTCGCTGTGACTCGGCAGCCCGAGCAGCGACTCGTCGCGGTCGTCATCCTCATCCTCCCGCCAGAGTTCGAGCGCGTAGGGGCGCTGCGGTTGGCCGGACGAGCTCTCGCCGCGCACGTGCGTCGCGGCCCGCAGCACCTGGTCCGGCGGCTGGCCGAGATCGGCACGATTGGTGCCGGGCTTCACGTCATAGACCGCGAGCTGCGTGAAACGGAAAGGCCGCAGTCCGCCGGGATTCGTGAGCGCGTCGACGTTGCGTCCGAAACTGTCGAGCACGAGCACGGGCAGATTGCTCGAGAAGGGCCGGCCCGATGAATTGTAGTTGGTCGCCACGTTGAGCAGCGTGGTGGCGTTCGTGTCCGCGCCGCCGGCGAGCCAGATGAAGGCGCGATTGCCGACCTTCGACGGCACGAATCCGGGTGCAAAGATCCGTGCCTTCACGCAGGTGCCTGCCGCGATATCGATCGGGCCCGTATAGAGGGAAGAGACTTCCGTCGGCTCCGCCGTGTTGAGCGTGTAGCGGATCTCCGCTCCCGCCGGCGCGCCGGCCGGCAGTTGGATGCCCAGCTGGATCGCGGACGTGATCACCGCGCTCGGCTGGTCGCTGAGCGGGGCGACGCCGGGCTTGAAAAACACCGGCGCACCCAGCCGGCGGCCCGCGGCCTGGCGCCCGCGGTTGTGCGCGCCCGGGGTCGCGGTCTCGAAGTAGCCTGGCGTCTGCGCATCGCCCGCGCCGCCAAACGACACGTCCTCCTGCTGCGCGCCATAGGTGAGCGTGTGCGCCACCGTGCCGTCCGCGCGCAGGAGCCGCAGCGTGCCGCCTTCCTTCTGCAGCGTGAAATTCGCGTGCGGGCGGACGTTCGTGAATTTGTTCTTTCCCGACGCGAATACGATCGTGTGGCCGGACGCCGGCAGCGTCAGATTGGGCAGCGGGTAACTCGCCGTCGGTGCCGCCGCCGTGCTCACATACTCCAGCCGCCAGCCCGCGAGACTCACCGCCGAAGCGGTGCCGTTATAGAGGTCGATCCAGTCGGGCCGATCGAGGTCCTCGTCTTCGATCCCCGCGGCATTGTCGGCCATGATCTCCTCGATCACCACGCCACCGGTCGCCGGCGCCGCGACCGGTGTGGTCACGGTCGTGATCGAAAGGTCGTCCATGAACACATCCTGGAACAGACCGCCCGTCGCGGCATTGAAGGCGAAATTGCAGCCCACCGTCGGCGTGAAACCCGGCGTGGGCAGGCGCGAGAAGATCGTGTTGCCGTCGTAGATGAGCTCGAGCCCGTTGACCGAATCCCAGCGCAGCGTGACGGTGCGAAACGTCGTATCGTAGGTGAAATTCCCGCCGGGCAATCCGGTGGCGAGGAAGTTGCCCACGCTGTTGGCGTCGGCCAATACCTCGATGCTGCGCGGGTCGTTCGGGGCATTCTGGTAGGTGTCGAAATTCACCACGAGGCCATAGGCCGCCACGTGCCCGCCCGCGCCGCCGACGCCGCTCAAGTTCGGCCCGAAGCTGATATTGAAGCCGTCCGCCGGCGTCGCTCCCGCCACCCGGTCCATGAGCAGGCGGAACGTGACGGTGAAGCTCGTGACAACCGCATCCGCGTCGATCACCGGCAGCACCAGCGCCGCGGTCGCGTTGCCCGTGGTCTTCTCCGCGAGGCGGAGCGCCGTCTCGCCCGTGCTGCCGACCCCGGTCTTCACGATGCCGACGTTGATCGTGCCGGCACCGTTGGTGTCCTTGCGATTCGAGATCAGCGTCGCGTTGACCGCGGCGCCGTTGCGCAGGCCACCGCCGAGGGTGAGCGCGGTGTTGATCGAACCGTTCGGGGTGTCGGCCGCGATTGCGTTGAAGTTGTGGGTGAAGGTTCCAGCGCGCACTGCGACTGGAAGGCTCGCTGCGAGCACGAGCCCGCAACACGCCAGAACAAGGGGTAGCCGAAGCATGAAGAGAAGGGGAACCCGTCTTGGAACCCGAGCACACGCACGCCTGCAATCCCAGAAACCAGCGGCGGTCCGCGCGCGTTCACCGCGACGCACTCTTGTAGTCGGCCTCCGGGCTGCTCAACGTTTCGCCGTCCCCTAGTTTTTCTCCCCGCTCATGCAACTTACCCGTCGCCGGTTCCTCCAATCGTCCGCCCTCCTCGCCTCTGTGCCGCTCATCCTCCCGAGCCGCGTCTGGTCGCAGGAGACCGCCCCCAGCAAGCGCCTCGCCATGGGTTGCATCGGCATGGGCAAGCAGATGAAGGGTCACCTCGGCAACATGATCAACCGCGACGACGTCGAGGTCATCGCCGTCTGCGACGTCGATACCACGCGCCGCGATGCCGCGAAAAAGCGCGTCGACGACAAATACGCCGAGAAGTCCGGCGGCACCTACAAGGGCTGCGCCGCCTACAACGATTTCCGCGAGCTGCTCGCGCGGAAAGACATCGACGCCGTCCTCATCGCCACGCCCGACCACTGGCACGCCTACATCGCGATCGCCGCCGTCAACGCCGGCAAGGACGTCTATTGCGAGAAGCCGCTTACCTACAACATCCACGAGGCCGTCGAACTCGTGAAGGCCGTGCGCAAGGCCAACCGCGTTTTCCAGGTCGGTTCGCAGCAGCGCTCCTCGAAAGAGTTCCGCGTCGCCGCCGAGCTGGTGCGCAACGGTGTGCTCGGCCGCGTGGCCGCCATCGGCGTTTCCTTCGGTGATCCCGCCGCGCCCTTCAAGCAGCCCGAGGAGCCGATGGAGCCCGGCCTCGACTGGAAGATGTGGTGCGGTCCCGGCCCGCTTGTGCCCTACAACCCGATCCTCAGCCCGCGCGGGCTCCATGACCATTTCCCGAAATGGCGCGATACCTGGGAATTCGGCGGCGGCATGATCACCGACTGGGGCGCCCACCACATCGACATCTCGCAGTGGGCGCTCGGCGTCGACGGCAGCGGCCCGGTCGAGGTCCGCGCGCCGAGGAACTGGGAAACCGCCAAGCGCGGCGCCCAGCTCGTCTACGCCGACGGCACCGTGCTCACCCACATCAGGGGCAAGGGCGTCTCCTTCTACGGCACCGAGGGCGAACTCCACGTGAACCGCGGCAAGTTCGAGCTCATCATGAACGGCAAGACCGTGCACAAGTTCTGGGACAAGGAGGTCGACAAGACCACCTCGCTCGAACGCGAGGTCACCCTCACCGAGCGCGAGTTCCTCGCGGACGCCAAGGTGAAGCTCTACAACAGCAAGAACCACTTCCAGGACTTCGTGGACTGCGTGAAGTCCCGCCAACGCCCGATCTGCGACGTCGAGATCGGTGCGAGCACGGTGATCGCCTGCCACGTGATGAACTTCGGCTACCGCTACGGCGCCACCGTCAAATGGGAT
>JACCED012198209.1_pt1 | contig 27125 bp, 36 predicted proteins | sample 7455021 | NCBI WGS metagenome assembly JACCED01 (sample SAMN15323456, study PRJNA562643) | freshwater metagenome | isolation source: river surface water | place: USA:Blue River Watershed | collected 2017-08-19 | reverse complement strand
CGTATCCGAGTCTCAAAAAAGTCCTCTCCGGTATCTGCTGCAACCGAACTACTGCAAACTAAAAGACCAACCAAGAAGACCCAGATTCCGCTTGAGAACCGCATGGCTGCCCAATCGCAAATCGCATGCCCGCCCCCGGCGCGGGCCCACATCGGGCGTCAGGAGCGTGAGCCACGAGCCCTTTCAAGATTTCACGCCCAAAGCGTCGCGCCCAGATCATCACAAAATCATCCCCTCGAATCCCTCTAGCTCTTCTTATTCGAACTCGCCCGTTCCTCCATGATTTGAACAACGCGCGCGTCAAACTCCGGGTATCGGCCCCGTAACCGTTCGAACGCCTCCCTCTGAAGACAATAAACGTCACAATAAGTGACGGCACGGATGCTCGCGGTTCGTTTGTCACCCGAAATAAGGGCCATCTCCCCAAACGGCGAACCCGCACCCAATGTCGCCACCTTATGATCCCCCACAAGCACCTCCGCATTTCCATTCGAGAGGAAGTACATGCAATCCCCAAACTCGCCCTGTCGAATGATAAAGTCCCCTGGAAGAAACACCTCCGTCGTGAACATCTTCACGATCTCTCGGATGAAGATCTCGTTGGCATTCTTGAAGAACTCAACCTTCTGCAGGATTTCACGATTCAAAAAAATCAGAACATCCAAGGACAAACTATTCGGCAAATCGCCCAGCACCTTCGTGTCTGAGATGTTATGACGAGTCTCCCACAGGTAATCGTAGTATTCGCGCACCCGCTGTTGGATCTCAAGCGGGAGTGCCTTCAATCGCATGAACTCATTGACCTCACCCGTGTGCCGAACAAATGCCGCTTTTGCTGCGTCGCGATTGGCAATCAACCCCGGAATGTTACCGACAACAAACCCGTAGACCGAAACACCAACCAACTCAACCATCATTGCGTAAGTGATCTGGAGATTGTTGTCCTTCGAAGGACTGTAATCCCCGTAGCCAATCGTACCAACCGTTGTGACCGTCCAATACGCGGCCCGCAAATAAACCTCGAAGTTGGTAAACTTTCGCGTCACGGCCGGAGTTGTTTCTTGCTCAATCCTCCCTTCCTTGAGAACCCAAACCGTCTTGCTCGGGGTCTCATCAATCTCGCTGGGAGATCCGCCCACCCACACCCAGCCGAGCGAAATGGCGTGCAACCCCTGCATCACCCAGTACCCAAATGAGGTCAAACGCATCATCGCAGGATTCAAATGCAGGTGATCCTGCAAATCCGACAAAACAGTCGACACCTTGAACGTCTTCAAAAGCGGCAAAACCCGAAAGATGGTAAACCACCCTTCCGTCAGCCCAGACCGTTCAGCAATGTACTCAAATGGAATGGCTGCCAATAAATCCACCACCATCCATCCCTTCAAGTAACACAGCGAGACCGACTTGAAATCCGTTAAAACAACTCGCCGGTGCTTCCTCGTTGTCACGAAATCCATCCCCAAATCCGCCCACATCACCACCTGCATCACCCAATAAAACCAGTCCGTGTGCGTCATCCCAAAAAGGATGTGATACGACAAAACCGTTCCAAAAATGAGATTGCCAGGGATCAATGCCAACCCCCAAAAAAGCCGCAACCGGCTGTCATGACGAATCAAAGTCATACAGCCCCCACAGCAGAAACCCCGCCACGGACCCAATCCACAAACCGGTAGAACATTTCCGATATCCATGCACAACCGCGTTCCATCAAAGGAACCACCGCATCAGAAATAATCCCAAAGCTCTCAAACAACTCCCCTCCATACGCGTCAAATGGCGCCGTCCGCGGAAGCATCAGAAGCACTACTGTGAGAACAACCACGTTCATCACCCAAATCACCGCAAGCGAGAAAGCTTTGCCATAATGCAGAAAATCACTCTGCCCCTTAGGCAGTACATAAAGCGTGAATGTATAATGATGCGCCAAAGTAAACCCCACTAGTCCATAAAGAAGTGCATCCAACCGACCCTGCCACACATCTCCCACTGCATAGTAATCCCCCGCCCAACTCACCAACGGAGTCACCATCACAACAAACACTGTTAGCAGCGGATAAAAGTACGGCGACAACACAATCATCAAGTTCGTGCGATCCGTAACCATGGCCCCTCCACTCTGTCCCACCCGCTCCAATCGTCCTCTTCCACCCGATAAAAACGTCCAAACTAAATGCGTCAACTCGTGCGCCAATACATAGACCCTCAAACCCACCAGTCGTCCGACAACCACTTTGCCCAAACACAGAATCATTAACCAAGCAATACCCCCCGAAGATACCCACAAAAGATTCTGACCCCTCCCCTGAATCTCTGGGACGAGGACGAGAGAAAGTGTCCGATAAAAAGCCAAACTCAGTACCACTCCCGCAAAAACCACTGGGCCAAGCATGAGCCAACCAATCCACCGAATGCGAATCATGCCTCTCCGAAGTTCAGCCCAGCCCGAATCACCCCCGGACGTGCCGCCAGACACCCCACCTCGGGATGCGCATTCCTCCAAGGACCCCCTCACCTTTCTCCGAACGCTCTTTGACATGGTATCCAAACCAACATTAAACCCCAAGGATCACCCCATCCCAAACCCTTTACCGGCAAAAAAAAACCGCCCTCGAAAGGGCGGCTTCCAGAATGAGTTAATCGTAGGACTAGCGAGAATACAACTCAACAATCAACTGTTCGTTGACAATCGGGTTGATTTCATCACGCGTCGGAACGCGCTCAACCCGCCCCCCAAGATTGTCTCGATCCAAAACCAGCCACTCCGGCACCTGAGAAACCTGACTCTTCTCCAAGCTGTCGTTCGCTAGGGATTTAGAACGCGCTGCGTCCTTCACTGAAACCAAATCCCCTGGCTTCACATTGAACGAGGAAATGTTCACCTTCCTGCCATTGACACACACATGACCGTGCGACACAAACTGACGTGAGGCTGCGCGCGAGGTCGCTAATCCCAACCGGAAAACAACGTTGTCGAGGCGGGTCTCAAGCAACTGCAACAAAATCTCCCCAGTCACCCCGCGCTTCCGTGTCGCCATTTCGAAATAACGACGAAACTGACGCTCCATCAAACCATACTGATAACGCAACTTCTGCTTCTCAGCCAGCGCCACTGCGTAATCCGACTTCTTCTTTTTACCGCCCTTTTGACCGTGCATCCCTGGCGGATACGCCTTGGTCTCCAACGTCTTCGTAGTACCGAAAAGCGGTATACCGAACCGACGACTGATTTTATCTTTTGCCCCTGTATAACGTGCCATTTTCGTTCAAATTCTAGAGTTTATAAACAACATCACACCCTTCTCTGCTTGGGAGGGCGACAACCATTGTGCGGAATCGGAGTGACATCTCGGATGACAGAAATCTCCAGACCGACCGCCTGAATCGCACGGACGGCAGACTCCCGCCCCGCCCCAGGGCCCTTCACTCGAACTTCCACCTCCCGCAAACCGTGGCCCATCGCTTGTCGGCAAGCATCCTGAGCCACCATTTGAGCAGCATACGCAGTGCTTTTTCGAGATCCCTTAAAGCCCATTTTTCCCGCGCTCGACCACCCAAGAACACCCCCATTCAAGTCGGTGATGGACACAATAGTATTGTTAAACGTCGCTAAAACGTGAGCGACACCGCTAGATACGTTCTTACTTCCTTTTGCCTTAATGACCTTGATCGGCTCAATCACCGAGTTCGGATCCAGCGACAAATTCTCAACCTTCTTCTCCTCACTCGCCGTTTCTTTTTTCTCAGCCTTCTTCGAAGCCTTCACTTTTGGCTCAGGCTTGACCGCAGTCTCTGACTTCGGTACTGCAGGCGCATCACCCGCAACGCTAGAAGGCGCCTGCTGGGCAACCTCCGGCGCAATGGACGCATCAGTTACTTCATTCTCACTCATACATTAATCGTTCGATGTTCCAAACCTACTTAGAGTCCTTCGCTCTCTGAACCCCCACCGTCTTCCGCGGTCCCTTCCGCGTCCTCGCATTCGTGGAAGTGCGCTGACCCCGAACTGGCAAGCCTCGACGATGACGAATTCCTCGGTAACAGTTGATTGCCTGCAGCCGCTTCAGATTGCCTTGAATCTCCCTTCGTAAATCCCCTTCGATTGGAAGTTTGCTCTCAGTAATCGCCTTGATGATTTTGTTCAAATCATCAGAAGACAAATCCTTTGCACGAACATCCGGACTGATTGCCGACTGCTCCAATATCCGCTTTGCTGTGGTCGGCCCAATGCCGTAAATGTACGGAAGCGAAGCCTCGATTCTCTTATCTCCCGGAATATCAACACCTAATAGACGTGGCATACAATTAACCTTGACGTTGTTTATGACGAGCTTCCTTACAAATCACCCTAATCACATTTTGCCTTTTAACAATGCGGCAACTTTCACATAACCGCTTAACCGATGCTCTTACTTTCATAATGTTCTCCTTACCGTTGTCTAAAAGTTATTCTTCCCTTCGACAAATCATACGGACTCATCTCGAGAGTTACCTTGTCCCCCGGCAAAATTCGTATGAAGTGCAACCGCATCTTACCGGAAATGTGAGCCAGAATCCTGTGCCCGTTAGATAACTCTACCCGGAACATTGTGTTTGGCAAGCACTCAACAACCTTACCATCCACCTCAATCACATCATTCCGCGCCATGTCAAAATCTCCGGTTCACCATCAGTCACAAGGACCGTGTGCTCAAAATGGGCAGACAAACTCCCATCTTGAGTAACAACAGTCCACCCATCCCTTAACATTTTCACTTTAGCCCCCCCAACGTTGACCATCGGCTCAATCGCTAACGTCATACCAGCCCTGAGCTTTTCACCGCTTCCTCTCAACCCAAAGTTCGGAACCTGCGGGTCTTCGTGAAGTTTTCGTCCCACACCATGTCCGACAAAATCCCGTACCACAGAGAACCCATGCCGAGTAACTTCCTCCTCGACTGCTGCAGAAATGTCACCGATTCGAAAACCCACTCGAGCAAACTTGATACCCTCAAACAAGGCGGCTTCCGTGGCCAGCATCAATCTTGCCGACACCTCAGAAGTCGGGCCCGCACTCACTGTTGTTGCGGTGTCGCCAATCCATCCGCCCTTTCTAACCCCAACGTCAACCTTCACAAGATCACCCAACCCGAGTAGTCGGTTCCCGCCGATTCCGTGAATAACTTCATCATTAACAGAAATACACACATTACCAGGAAAACCCCGATAACCAAGGAATGCACTAACCGAGCCAGTCTTCTGTATCAACTCACCCGCCAAAGAATTAATCTCTGAAGTAGTCACTCCTGGTGCGATGCCACGCGCCAGGCCGTTGAGCACCTCTGCCGCGGCACGGCCGGCGACTCTCATGCCCTCAGCCTGCTCTCCTCTTTTCAACGTAATCGCCATGAGTCACCCAATCCTGGAGGCCACCAAAATACACACGGCAGCTAAAACCACAAGACACACCGCAACAACCGACAGAACGCTCGTCTTCTGCTGCGTAGCAACCGAAACCGCTAACGGACTCCTATCACCTGATCCGGTCTTCGCCTTGCGAAGAAACCCGTCGTAGTTTTTTTGGATTAATTGAGTCTCCACCTGCCTCATCGTGTCTAAGACCACCCCAACTACAATCAGAAGACTTGTGCCACCGAAAAACTGAGCAGTGACGTCAGGAACGTTCATCTGCCGGCTAAGAACTTGCGGAAGAATCGCAATGATAGCTAGAAACACGGCACCCGCGAAGGTCAACCGGGTCATCACAACGTCCAAAAACCGCGCGGTATCCGCACCAGGCCTAACGCCCGGAACGTACCCACCGTACTTTTTCAAATCGTCGGCAATCTGTTGAGGCTGGAACTGCGTAGCAACCCAAAAGTAGCTGAAAAAGAATATAAGCGCAGTGTAGAAAACGTAATGTAGTGGACCTTGAGACAAGCTTTGAGTCACCCGCTGAACCAGACTGGACTCCTTGAATGCCATGCTCGCGATTGTCGACGGAAAAATCAACAATGCCTGTGCGAAGATAATAGGCATCACCCCCGCGTAGTTTACCTTGAGCGGCATAAACTGCGTCTGGCCGCCATAAACCTTGCGACCCACAACTCTTTTGGCGTACTGTACACTAATCCTGCGCTGGCCCTGAGTGATGCAAATTACAGCCGCAATGACCGCAAGCAAAAATACAATCAAAACCACCAAAACCAAGGGACTAACTGTTGATGAACCCGAGGACGGGACGAAAGTCTTCCAAGCCTGAACCAAGCCTGCTGGCAAACGAGAAAGAATACCCACGCTAATCACGACTGACATTCCATTACCTATCCCACTCTCTGTCACCCGATCCCCGAGCCACATTAAAAACATTGACCCAGCCGTAAGGGACACCACCACGCCAAAGCGGAAAAGAAACCCCTTGTCGCCAACTAGGGGCGTCCCACCCAACTTAGAGATTGTCGCCTCGATACCCCGCAAGAAAAAACTGCTCTCCGGACTTTCAAAGGACAAGGCCAACAAATAACCTTGGAACACGCACAAAGCTATGGTTGCGTACCGCGTTAGCTGCATTATTTTTTGGCGCCCCCCCTCCTCCCGAGCCATTTTTCCTAGGCGCGGAACCACCGCTGTTAGCAACTGCAGCATAATTGAAGCGCTAATGTACGGCATGACGCCCAGCGAAAACACCGCACAGTTCTCAAGCGCCCCACCGCTGAATATGTTGAGCAAAGCGGCAACCCCTCCGCCCCCTTCGCCTCCAAGTTGGGAATCAAACCAAGACTGCAAAACAGCGGCATTCACGCCGGGACACGTGACTGACGCTCCAAGACGCACAACAATCAAAACAGCCAGCGTAAAGAAAATACGCTGTCTTAACTCAGGGACTTTTACTGCGTTACAAAATGCTGTAATCATCTTCCCTAGACCGAAACAATCACTCAACTCGCCCGCCGAGAGATAAAATAACGGTCCTTGCAGATTCACTAACTCTGCAACCACTCACCGTCACAACCTTGTTCAGGGATCCGTTACAGAGAACCTTGACGACAGACCGCTCACTCCTGATTAACCCCGCTGCGGCCAACGCTTTTGGAGAGATATCCACTCCAGCCATTGCGTCGATGTCAGAGAGTCCAACCACACTAACCTTTTCGCGGAACATCGTTTGGTTGAAACCACGCTTCGGAATACGCCTCATCAATGGCATCTGCCCACCTTCGAAGCCAAGACGTATTGACCCGCCGGACCGCGCTTTTTGCCCCTTGTGGCCTTTGCCTGACGTTTTTCCGTGCCCGCTGCTCTCGCCGCACCCCAACCTCTTCACTCTGTGCTTAGAGTTCGGACGCGGCTTTAAATTACTAAGATTCATAAACTACAATTTAACACAATCCTCTGTCCTTGAGCCTGTCCTCCTTTGACCTCAACTGAGACAATGCATCCAATGTTGCCCTGACAACGTTCGCATGGTTGCTGCTCCCGAGCGACTTCGCTAGCACATCCTTGATGCCAACCGCTTCCAAAACAGCACGCACCCCGCCGCCTGCGATTAGCCCCGTGCCGGGACTGGCGGGCTTCAAGAGCACTCGGCCTCCACCAAACTCACCGGTGACCTCATGAGGAATCGTGTTACCCTTCAGTGCAACAGGATTGAGTTGTTTCTTGGCGTTTTCGCCGGATTTGCGGATGGCCTCGCTAACTTCGTTCGCCTTCCCGAATCCGAAACCAACGCTCCCTACCTTATCCCCCACCACAATCAACGCGCTGAAGGAGAACCGCCGCCCACCTTTCACGACTTTTGCACAACGATTGATAAACACAACCTTCTCTAGGAGATTGCTTTCCTCCTTTGGCTTATCCTGCTGCCTCCTGCGAGGTCCTTTACGATTTTCAAACGCCATAAGATTAGAAACTAAGACCTCCCTCCCTTGCCGCGTCAGCTAACGCCTTTACCTTACCGTGAAACTGCCACCCGCCCCGGTCGAAAACCACGGACAATACCTCCCGAGCAACGGCGCGCTCTGCCAAAATCCGACCAACACGCTGCGCGGTCTCAACGTTTGCTCGGGACCCTTCTGAAATCCCCGCCTCTGTCGTACTTGCGCTCGCAATCGTTACACCTTTGCTATCATCGACCACCTGTGCATATATGTTTCTACCGGAGAAATGAACGCACAGCCTCGGACGTGTCGCGGATCCCTTCACTTTTTTTCGGAGCCGCAGATGCCTTAACTTAACCGGTTTCAATTTAGATTTTTTCAACATACTACTGCACAGTCTTTCCTTCTTTTCTCTTAACAACCTCCCCAGCGTAACGAATCCCCTTTCCCTTGTATGGCTCAGGTGGGTAGTACGAACGTATGTCCGATGCAACCTGCCCAACCAACTGACGATCAATACCTTCTACCTTAACCTTCGTGTTGTCCGCGACAGTGACCTTAATCCCGTTTGGGATTTTGAATAGAATCGGGTGAGAGAAACCAAGGGAAAGATTTAGAACATCTCCTTGGAGGAGGGCCTTAAACCCAACACCTTGAATCTCTAGGTCTTTGACAAAACCGACATCAACACCCCTCACCATATTCGCCACAACCGCCCGAGCGAGGCCATGCTTTGCTCTTGAATCCCGGGAATCGTCGCACCTTGAAAACACTAAACCCTCCTCAAGTTGGCGGAGTGAGACGCAAGTCGGCAAAACCCAGCTTAGTTCGCCCTTTGGCCCCTTGACGGACACCCTTTTCTCCTCAGTCAGTGAAAAAGACACGGACTTCGGAACATTAACCGGCTTGTTTCCAATCCTTGACATACGCTTTACCAAACAAAAGCTAACAACTCACCACCGACATTTCGACGCCGCGCTTCCCGAGAACTTAATACACCACTGGACGTGGAAACAATCGCCACTCCGATCCCACCCAGAACTTTGGGAATTTCGTCAGCGCCCACATATTTCCTCAGTCCTGGCCGACTCACCCTCTTGAGGTCCGTTACCACCGAACGCCTACCGACATATCTGTTAACAACACTTAACACCCGCTTAGGTCCATCCCCACTAACTGTAAAACTATCGATGAAGCCTTCGTCCTTCAATATTTTCGCAACCTCCTCTTTCAACTTGGAATGCGGCGCTTTAAAAAACAATGCTCCCGCGCGCGTCGAGTTCCGAACACGTGTTAAGAAGTCTCCTACTGGATCAGAAATTTGACTCATACTAATTTTTCGTGCTTGTCTTTCTGTCTGCGAACGGCATACCCAACTCAATCAGCAAAGCCTTTGCCTCAGAGTCGCATGAAGCCGATGTCACGATTGTAACATCGAACCCGACGTTACGCTTGATTTTGTCCAGTTCGATTTCCGGAAAAATTGCTAAATCAGCAACCCCTAAACTATAGTTGCCATTCCCGTCAAATGACTTTGGACTAACACCGCGGAAGTCACGAATCCGAGGTAAAGCCATCCGGATTAGACGCTCCAAGAACTCATACATCCTTTTTCCTCTTAGCGTCACACGCGCACCGATGGCTTGCTCTTTCCTCAACTTAAAGTTCGCAATGCTTTTTTTCGCCCGAGTCTCGGCAGGCTTTTGGCCCGTTATCGTCGTTAACTCAGCTTTAGCATCCTCCAGTGCCTGCTTTGTGTCGCTTTGGCTTCCGATACAAGTGTTGACAACCACTTTCTCCCCTCTCGGAACTTGATGCGGATTCACGTAACCCCTCTTCTCTGCGAGTGAGGCAACAACTTTACCTTTATAATGTATCTCAAGAGATTCCATACTGTCAAGCTTTCGATAAGTTGGAGGCGTGGATGGGAAACTCGCGCTTAACTCTCCCGCCCTCAGAAGGCCCCCCGCCCCTTGAGTGCTTTACCCCGACATTCACACCTTCGACGACTGCGCGGCCTGACTTGGCAAAAAAAGCCACAACCTTGCCTCGGGCACCTTTATGGTCACCCGAAATCACCAAAACCTCATCATTCTTTTTAATACGATAAGACATACTAGAGTACCTCAGGCGCCAGTGACACGATTTTCATGAAGTTTTTCTCTCTCAGTTCCCTAGCAACCGGACCAAAGATTCGAGTGCCTTTCGGATTTGAGTCTTTATCAATAATCACGATCGCATTCCTGTCAAACCGCAGATAGCCACCGTCCTCACGCCGTATGGCGTCGCGAGTCCGGACAATTACAGCCCTAACTACATCGCCTTTTTTTACTGATCCGCCCGGGCTCGCCTCCCGAATGTGCGCCGTTATGACATCTCCCACGGACGCAATCAAGGTCGGCTTACCTATCACGCCGATCATTTTGGCTTGCTTAGCACCCGTATTATCCGCCACGTCTAACCTAGAACGAACTTGCAGCATACAACTAGTTTTTTACCACTTCAACTAACTCCCAGCGCTTCAACGCAGACATCGGCCGACACTCCTGAATCCGAACAAAATCGCCAACCTTCGCCACCGAAAGCTCATCGTGTACATGAAACTTCCGGTTGACTTTGACAATCTTTCCGAACTTTGAGTGAGGCACCCTGGTGGACGTCTGAACAACCAGCGTCTTAGCGCTCTTGGCCGACACAACTTCTCCGAGGCGCTCTTTTTTGTTTGATCCTATCGACATAAACCTACTTCCGTTTGCTCAACTCAAACATGGCCCGAGCCACATCCTTTCGATTTTTAGTAATACTTGCCGTATTAAGTAGTTGACCGGTCATCTTCTGAATACGAAGTCGAAGAGACTCGCTCCTCAAATCGTCTAAACTCTTCCGAATCTCGTCCGTCGATAACTCTTTAAAAGAACCACTCATATTACAACGACCTTGTTATAAACTTTGTCCTAACCGGCAACTTGTCTGCCGCAAGCCTTAACGAATCTCTGGCGAGAGACTCCGGAATGCCATCCAACTCGAACAAAACATTGCCAGGCTTTACAGTCGCAACCCAGTACTCTGGGGCGCCTTTTCCCTTACCCATTCGGGTCTCTGGGGGGCGCGCAGTTACTGACTTGTCTGGAAACATCCGAATCCAAAGCTTGCCCTTCCTTTTCATGTTCCTAGTGAGAGCGACACGGGCCGCTTCGATTTGCGTATTCGTTATCCAAGCCCTCTCAAGAGTTTGCAATGCATAAGCCCCGAAGTCAATACTCACGTTTCGGGAAGCTTTCCCAGCGCGGGATCCTCTCTGGGTCTTTCTGTACTTGACCCTTTTTGGCATCAATGGCATAAGCTTTTACTTCGGTTGTGTTGTTGATTCGATGGGTTTACAGACCCAAACCTTGACGCCGATGATACCGTAAACCGTGGACGCCTCAGCAAATCCGTAGTCGATAGGGGTCCGCAACGTGTGCAACGGGATTTTCCCCTCCCTGTACCATTCCGCCCGTGAAATCTCCGCTCCTCCCAAACGACCAGCACAGCGGATTTTGATGCCTAGAGCGCCCAAATCCATTGATGTTTGAATGCTCTTTTTCATTGCGCGTCGAAAAGAGATTCGTCGCTCCATCTGGAGTGCCACGTTCTCAGCAACGAGTTGTGCGTCAATCTCAGGAGTTTTGATCTCGGCTATGTCAATCTTGACAGACTTACCCCCGACCATACGAGAAATCTCATCGGTCATTTCCTCAATAGCCGAACCCTTTCTGCCAATCACAACGCCGGGTCGCGCAGTGTGAATCGTTACCCTCAGACTGTTCCACGCCCTCTCGATAACTACCTTAGACACCGCCGCCTGCTTTAGTTTGTCCTTAACATACTTGCGAACCCTTAAATCACCATGCAAGAAATCCGGAAAGTCACGATCAGACGCAAACCACTTAGAGCGCCAGTCCTTGTTTACCGCGAGTCGGTAACTGATTGGATTTACCTTTTGTCCCATAACTACTCTCCTTTGTTCAAATCTGCTACGGTAACCGAAATGTGACTTGTACGCTTCAGGATGGGGCCCGCGCTTCCCCTCGCCTTCGGTCGGAACCTCTTTATTGTAGGCCCCTCCCCAACCACCGCCTGCTCAACAACCAAGGAATCCACTCTCAACGAAAAGTTGTGCTCTGCGTTACCAACGGCACTTTTCAAAACCTTCTCGACCAGACGAGCGGCCTTCTTAGAAGTCGAACCTAAAATGTCAAAAGCGGAAGCCACGCTCAAACCTTGTATTTCTTGGGTTACCTCTCTACACTTAAAGGCGGAGATTCTCGCACTTTTCAAAATTGCGTTCGCTCTCATAGATCAAAACTACTTGGAAACCTTTGCCGTATGGGAACCGTGCTTCTTGAAGATTCGTGTCGGCGAAAACTCTCCAAGCTTATGGCCCACCATGTTCTCTGTCACAAATACGGAACTGAAGATTTTCCCGTTATGAACCAAAAAAGTATGCCCCACAAAATCTGGGATGATGGTTGACCTTCTCGACCAAGTCTTGATTGGTTTTTTTACCCCTGCTTCAACCATCTTGTCGATTTTTTCGAGCAAGTGCTGCTCAACAAACGGCCCTTTTTTCAATGAACGACCCATAAAAATTACTTGCGTTTCCTACGCTCTACAATGAAGCGGTCAGAGGGGTTATGCTTTCTGCGCGTTTTAAAACCCTTGGAGAGTTGACCCCATGGACTCATCGGATGGTGCCTACCCCCACCGCCCTTTGACTTACCCTGTCCGCCGCCCATTGGATGATCCACAGGATTCATCACCATGCCCCTAACGGTCGGCCTCACGCCCTGCCACCTTGACCGACCAGCCTTGCCACTCGACACATTCATGTGATCAACGTTTCCAACCTGGCCTATGGTCGCGTAGCAGCTCTCATGTATCTTGCGGATTTCACCGGAAGGCAGCTTTAAGAGCGCATATCCAGCCTCACGATTCGACAACACAGCCGCCTGCCCAGCGCCGCGGGCGATTTGGCCCCCTTTACCAGGAACCAACTCTACGTTGTGAACCTGAGAACCAAGCGGAATTCGACTCAGAGGAAGGGCATTGCCCAGATCAGGAGCAACATCCCCGCTCGCTACGACCGCCCCAACAGCTAATCCAGCCGGCGCTAATATGTAGGACTTTGTACCATCTCTGTGAGAGAGCAAAGCAATCCTCGCAGTTCGGATTGGATCGTATTCAATCGCTTCCACAACCGCTTCAGCGCGACCCCGGCGCCGAAAATCAATCAAACGAAGCTTCTGCTTGTGCCCACCTCCTACGTGTCTACAAGTGATTCTCCCATTGTTGTTGCGCCCACCAGACTTCTTGCGGGTGACAACAAGTGATTTCTCGGGTTTAGTCTTGGTTACCTCGTCGAAAGCAGGCAGTGCCTTGAATCGAGATGTCGGAGTAAGAGGCCTAAAACTTTTTATTGCCATATCAAGCGATTTCTATTGTTTCACCCGCGGCTAGGGTAACTACAGCCTTTTTCCAGGCGCCTGTTCTGCCCGCTGCCGCAGTACGTGACCGTCTTTGCTTGCCGCACTGATTAATTGTATTCACACTCTTCACCCGTTTGCCGAAGAAAAGCTGAACTGCGTTACGAATCTGCATTTTGTTTGCGTCAACAGAGACCTCGAAGACGTACTTTGAAGCAGACTCGGATTGGCGAGATGTCTTCTCAGTCAATCGAACCGTCTTTATTATCGAAGAAGGGTTTTTCATTTTAATTTGCACGTTTCGACAACTCGATGACAGCCTCCTCTGTGATTGCCACGTACTTGTAGCGCATCAAGTCTTCAGCGTTCACTTCCGACGTTGTCTTGAGATGAACATTGGGCACATTACGCGCTGCCAAATAAGTGGGTTCTCCGAAAGAAACACTTACCACGAGAAGTGACTTTCCACTGCTTTCGGTCGGCAACTGACGGACGAACAATTTCGTCTTTGGCGACTGAACCTCCACAGATTGGAGGGACAACACTTCCGATGCTATGAGTCGCAAAGAGAAAGCCTTTCGGAGCGCTAGTCGCCTCTCCGCTTTCGTCACATTTTTTGAATAATCTCTCGGCTTCGGACCAAAAACTACACCGCCACCAACCCAAACGGGAGACGACTTGTATCCGGCACGCGCCCTACCTGTCCCTTTCTGTCTCCAAGGCTTGGAGCCTGACAAGTTAACTTCGGCCTTTGTTTTAGTGTTCGCACTCCCGCTTCGCCGAGACGCTTGGTACGCCACGACGACATCGTGAAGAACTTGACTGTACCTTCCATCCTCCACCACATTAAAGCCAAGCTCTTTTGCTTTTTGTAAAGTTATTTGACCACTGCTCATAACATCACTTAACGGTTACAGCTTTTTTCGCGGGCCGTACGACAACATAAGATCCGTTTGCCCCGGGGACCGCTCCTCCGATGAGAATCACGCCGTCTTCCTCGCGCACCTGAACAACTACTAGGTTTTGAACCGTGACCCTCTTGTCTCCCATGTGACCAGGCATCGATTGATTCTTCCAGATCCTTCCTGGAGTTGACCTCATCCCAATCGCCCCTGGACGCCTGTGCATCATCGAGCCGTGGGATTGTGGTTGTCCAGCGGCGTGGTGCTTTCGCACAATCCCCTGAAAACCTTTACCCTTTGATTTCCCAACCACGTCAACCGTGTCACCCACCATGAACTGCGATAAGTCGAAAGAAACATTTTCGCATGAAGGGGGCAGCCTGAACTCTTTCTGTAGCTTTTTTGGTTCAACGCCTGCCTTCGCGTACTGTCCTAACAGGGCCTTGGGTAGGCGCTGCGGCTTTTGGTCATCAAATCCGACCTTAACCGCATCGTAACCGTCAGTCTGCTGAGTCTTCCGCTGAAGCAACACATTTCCACCAACCAGTAAAACGGTCACAGCAGTAGCCTTCCCCTTCTCATCATATACTCGGGTCATCCCGAGTTTTTTCCCTAAAAGTCCAACTTTCATGATTTTAGATGTCAAATCTGTCAGATTTTGATTGCGATGTCCACGCCGGCAGGGAGATTTAGCTTTTTCAACTCTTCGATTGTTTTTGCCGTCGGCTCTTTTATGTAAAGTAACCGTTTGTGAGTCCGAATCTCATATTGGTCCATTGACTTTTTGTCAACGTGTGGCGAACGATTCACAGTGAACTTTTCGGTGCGCACCGGCAACGGAATCGGGCCGAAAACCTGAGCACCAGTGCGTTTAGCCGTCTCAACGATTTCTCCAGCGCTCACGTCAAGCGTCCTTGAGTCGAAGGCTTTCAGACGAATCCTTATTTCAGAACCATTCATAACTTAATTTCCCTTTTGATCTAATACTGCTGCCTTGACCTGCTCTGGAACCTGCTCGAAATGCGAAGGTGTCATTGAGTAAGAGGATCGGCCTTTGGACAGGGATCGAATCGCGGTTGCATAGCCAAACATTTCGGCCAGAGGCACCTCTGCTGTGACTACAGAAAGCCCACCTTTGTTCTCAATCGAACTTATGCGGCCTCGGCGTCTATTTAAATCGCCCATAATGTCGCCCTGATACTCTTCAGGAGTGGAGTTTTCTACCTTCATGATGGGTTCCAATAGAATCGGCTTCGCCTTCTTCATCCCATCTTTAAGGGCGAAAATTGCGGCCATTTTGAATGCGAGCTCATTTGAGTCGACATCGTGATAGGAGCCGTCGATGATGTCCACATGCACGTCGATTACTGGGAATCCTCCAACGACACCGTTCAGAACAGCCTCCTCTAGGCCCTTCTTCACCGCCGGAATGTAGTCCTTTGGAATTGTACCTCCGACCACTTTGTTTTCGATTGTCAGTCCCTTCCCTCGCTCATTCGGCGCGACGGTCACAATGACGTGACCATACTGACCTCTCCCGCCAGACTGCTTAATCAACTTACCTTCCCCAGTTGAGGAAGTCGTTATTGTCTCCCGGTAAGCAATCTGCGGTTTTCCTGCGTTCGCATCAACCTTAAACTCTCGGAATAAACGGTCGCGAATGATTTCTAGATGAAGTTCCCCCATCCCTGCGATGATTGTCTGGCCTGTGTCTTCGTTAGTGAAGACACGGAAAGTTGGGTCCTCTTCAGCCAACCGTTGAAGCGCATTAGCCATCTTCTCTTGATCTTGCTTGGTCTTAGGCTCAATCGCCATCGATATCACAGGATCAGGGAACGAAGGCGGTTCGAGTAGAATCGGCCGATCTTCCGTGCAAAGCGTGTCCCCCGTCGTAATGTTTTTGATACCTACGATTGCGGCGATATCACCCGAATAGCACGTTTCGATATCTTCACGTTTGTCCGCGTTAATCTGGATGATTCGACTCACCCGCTCGCGCTTGTTCGTCCGTGGATTGTAAACAGTATCTCCCTTAGAAAGTTTACCTGAATAGACTCGGAAGAACACCAACTTGCCAACAAAAGGGTCTGCCCAAAGTTTGAATGCCAACGAACAAAAGTGACCGTGATCCGATGTCGGAGCTTCAAGTGGCGCGGCTGTATCGGGGTCTTGTCCTTGAGTCGCAGGGATGTCAATGGGACTTGGCAAATAGTCAATCACCGCATCAACCAGATACTGGACACCCTTGTTCTTGAATGCTGAACCACCGATGACTGGGAAAAACTTTATCGCCATCGTCTGCCTGCGAATCGCTAGCTTCAGCAACTCAGGCGAGATGGGTTTTTCCTCAAGGAATAACGTGCCGAGTTCATCGTCTAAGTTTGCAATCTGCTCAATCAAGTCAGACAGAGCTTGTTCAGCGACAGGCTTTAGGTCCGCTGGGATTTCTTCCACGACATATGTGGAGCCCATCTGGTCATTATCGGAGTAAATGACTGCCTTTTGATTTACCACATCAATCTGACCTTTGAGAGTATCCTCCTTGCCAATCGGGATGAGTACGGGCCAAGCGTTTGCGCCAAGTTTTTGACGCATTGTTGCAATCGCGTTGTTGAAATCGGCTCCAACACGATCCATCTTGTTGATGAACGCGATGCGTGGAACGTTATACTTTGTGGCCTGCCTCCAAACGGTTTCAGACTGAGGCTGCACTCCTGCGACTGCATCAAATACTGCAATCGCACCATCCAGAACTCGCAGGGAGCGCTCAACTTCTGCTGTGAAATCTACGTGCCCTGGGGTGTCAATAATGTTCACCCGCATTTTCTGTCCAGGATACAGCTTTACGATGCCTTCCTGAATGGTCTGCTGCCAATAGCACGTCGTCGCCGCAGACGTGATCGTAATCCCACGCTCACGCTCCTGCTCCATCCAGTCGGTCACAGTTGTTCCCTCGTGGACTTCACCCATCTTGTGAATCATCCCCGTGTAGAACAGAATGCGCTCTGTCAGCGTTGTCTTCCCCGCATCGATGTGCGCGGCAATCCCGATATTCCGCGTCTTTTCGAGCGGATACTTTCGATCGGTATGATTTGGGTTTGTAGACACAGTCAGTCGTTTAAAGTTTTAGAAACGGAAATGCGCGAATGCACGATTTGCCTGCGCCATTTTGTGGGTGTCGTCCCGCTTTTTAATAGAGTTTCCTTGGCCCGCAGCGGCATCACGGAGTTCATTCGCCAAGGATTTTGATAACCCTGTAGCTTTCCGAGACCGCGCGTTCGTGACAATCCAACGCATCGCGAGAGCCGCTCCACGTTCAGCAGAAACTTCCATCGGGACTTGGTAGGTCGCTCCACCCACCCGCCGACTCTTCACCTCGAGGCGCGGCTTCACGTTCTCGACAGCGCGAGTTAGCACATCGAGGGGATCGACTGATCCCTCCTGACGGGTCTTCTCGATGGCGTCGTACACAATCCGCTCAGCTAGGCTTTTTTTCCCACTGGTCATCAGCGTCCCGATGAGACGGGCGACGATTGGACTCCCGTACCGGGAATCGATTTTAACTTCTTTGTGAATGACGCGGCGACGACGTGACATAAATCGAAAATAGAATTCAAGGGGTTTTACTTCTTGCCTTTACCTTTTGCAGCGGTCTCCTGACCGGGCTTTGGACGTTTAGCCCCGTACTTGGAACGCGAACGCCTCCGGCCATCAACCCCAAGCGCGTCGAGTGTCCCGCGAACAATGTGGTAACGGACCCCTGGCAAATCCTTCACGCGACCCCCGCGAACTAGAACAATGGAATGCTCCTGGAGGTTGTGACCCTCTCCCGGAATATAAGCAATCACCTCGTAGCCATTCGTCAGCCGGACTTTTGCAACCTTCCGGAGGGCTGAGTTCGGCTTTTTCGGCGTACGCGTCATCACCTGAGTGCACACGCCACGTCGGAAGGGACAACGCGTCATTGCGGGGCTCTTTGACTTGATTTGAATCTTTTTACGACCTTTTCGGACGAGCTGGTTAATCGTTGGCATGTTCTTGATGCGAGCGTGTTTCTAAAATTTTTCCAACCGCAATGCCTCGTGGGAGCCGCAGCCAAACCGTCACAACGAATCAAGCCACTGGCCGGAGCGATTGGTGAAGTCGAGCATCGGCGCCCGCCGGAGAAGATGTACCGCGCGGACATTCATGGCGTGTAGCCTGATTGCCGCGAGTGCACAGCCTCAACTGTGAGAGCGCGAAGGGGTGTGGTTTTTACGGGATGTCTGGGGGTAGGCTCAAGACCTTTTTTAAAAATTGTGGACAGCAGCGTGCGGCGACCGCGCTGGAACTCTGCAGAAATGCCCTCTTCGGCCCCTTGCTGCTTGCACGCTTGAGGAGCATCGGTGTTCTATCGAACTATGCTACACCGGACAACGTGTTCGCTTTTTAAATGGCTGTTCCTGTTGGCTATCCACTCGACGACAACCGCCACACAGGGCCGAGATTCCGACCCTGCCCCGTCTCTGATCAGTTCTGCAGTGGGTTCTCCGGATGCGACTGCCGCCACATCGCGTATCACTCAGATGCTGAGTCAGTTGAAAAATCAAGAGCAGGGACTCAGTGCAGCCATCGAAGCATCGACTGGGTTTAACCGACTAAAGCTCCTTTCACGAAGAGGGGACTTACGGATATTCCGAGGAAACTTTTCTGGAGGGCTGGCAGATTACTCGGAAATGATCGCTATCGACCCAGCGCAGGACACCCCGCACTGGCGAAGGGGCATCGCGTTTTATTTCAATCGGCGATTTAAGGAAGGTGCATCCCAGTTCGAGCGATACCACGCTTTCGATGCGCGGGACCGAGAGAACGGGCTCTGGAAATTTCTCTGCGATGTAGAATCAAAGGATTTGGAATACGCAAGGAACAACATGCTGCCGTACAAGCATTTCGACCGCCATCCTTTCCCTGATCTCTATGCGCTTTACGGAGGAGACCTGACTTTGGATGCATACGACAGGGCCGTTCGACCGCATGCAGAGTCATCGCGGATCGTTAAGTTCTTTCACCTGTATTACCGAGGCCTTCACTTGGTACACACAGAGAAACGGGCCGGCCTTGCAGACATCCGCGAGGCAGTTTCGCTCTTCGCCGCTGACGAGGTCTCTGAATCGGGGCCAGGCTACATGTGGCACTGCGCCCGACTGCATGTAGATTTCATTGAGCATCAAGGAGAAGCGCGGGGCAACGTCAACCCGTCCAAGAATCGAGTGGGTGACTGAATCATTGCGTTTGCCTCGTTCCTCCCCGCTCTCAGCAGAACGGGTTTGCGGTTGCACTGTCGAACCCGAGTCGGGACAATCGACGGCTTATGACTCTTACAGAAAAGGTGCTGGCTCAGGCAGCCGGCAAAACATCCGTTCGGCCGGGAGACAACGTTTGGGTGAACGTTGACGTACTGATGACTCACGACGTCTGCGGACCGGGAACAATCGGCGTTTTCAAGCGCGAGTTTGGCAAAGATGCGAAGGTGTGGAACCGCGAAGGAGTAGTCATCATCCCTGATCACTACATTTTCACGGCGGATTCGATGTCGAACCGAAACGTGGACATTCTCCGAGAATTCGTTCGCGAGCAGAATCTTCCATACTTTTACGACGTGATCGACGATCCAAATGGCTCGTGGAAATTTGATGCGGCGAAAGGGCAGACCAAGGCGCAGTACGGCAAGCGGTATACGGGTGTGTGCCACACCACACTGGCTCTGAGGGGCCACGTTCGGCCAGGGGGCGTCCTGTTCGGAACGGACTCCCACACTTGCATGGCCGGCGCTTTCAACCAGTTCGCCACCGGAATCGGCAACACCGACGCTGGATTTATCCTCGGAACCGGCAAACTGCTCGTCAAAGTCCCAGAATCCATGCGCTTTTACCTCGAAGGCGCTCTCCAACCAGGGGTGATGGCGAAAGACGTCATCCTCCATGTCATTGGCGAAATCGGCTTTGACGGAGCTACTTACCGCGCGATGCAATGGGAGGGGCCGGGTGTGAGAAATCTCACGATGGACGACCGGATGACCATCGCCAACATGGCAATCGAGGCCGGAGCAAAGAACGGAATCTTCCCTTGCGACGAACTGACCATGCACTACGTCGCGGAACGCATGAATGCGAACAACCACAAGGGCCGCTTCCGCCCGGTGGATTTGGATTCCGATCAGGCGTTCTGTTACGACAAGCGGTTTGATCTCTCGAAACTTGAACCCACGGTGGCCTGCCATCCCGATCCGGGCAATCGCAAGACAGCCAAGGAGTTGGAAAACGTAAAGCTCGACCGGGCGTACATCGGTTCTTGCACGGGCGGAAAAACCAGCGACTTCCTCGCGTTCGCTGAAGTGGTGAAGGGCAGGTCCGTCAAGATCGATACATTTGGCGTGCCGGCAACCACTCAAGTGGTTGAAGACCTGAAGACGACACAATGGAATGGTGAGTCCGTGTGGAGCATCCTTGAGTCTTCCGGTGTTCGCATGACTGAAAACGCATCCTGCGCCGCCTGTCTCGGCGGTCCCGTCGACACTTTCGGTCGTCTTAACCAACCGATGAAGTGCATCTCAGCGACGAACCGCAACTTCCCGGGACGGATGGGCAACAAAGAATCACAAGTATTTCTCGCTTCGCCCTACACGGTCGCTGCCAGCGCCCTCAATGGACACATCAGCGACCCGCGCGAATACATCAGCTAAACCATCGAATCTTCCGAACTGACATGGCAAAAACCATTACTTCCCCAGTCTACGTGACCCGGGACAACATCGACACCGATCAAATCATACCGGCCCAGTACCTTACACTGGTTCCGACCATTCCTGAAGAGTACAAGAAGCTCGGTTCATATGCCCTCATCGGCCTGCCTGACGATTTGTACCCAACCCGCTTTATTCCTGAAGGGACCGACGAAGCGCCTTACAAAATCGTGATCGCCGGTCGCAACTTCGGGTGTGGGTCTTCCCGCGAACACGCTCCAATTGCGCTTGGTGCAGCGGGCGTCGAAGCGGTAGTGGCAGAGAGCTTTGCGCGAATCTTCTTCAGGAACTGTGTGGCCACTGGCGAACTTTACCCCTATGACGCCAACGAGCGGCTTTGTGACATCCTGAAAACAGGGGACATCGCGACGTTGGACTTCGATAACGACACGCTCACAGCCAACGGGGTGACATACTCCCTCAAGCCGCTCGGAGAGGTCCGCCCCGTCATCGATGCGGGTGGCATCTTCAACTACGCGCGGCAAAGCGGCATGATCGCAGCGAAGTAACTCCTTTGTTATTAACGCATCCCGTCCACTCGGCGGGATGCGTTTTTTTATTTCTCAGAACTCGTTCATACTGCCAGACCTCATGTGGAAAAGATTTCTCTTAATGACCGTTCTTTTCAGCGCTCTAGTGGCGGGGCTCGGCTACGCAAAGTTCCTCAAAATCAAGAGCGCGATGGCGATGGGAGCCAAATTTGCGCCGCCGCCCACCGCCGTCACCACCATAAAAGCCGCATCGGGCAACTGGTCTGATGCCATCTCGTTCACCGGCTCTGTCCGTGCGGTAAACTCCCTCACCGTTGCCAGCGAAGTGTCTGGGGTCATCGAATCGCTTCCGATTGAATCCGGTACCCTCGTAAAAAAAGGTGATTTGCTGCTCGCGCTAAATGATCGTCAGGAAGCGGCACAGCTTCGCATCGCAGAGGCGCGACTCGCGCTCGCCCAAACTGATGTTGCTAGAAAACGGGAACTTAAGAAGGAAGCAGCAATCGCCGAGGCAGACATTGATGCGGCCGAAAGTGAGTTAAAGCAGGCTGATGCGAACGTCGACAACTGTAGGTCCGCCCTCGCAAAGCGCAGTATCAAGGCGCCGTTCGACGGTCTTCTGGGGATTCGCCAAGCCTCTCTGGGGCAGTTCCTCAATCCAGGAGCGCCCGTCATTGCCCTCCACTCGGTAAACCCCATTCACGCCGAGTTCGCGGTCCCACAGGGGCTACTCAGCCAAGTGAGCCCCGGAACACTCGTCGCAGCGAGCCTTGATCAATCGGGTAGCGCCCCATTGTCGGGCAAGGTCACCGCGGTTGATGCCTCCCTCGACAGCGCAACCCGGAACATCACCGTTCAAGCGACCATCGAAAATCCATCAGGTCATTTGAAGCCAGGCATGTTTGTGCGAGTGAACATCCCAAAGCCCATGCGGAAGGATGTCATCACAGTACCACTCGCCGCGATCCAGTTTGCGCCCTATGGCGACTCGGTATTCGTCGTGAAGCGCTCCGCCGACTCAACGGGGGGCCCCCCCACAGTTGAGCAGCAGTTCGTGAAAACAGGCACAACACGCGGCGACGTTGTCGTCGTTGAATCTGGGCTCAAGGCCGGTGATGAAGTGGTCTCCTCCGGAGTTTTCCGACTGAGGAGTGGCGCACCCATCCAAATCAATAACACCGTCTCCCCGGCAAACAGCACCGCCCCCAAGCCCCCGAACAGCTGACGCCCCACTCATGGCCTTCACCGACCTCTTCATCCGTCGCCCCGTCTTCGCGATTGTCGTCAACCTGCTCATCCTCCTCGCAGGAATCCAATCCATCCGTTCACTGAACGTCCGCCAGTACCCCAAGAGCGACATCGCCGTTATCAATGTAAAGACCCGCTACGTCGGCGCGAACGCTGATCTCGTCCGGGGGTTCGTTACAACGCCGCTCGAACGATCCATCGCCAGCGCAGACGGAATCGACTTCATTGAATCCCAGAGCGCGCAAAACCTCAGCATCATCACGGTTCATCTCAAGCTGAACTATGATACCAACGCGGCGCTGACCCAAATCCAGTCAAAGGTGGCTCAAGTCCGAAATGACCTTCCACCGGAATCAGAGTCGCCGACCATCGAACTCACCACGTCGGACAACCAGTTCGCGTCCATGTATCTCTCGTTTTACACCGAAGATCTCGACCCGAACCAGATCACCGACTACCTCACGCGGGTTATCCAACCCAAACTCACCGCGGTCTCGGGAGTGCAGAAGGCTGAAATCCTTGGAGCACGCACTTTCGCGATGCGCATCTGGCTCAAACCAGAGCAAATGGCAGCCCTCAACATCTCGGCGTCGGATGTCCGCCGCGCTCTCTCCTCAAACAACTACCTCTCAGCGCTCGGCGGAACGCGAGGCTCCGACATCGTCGTCAACCTCGTCGCCAACACCAACCTGACTACAGCGGACGAGTTCAAGGAAATGGTCATTCGCGAGGACCAAGGTCGCGTCGTACGACTCAAACAAATCGCTGATGTTTCCCTTGGCGCTGAGGACTACGACAGCGATGTCCGCTTCTCTGGTCAAACCGCCACATTCATGGGCATCTGGGTTCTACCAACCGCCAATGCCCTCGACGTCATGAAGCGAGTGCGCGCCGAAATACCTTACATTGAACGACAACTCCCCAGCGGCATGAAGGCGGGCATCCCCTACGACTCCACCCGCTACATTGACGATGCGCTCAAGGAGGTGCTTCGCACGCTCACAGAAACCCTTTTCATCGTCGTCGCCGTCATCTTTTTGTTCCTCGGCAGTGTCAGATCCGTCCTGATCCCCATCGTCGCCATTCCGGTCAGCCTCGTTGGAGCGGCTTTCATCATGCTCATCTTTGGATTCACGCTAAACCTGCTCACCCTTCTCGCGATTGTCCTGTCCGTTGGACTGGTCGTGGATGACGCGATTGTTGTCGTTGAAAACGTGGAGAGGCACATCCACGAGGGGTCATCCCCGATGGAAGCCGCCCTCAGAGGAGCACGAGAGCTACTCGGTCCAATCATCGCGATGACCGTCACACTCGCCGCGGTCTACGCCCCGGTGGGCCTTCAGGGAGGCCTGACGGGAACCCTTTTCCGAGAGTTTGTCTTCACTCTCGCCGGAGCTGTCATTGTCTCGGGAATCGTCGCGATCACTCTGTCGCCTGTGATGTCGGGATACCTCCTCATGCCGGTAGTCGGCACCGGTGGGTTCGCGGGCACGGTCACCCGTTTTTTCGACCGAGTGAAATCGTCTTATGGGAACGTCCTGCGCTCGAGCCTGCGCTGGCGTCCCGTCACGCTCTTCTTCGCAATGGCCTTCACGCTCCTTGGTGTTCCGTTCTACCTCCTCTCGGGAAAAGAGCTTGCGCCAAAGGAGGATCAAGGTGTCGTTTTCGGGATCGTTCAGGCCGCACCGAACTCAACCATCGATCAGACCACTCGCTACACCGCGCTCCTCAACGATCTTTTCCTTTCGATTCCGGAAACCGCGACCACCTTCCAGATCACACAGCCCTTCCAAGGTTTCTCCGGTCTCGTCACAAAACCCTGGAGTCAGCGCGCTCGCTCGACGGAGCAGATTCTCGGCGAGGTATTTGGACGCTCAGCCGGTATTCCTGGCATTCGCGTCATCGCGACAACTCCCGCCCCCCTTCCGGGGGCCAGTAATCTCCCTGTCGAGTTCGTCATTTGTACCACTGCAGAGCCTCGAGAACTGGTCAGTTTTGCGGAACAGCTTGTTGGAAAAGCTCTCCAAAGCGGGATGTTCATGTTCGCCGACACAGATCTGAAGTTCGACCTTCCTCAAGCGGAGGTTGTCCTCAATCGAGATCTCGTTTTCGACATGGGCCTGAATCTGCAGCAAATCGGTGGGGATCTTTCCGCGATGCTGGGGGGCGCATTTGTGAACCGTTTCTCGATCCAGGGCCGTAGCTACAAGGTGATTCCCCAACTCGAGCGCACCGCACGCCTAAATCCCGAGCAGGTAAACGACATCTACGTTCCCGGACCCGATGGACGTCAGATCCAACTCTCAACCATCGCTTCGGTGCGCAAAACCGTCGAACCTCGCACCCTGAATCGATTCCAACAGCTCAACTGCGCTCGCATCCAAGGCGCCTACCCGCCCAACGTCACCCTCGACAGCGTCCTGCGCTTTCTGGAAACCGAGGCATCCACCATCCTTCCGAAGGGATACTCAGTGGATTATGCAGGTGAAGCACGACAACTCCGCGTTGAAGGCAGTCGCCTCACCGAAACGCTCATCATTTCGATGATTCTCATCTTCCTCGTCCTTGCCGCGCAGTTTGAAAGCTTTCGCTCTCCATTCATCATCCTTCTTGGGTCCGTGCCGCTCGCCCTAACAGGCGCGCTCATGTTCTCGTTCCTCGGGTTCACCACACTCAACATCTATAGCCAAGTGGGCCTCATCACCTTGGTCGGTCTCGTCTCAAAAAACGGCATTCTCATTGTGGAGTTCGCGAACCACTTGCGCGATCAAGGAGCCCCCCTCCTTGACGCAATCATTGAAGCAGGCACGACCCGCCTGCGCCCTATCCTCATGACCTCCGTCGCAACGGTGGTTGGACACTTCCCGCTCGTGTTGGCATCCGGCCCAGGAGCGGGCGCAAGGAACAGCATCGGTGTCGTGCTCGTTTCCGGTATGATCATCGGAACGCTCCTCACGCTTTTTGTCATCCCCGCGATTTACATCGCACTTTCACCCGAGCGGCGGACGGCGTCTGCCTGATTGTCACACCATGAATCAACCGGCTCTGATCTTTGCCAGCACGGTCGCTACCGGGGTGGTTGGGGCGGTCTTTCTTCGCGGAATGGATCTTGCCGGTCACGCATTCGCCGCCCAACCGCTGCTCATGGCAACGTTGCCGCTTGGGGCGGTCCTGAGCAACCGACTCTACGCAAGATTTGCCCCGAGTGCGGACGGAGGAACCCCAGCAGCCATCCGAGCCGGTCAAGACGAACAATCCCCTGCGCCACTCGGCATGGCTCCACTGATCCTCCTCTCCACCCTGCTCACCCATTTCGGCGGTGGCTCTGCAGGCAGGGAGGGAACGGCCCTCCAACTCGGAGCGGGAATCACGACACTCGTGGCAAAAATTGCCCGCTGCGAGGCATTGTCCGGCGGACTCGCTACCCGATGCGGACTCGCCGCAGGATTGGCCGCCGTTTTTGGGACACCCGCAACCGGAAGCGTCTTCGCGCTTGAGATGTGCACCAGCAAACCGTCTCTCCGTGACGCCGTGTGGGTGTCCGTCGCGAGCTGGGGAGGCAACACCGTGGCGACACTGTGCGGGGCCGTGCACGCCGCTACCGCTCCCCCCGCCGTTGATCCACCCAGTGCCGCCAGTTTTTTCGGGATTGCAGCATTGGCCGTGGCCTGCGGAGTGCTAGCCGGCCTGTTCCAGCGCGGACTTTCACTGCTTCGGGCCGCGCGCGCGCGCATCTCTTCCGATTGGACAATCTGCCTCACGGCGACCGCTCTGCTGGCGACTCTTGCGACCGTTGTCCCAAGCGGATTGAGTTATTGCGGTCTCGGAGCGAAATCGCTGACAGCGGGCACGCCGTCGATTGAAACCATGCTGAACGACGGAACCACAGCTTCCTTCGCTTGGCTGTGGAAAACCGTCTTCACCCTTATCACCCTCGGAGCAGGAATGCGCGGCGGAGAGGTCACTCCCCTCTTTTTTATGGGAACATCACTGGGGATTCACCTCTCCAACATCGGCCTTCCGGCCGCTGGTATCGCTGGCCCCGTCGGCCTCTGCCTCACATTCGCCGCAGGCCTTCGCGCGCCGCTCTCTGCGGTCATTCTCGGTTTTGAGCTCTTCGGCTGGGAAACAGCGTTCGCCGTCGCACTCGGCGCGCACATCGCAGTGCGGGTCGCCGCCACACTGGCCTCAAAAAAAGGTTCTCAGCAATAACTCAGGCGCCGAGTCCCCCGTCTCCGCCCCAGGCATCGTCCGCTTGCCCCCTCAACACCACGGCAAATCCACAACGTCACCGACAGGGCAGCCAGCTTATGGGTCCTATGGGTCCTATGGGTAGCCACCGAGCAGCCCGTCGGGGCCGCAGGAATAAGACTCAATTT